>Ga0114970_10000430_pt1 | contig 31341 bp, 34 predicted proteins | sample M_140205_XF_Meta_FD_87030 | JGI IMG/M metagenome (GOLD analysis project Ga0114970, IMG submission 87030) | Freshwater microbial communities from Lake Montjoie, Canada to study carbon cycling - M_140205_XF_MetaG | ecosystem: Environmental > Aquatic > Freshwater > Lake | place: Lake Montjoie...
GACAGGGCCTTGGAATAGGTACGCATCAAATTCTCATCGCCTCATGGCGCCCACAGCAGGGGCGGCTTTCTGGCCGGGCAACCCCCCCCGGCGTTTGAGCAAATATCGTGTTCGCAAAGGCCGGTGCAAGGGCTCAAGCTGTAATGCTTTGTCGCTATGGTCGCTTTTTGGGAAAAAGGACGGCCGAACCGGGCTCTGGGTGGGGGCACGCAAAGCGGGCCCGGCCGTCCTGACTGGCCGTATCCTGTGGGTGGAGCGCCTCGGGATACGGAACGGGAAGAAGCTTGGTCCTGTGCCGGGGCCCCGCCAAGGTGGCCGGGAAGCAAATTTGTATCGGACTGTCGCCAGAAACCCCCATTGGAGGGGCTGTTAAACTTTTTCCGCCGCCGCAATCATCCGCCATGCCGTGGGCGGCAGGATAAGCGCCTTGTAACTGTAATGTTTCCAGCGGCTTCACCGTCCTGGAGTGGAATTGAGGAAAATATGAGCAGCGCCTTTGTGACGCCGATTCTCCTGCTGGATGTTCCGCGCAATTGGACGAGGGTCTGAAATGTCGCCTTTTATCGCGCCCATCGCGTTGCTGGTGGTTTCCAACGTCTTCATGACGGTTGCCTGGTACGGCCAGTTACGCTTCCCCGCCACCGCGCTGTGGACCATGGTGCTGATAAGCTGGGGCATCGCCTTCTTCGAATATTGCCTGGCGGTGCCCGCCAACCGGATTGGCCACCAGGTCTATTCCGCCGCCCAGTTGAAAACGATGCAGGAGATCATCACCCTGATCGTGTTCGCGGTGTTCTCGGTGACCTATCTGGGCGAGAAGCTGGAATGGAATCACGGCGTCTCGTTTCTCTTCCTCTGCGGCGCGGCCTTCTTTGCCTTTCACAAGTGGAACTGAAATGACCAACGCATCCAGCTCCGGCACGTTTCGGATCGGCGGCGAAATCGCCGTTCACCGCATGGGTTTCGGCGCCATGCGCATCACCGGCAACGGCGTCTGGGGCCCGCCGCGCGACAAGGCCGAAGCGATCCGCGTGCTCAAGCGCCTGCCCGGGCTGGGCGTGAACTTCATCGACACCGCCGACAGTTACGGCCCCGATGTCTCCGAGGAACTGATCCGCGCCGCGCTGCATCCCTATAATGGCTTGCTTGTCGCCACCAAGGCGGGCTTCACCCGTTCCGGTCCCGACTACTGGTCCGTCAACACGCGGCCGGAACATCTGAAGGCTGAGGCGAAGCGCAGCCTCAAGAAGCTGGGCGTGGCGCGGATCGACCTGTGGCAGTTGCATCGCGTGGGCGGGAACGTTCCCGCCGCCGACCAGTTCGGTGCGGTGAAGGAACTGATCGACGAAGGCGTGATCCGCTTTGCCGGCCTGTCGGAAGTCTCGGTGGCGCAGATCAAGGCGGCGCAGAAAATCTTCCCCGTCGCCACGGTGCAGAACCACTACAACATGGCGTCGCGCGAGAGCGAGGACGTGCTCGATTACTGCGAGAAGAACGGCATCGGCTTCATTCCCTATTGTCCGCTGGCCGAAGGCGGGCTGGCCGATAGCGGCGGCGCGCTGGCGAAGATCGCCGCTGCCCATGACGCGACGCCGGCCCAGGTCGCGCTGGCCTGGCTCTTGGCGCGCTCGCCGGTGATGCTGCCGATCCCCGGCACCTCGAAGGTCGGGCACCTGGAAGAGAATGTGGCGGCATGCGCCATCGCCCTGACGCCTGCGGAATTTGCCGCGCTCAACCGATGAACGGAATTCGCGCGGCGGGCGCGCTTACTTCGGCGTGATCAGCGCGACCTGGTGCGTCGGCATCTTGGCGTCCAGCGCCTTGATCACATCGGGGGTGATGTCGAAATCCGGCGTGGTGGACAGCATCACGGCGGCGCGGTCCAGCACCATGTTGACGCCGCGCTGCTTGGTGATGTCGGCGATGATTGGGCCCATCGCCTTGCCGACCTCGGCATGCGCCGCCGCCATCGTGGCCTTCAGGATATTTTCCTCGCGGCCCGACGCGGCCATGAAGCGCTGCTCGCGCGCCTGCAGCCCGGGAAGGCGCTTGGCGCGTTCGGCCTCGGTGACGCCCTCGGCCTGCAACGCGCGGGCCTCGTTCTCCAGCGCCCGGCGCTCGCCCGCCAGGCGGTCGCGCGCGGCGTTGGTAAAGGCCTGCATCTGGCGATTGATGTCCTGGCCGACCTTGGAGGCGCCCAGCAGCGCGGCGCGGTCCAGCACCACCACGACGGGATCGGGCAGGGCGCCCGGCGGGCCGGACGGCTCGCCCCCGGCGGAGGGGAAGCTAGAATTGACCGCCTCGGGCGCGGAAGCGGTCTGCGAGCCGCTATCGGACGAGAAGAAGAAGTATGCGCCGACGGCACCGGCGATGACGACGATGGCGGCGGCGATGGCGATCAGGAGATTTCTGCGCGGCAAGGGCGGGGACTCCACGGGAATTTGGGGTGGCGGAAACTACCAACCGGCCTTCATTAAAGCCACCCCTTTGTTAGCACGGGCGCGGATCGGTCACGAAAGCAAGGCTGATAAAGAAAGCCACGCCACTGTCATGGTCTGGCTTGTTCGGATCAACCGTCAGCCGCTTGCAAACGGACTGTCGTGAAACTCTGTCACCGGCCGCAGATGCACCGGCAGCGCCGGGTTGTTGCCGAAATAGAATTGCAGCGTCATCTGGTTGGTCGTCTTGTCCCACACCATCTGCGGTGCGACGCCGCCGGGCTTGCGGAAGGTCTTGCCGTCGAATTCGAAGGCGCGTGGCGCAACATCGCCCCAGCCATTCGCCAGCTCCGCCGCCAGCCGGGCGCGGTTCTGCGCCATCTTCTCCAGCGACGTATCGGCAATACCAAGCAGGTCCGGCGCGCTGATCTTCACCAGCCCCGTGGGCAGGATTTCCACCCGCGCCACCACCAGCGTGCCGTTGCTCTCATAGCCGCCTTCCCACTTGCCGGCCGGCGGCTGCGCCTTCGAGCACGCCACCAGCAGCACCAGCGAGACCAGAGCAAGCCAGCGCCTCATGGCGCCATCGTAATGTTGAGACGGCGGCCATACTCGTCCACCTGTTCTTCCAGCGTCACGGTGAAACCGCCCGCGCGATATTTGCGGGCGCGCACGCCCATGATCTCGTCGCCTTCGACCGGCCCCGCCCAATAGCGGCCCAGCCGCGGCAGCCAGGACCGCAACTCGCCTTCGACGGCGCGGAAATGGGTGGGCGACGACAGGCCCAGCGTGAGGAAGCAATAGGCCGGGCCGACGGTCAGCGAGAAGGTCTCGTCGCGCTCCAGCGTCACCATGTTGGCGTTGCGGGCGTTCTCGGCAAAGGCCAGCGGCTTGGCGGCGGCGGCGGCATCGGCGACCTTGCCGCCCTTCAGCAGGGGCAGGCAGACCTTGTCCATAATGGGGGCGAATGCGGGGGCCTTGCGGGCCTCGAACGGGGCCTGCGCCTGTGCCGGGGCCGAAGCCAGCAGCGCTGCCAGGGCCGTGAAGGCCAATCCTGTCCGCCTCATGAAACCGTGCCCTTGAGCCCTGTCGACCGCCTATCTTTACGCCCCGATGGCCTTGCCCCCAAGAGGGGTCTCAAAAAGCCGAGATTTCAGGCCTGGCCTGCGGGGACTGGCCTTGCCGGGCGCGGCCCCGGTTGATAGCAAACCCCCGCATTTTCCGCATGAGAGTCCCGATGTCGCTGCCTAAAGGCTTTTTGGCCGAATCCCTGAACCGCATCCAGCCTTCGCCCACCATCGCCATCACCACCAAGGCGCGCGAGCTGAAGGCGGCGGGCAAGGACGTGATCGGCCTGGCGGCGGGCGAGCCGGACTTCGACACCCCCCAGAACATCAAGGACGCCGCCATCGCCGCCATCACGCGCGGCGAGACCAAGTACACCGCCGTCGAAGGCATCCCCGAACTGCGCGCCGCCATCGCCGCCAAGTTCAAGCGCGAGAACAATCTCGACTACAAGCCGTCCCAGACCTTCGTCTCGCCGGGCGGCAAGTCGATCCTGTTCAACGCGCTGCTCGCCACCGTCAATCCCGGCGACGAAGTGATCGTGCCCGCGCCGTACTGGGTGTCCTATCCCGACATCGTGCAGTTGGGCGGCGGCACCCCGGTCATCATCGAGACCACGCTGGAGAACGGCTTCCGCGTCACGCCGGAGCAGCTCGAAAAGGCGATCACGCCCAAGACCAAGTGGCTGGTGTTCAACCAGCCGTCCAATCCCACCGGTGCTTGCTATACCGAGGCGCAGCTCAAGGCGCTGACCGACGCGCTGCTCAAGCACCCGCATGTCTGGGTGCTGACCGACGACATGTACGAGCATCTGGTCTATGGCGGCTTCAAGTTCCGCACCATCGCGGAAGTGGAGCCGAAGCTTTACGACCGCACCCTGACCATGAACGGCGTTTCCAAGGCCTATTCGATGACCGGCTGGCGCATCGGCTATTGCGCCGGTCCCGAACCGCTGATCAAGGCGATGGCCAAGCTGCAGTCGCAGTCGGCCACCAACGCCGCCTCGATCAGCCAGTGGGCGGCGGTGGAAGCGCTGAACGGCACCCAGGATTTCATCCCGAAATTCCAGAAGGTGTTCGAAGCCCGCCGTGATCTCGTCGTCTCGATGCTGAACCAGGCCTCGGGCATCCAGTGCCCGACGCCGGAAGGCGCCTTCTATGTCTATCCCTCGATCAAGGGGCTGATCGGCAAGACCAGCGCCGGTGGCAGGAAGATCGAGACCGATGGCGATTTCGCGGTGGCGCTGCTGGAAGAGAATGGCGTCGCGGTGGTGCATGGCGCCGCCTTCGGACTGTCGCCCTTTTTCCGCATCTCCTATGCCACCAACGAGAAGAACCTCGAGGAAAGCTGCAGGCGCATCCAGGCTTTCTGCGGCTCTTTGAAATAACCCCCTCTGCCTTCGCTGGCTTAACCGGCTTCGCCTCGCCAGCTACTGCATCTCCCCCTTCCGGCGCTTCGCGCGAAAGGGGAAGGAAAGCCCGTGTTTTTGCGGGTTTCGAGTGTAAACGCGCCTTTAAGAATCGCCCGGTAACATCGGGACATGCGCCTTGGTTTTTCCCTGTTGGCCGTGCCCTTGCTTGCCCTGTCGGTGGCGCGGGCTGAGGCCGTCGAGTTCGCCTTCAGTGGCTACCTGGACGCGCGCGTCCTCGCACCTGCCGAAGAGAAATGCTGGGTTCAGGGCGGGCTGGGCAAATTCCGCTTCGGACCGGATCGCGGCAATTTCCGTTTCGTCGAAGCCATCGGCCAGGTACATGCCTCCTTCAGCAGTGAACTGTCCGCCATCGTGGTGGGCCGCCTGGAGCCGACCGATTCCGCCGGGCTGGATTTCCTCGAAGCCTATGCGCTGTATGCGCCGCGCGCCGCAGGCGATCTCTCCTGGTCGGTGAAAGCGGGCGCCTTCTTCCCTTTCATCAGCATGGAAAATGACGATATCGGCTGGCAAAGACCCTATACGATCACGCCTTCGGCCATCAACACCTGGATCGGCGAAGAGCTGCGCACCATCGGCGCGGAAGCGACGCTGCGCTGGAATGCCGGCGCATTCGGCACGCTGTCGGTGATCGGTTCGATCCTGTGCTGCAATCATGAAACCGGAATCCTGATGGCCGATCGCGGCTGGGGCCTGCATGACCGCACTACCGGCCTGCTGGAGCGCATCCGCATGCCCGACGCCACCATCCGCATCTTCCGCCAGAAGCCGCCCTTCTACAGCGGCGAGTTCGACGAGATCGACGGCGATGTCGGCGCCTATGGCGGCATTGTCTGGCAACTGCCCGACAGCCTCGGCAAGATCAGCGTAATCCGCTACGACAACAATGCCGATCCCGCCGCCCTGTCGGCGTGCGATACCGGCTGGGATACGCGCTTCTGGGCCTTCGGGGCCCGCACCCAGTTCGACAACATCATCCTGATCGGCCAGCACATGGCCGGCACCACTTCGGTGGTGTCGCGCGGCACGCTGATGGTGACCAAGTTCCAGTCCGCCTTCCTGCTGGCGTCGCTGGACTGGGAAGACTGGCGCTTTTCGGCGCGCGGCGATGTCTTCCAGACCCGCAAGGCCCCGGCCGCCACGCCCAGCCCCTTTTCCGAGGATGGCGGCGCGCTCACCATCGCCGTGTCCTATACCGGCATCGCGAATCTGCGCCTTGCCGGCGAGGTGCTGGTGATGGGCAATCACCGTCTCTAATACCGCAATGACGGCCTGCCGGTGCACCTGACCACCAGCCAGGCGCAGCTCTCCGCGCGCTATTCCGTCAATTAAGACGCGGCTTTTTGCGGCCCTGGTGCCTGGGTCAGAGGATCCGGTCGGCCTTGCCGTCCAGTCCCATCAGGTAGAATTCCGCCGCCAGTTCGGGGTGGGTCTTGGCCAGTTTCGCCTTCACCTGGTGCATCACGCCTGTGTGCTGCGCGGTTTCGCCGGCGGCATCGGCCTTGTAGTCCTTGCCGAACGCCACCTTGTAGGCGCCGCAGTCGCGGTGATCGACCACGATCACCTTCTTCACATGATGCAGCTGGATGGCGATGCCGACATGGTCCAGAAGGCGGTGTTGGACGACGGAAACTTGTCCGACACCGCCGCCAGAGCGGCACCGGCCAGCGACACCTGGTCATAGTCATTGGTCAGCTTGTGGGCGCCGAAGAATTTCACCGCGTCATCCACCAGCCGATAATCGATGCAGGTGATCGCCAGTGCCGCCACTTCGGCACCGTCCGCCGGGATGGACAGCAGGCCCACGCCAAGCGCGCCGCCAAGCGCCGTGAAAGCCTCGCGGCGGCTCTTGTCACTGTTGCACATGCATTTCCCCCGAAATTGCCCGTTCAGACGCCGTCATCCTAGCAAGGCGATGGTCTCTTCGCGAGGCGCTGCCGTCCTGCTCGCGGCAAGAAAAAAGACGGCGCGCGCGGGTTTCGCGCACGCCGTCTTGATCCTCCGTGTCGTGGAGGAGACCAATTAGCGAATTAGGCCACTATCGGAAGCAAATTGGGCCACCCGCTGGCAAATTAGGACAGTACCCAAGACCCGGACGCTGCCGCGATTATGTTGCCGAGAACAACAGCTTAGGGCTGGCCGCACGCTTTCCTAGGTATCGGCGGCGAACGGTGCTACCACCCGGCAATCCCCCAGCGCGGCGTGGCGTATCTGGGCTTGAAAGGTCCGCGTGTTGGGACCATGCGTGAACACCACGAAATCCGAATATTTTGAATACACCATCACCGTCACCGAAGAGAGCGGCCGCTTCACCGCACGCGTCACGCGCGCCGGCGCCATGATCGAACATGACGGCAATGTCTCCGAGATCTGGGCCGCGCCCAGCAGCGGCAGCCTGGATCGCGCTGTCCAGGTCGCCCGGGCCGCCATCGACAGCGACCGTATCCGCTAGGAGATTTGCCATGAGCACATGGATCAGCCTGACCTTGGAATCCGGCGGGAAGATCCTGCTCAACTGCGAGCATATCGTCTCGGTGCAGGAGCGGGCCGAAACCCACGGCCTGTGCCGCAGCCTGCTGACCACGGTGAACAGCGTCTTCAACGCCCGCGAGCCGGTGGACGATATCCGCGTCAGGGCCGGCATCACCGTCTGAGGCGCTGCCCGGCGGCTGACGCTAATACTGCCAGTCCTTCGACGACTTCACCACGAAGTCGCGGAACGCCGCGACGCGCTTGGACTGGCGCAGGGCGTCGGCATAGACGAGATGGATATCGAAGCTGGGCACCTCGGTTTCCGGCAGGATGCGCACCAGGCTGGGATGCTCGGCGGCGACATAATCGGGAATGACGCCGATGCCGACGCCGGATTCGATCGCCTTGAGAATGCCGGTGATGTTGTTGATGCGCACGATGCGGCCATTGGCGCCCGGCTTCTGCTTCTTGCGGAACAGGTCCAGCAGCCAGTTGATGTCGCGGATTTCCGGCGCGGCGGTTTCGCCATAGACCACGATGGTGTGGTCGCGGATCTCGTCCAGCGTCGTGGGCGTCGCATGCACCTTCAGATACTTGCTGTCCGCATACATGTGGTAATGCGCGGTGAAGAGCTTGCGCTGGATCAGGTCGGCCTGCACCGGCGCGCGCAGGCGCAGCGCGATGTCGGCCTCGCGCTGGGCCAGGTCGAGCTCGTGATCATCCATCACCAGATGCAGATCGACTTCCGGATATTCCCGCAGGAACAGCGACAGGCGCGGCAGCAGCCAATAGGCGCCGATGCCGTGGCTGGCGGTGACCTTCAGCGTGCCGCGCGGGCTTTCATGGACATTCTTCAGGGCTTCCTCGGCGGCGGCGAGGCGTTCCAGCACATCGCGCACCGCGCCGAACAGCAGCTCGCCTTCGTCGGTGAGGGTGAGGCCACGGGCATGGCGCTGGAACAGTGGCGTGGAGATTTCCTCCTCCAGCGCGCTGATCTGGCGGCTGACCGCCGATTGCGACAGGCCCAGCGACTGGCCGGCATGGGTGAAGCTGCCGGCCGAGGCGACGGCATGGAAGATGCGAAGCTTGTCCCAGTTCATGACGGCCCCCTGCAATCCCGATCAACCGACGGGCAAATCCCCACCATGCGCACCGGCCAGGAAGCGTTCAGCTTCCAGCGCCGCCATGCAGCCCATGCCAGCGGCGGTCACCGCCTGGCGGAATATCTTGTCCTTGACGTCGCCCGCCGCGAACACGCCAGCCACGCTGGTATGCGTGGAGTCGGGCGCGGTCTTGATATAGCCGCTCTCGTCCATCTCGACCTGACCGGCGAAAAGCCCGGTGGCGGGCGAATGGCCGATGGCGATGAAGACACCATCGGCTTCGACATCGCGCAGCGTGCCGGTGACGGTGTTGCGCAGCCGCGCGCCGGTGACGCTCTTGGGGTTTTCAGCGCCCAGCACTTCGGCGATCTCGGTGTCGTAGAGCACCTCGATCTTCTTGTTGGCGGCCAGCCGCATCTGGTTGGTCTTGTCGGCGCGCAGGCTGTCGCGGCGATGCACCAGCGTCACCTTTTCGGCGAAGTTGGTGAGGTAGAGCGCTTCTTCGGCCGCCGTGTTGCCGCCGCCGGCCACGATCACGCGCTTGCCCTTGTAGAAGAAGCCGTCGCAGGTGGCGCAGGCCGAGACGCCAAAGCCCTGGAACTTGCTTTCGCTGGGCAGGCCCAGCCAGTTGGCCGAGGCGCCGGTGGCGATCACCAGCGTGTCGCAGGTATAGATGTCGCCGCCATCGCCGGTCAGCGTGAAGGGACGGCGCGACAGGTCGACCGACGCGATGGTGTCGTGGACGAACTTGGTGCCGACATGCTCGGCCTGCGCCTGCATCTGTTCCATCAGCCAGGGGCCCTGGATGACTTCGGCGAAGCCGGGATAATTCTCCACCTCGGTGGTGATGGTGAGCTGGCCGCCGGGCTGGATGCCCGCGATCAGGGTCGGCTCCAGCATGGCGCGGGCCGCATAGATGGCGGCGGTACAGCCGGCTGGGCCGCTGCCCAGGATGATCACTTTGGAATGAGAAGCGGACGAGTGTTGCGGAGCGGACATGGCTTGGCCTGAGAAAATCAGATGATTGATATCGGAACTGGCGCGTCTTTGGTCAAGACGGCCTGCGCCCGCACCCGTGCATAAACGGGCTCATTTGGCGCATTTTGAGAAATATTATTGCGCAGGCGACAAGGCGAGCGTTATAACCCAGCGCCTTCAGCGGAAAGCCGCCCTTGTCCCCTCCCAAGCTCGACGCCATCGACCGCCGCATTCTCAGCGAATTGCAGGAGGACGGCCGCATCACCAATGTGGAGCTGTCGCGCCGGGCCAAGATCACCGCGCCGCCCTGCCTGCGCCGGATGCGGGCGCTGGAGAAGGCGGGCTACATCAAGGGCTACCATGCCGACCTCGACGCCAAGGCGCTGGGCTTTGAAGTCGTCGCCTTCGTTTTTGTCGGACTCGCCAGCCAGAAAGATGGCGATCTCAAGGCATTCGAGCAAAGTATTCGCCGTTGGCCGCAGGTGCGCGAGTGCCATATGCTTTCGGGCGAAGTGGACTTTCTGCTGAAGTGCGTGGCCGAAGACCTCTCCGCATTTCAGGCTTTCATCACCAACACGCTCACTGCCGAAAAGAATGTCGCCAGCGTGAAATCTTCGCTGGTTATACATGCCTCCAAGGTCGAGCCGGGCGTGCCGATTGAACTGTCCGACAGGGACTGAACCCTGCGGAACAAGGCGCAAGAACCAATCTCAGGGAGAAGACAATGAAACACATGATGATGGGCACCGCTCTGGCGGGCCTGATGCTGCTGGCGACGCCGGCCCTGGCGCAGATGCCGTCCGCCGCGATCACTGCCGCCGTCGCGGACGCTGGCCGTCCCGAAGCCGACAAGTCGGTCGACAGCCTGCGCAAGCCTGCCGAAACCGTGGCCTTCTCCGGCATGAAGGCCGGCGACAAGGTTGCCGAGCTGGCGCCGGGCGCCGGTTACTTCACCCGCATCTTCGCCAAGGTGGTCGGCACCAACGGCAAGATCTACGCCTATGCCCCGGCGCGTCCGGGTGCGCCGCCCGCCACGCCGGTCGCCGCCAATGTCACGCCGGTCGCGGGTGCCTTCGCCGACTTCGCCGTGGCCGAGCCGGTCGACATGGTCTGGACCTCGCGCAACTATCATGACTTCCAGAATGCGGCGGGCATGGACATGGTGGCCTTCAACCGCAAGGTCTTCGCCGCGCTGAAGCCGGGCGGCACCTACATCATCCTCGATCACGCCGCCGCCGCCGATGCGCCGGAAAATGTCACCTCGACGCTGCATCGTTCCAAGGAAGCCACCGTGCGCGGCCAGGTCGAAGCCGCAGGCTTCCGCTTCGTCGCCTCCAGCGATGTGGTCCGCCATCCGGCGGATGACCGCAGCAAGCGCGTGCAGGAACAGGATGTGCGCGGTCAGACCGACCAGTATCTCCTCAAGTTCCAGAAGCCGAACTGATGCGCAGGGCGCTTGTTGCCAGCCTGATGCTGCTGGCGTCGCCGGGCTCCATTTTGGGAGTCTGGGCGGCGCCGGCGCATATCGAAGCGGCGGTGAAGGATGCGGGCCGTCCGCAGGCCGACACCAGCCGCGACGACCTGCGCAAACCGGCCGAGCTGCTGGAATTCGCCGGCATCCGGCCCGGCATGGTGGTGGCCGACCTGCTGCCCGGCGGCGGTTACTTCACCCGCATCTTCGCCAAGGCGGTGGGGCCGAAGGGCCAGGTCTATGCCTGTTTCGGTACCCAGTATGATGCGCGCCTGAAGACCCAGAACCAGGACCCGGACCGCCAGTTCACCGACCTGAAGCGGGTCTATCCCAACCTCGGCGTCATTCACGGCCCGCTGGTGGATTTCGTGACGCCGCAGAAGGTGGACATGGTCTGGACCAGCGACAATTACCACGACCTCTACAACAAGCAGTACGACACCACGCCCGCCGTCATCAACAAGCGCGTCTTCGACTCGCTCAAGCCGGGCGGCATCTACATGGTGATCGATCACCGCGCGGCCAAGGGCGCGGGCATCGGCGTTACCGAAACCCTGCATCGCATGGACGAAGACATCCTGAAGCGCGACATGCAGGCGGCGGGTTTCCGGCTGGTGTCGGAGTCGAAGATCCTGGCCCATCCCGCCGACGACAATACCAAGCGCGTCTTCGAGCAGGATGTCCGGGGCAAGACCGATCAGTTCGTGCTCAAGTTCCGCAAACCGGGATAGCCATCGTGAAGCGCCTTGCCGTTGCCGGGTTGCTGCTGGTGGCCTTCATCCTGCCCGCCACGGCCCAGGGCGTACCGCGCCTCAAGGGCCGCATCACGGCGTTTGATGGCCTGACTTTCCAGCTTGCGCCGGAGAGTGGCGGCGCAAGCGTGGCGATCCGGCTGCAGCCCCATACGCAGGTCATGACCACCGAACCGCGCGCGCTTGCGGCCTTCCGCACCGGTTCCTGGACGGCCGCGCGCGTCGTGGCGCGCGATGGCGCGCTGGTGGCCGAAGAGCTGCAGCTTTATCCCGAAGCGTTGCGCGGCTCGGGCGAGGGGCGGCTGGCGCAGGGCAATGACCGCTTTGTCATCAGCGGCGCGGTCACTGCCGTCAGCGCCAACACCGTCACTTTGTTCTATCGCGGCGGCCGCATGGCCGGGGGCGCCTGCCTGGATCGTCCCGATCCGGCGCGGCCCAGCCCCGTCTGCACCGGCGATCCAGTGATCCAGGTGCAGGGCGGCACGACATTGCGGGCGCTGGTGCCCGGCGACCGGCGGCTGCTGGTGGTCGGTGCCATCGCCACGGTCTCGGTCGAGACCGATGCCAAGGGGCTGCGCAGCACCCCCGGACTTATCTTGGAAAAGCCGTAAATTTCCCAATAGACTTAGGCGTTCCATTCCCTCCGGAGACGTCCATGACCCGCAAATCCGCCCTGGCCCTGCTGGGCGCTGTCCTTCTCGCCGGTGGCGCCGTGATCGGCGCGCAGGGGCAGGAAGCCAAGCGCTTCGGCAGCTGGGGCGTCGATCTGTCCTCGCGCGATCTCAGCGTCCGGCCCGGCGACAATTTCTTCCGCTATGCCAATGGCAGCTGGCTGAAATCGGCCACCATTCCGGCCGAGCGCGCCAGCATTGGCGGCTTTGTCGATCTGCAAATTCTCAGCGAGCAGCGCTTGCGCGCCATCGTCACCGACCTGCGCGCCCGCCCGGTGGCGCAACTCAACCCGGAAGAGCGCAAGCTGCGCGACTTCTATGACAGCTTTGTCGATACCGCCGCCATCGAGGCCAAGGGGCTGGCGCCGGGCGCCAAGGATATGGCGCTGATCGCGGGGCTGAAGACCCATGCCGAGGTGGCGCGGCTGATGGCGTCGCCGCAGATCGCCGCCGGTGCGATCTTCGGCTACGGCATCGGCATCGACGACAAGAATCCCGGCAACTATTCGCTGAACCTGGTGCAGGCGGGCCTGGGCATGCCCGACCGCGATTATTATCTCTCCGACAATCCCGCCCTGGTGAAGACGCGCGAGGCCTATCGCAAGTTTCTCGCCGACATGATGACGCTGGCGGGGCTGAGCGGCGCCGAAGCGCGCGCCGACCGCCTGCTGGCGCTGGAGACCGAGATTGCGCGGGCGCACTGGAACCGCGCCGATCGCCGCGACGCCGACAAGGTCTATAATCCCATGACCGTGGCGGCGCTGAAGACGATGGCGCCGGACTTCCCCTGGGACGCCTTCCTGGCGGAAACGAAAATCCCGCTGACCACGCCCACCGGGCCGCGCCAGGTGATCGTGCAGGAGAATACGGCCTTCGCACCGCTGGCGAAGATTTTCGCCGCCACGCCGGTCTCGACCTGGCAGGATTATCTGACGGTGCAATATCTGCACAACATGGCGTCCTACCTGCCCAAGCGGTTCGACGACCTGAACTTCGCCTTCTATGCCACCACGCTGAGCGGCCGCACGGCGCAGCTTGACCGCGCCACGCGCGGCGTGCGGCTGCTGGATGGCCAGATGGGCGAGGCCCTGGGCAAGCTCTATGTCGCGCGCTACTTCCCGCCCGATGCCAAGGCCAAGGCCGATGCGCTGGTCTCCAACCTGCTCAAGTCGTTCCTGGCCGATATTCCCAAGCTGGACTGGATGGGTGCAGCGACCAAGGAAAAGGCGCTGGAAAAGGTGCGCCTGTTCACGCCCAAGATCGGCTATCCCGACACGTGGCGCGATTACAGCGCGCTGCGGGTCGTGCCCGGCGACCTGATCGGCAACATCCAGCGCGCCAGCCTGTTCGACTATGATCGCCAGGTCGCGCGCATCAACCTGCCGGTGGATCGCAGCGAATGGGGCATGACGCCATCCACCATCAACGCCTATTTCTACGCCTCGCTGAACGAGATCGTCTTCCCGGCCGCGATCCTGCAGCCGCCCTTCTTTGATGCGCAGGCCGACGACGCGGTGAACTATGGCGGCATCGGTGCGGTGATCGGACACGAGATCAGCCACGGCTTCGACGACCAGGGCAGCAAGTATGACGGCAAGGGCGTCTTCCAGGACTGGTGGACCAAGGAAGATCGCGCCGCGTTCGACACGCGCTCGGCCGGGATCATCTCCCAGTATGACGCGTTTGAACCGCTGCCGGGCCTACATGTCATCGGCAAGAACACGGTGGGCGAAAACATTGCCGACAATGCCGGGCTGACCATCGCCTATCGCGCCTACAAGCTGTCGCTGGGCGGCAAAGCCGCGCCGGTGATCGACGGCGTGAGCGGCGACCAGCGCTTCTTCCTGGGGTTCGCCCAGGTCTGGCGCACGCTCCAGCGCGAGAATGCCATCCGCACCCAGACCCTGTCGGACGAGCACACGGTGGCGGAATTCCGCGTCATCGGCGCGGTGCGCAACATGGATGCCTGGTACGATGCCTTCCAGGTGACCCCGGACCAGAAATACTATCTGCCGCCGGCCCAGCGGGTGCATATCTGGTAGCCCCCATCCGTCACAAGTCGGGTCGGCTTCGCCGACACCTCCTTGTGACGCCTTCCCCCCGCTCGTCGCTTCGCTCACGGGGGAAGGAAGCTTTCGGATGCTGAGGGTCGCGCCGCGGCTTTGCTGCGGCGCTCGCGCAAATTTTGTCCTATTTGCTCATTTCGAAAGCAGGTTTTGGTGCAAAACACCCCTTTTCAAGAAAGGGTTTTGGTGCCATAATGCTGCAGTGCAGCATTATGAGATCGGCATGGGTATCGGCACCGGAATGCAGTTTTCCCACGTCAAGCCGGAGGACACCAAGTTTCTGCCCGGCGGCTTGCGCGATTTCTTTCTCTATCGCGATCTGGGCGTGGCGGCGGCGACCAACGGCAAGGTGATCGCCCATCTGGTCAAGGCCAACGCGCCGCCGGAAGAAGGCACCGGCTGGCATTATCATGTCTGCGATTTCCAGATCGTGGTGATGACCAAGGGCTGGGCCCGCTTCTTCTATGACGGGGTCGAGACGCTGGTGGAGGCGGGCGATGTCGTGCACCAGCGCCCCGGCATCGTGCACTATCTTTTCAATTATTCGCCGGACATGGAATATCTGGAGATCGTCGGCCCTGCCGATTTCGGCACCGTGCCGGTGAAGGGCCCGGATGTCGTGATTCCGCCCATCACGCCGTGGAAATAGAAGCGAAGGCGTCAGGCCGCGCGACCGTCGAAAAAGTTCCAGTAAACCCTTCATTCATCGTTAAACGCGGTTAGCCAAGACAGTTGCGTTGCGTCTGTCATCATGGGCGCATGGGACAGACCATCGACACCAGCCAGATTACCCACGTCGCGCGGCTGCTGCGGCAGACGGCGCCGGCCATGCCGGAAACCCAGGACAGCAAGCTCTTCCTGAAGGCGGCGGAAGCGCTGGAAAATCGCGCCTCGACCCTGACCTATGGCGTGCCGTCCACCAGCGCCGGCAAGCTCGACATCCTGGTCTGAAAGGCAAAACGGCGGACGCTGTGCGCCCGCCGTCTGGTTTCCCGTCATTAGGGATGGTTGCCTGCGCCGCTCGCCCAAGCGCGCGGCGTTCGGCGCTCAAATCAGTCCACCGGACTGATTTTCCGCGCTAACGCGCGTCGCGCCTCACACCTTGTGGTTCGCCATCCGCTCCAGCGCCGTCACCATCGCGGAATGGTCCTTGTTGCCGTCGCCATGCGCGGCGCAACTGTTGAACAGCTCCTGCGCCGTGGCGGTGTTGGGCAGCGACAGGCCCAGCTTGCGGGCGTTCGACAGCGCCAGGTTCAGGTCCTTGCGGTGCAGGTCGATGCGGAAGCCCGGATCGAAGGTGCGCTTGATGATGCGTTCGCCATGCACTTCCAGGATGCGGCTGGCGGCGAAGCCGCCCATCAGCGCCTGGCGCACGCGCGCCGGATCGGCACCCGCCTTGGAGGCATAGAGCAGCGCTTCAGACACCGCCTCGATGTTCAGCGCCACGATGATCTGGTTGGCGACCTTGGTGATCTGGCCGGCACCGGCGTCACCCACCAGGGTGATGTTCTTGCCCATCAGTTCGAGCAGCGGCTTGATCGTGTCGAACACCGCCTGCTTGCCGCCGCACATGATGGTGAGGCTGGCGGCCTTGGCGCCGACTTCGCCGCCCGACACCGGCGCGTCGATATATTCGCCGCCCAGCGCTTCGACCTTCTTGGCGAATTCCTGGGTCTCGATCGGGCTGATCGAGCTCATGTCGATCACGATCTTGTCCTTGGCCAGGCCTTCGGCGATGCCGTCCTTGCCGAACAGCGCCTTCTCCACGTCCGGAGTATCGGGCACCATGGTGATGATGACTTCGCACTTGGCGGCCAGTTCCTTGAGCGATTTGATCTCGACGGCACCGGCAGCGGCCAGTTCTTCCGGCAGCGGCTTGCTGTTCTGGATCAGGAACAGGTCGTTGGCGAACACCTGGTGTCCGGCCTTGAGCAGATGGCCCGCCATCGGCCGACCCATCAGACCCAGACCCACAAAACCGATAATCATCCCGTATTCTCCCAAAAATCCGGGCGGACTATCCTTCAGCTGGGCGCGGACTGCAACCGTTCGCACTGCTGCTCTGCAGCGGGCCCATTGTCCCGGGGCGCACGCAAAAAAACTGACTTTTCCCCGGGTGAGAGCCGCCCGGCGCGGGGCAGGGCGCAGGCGTTTGCAAGCGCGCGGCTTTGGCGCAGGATACGGCCAAGCGGGGACGATCCGAATCCCGTAATTTGGGGGAAGCAATGAAGAGAATGACACGGGCGATCCTGGCGCTGCTGGCGGTCACGGGCCTGGGCCTGTCCACGGCGGCGGCGCAGACGGCATATGGCGTCAAGACCCTGGGCGATGTGGTGCAGTTGCGCGACACCAAGGCCGACACCACCGTGTCGGTGCTGCTGCCGGTCAACAATGCCTACGAGATGGTGGTGAAAGGCAAGAACGTCATCCGCATGGCGATCCGCTCGGTGGATGACATGCGCGCCCGCCCCAACCTCAACGGCATTCCCTTGCTGGCGCCCTTCGCCAATCGCAATGACGGCACCGCCTTCTATGCCAACGGCAAGAAATACAATTTCGACATGGAACGCGGCAATGTGCGCGGTCCCGTTCCCATCCACGGCTATCTGAGCGGCACCAACGCCTGGAAGCTGGTGGAGGCCAAGGCCGATGGGCGCAGCGCCTGGGTCACCAGCCGCCTCGATTTCTACAAATATCCCGACTACATGCAGCAATTCCCCTTCGCGCACACGCTGACCATCACCTACCGCCTGTCCGGCGGTGTGCTGGAAGTGCACACGCGCATCGACAATCTCGCGGCGGAGCCGATGCCGGTCGTGCTGGGCTGGCATCCCTATTTCGCGGTGTCGGATTCGGCCCGCTCCGACTGGCAACTGCGCTTCCCGCCCGCCAAGCATTGGCTGCTGACCGACGCCAAGATTCCCACCGGCCAGACCGAGCCCGCCTCGACCTATTTCGGCGGCGACACCCGCGCCATTCCGCTGAGCCGCTTTGCCGATCGCCTGATCGACGATGTCTTCAGCGATGTGGAACGCGATGCGCGCGGACGGGCGATGGTTTCCTTTGGCAAGCGGGGCGGCGAGTCGATCAGCCTGACGATGGGTCCGAACTACAAGGGTCTGGTGCTGTACTCGACCGTGCCGCCGGTGCCGGGCGCCGCCGGCCGGGGCGGGGCCCCGGCCGGGCGTGGCAATGCCGCGCCGCCGCCGCCGCCCGTCAGCGTTGGTCCGGCCATTCCGCTCAGCGCCGCCGATGCCAATCCGACGCCGCCGGAACGCGGCTTCGTGGCCATCGAGCCATATGCCGGGATCACCGATGCAATGAACCTGGCGCAGAAGGGCATCTACAAGGAGCTGCAGAGCATCGCGCCCGGCGGCCGCTGGGAAGAAAGCTTCTGGATTTCGGCCAGCGGTTTCTGACGCCGTCGCAACCGTTTCCATTCGTATGATTATTGTTGCGGCGCAGCAATTTCACGGCCTGCACGGTATTTTGCGCGGAAATAATCGTAGACCCTATAGCCCCCTTGGCGAAAGGGTCTATGGTCGCGCCGGGTTGAATCGCCGTCTCGCAGCGCGGGGCGGCTGGGGGAATAACAATTCGCAGCGCATCTCCCCGGCGCGCACAGAACCGACTTTTGAGGAGGCCTCATGAACACCTTCAAGACCCTTATGCTTGCCGCAGCGGCCGCTGGCGCGCTCGGCGTGATCGCCCAGACGGCCATCGCACAGAATGCCCCGGCTGCCGGTGCGCCCGCTGCTGGTGCGCCTGCCGCGCCCGCTGGTGGTGGCCGTGGCCGTGGCGGCCCGCCGCCCCAGGCCTGGGTGCCGAAGCTGACCCGCCTGACGCCCTATTCCGGCGTCAACAAGCCGGTCTGGCACCTGAAGGACATCCTGGCTTCGCACTCCAAGACCGCGAGCTGGGAACAGCCCATCGTCCGCAACAAGGAAATGTGGGCCGACTACATCCAGCTCGCCGCCGGCACCAAGACGCCGCGCGTCATGTACCCCGACAACCGCGTCGCCATGATCGTGTGGGAAGGCCAGATCCGCGTCACCGTGGACGGCCAGGAACCCTTCGTCGCCACCAAGGGCTTCGAGATCAACATCCCGTACCGCACGCCCTATTCGCTGGAAGTGATCAGCAGCACGCCGGGCCTGTATTTCTTCGTGCGCGAGGCCGACCATTATCCGCAATATCCGGTCGATACCAACCCGGAGAAGCCGAAGGATGTGCCGGGCTACACCTATACCAAGTCGATCTACACGGCGAACCGTGGCGGCACCAAGGAAGGCCAGAAGCTCTATCTCGACTACTACAAGGATGTCGTGAATGGCGGCGGCCGCGCCGGCGCCTTCATCTCGGATGATCACTTCTTCGTGAACAACATCCGCGGCATGGGCGTGCCCACGCCGCCCTCGACCAACCTCGGCCACTATCACGCCGAATACACCGAGTTCTGGTTCATCATCGAAGGCAAGATGGAACACCTGATCGAGGGCATTCCGGAGGTCGTCCAGTCCGAGGCGGGCGATATCGTCACCGCCGCGCAGGGCCGCTTCCACCGTGCCAGCTTCAAGGCCGGCCAGATGGATACCCGCGTCGCCATCAACCCCTTCCCGCAGGGCCAGCACAACTACACGCCCGAATCGGGCGGCACGCAGTAACGCTGACTGCATCGCAACAGAAACGCCGCCGGTTCATCCCGGCGGCGTTTCTGTTTGCCGGATGCGCCCCGGCGGAATGATGCAGCGCACACAGAACATGAACATCTTTTCATGGCAAAAAATTAAGCGCAGGCTGCCGCCACAGGCAGGGGCTGAACCCGGGCCGGACAACATCCTGGGGAGGATTGCATGAAAATTCGGAACTTCATGATGGCGGGCATGGCCGCCGCGCTGCTGGTCTATGCGCCGGCGGAAGCGCAGCAGGCGGTCTCGCCGCCCAATGCGGCGATTCCGGAAATGCCGAAAACGACGACCCGCACCGGCAAGCGCGTCAACCGCATCATCGACATGTGGCTGAAGAACCAGCCGGTCTATTACGCCCAGATCAGCGGCGGCGGCTATGAGGAAGGCAAGCGCCTGGCCGCCACCAAGGCCGACTACATCACCTACGAGATGGAACACGGCCCGATGGACTTCAAGGAGCTGCGCGAGTTCATGCGCGGCCTGGTCGAGGTCGGCACCCGCACCGGTCACAAGACGGTGCCGGTCATTGTCACCCTGCCGATCTCGGGCACGGCCGACGCGGTGCGCGCCAATGCCTGGATGATCCAGCAGACGCTGGCGCAGGGCGTGCACGGCATCCTGCTCTGTAACGCTGAAAGCCCGGAAGCGGCCCGCGCCATGATCGAGGCGGCGCGCTATCCCTTTGCGCCCCGCGTCGAAGGCCTGGCCCAGGGCACGCGCGGCAATGGCAGCCAGTCCTATCCCGCCACCGTCTGGGGCGTCTCGCAGCAGGAATATATGCGCATCGCCGATCCCTGGCCGATGAATCCCGATGGCGAATTCCTCTTCGGCCTCAAGATCGAAAATCCCCGCGCCGACGCCAATGTCGAAACCTCGGTGCGCGTGCCGGGCATCTCGTTTGCCGAATGGGGTCCGGGCGATCACGGCTTCTTCATTCTGGGCCGTCCGGGCACCTATCCTGCGGCACAGGGCGGCGAGAACAGCCCCGTGATGCAGTTGGTGCGCTCGCGCGTGCTGGCCGCCACCAAGGCGGCAGGCGTCAAGTTCCTCAACGCCTGCTCCGAGGCCAATGTCGAACAGCAGATCAAGGACGGCACCATGATCTGCACCGGCGGCGACAGCCCGGCCGCGGACAAGGGCCGCGCCTTCACCAAGCGCACCGATCCGTGGTGAGCGGCGCACCGCTCTGAGAACAGGCCCCCGCGTAAGCGGGGGCCTTTTTCTTGACCGCGTTTGTTTCCAACCGGTGAACCGGGTAAGGAAAGGGCGGGCAATTTCTGTCGTCGATACCGGATAAACGCGTCATGCGCCGCCTGCTGGGGACACTCTACATTCAGGTGCTGATCGGCATCGCGCTCGGCCTTGTGGTCGGCGCGCTATGGCCGGAATTCGGCGCAAGCTTGCGGCCGCTGGGCGACGCCTTCATCAAGCTGGTCAAGATGGTGATCGCGCCGGTGATCTTCTGCACCGTGGCGCTTGGCATCGCCCAGATGGGCGACATGAAGAAGTTCGGCCGCATCGGCGGCAAGGCCATCGTCTATTTCGAAGTCGTTTCCACCGTGGCGCTGCTGATCGGCCTGGCCGTGGGCGAGATCGTCAAGCCCGGCGCCGGTTTCAACATCGATCCGGCCTCACTCGATCCCAGCACCGTCAGCAGCTACGCCAAGCGCGCCGAGGCCGACAGCGTCATCGAGCATCTGATGAACATCATTCCCGACACCTTCTTCAGCGCCTTCACCGGCGGCGACCTGCTGCAGGTGCTGCTGGTGGCGATCCTGTTCGGCTTCGCCTGCACCAAGCTGGGCGAGGCCGGGCGCGAAGTCTCGGGCTGGCTGGAAAAGATCGTCGCGGTGTTTTTCCGCATCATCCACACCATCATCTGGCTGGCCCCGCTTGGCGCCTTCGGCGCGATGGCCTTCACGGTGGGGCGCTATGGCCTGGCGGCGCTGATCCCGCTGGCCTCGCTGATCACCTGCTTCTACATCACCTGCTTCCTGTTCGTGGCGGTGGTGCTGGGCCTGATCGCGCGCCTGATTGGTTTCTCCATCTGGCGCTTTCTCTATTACATCCGCGACGAGCTGCTGATCACGCTGGGGGCATCCTCGTCCGAACCGGCGCTGCCCAAGATGATCGAGAAGCTGGAGAAGCTGGGGGCGCCGCCCGCCGTGGTCGGCCTCGTCATCCCCACCGGCTACAGCTTCAACCTGGACGGCACCAACATCTACCTGACGCTGGCGATCCTGTTCCTGGCGCAGGCCACCAACATCGATCTCAGCGCGACCCAGATGCTCACCATCCTGGCCGTGGCGATGCTGACCTCCAAGGGCGCCAGCGGCGTCACCGGGGCGGGCTTTGTCACCCTGGCGGCGACGCTGAGCGTGGTGCCGGCCATTCCGATGGTGGCGCTGGCCACCATTGTCGGCATCGACCGCTTCATGAGCGAATGCCGCGCCATCACCAACATCATCGGCAACGGCGTCGCCACGCTGGCCGTGGCACGCTGGGAAGGCGAGCTGGATACCGCCCGCCTGGAGTCAGAGCTGGCACGCCGCTAGGCGCGCCCGGATTCACGTCATTTGTGTGCGCTTGCGAAGGCGCGCCGATCTCATTGCGTGAGATGGGCAGGGAAGGCCGCTATGGCGCGCATTTTACAGCCCCGGACCCCGCCTCTATCTCTTTTAAAGTCCGGCAATGACCGGGCCGCCTTCAGGGCGAAAGCGAAGCGTGGCCAGCGGGCGCCACAAAAGGGGGAACGTCATGACAGGTCAGGCGCAGCCGCAAAGCGGCGGCTTCTTCTACGGCTGGATCATTGTCTTCGCGGCCTTCGTCGCCTTCGGCATGGTCTATGGCACGGTACTCTATTCCTTCACCGTCTTCGTCAATCCCGTCGCACAGACTTTCGGCGCCACCCCGGCGCAGGTGCAGTTGGCCTTCGCCATGACCAATGTCGGCAGCGGCATCCTGGGCATCTATGCCGGGCGGCTGCTGGCAAAATATTCCAAGCGCGCCTGCATCATGTCCGGCCTGGCCGTGCTGGGCTTCGGCTTCCTGGCGCTGTCGCAGGTGACGGCGCTGTGGCAGTTCATCGCCGTCTATGCCGTCATCGTCGCCTTTGGCGGCGTCATGGCCGCGCCGATGGGCGCTTCGACCATCGTCTCCAACTGGTTCATCACCAATCGCGGCCGCGCCCTGACCTGCGCCACGCTGGGCACTTCGTTCGGCCAGCTCGTCATCCCCAAGGTCGCGGCGCTCATCATGCAGGAGCATGGCTGGCAGGCGGCCTACCAGGCTTTTGCCGTAGTGCTGATCGTTGTCGCCGTGCCGATCATTTTCTTCATCGTCAAGGATCACCCGGAGGACAAGGGCCTGCGCGCCTATGGTGCCGAACCTTCTGCCCCCGTCTCGGCGCCCGCCGCCGCGCCCAGCCTGATGTCCACCGGCGACGTGCTGCACCGTGGCGACTTCTGGTCCATCGGCATCAGCTACATCCTCTGCGTCTTCGTCTATCTGGCGCTGACCGCGTCGATGGTCCCCTATGCCCGCACCTTCGGCGTCAGCGCGCTGGATGCCAGCAACCTGGTGGTGGCGATGGGCGTGGGTGCGATCATCGGCAAGCTCGCCTTCGCGACCTGGACCGACCGCATGGGCCTGCGCAACACCTTCTGGATCGCAGTCGGCCTGAACGCCACGGCGCTGATCCTGCTGCTGACGATGCCCGAGTATAACGTGCTGTTCGTGGTCAGCCTGTTTGTCGGCGGCGCGGCGGGCGGCATCCTGCCGGTATGGCCGGGTCTGGTGGCCTTCCGTTTCGGACGCCAGGCGCTGGGCCAGGTGATGGGCCTGATGGGGCCCATCGTCATCAGCCTGCAGGGCTTCGGCGCGCCGCTGGCGGCGAAGATGGGCTACCAGTCCGCCTTCATGCTGTTCCTCGGCCTGCTGGCCGTATCGGTCATCGTTTCACGCAATCTGAACAAGGCCGCTTCCGCCTGATCGCGGGCGACAGCGGGACATCAATAAGCGCACCGGCATGATCTTCAGGCCGGGCGCATCATCCAGGGCAGGCTTCCATGACACGCAGCATTGATCGCAGAAAAGTTCTCGCTTCGACCTCCGCCCTCGGCCTGATGGCGGTGATCGGCGCCCGGGCGCAAGGCCAGCCGGGCGGCGCCCCTGCCGCGCCCGTGGTGGCCAACACCAACTGGCAGAGCAATGCCAACGACCTGGCCGCGACGCGCTATGCGCCGCTGGACGAGATCAACGCGTCCAACTTCAACCGGCTGGAAGTGGCATGGCGCTTCAAGACCGACAATTACGGCGACAAGGCCGACGCCTATTTCAACGCCACGCCGCTGGTGGTGAATGGCCGGATGTATTCCACGGTCGGGCTTGATCGCTACCTGGTCTGCCTGGATGCCTATACCGGCCGCCTGATCTGGACCTATCGCCATGACGAAAAGGGCCGTCAGGGCGCGCGCGGCGGTTCCGGCTGGGGCTGCGCCTATTGGACCGACGGCAAGGAGGAGCGCATCCTCTATGCCACCATCAGCTATCAGCTGGTCTCCATCGACGCCAAGACCGGCCTGCCCGATCCCAAGTTCGGGGACGGCAAGGAAGTGGATTTGCGCCTGGACTGGGATCATGTGGTCGATCCCCGGGCCCGCGTCGTGGGCATTCATGCGCCGCCGCTGGTCGTGCGCGACGTCGCGGTGATCGGCAATGCCTCGGCCTCCACCGGCCCGGGCCATCTGCGCGGCTATGACGTGCGCACCGGCAAGCGCAAATGGATCTTCCACACCGTGCCGCAAAAGGGCGAGTTCGGCTACGACACCTGGATCAAGGCAGGGCAGGCGGAAACCGCCACCAATACCGGCGTCTGGGCGATGATGTCGGCCGACCCGGAACTGGGCCTGGTCTATGCCGGCATCGAGCTGCCACAGGCCGATACCGTCGGCACCACGCGGCTGGGCGATGCGCTGTTCACGGAATCGCTGGTGGCGCTCCATGTCGAGACCGGCCAGCGCAAATGGCACTACCAGACCGAACATCACGGCCTGTGGGACCGCGACATTCCCGCGCCCGCGACGCTGTTCGACCTGCAGATCGACGGCAAGATGGTGAAGGCCCTGGCGCTGCCCACCAAGCAGGCCTACCTGTTCGTGCTCGACCGCGTCACCGGCAAGCCGGTCTGGCCGATCAACGAAGTCAAGGTCGAAGCCGGCGACATGCCCGGCGAATGGTATGCGCCGACCCAGCCGGTGCCGTCCAAGCCGCCGCCGTTCGACCGCCAGGGCTTCAGCCTGGATTTCGGCATCGACTGGACGCCGGAGCTGCGGGCGCGCTCGCGCGAGATCATCAGCCACTATCATATCGGCCCCACCACCTACACGCCGCCGGTGCAGCGCAAGGTGGAGCAGGGCATGTTCGGAACGCTCAACCTGCCGGAAAGCCAGGGCGGCGCGAACTGGCCGGGCGGTTCTTACGATCCGGAGAGCGGCATCTTCTATGTCTATTCCAAGTCGAACCCGGCCCCGACCTCGCGCGGCACCAACGACAATATGGGCGCGGGCTTTGGCGGCTCGGCCAATCCGGGCGGCGTTGCCGGCCGCATTGGCGGGCCGGTGGACCCGAGCCTGAAGGATGGTCTGAATGATCCCATCGTGCCGGGCCTGCTGACCATCAACGGCATGTCGATCCTCAAGCCGCCCTATGGCCGCATCACCGCCATCGACCTCAAGCGAGGCACGCAATTGTGGCAGATGGCGCATGGCGAAACGCCGGACTTCATCAAGAACAATCCGCTGATGAAGGGCGTCACCATCCCGCGCACCGGCCAGTCGGGCATCCTGGGCGTGCTGACCACCAAGAGCCTGGTGATCTGCGGCGACAGTGGTTCCTTCACCGACGAGCAGGGCCGCAAGGCGGCGCGCCTGCGGGCCTATGACAAGATGACCGGCCGGGAAGTGGGCACGGTGTTCATGAACCAGCCCCAGACCGGCTCGCCGATGACCTACATGCTGAACGGTCATCAGCACATCGTGGTGGCCAGCGGCGGCTTCCAGGGCGCCGAACTGCTCTGCTATCGCCTGCCGCTTCCGCCCGCACCCGCAGCGGCCGGTGGCCGTGGCGGTCGCGGCGCTGGCGGCGGTTTCGCGCAGGACTGACGCGCGATCATCGTGCCGGAAAAAAGGGGAGCCTTGCGGCTCCCCTTTTTGTTTCGCGACAGTCCTGTCGCAGAAACGTCATGGCCCCGTCATGCTGTGCGCCTAGTAGCACAAGACAAATGGTTCGCTGCTGTGCGAGGCACAAAATGGCTGGAATTGCTGCCGGTACAAGGCGCGCCACGGCGGCGCGGGTCGATGAGGCGGTGCGGCGTGACCGCTCGGGATCGTGGTTGCGCGAACGTCTGTTCAGCGCCGCGTTCCAGGGGCTGGTGTATCCGCAGATCTGGGAAGACCCCGCCGTGGATCTGGAAGCCCTGGCGATCAAGCCCGGCGATCATATCGTCGCCATCGCGTCCGGCGGCTGCAACATTCTGAGCTATCTCACTGGCAATCCCGGGCGCATCACGGCGGTGGATCTCAACCACGCCCATATTGCCCTCAACAAGCTGAAGCTTGCAGCGGCACGGTGCCTGCCGTCGCACTGGCACTACGCCAACTTCTTCGCGCATGCCAATTTGGCGTCCAACATCCAGCAATTCGACGACTATATCGCGCCGCACCTCGACGAGGCGACGCGGCGCTACTGGCAGGCGCGCGACCTGTTTGGCCGCCGCCGCATCTGCGACTTTGCCCGCGGGTTCTATCGCACGGGCCTTTTGGGCCGCTTCATCGGCTTCTGTCATTTGCTGGGCAAGTCGCTGGGCGTCGATCCCAGTGCCATGACCCGGGCCCGCTCGCTGCAGGAGCAGCAGGATTATTTCGAGAACAGGCTTGCCCCGGTGTTCGATCACTGGCTGCTGCGGGCGATGCTCAAGCACCCGGCCTCGCTGTATGGCCTGGGTATTCCGCCGGCGCAGTATGCGGCACTGGCGGCGGGACATCCCGGCGGATTGCCGGAAGTGCTGCGCCAGCGCGCCCGCAAGCTGGCCTGCGGCTTTCCGATGAAAGCGAATTACTTCGCGCGGCAGGCTTTTGGGCGCGGCTATGACGTCGCCGGAAACGGCGCCTTGCCGCCGTATCTGGAAGCCGAAAATTTCGAAGCCATCCGCAGCCGCGCCAGCCGGGTCGATGTGCGGCATGAATCGATGACCGATTTCCTGGCGCGCAGCGCAGATGGCACGGTGCAGGGCTTCGTCCTGCTGGATGCGCAGGACTGGATGACCCCGGAGCAGTTGACGGCGCTGTGGCAGCAGATCAGCCGCTGCGCCGCGCCCGGCGCGCGGGTCATCTTCCGCACGGCGGCGGACGAACGCCTGCTGCCGGGCAAGGTGCCGGAAGACATCCTTTCCGGCTGGACCTATCACGCGGCGCGCAGCGTAGAGCTGAATGCCAGGGATCGCTCCTCCATCTATGGCGCGTTTCATCTTTATACGCGCAATGAAACGGCCATGCCGGCATGAGCGGCAACCGGATGGACGAGATCTATCGCGTCCAGCGCCACTTTTACGATCTCACCCGCAAGCCCTATTTGCTGGGCCGTGACGTCCTGATCCGCGAGCTTGATCTGGCCGGGGGCGGCAGCGTCCTGGAAATTGGCTGCGGCACCGCGCGCAACCTGCTGTGTATCGCGCAACGCTATCCGCAAGCCCGCTGTTTCGGCGTCGATCTTTCCAGCGTCATGCTGGCGACGGCCCGGGCCAGCATCGCGCGGGAGAACCAGTCCGGCCGCATCCGTGTGGCGCAGGCGGATGCAACCAACTTTGACCCGGCTGCGCTTTTCGGGACGGCGCGGTTTGATCGCGTGATCCTGTCCTACACGCTTTCGATGATTCCGGACTGGGAACTGGCGCTGCACAGCGCCGCCGGGCTGCTGGCGCCGGGCGGCTCGTTGCATGTCGCCGATTTTGGCGATCAGTCCGGCCTGCCTGGCTGGTTCCGGCGCCTGCTTTTCGGCTGGCTGCGAATTTTCTCCGTCACGCCGCGCCTGGAATTGCGCGACCGGCTGCCGGCGATGGCGCAAATCCTTGGCTGCGAGTTTCGCTTTCGCAGCCTGTATCGCGGTTATGTCGCGCTTGCAGAGATGTGGGTGCCCGGCCGGGCCTGAGTTTCAGCGGCGGCATCCAGGGCCGTTTGACGCGACGAAATTCGTCCAGCAGCTTGTAGCGCGCGATGCCGTACATCCAGGCCGTAAAGGGCATGGCGCTGTCATAGGTCGCGCGATGCGTATGGATCGCGATCAGACATTCCTGCACTGCGTCCTCCGCTGCGGCGGGATCGAGACGCCGCGAAAAATACCCTCGCAAATGCCGGGTGAGCGCCGTCAGCAGCATGCGGTAGGACGCGCCATCCCCCGCAAGGGCGGCAACCATCCAGGCCCGATGTTGTGATTCTTGGACTATCACACCCGGCTCTTTCGATATTTCGCCGCGAAAGCGCGAAAAGTTACAGCCGTGAAAACTTATCGTATTGTGCCTGTAACCCAAACGCCCTTCCGTCCGTATTGCCAGGGACACAACCCACGGGAGTTTCTGATGAAAAATCTGTTAGGTCCGGCCGCACTCGCCGCGACGCTTGCCTTTATCCTGCCGGTCGCCGCCCAGCCGGCTGCGCCGATGGCCAAGCCTGCCAGTGGCATGGCGGCCCCTGCTTCGGGCGGCATGGCCGCTGGTGGCATGGCCACCCCCGCTAAGAAGGACGCAATGGACACCAAGGCTGACGCCAAGGCCATGACCAAGGGCGCGGGCATGGCTGCCGGTGGCGGCATGATGGCCCATACCGACACTATGGCGGCGGGCGGCATGAAGCCTGCCGTGAAGGCGGCCGGTGCGATGGGCACCACCGCGATGAAGGGCGACGGCATGAAGGCCGGCGCGATGGGTACCACGGCGATGAAAAGCGGTGGCATGGCCAGCGGTGGCATGGCGGCCGGCGCGATGAAGAAAGACGCGCCCGCCACGCACTAAATAAGACAAGGAAATGGCCGTCCCTTGCGGGGCGGCCATTTTTCTTCTCTATCTCTGCTGTGTAGAGGGGGATTGCGATGACAGATACCCTGGCGCCCCAGCCGCCGCGCGGCTTCAGGCGGCTGCGCGCGGCGCTTGGCCTTCGCCCGGCGGGGCCGCATTACGCTTTCTACCGCCACAAATTGCCGGTGCGGCTGTCGCACTGGCTCAATGCCTTGTGCCTGGCCGTGCTGCTGATGAGCGGGCTGAACATCTTCAACGCCCACCCGGCGCTCTATTGGGGCAATTCCTCCGACTTCGAGCGTCCGCTGGTGATGCTGGGCGCGATGGCCAATGCCGATGGCGAAGTCGTGCGGGGCATTACCCAGCTCGGCCAGACCCAGATCGACACTACGGGCTTGCTCGGCGCTTCAAAGCAGGGCGATCAACTGGTGTCGCGCGGCTTTCCCGCCTGGGCGACGCTGCCCGCCTTCAACTGGCTGGCGATGGCGCGCAACTGGCATTTCGCCTTTGCCTGGATTCTGGTGATCAATGCGCTGGGCTTTTATCTCTATGGCCTGTTCAGCCGCCATTTCCAGCGCGACCTGCTGCCAACACCGGCAGAGATCAGCCACCTGCCGCAAGAAATTGTGGACCATGCGCGGCTGAAATTCCCGCATGGCGAGAAGGCCCGCCACTACAACGCGCTGCAGAAGCTGGCCTATTGCTTCGTGATCTTCATCCTGGGTCCGCTGGTGGTGCTGACCGGCCTGACCATGTCGCCCACGATGGACGCTGCCTATCCCATCCTGCCCTGGATGTTCGGCGGCCGGCAGTCGGCGCGCACCATTCATTTTATCTGCGCCTTTTCCTTTTTCGGATTCTTTATTGTCCATATCGCGATGGTGATCCTGTCCGGCACCTGGAACAATATCCGGTCGATGATCACCGGCTGTTATGTGATCGACAGGAGCGGTGATGACTGAGCAGACCCGCCGCAATTTCGTGACCCGCGCCCTGGCTGGCGCCAGCACGCTATTCTTGTCCGGCTGCTACGACCTGTCCCAGCAGGCCTGGTTCACCGGCATCCTGGCAAAGGTCGAAGGCCTGACCCATGTCGCGCAGCACATGCTGGCGGGCCCGCAAGCACTGGCGCCGGAATATACCAAGGCCGACATCGATCCGGTTTTTCGTGCCAACGGCACCCGCGATCCCGGCACGCCGGAATATGCGGCGCATGTCGCGGGCGGCTTCAGCGACTGGCGGGTCACGGTCTCCGGCCTGGTCGAACACCCGCTGTCGCTCTCCATCGCCGATATCCGCAAGCTGCCCGCCCGCACCCAGATCACGCGCCATGACTGTGTCGAAGGCTGGAGCGCCATCGGGGAATGGAAGGGCCCGCCCTTGGCCGTGATCCTGGCCGCCGCCACGCCCAAGGCCAATGCCCGCTATGTCGTCTTCTATTGCGCCGACCCGATGACGGAAGAGGGCGATCCGGATCACAAATATTATGAGAGCCTGGAGATTTCCGAGGCGCTGCATCCCCAGACCATTCTCGCCTACCAGCTCAATGGCGCGCCGTTGGGCGTTGAGCATGGCGCGCCGGTGCGCGTGCGCGCCGAACGCCAGCTTGGCTACAAGCAGCCCAAATATGTCGAGCGCATCGAGCTGGTGGAAAGCTATGCGGATATCAATGGCGGCAAGGGCGGCTATTGGGAAGATCTGGGCTACAACTGGTACGGCGGCATTTAATCGCCTGCACCCCACTTGTCATGGCCCGGCCTGTCCGGGCCATCCAGAGTCATAAGCGCCGGTGTTCGGGGCGGATTGTTTCGCATGCTTTCCACGCGCTGAATGGAGTTGGTGCGCTACGAATGACAGCTTTTGGCGGCGGGTTCAACGGGTCGGCGCAACACCTTCTAGTCTGAGCAGATGAAGAGATATGGCGCATGGAACAAGTATCGCGGGTCTGGTTTACGCCGCAGCAGAAGGCCGAGCTCTGGGAGCGCTGGAAGAGCGGGCAGTGCATTGCGGCGATTGCGCGGACGCTGGGAAGCCAAAAAAAGAGCGGGGTTTATCGGGTTCTGGCGTGCAGTGGCGGCATCATGCTGACGCCGCGACGCCGGGCTCGGCCGACACTAAGGCTCGATGAACGCGAGGAAATCTCACGCGAGCGCGCGCATCCGGTCTGCAATCAGTCTTTCCGCCTTCGCTGCATCCTCGATCAGGCCGCCCAAAGTGAAGAAGGGATGGATCATGCCGGCGAAGCAGACATACTGCGTCGCCACGCCGGCCTCGTTGAGTCTTTTGGCATAGGCCTCGTTCTCGTCCACCAGCGGATCGAACTCCGCGCTGATGATCAGCGCGGGCGGCAGGCCTTCCAGGCTTTCGCGCAGCATGGGCGAAGCGCGCGGATCCAGCCGGTCGCGATGGTCGGGAATGTAGGCGTCCATAAACCAATGCAGCGCCTTGCGCGTCAGCATGTAGCCGCTCGCGTTGCGTTCATAGGACGGATATTCGCGGCTCTGGTCGGTCATGGGATAAATGAGCAGCTGCAGCGCGATCTTGAACTCTCCCGAATCCTGCGCCAACTGCGCCACCACCGCCGACAGATTGCCGCCGGCGCTGTCGCCGCCCACGGCGATGCGTTTAGGATCGATGTTCAGAAGCCCGGCGTTGTCGGACGCCCAGCGCGTGGCGGCATAGGCATCCAGCACGGCGCCGGGAAAGATGGTCTCCGGCGCCATCCGGTAATCCACCGACAGCACAGCGCAATTGCCGGCAAGCGCCAGCCGCCGGCAGGTGGTGTCGTACAGGGCCAGCGTTCCCAGCATGAAGCCGCCGCCATGGAAATAGACCAGCAACGCTGGAGGCGCCGTCCCGCGCGTGCCGCGATAGAAGCGCGCCGGAATGGGGCCATAGTCGCTGGGAATGGAAAGCTGATAGGTGACCGCGACCTGCGGCTTCTCGGGCAGCAGGATCAGCCTCTGCCGCTCATAGGCGACGCGGAGGTCGGCGGGGGACAGGTCGGTCGGCAAATCGCCGGCGCGCTGGATGGCCTGGGCGGCCTGGGGGTGAAGCGACATGGGTTCAGTCTAGTCCAGTCCGGTGGCGCCTGGACAGGGCACGGGGCTAGCGCTTCTTGAACAGGAGCCAGGTCAGGGC
>Ga0114970_10000431_pt1 | contig 31225 bp, 32 predicted proteins | sample M_140205_XF_Meta_FD_87030 | JGI IMG/M metagenome (GOLD analysis project Ga0114970, IMG submission 87030) | Freshwater microbial communities from Lake Montjoie, Canada to study carbon cycling - M_140205_XF_MetaG | ecosystem: Environmental > Aquatic > Freshwater > Lake | place: Lake Montjoie...
AGGAAAGTTGTTTCTTTAAAGAACAACCCAAAAAAAAAAAAAAATTGGATAAAATCCACAAACCAATTAAAAAAATAAAAAAAAAAAAAAAAAAAAAAACAGAAAAAAAATTTTAAAAAAAAAAAAAAAAAAAAAAAAAATGAAAAAAATTTGATTTAATTAGTAAAAAAAAAAAAAAATTAATAAAGGTTTTTATTAAATGTCTGATTACGAGAAATTTAATAAAAGACTTACAGAACTTGAAGATAAAATTAACATATTAGATAAACCTGTTAAGGAAAAGAAACCCAGAAAACCATCGGAATATAACATTTTTATGAAAAATTATTTTGCAAAAAATTCTAAAGATTCAAAAAAAACACATCGTGAATTATTTACAGAAGCGGCCAAGGCGTGGGGGGAAAATAAAAAATAAATTTATTTAAGTAATATAAATGCACCACCACCTAGTAGTATTAAAATAACAGCAATTATAATAGCAATCATTAATCCAGACATACCTCCTTTTTCTGGAGGAGGTGGAACTACACCTGTGCCTTGAGATGCTAATTGCTTTTTTGTTGCCTCATCTGCTAATGCATTTGATTTTTTTAGTTCTTCTGCTCTTTTGTTAGCTTCTCTGTCTTCTTCTGCTTTAGCATTTTTCTTTCTTTCTTCTTCTGCTTTAAGTGCTATTGATGGATCTACGTTAGCTGCTGTTACAGATTGTTCTGCTTTAATTTGTTGGTCAACTGCTAAATCACCTGTAATTTTTCCTTTATTACTAACATTTCCTGTATTAATATTATTTTGTCTTGCAGTAACATTTGTAACCCCATCTCCTGCGGCAGAATTTGAAGTATTTGCCGGTCCTGCTGCTGCAGCAACATTTGTTTGATTTTGTTGACAACTATTATCCATTTTAACATTTATATTACCAGTAATATTTCCAGCATTTTCTATAACTGATTTGTTCATACAAATTTGAACTGATCGACAACCCCCAGGAGCATTTTTCCATGCTTGTCGATTAATTGGATTACTTGTACAATTTGATTCATAACATGCAGGTATTTGATATGTTTTTCCTCCTATTGATAAATTCATAAATTCAGCTGCGTCTTTTGGAGACATTCCTTCCTTTACTAAATCATTATAATCTGTTCCAATAGCATAATCAGTGGGCATAAAACATCCACACATACCTAATATACTATTTGGATATGCAGCGAGTATATCTTTACTAGGTGTTCCCATAGGTAATTGTGCAGAAGGAACTCCTGTTGCATCTTTTTTAGTATAAACTGTGCCATTTGGTCCCATAGTACAAAATGTTTGTAAACTATCATCACATTTAGCCCCTTTTTGTGAACACCAATCAGATACAGGTGATTTTTTCATATTTTCATAATTATTCATTTTCATATAAGTATCCATCCAAGATTCGCAATTTATTGGAGCTGCGGGACTAATTTTATTTGAAAACCCCATACTTTTTATTGCGTTACTATCTCCACAAATTGCTGCAACCATATACATTGGAAGAAAATCGACATATTGAAAACCAATTGGTATTGAATTGATATCTCCACCAGGAGAAATAGCAAATGTATTAAAAGGACTAGTACTAAAAATTTTCCAGTAGTCTTTCATATTATTACCAGGTTTATAAGTATTCATAAATTGTGCTGATTTTGGGTCCATATCGGTTCTAATTGTAAGATATAGTGGATTTACTGCAACAAAAGGTCTGAGTCTAGAAGCTGCAATTATTGTTGCTTCTGTAGATGATATACCCGTTGTATTAACATTTTGTATAGATAACCCTGAAACAAGAATAAAATTTCCAGCTAAACCGTATATTGATCGCCAATACACATTTCCCCCAGCGTCTTCATCTCCACTTTGTTGATTTCCTCCTCCACAAACATCGCCAATTAAATAATTGCCTGTATTTTTATATTCTTTAGTTTTAGTATTAGTAGTTGCAGATTTTACTTTATATTGACAACCCGGTAAATTAGTTGCTTTAATTCCCATATTATATGTATAACCTGAGCTCCTATCATGTCTATCCCACGAATGTCCCAACTGTTTGTAATCTTTTGCATCAATAAGTGTGCAATATTCACTAGTATTTTTAACTAATATACACAATACTTGATTAATATCTGCAGTAGCAGGAATAAAACAATCTCCTACAGGAAGATAAGGGTCTCCAGGACTAAATGACATTATCCATATATTAAATCCTTTTCCTTCAAAATTTGGATCAGTATAAGCTACTTTATTTGCTTTTCCAATATTTACTAAATCATTTAATGTTAATAATTTAAATGGTGAAAAATCTGTAATACCTGATTTTGCCATCCGTTGAATATATGATGCTGGGCCATCATTTAATGTGCTTATATCTTTAATTCTTGGATTTGAAAAACTATTCATAAGTGAAGCATAACTATTAGAAGATATAAATGCGGGAATGGATACATTTAAATCTATTAAATTATTCATTTGAACTCCTTTGGCTTGATCATAATTTCCCCATACAACTTTATTGTCTGTTGTTACGGCAATAAAATTGCGATTATTACCTGCAGATACTACTTTTACTGGACCAACATCTTTAACATTTTTAAAACCGCCATCTTTTGCACGAAAATTTTCTGTAAATATTAAAGTTCCATTTTTAACTACCCAAACTACACCATTATCTTGTCCAGCATAAGAGGTTGCACCTGGAACATCTAAAACAAAAGCTGTCCACCAATTTTTAGGATTTTTATGATCACCAGTGTGCATATTACTATCAAAATAAATTTTTCCATCATTTCCTAAATATGTTCCCCAAGAATTATATGATATATTGTAATCGTTTATAACTATTGGATATGCTCCAGATACGTGTCTTGGCAATTTATCAGTAGTAGCTCTTTTTCTATATTGTTCATTATCTAATCCAATAAATGCAAATTCACCATCAGACCAAAGATTAAACGATTTTGCTTTTACACCAGTATTAACCCATACTGGGCTCGTGCAGATATTTACTGTTGCTGTGTATACATTATTATCACTTGTAACAATTCCTAACATATTACTATTTCGTGTTGCGCACGTAACATGTATAACAGGTCCTGGGGTTGGTAATAAATTCCAAGCAGCTGCTGTTTCTAGTATGACTGTTATGCCATATAGCTTATTATTCATAACAACCCAAGCATTACTATTATAATTCATACAACAACTTGTTATATTCGACATATTTGGTTATTTATAATTATAATTATTTTATTTAATTAATTAATTAAAATAATTAAAATAATTGTTCTTAATATAATTAATGGGTTCGTCACAAAGTTCAAGCGTTAAACAAACAGTTGAAGTTCTTAATAAATCTATGACAACAATGGTAACAAAAAATACAAATTCTGCATCTGCTAAAAACACTAACTCTAATAGTTTTAGAATTACTATTGGTGAAAAAGCTGATGTTAAAAATTGTAGATTGAATCTAACACAAAAAATTAATGCTAAACAAGCTGTAAAAGTAATGGCGAAGTTTTCAAGTCAAGCAGACTTGCAATCTCAAATGAAAACTGCATTAAAAAATTCAGTTGATCAATCATCACAATCTACTCAAGCTGCATTAGCAACATCTATAGGTGTTCAAAATTCTAAACAAGAAATTAATCAAAAAATATCAAACATCGTAGAAACAAATATTACAAATGAAACTTTTAATGAAGTAAATGGATTTTTAGATAATCTTAATACAGGAGAATTAGAAATTAAAGGAAAATGGGATTGTGGAACAATGGGCCCAATTGAAATAAATCAAAGTATAGTTTCAGAGCAAATAGTTGAACTTTTATCTGAGGCTTTAATTGGAAATAAAGTTACTACATCAACTGATAATGCTACAGAAGCGGTAAGTAAACAAGTAGTAAAATCGGAACAAAAAGGTGTTATTGATGCTATTTCTGGATTAGTTTCATCTGCTGCATTTGCAATATTAGCTCCTATAATTGCAATAGTTATTATTATAGCAATTCTTATGTTTGTCTTTAAAGGATCAATTTCTAAGATAGCTGAAAAGAAAATGGGTGTTTCTTTTGGAAAACTTTTTTTTGGTAAGAAATTTAGTTTTGGTCGTAGAAGATGAAGATTCTTCGTAAAATGAAACATATTTAAATAAAACTTTAAATAAATGAATATTAATATTAAAAAATTTGATCCAAAGACGATAGATCCTTGTCGTATATGTGTTTTTATAGGGCGTAGAGGAACAGGAAAAAGTATTTTGGTTACAGATATACTTTATCATATGCGAAAAATACCAATGGGAGTTGTTATGAGTGGAACAGAAGAATCTAATGAACACTATAAAGAATACATACCAGATTCATTTATTTATGGTCAATATGAACCAGAAGTAATTGAAAAAATTATAACACACCAGCAAGGTGTTATTAAAAAATGTAAAACATCTGAAGAAAAAGAAAATACTAATAATTCGGTTTTTATGCTTTTAGATGATTGTATGTTTGATAATAAATGGACACGTGATAAAAATATGCGATGTATTTTTATGAATGGAAGACATTATCGTATATTTTTTATGCTGACACTTCAGTATTGTATGGATCTTCCACCTAGTCTGAGAGGACAAATAGATTATGTTTTTATACTTAGAGATAACATTTTAGAAAATAAACAAAAGTTATATAAGCATTTTTTTGGAATTTTCCCTAATTTTGATTCATTTAATGAAGTATTGACTCAGTGTACAGAAAATTATGAATGTTTAGTTTTAAATAATAGAACTACAAGTAATAAAATAGAAGATGTAGTATTTTGGTATAAAGCTAAATTAGATCGTAAATTTAAAATGGGTAGTCCAAGTCTGTGGGAACATCATCGTCGTAATTACAATAAAAATCACGACATACCCCAAGAAACTGAAAGTAAAGATCTTAAAAAAAAATCAAAAATAAATGTAACTGTTGTTAAAACAGATTCAACTGGTTTAAAAAAGAAAAAATAAAAATTTATTTTTTAGTTGGGCAAGCTGCGTTACATTGTTCTAGACGAACTTCCTCTACAAATACTATCCATAAAAGTGCAGTTATTAACAAAAATATAAAACTTAATTTTATCATTCTAGCATATATAGAACCTAAAAATATAAATGTAAAAATAATAGCAGCTATAAGTAAATTCTCAGTTGATTTTTTTGCAAATTCAAACATTATATAAATTAAAATATTTTAATTTAAAATTTATTATCTAAGTAATGCAAATGGATTACTATTTTTAGGAGGTGCCATACAATGTGGTCCTTGTTGAGGTAGAGGTGTATCTTCCCAATACATCATACAAGATTGTCCTGGAACATTACATTGAGCTCCAAATTGTTGTTCTTGTCCTAAAGTATTTACGAGAGGTTTTCCTCCACTATAGATAACACCAGGCTCAGAACCAGTGCAAGTATTGGCCGCTCCTAAAGTTTGCATACTAAGAAATTGTTGAGCATTTGTTTTAAAGAATCCTTGAGTAATTTCATTTCCGTTATCTTGTAGGTATTGTCTAAGTTTATGACCAGTTGTTACACCATTACCTGTAATATTATTTATAAGATATGATTCAAGATCACTATTATTACGATAATCAGTCATATAATATCCAGGTTGGCGAAAACTTAAAAATTGGTTTCCATTTACAGTTGTTGGAACAAAATTATAATTTTGTAATGGATTCATCTGCTTTTAATCTTTATTATTATTTTAATTTAAAAATTAAATTAAAATAATGTTAAAATTTGTTTTGTTAAAATTTGTTTTGTTAAACTTTGTTTTGTTAAACTTTGTTTTGTTAAACTTTGTTTTGTTAAACTTTGTTTTGTTGAACTTTGTTTATTCAGCTTCATCATCGGTAACTTCAATTTCTTCGTATTCGTCTTCGTTGATAATTTTAACTTCTGGTTGTTCTTTAATAACATTTTTAATAATTGTATTTTCTTTTGGAAGTGGTAAAGGTGGTTGTTGAGGTGAAGGTGGTTGTTGAGGTAACGGAGGTGTTCTTTTTGGTAGTTCATTTTTACTTTTAAGATAACTAGTTATAGTTTTTAATTGTTCTTCCATATTTTCCATTTTTTTATTTAATTCTGAATTATCGGAACCTTTACCTTTTAATGTAAGCATTTCATTTTTAATATTTTTAATTTCTTTTAAAGCAATAATACTAATACCTGCAGCAGCACCTGCACATAATAAAGGAATCCATTTTACTAAATTATTATAATTTGTTTCAATTTCTGGAACTACTTTTGCTGGAAATATAGTTCTCTTTGACATCTTTTTAATTACTTTTACTTTTTTTTAATTGTTTAAACGATAAATTAAATAAAAAATTAAAATTATAAAAATTATAAATACAATATAATAGATTGTTATATTTTCATAAAAATTTTCTTTAAATTTTAAATTTTTTTTATTATTTTTATTTAATATATAAGTATTTAATTCTTTAACTTTTTTTGGAATAAGTTTATTAATAAAATTAATAGCATTAAATTTAGAAATTTTATTTTTTAATAAAAGTTCATATAAATTATCTACATTTAGTGCTTCTTCAGATGATGCAGCAATAATATTTGAATTAATGACTTTGTATTTTCCAAAAATTATTGGTGGTGTATTTGATAAAATATTATTAATATTTTCTATTGAAGTAGGATAATAAAAATGTTCAAAAGAGCTTGGGTACAAACATTGGTTTTGGCCGGGTGATGTATCACTATTATTTGCACCAGGGCTTGTTGCAAAACGATTCATACATTCACATATATCACAAATATCTTGAGAATTTTTATTTTTACTCCCACTTAATGCAGGTAATCTTAAAAATTTATGATTACCTTGATCATCTACTTCATTTGGTATTGGAATAATTATATTTACAAAACTTGTTGAAATAGTTTTTTTAGATTCATCTAAATAATTTGTTGTAGAAATAAGACATTCTTTAAAATCATTTTCACATTTATTTGATAGTGCTATATTCTTACATATTTTATTAACATTTTCAACATTTGTATAAATTGTAGTGCTAGTTCCACATAGTTCTTTATTTTTACATAAAAAATTAGGATCAGAACATATATTATCTAAATATTGACTTACTTGTTCCTGTGTATCATTATTAATAAATAAATTTTTAGAAGATAAAATTGGTTTATCACTTTTAGTTGTCATTAAAAGTACTTTATATATAACTTTTATTTTTATTTTAAAACCCATCTTCTAAATTTTCACCCATTTCATTAATAAGATCTACACCAAAAATAAATGTTCCTTGATAACTTGGACTACCTGGTGTATTTGGGTATTTTAATTGTATATTTTTTTTAACTGTTATGTTGTAATTACCAAATACACCAAGATAATAATCTGTTGTAAATTTATGACGTTCAAGATGACATTCTTTACAGTGTTCATTAAATGCTTGGACAAAATTCTTTTCACGACAATAAAATTCTTCACCCAATACAACTTTTCCAGAACTGATATAATGTTCTAGTGAATGAGTATTTTGAGCCATATCACGTTGTGTGTTACGAAAATAATCAGGTAAACTAGACCAAAAATCTTGACCTTGAAATTTATTAACTGCACTAAGATAAGCACAAGCTGATTTTTTTAGTATACTTGGAAGTTCTTTATTAAGTTTTAAATCAAGATCGGGATCTTTAATATTTACTTTTTTATGAAATTTAGCAACAACCAACCGACGACTGATACTACCGGAGTTATCTGTATAATTAGGAGGTTCATTACCTGCAAAAAGCCCAGGAATTTTCCATTCTATATAATGTGATTCTTTGTATTTAACAGGTAATTGCATATCACCACCTTCTATTAGTAATTGAAATTCAGATTGTTCTAATTTAAGGTCGCCTTTAATTTCAGGTGCTAAAAATAATAGTTTATCTTTTAAAGAACTTAATCCAAAAGTTTTTTCAATATTATTTGATAATACACCAACGTCACAGGTTTCATAAAATTTTTTAACAATTTTAGTAATAGTGCTTTTACCACTACCAGCAACACCTTCTAAAAAAAGTGCTATTTGCCAATTATCAAGTTCACCTAATTCAAATAATAATCTACCAATTAAAACATAAATCCACCTAGATACGTCTTCATCAAAATCTTGATAATCTAAAATACTTTGAAAAAAAGGTGTAGGTATATAATACCAATCATCAATTTCATCAAAATTATTAAAATTACAATCAAAAAATTTACAAGCAACTATATCTAAATTTAAACTTTTAGTAAGATCTGCACCATATTCATAAAAATGGTCAGTGTAACCATTGGTAGTTTTTTCTTTACAATTGTAAATACCATTTCTAAAAGCAAAAACGTGACGGTCTTTTTTAAGATCACTGATACGAGGATCTCTACAATTTTCTAAAAAATCAGTTGCATTTTTTATATTACTTGCATTACTTGTAAGATTGTGCCACTGACGATAATCTTGGCAAAATTCAGTTTTTTCATAAATAAATTTACGAATACTTAACTTTTCTTTCCAAGCGTGTGTAAAATAACTTTTATAATAAATTTTTTCATAAAGTGAATCACCGTACCGTTGCAACCCAGTAGTATAAATACTATCTAAAAGATAAAGTAATAAATTTTGAAAAGGACTATTAGTTTCAATATTGGGTTGCATCCATCGAAGCTGGCCAAGATCATTAGAATTTTTTTCTTCATTAAAACTATTTATTAAAATATTACCAAATTTAAGAATTTTACAAGAATAATCTATACTTTCAAAAATTTTATTAAATATTAATTGAATTTCTTCAAAACGTTCTTCCGATGTATTTTTAATAATTTCTTGTTGAAGATAAACAATATTGTAAAGACATTTTAAATAATTTTCATTTAATTCTGTATAAGTAAATTTTTCCGAGTCAAGACCAAAATTTTCAATGGCTTTATTAATTAAAACTGTTATGCTTTTATTATCTGTTAAAACCCATTTACGTTGAAATGAATAAAGATAATTAAATAAATCAGATTCACTGCTATTTTCAAAACGTGTCTTGACTCCGACTATTTCTTCATAATTATTCATTAAAAACACTCGTCTTACCTTTATAAGTATTTTATTTTTAAGTAAATTTTAAAATCAATTTGTTTAACTTTAAAATTTATTATATGCTTAACAAGTGCTTAAGTATTTATGTTCTTGTAGAATTTTCATAACACATAGCACAAAACATTGGGTAATTCATTCTATTTAAAAGAATACATTTATTTGTATCTGTAAATTCATTTATGATACACCACATATACCATAAATTATCGCTGTGAATTAAACAAAAATCATCAAAGACGTATTCCTTTTTTCTTTTACGTCCAGCATTTAAACTTTTTAATTTTGAAGTATAATCATCATTCTCAGATGATTCTGTATCGCTTAAATTTGCTTTATCGGGATTTTGTGGATAAAGTGGATAATAATCATTTAGGGTATCCATTTAAAGAATTAATTATTTTTTCTTTTGATTCTTTAAATTAAATTATTTTTAATTTGATTTTTAAACTCTTTATTAAATGTCATTGATAAATTACTTTCTTGTTTGTATTCAATATTATCAATATATATATATTTATAAAGTATTTCACTTTTTGTTTCTGGATTACCAGTAACAAAATCGTGTTCTGATGAACGTTTACTAAAAAACAAAGTAAATTTATCTTTTATTGATAATTTACTTTGTGCAATTTTTCTTTTAGTATTAACAACCTTTAAGGTTCCAAATGACAGATTACATTGAGTAACATTATTTGTTTTAAGTTTGGGAATAACTTCTTTATAAAGTTCTTTTTTTTTTTTTTTTAAAATTTTAAGTTTTTCTTGAATAAGTTTTATAGTTTTAGATAATTCTGCCAATTCCTTAACTTTTTCACTAATATCACTAATTTCTATTTCCGATGACATTTAACTTAGACATTTATATTTCTTTAAATTTTTTTTAATTGTTTGTAAAACCGCTTGGACCAGATCGATCGAGGTTGCTTTGAACTTGACCGAATGCAGGTGGAATACCTCCAGCAGATGTTGAACCGAACATAGGTGTCTGAAAGTTACTGTAATTAATTTGGTCAAGTGCACGGTAATCGCTTGTCTTAGAGTATGGAGTGTTGTTACTGGTAATTGCTCCAATTTGTTCAGCTGGTGAAAGTGCAGTAAACGCAGCTAAGGCACGAGCGGCTGATTGTGAAAGTGCATTATTATCGGCATTAACTGATGGTTTAGGAAGAAGACTACTGGCAGCAAACATTGGAAGGTCTTTAGCACATTGGCTAAGTTGTGCAGCTCGATCATTGGTGTAACTAACTGATGGAAAGGTATTTCCACCTAATTGACCAAGATTATTTGCATACCCATCTCCTAATCCATTTTTATAAAAACTTGATGCTCCTGGAAGAGGAACACCTGCCATAATAGGTCTTGAACTAATATTTTGTGCTAGTTCAAGATTATCAAGGCTTGGGTTAAGATAATTTTGAAGATTGATATAATACTGAGCACCTGTTTTATTAATATCTTCTGTGCTTGTTCCTACATTCATAATAACTGAATCTTGGTAATTTTCTAAATTAGTAGCAGCCGATAAACTAGGCCCTGAAGAATATTTAGGAATTACATTTTGGTAATTAGTAACTTCAGTAAATTTTTCTTGTTGATTAAAAACATTTAAAGTTGACATTGCTAAAACAACTGCCGCAATTGCAAATATAGTGATAGATAATTTTTCATTTCCCATTTGGTTATATTTAAAACTTATATTTTATTTATAAAAAAAACGTTAAATTCTTTTAATTCTTTTAATTTAAAAAAATGAAATATTGTCATCAATTTCTTCGTAATTGTCTTCTGGGTCTTCTATAAAACCGTATTTACCAACGTGATTTATTTTTTTAAAGAGTTTTGCAGAACATAATTCCCAAGTTACAAAACAAGAATCTTTAGAAAAAACAAGATATTTCATTTGAGCTATACATTGAAGTGTATTTCCATTTTTAATTTCAGATAAACTTATAGTTTCATTTTTTTTATCAAGTAATGTATTTTCTTTAATTTTAAAATTTAAAGAGCAATTATTTTCACTTGAAATTTTAACAAATTTATTATACATTTGTGTGATACGGCTCAGTTTGATTTTTTTACCAAACCAGTCTTCTGAATTTAATGTAATATAATTCATAATAAAATCATCTAGTTTAGATAAAAAATCAGAAATTTTTTTATTATAACCTTTTTCGTTTTTAAATTCAAGAGATAAATTAGTTTCTTCACTTTCTTCATTAAATGATGTTACATTCATTTTTGGAAATTGAATTAATACATCATTTGAATTATTTTTTATTTTACATATCATTGCATTATTATATTTTTTAGGTTTTGTAAAACTAAATAAATCTAAATTATAATTATCAATTAAATAACCTTCAGACATTTTAAATTTGATTACATTTAAATTAAAAATGTTAAACGAAATAAAGTTTTTTAATTCGTTGCAAGATAATCATCTAAAGTTATTAAAGGTGTTCCAAAACCATAATTAATAACTTCTCTATTTTGATTTTTAAGCTTAACTGAATAATCTCCTCTTATCATTTCAGCTGTCATTGTTGAACGTCCAGGTCCAGGACCATATTGACAAAGTGAATAATATCCATTTGGATGATTCTTTGTAACTGGTTGTTGACTTGTTGGTGCATTAATCATCCATTTTCCACCAGCTACCATACCTGGTAATTGATTTGAAGAATAATCTGATATATTGTCTGGAACAATTCTGGTGTATTGTTGAAAACCACCGGCAGCGGGGACTTCTGGATTTAAACTTAATCCTCTTCCTACATGTATTTTTTCAATTGGTTGTTCATTTGTTTTAAATTTAAGTGTAGATTTATATTCTTCTAATTCTTTTTGACGTGTTATACTTAATCCTGGGCCAGAACCACTTTGTCCATACTGATAGCCATAACTTGTAGTGCGTTCTTCTGGTGTAAAAAGATTTAATGTTTCTTCACGATTAGGAACTCCAAGATTTTCACGATCTCTTTTTTGTCTAAGACCTGTATATACTTCCATACGCTGTTGAACCTGAGAATCATCAAGATACTGTTTTGTATCCTGTGGCATATCTTTATTAAGAAACCAACTACCATTTTCAAGAACATTTTTAGTATAATTATCGTAATAGTCTTTTAATAGAATTCCATTAATTTCAGATTTATTATAAAGACTATTTTGTTGAATAAAACTTTCTTGAGTTTCTTTAAGTGTTTGATTATCGGCAATTGGATAATTATTTCCAGTCCATTGTGATATATTTGGATTATTGTATCCTGTTTGTATAATACCAGTTTTAGGTTGTTGTGCTGGTGTAAAATTATTTATTGAATTTTGTTGTTGATTATTATTTGCCTGTTTATAATATTCTTCTGAATCAAAATATGTAGGAACAAATTTCTCTTTGTTTTGAAATAAATTTAAAAATAATTCCATACTTTACTTTTACATTTATTTTAATTTAAGCTATTAACTTTTAAATGGCATACTTCCTTCATATGGACTATTTATACCAATAGATCTACAATAATCAGAATCAAATTTATATACTCTATCAAAAAGTTGATTATTTTTATCAATGTTATATCCATTATTGTAATTAAAAAATTGACAATTTTGATTATTGTTAATTGAAAAATCGTTTTGATGTTCCCAAGAACCTGTATCTTTAGCAATTGTATTGGACCAAGAATACTTAGTTAAATTTCTTGAATCTGTTCCACCACGTTGTGCTTCTGGAAAAATAATATGATTTACTTCTTGAACATTTAATGGTGCACCACCAACACCAAGTCCATTTTCTAAAGCAACACGATCACTGCCATAATACCAAAGATCACTATTATTAACTGATTCTTGAGGATTAAAATAACCATCGTTTGCTTCAAAACGGTGATAACTTTGTGCTGGAAAATCATTTACAGATTTTTTTACAGATGTATAACTTGAAAGTAATTTTTCAAAATTCACATCTTGGTAAACCAATCCTTCTGTAAAATTTTCTTTTTTGCTTTGTCGTTTATCGGGAAAGTTATAATCAAATTTTGTAATATTGTATTGAAATGGGTCAAGAGTCCAATAATTAGATGCTTGATTTAATTCATAACTTTTAAATTGAGTTCCTAAAGGTTGTTGGTTTGGATTTATTTGTTCTGAAACAGTTCCATTTTGATAATTAGGGCTACTGTAGTTAATTGGTCTATTTGGTAAAGGTTTTAATAAAGCATCGGAAGCAATTATATTCGCCATTAAAAATAACATTTATTTTAATTAAAGTTTTAATTAAATTTAACAATTATTAACTTCAACATAATTTCTAAGTTCATTACGTGAACTTACACCACACTGGTGTAAACTGATTACGTGACCAGATGCATTTTTCATATTCATTACGATATTATCGACATTTTGAACTACTCGTGGATCTACAATATCCCAACGATTTATATACCTAGATGATTGCAAACCTACATTATTTTGACCTAAGCTTAATTTATCTGGATCAAGTTCTGTTTCATATGTATAATTATCTTTTTCTAAATTAATTGTAGTTGCTTGAGCATAATAATTATTAAGTTCTTTAGATACACCTGGATTTTCAACAAATACTTGTCCTGGATGGAGTGTAATTTGTGTTACATCAGTTACTGATTTTTTATTTTGAAATACTGGAGGTCTTAATTCAGTAGAATCATTATCGACGTATTTAATACTTGTTGTATTACTTCCAAGAAATGGTGTTGTATTATAAGGAACTGTATAAAGTTCTGGAAGGTCTCGTAAATTTGTAGGTTCAGAACGATCATACATATTGGCAACTCCGTAAGTCTTAAGATTTCCAATTGGTGTAAATCCACTATTACTAATTTGAGCATATGGATCACGAATAGTATCTTGGTCGTAATATCTTAATTTTTTACTTCCAGCACTAATAGATGGTGCTAAATTTTGAGAAGCGTTTGTATTCATTCCTTGAGCACTACCATAAGAATTCATTAATTAGTTAATTAAAACAATTATTTTAATTTAAAAAAAAATCAATATATGTTGATTTTAAATAACAATTTCTTTATTTTCAACCCAATTTGGGTTTAATTGAGATGTACAAGAAGAACATTTTGTTGCAGATGGATTAATTAATGATTTACAATACGGACACATTGCAGTTTTAACATTAATATTGTATCTATCTTTTAAATTATTTATAGGAAGAATAACTAAATAATAAAGTATTAAAATAAAAATAAATAATGTTATAATTTGTTCTATTATATCTTTAATTTTAAATTCTGATATTTTTAAATGAACTATAGGATTAACGACATCACTAATTATACTTAAACCAATTTTACTAAATGCCATACCTAATGCAAATCCTATAGCTATTTTAACTGGGTCTTGTAATAATATAAATTTTATTAAATCATCTATAGAATTTTTTATAGAATTTTTTATATCCGATGCCATTAATTATATTTTTATTTTATTTAATAAAATAATTCTATAATTTCAATTGTTTTTTTTGATAAGTAATTTAAATTTAACTTTATTTGTTCTTTTAAAATTGTTATACGTTCTTCCCACTCTTTTTGTTTTGATTTTTTAATAACTAAAATACCATTTCCATTTTGTGACCAACAACTAGTAACATTTTTTTCATCTTTTATATAAGAATCAGGATTAAATCTTATAAATACAATTGGTCTAAAATTTAAATCTTGTGATAATTCCATTATTCGTTTATTTTCACAATTATAACCTTGGTGTTTATTTTCATCTATTTCTACTATTATTATATGTGAACCAAGGTCTAATAATAAATCTGGTCGGCGTTTGGAACAACCTTCTTTTATTGTTTTATCTGCAACCCAAGTAAAATTTGGAAATGATTCTTTAATACTTGACACTACTTCATTTTCTTTAGTTTTATAATTTCTTGAAACAGTTATTTCTGGACAAATGTTAATACAACAGGTTAAACAATAATTATTATATTTAGGAGTAGCCCTAATGTTACACCATTCAGATTTACAAGTTTTAGATAATACGTCAACCATACCATCTAATTTATGTTCTGAACAATATAAACCTTTAAATTCACCTTCTTTATTAAAAACAGGTCGTATTTTGCAATCTTTAAAAATACAAGTTTTAGATAATACGTCAACCATACCATCTAATTTATGTTCTGAACAATATATACCTCTTTTTTTACCTTCTTTATTAAAATTAGGTTGTTTTTTGCAATCTTTAAAAATACAAGTTTTGTGTTTTATATCAACCATACCATCTAATTTATGTTTTGAACAATATAAAGCTTTTAATTCACCTTCTTTATTAAAAACAGGTAGTTTTTTGCAATCTTTAAAAATACAAGGTTTATCTAATACATTAACCATACCATCTAATTTATGTTTTGAACAATATAAAGCTTTTAATTCACCTTCTTTATTAAAATTAGGTCTTGTTTTACAATCTTTAAAAATACAAGTTTTAGATAATACGTCAACCATACCATCTAATTTATGTTTTGAACAATATAAAGCTTTTAATTCACCTTCTTTATTAAAATGAGGTCTTGTTTTACAATCTTCAAAAATACAAGTCATTTTATTTAATTTAATATTTATAACTTTAAACAATTTTTATTAAATTTTTTAAAATTATATTTTTGTGATTGCTTAACGACCCCCGCCACCGCCATTCTCTGTTCCCGTGGCACGTGCAAGTTTTGTAACTAATTTGAATTTATCAGGATCATTAACAAATATACTGGCATACTTGGGATTTACCAAATTTGTTGGACTACGGTAACAAAAATGAGCAAAACCTTCTTGGTCATTGGGTAAAGTATCTATAGGCACTGGTGAAAATTGTGCTTGAGCGTTACCTTTATGAAATAAAAGGTCATCTATACGTTGTGAAACAGTTGCTTCTTGATTTGAAGTCATAAATGTATTATTTAATATACCATTGGGTCCAATTTCTCCTTCGTTACAAGTTCCAAACATAGTAGGTGGTGCGTCATATTCAGGAACTTGTAAAACACCCATAGGATTACTTACATTTGAATTTCTACATTTTAAATCACCGTACGGCTGACCTTGATAAACATAACTATTGGGCATACCATTGGGCCCCATAGTTGCTAATTCTAAATTCCAATCATTACGATTACCATTAGGTAATTTAAATGATGGGTAATTTTGAGTTGCCATTACCATCGGGTCACTGTTAAATGTATTTTTACCAATACTTACATTACCATCAGGAGGTGTGATTATATTTGGTGAACTATCACTAACTTTTAATATTCTAGTTGTGTATTTTGAATAACTATTTTTTAAATCATTTAAAAGAATAATTACTGGAATATGTTCATCAACTGTATACTGTATATCTGAAACTATATTTGTTTCTAAATTTTTTCCATTACTATTAAATGCAAGTATATCACCTTTATTAAAATTAAATGCATTATTTACATAAATAATATTATTTAATTCATTTGGATTATTATTAACTGCTCTTACCAAATAAACACCTGTGTCATAACTATTTGTTAAATTAGAATCAATAATGTTTTCAGTTGGTGTAAACATTGAAGTAGTTATATTAGATTTAATTAATATAGTAAAAGATAATATTAAAACCATAATAGCAAAATAAATTGAATTTTTAGTTAAAATTACTGTTGTTGTACCTATAACCATAGTTAATAACGCTACTATGTTAAGACATTTAATATAATTATCACCTTCTTTAAAATCAAAATTATCTACATTAAATAATTCCGTTAAATTATTTAACCAAAATTCAGTCATACGCTTTTATTATACAAATTATTTTAATTTAAACTAAATTAATTTAAATTTAATCGATTAAACTGATTTGTAATCGATTATATATTGAATAATAGCGTGTGTTTCAGGTGGCATTTCAATTACTTTAATACCAATTGTAAAAAATGATTGAATGTATCTCCAAATAGCATTTTTAGTAACTGGTGATAAATCATCTGTCCATAATTTTTCAATATTCATTGATTGTAATATACCAGGTTTATCTGCACTTTTAAAAAAATCTTCATCACGTGATGCTATTTTTTCAAGATATTTTATTGAATTTGTCATAAATTTAATACAAGGTTGTTTGGCGTTTGCTTTAATAAGAGTTTGAAATAATGTATATTGCACTTTTATTTTAGTTTCTTCTGGAAATATTTCTATAAGTTCTATAAAAAATTCATCAACAACTTGATTAAATATTTTGACGTAAGATATATATTCCATAATTTTAAAATTTATTTAACTTAAACATTTATTCTTTAAATTTTATAACCTTTAAATTTATTTATGTTTTATTCGGAAAAAGAAAAAATAGAAATATGTTTGGATATTGCAAAAAAATTAAAATTTTTTGAAAATAAAAATGGGACAGTTAATTTATTTAATAATGAATTTACATTTGTTCCAAAACTTAAAAAGATTTTTCAAGAATACATCAAAGGAACATCTGATTTTAAAGGAACATTAGAATTTGAAGAACTTGGTAAAATTATAATTTATCATTTTTCTATTAATAAAAAAGCTAAATTTATAATTAAATTAAAATAAAGGTTTAATTTTAAGAATGAATGTTAAAAAATTAAATGAAACACCAGAAATATCACCTTTAGAATTAGGTTTTCATAGTATGAGTGTAAATTCAAATAAAAAAAGTAAAATAACAATTTTAAATTTAGAAAAACTTGTTAATGATTTTCCATTAACCCAAGTTCTTCCTGGTTTTATTTCTAAAAGTTATTTTCAAGTTCAAAAAGATGAAACTAAAGTTGATTTTAGTTATAGTTTTCCACCCAAAGGACCAATTGAATCTGATTTTGTTTGTATATATTGTGAAAATACTGGACCTGATTATCATAAAATAAATTGTTATAGACCTTTTAATTCATCTTTAGTATTATCAGAAGAAACATCTCGTTTTCCTGGTGCAGTAGAGGGAACTAGTTATGATTTAATTGTTAAAAAAAGAGGTCAAAAGAAAGTTGCAAGTAAAAGAGCAAGAAGTAAAATTTTTACTGACAACTTAGAACTATTATATGAATATCAAGATAAAACTAAATGTATTATTAGAATTTCTAAAAATGGAAGTATAAATATTAATTATGCAAAATTTGATGATGATAGTTTACCAAGTCTTTTAATAAGAACTATAAATGAAGTTCCCGATGCGATAATGCAAAAACCTTATACACTTACTTCAAGTTATAAATTTATGATTACAGCTCAATTTAATATTTTTCCACAAAGATTTAATGAAAAATTGATAGTTAATTTAAATTCACTTAATACTAATTTAAATACACCTATTTTTAAAAAAAAAATTGGCGGAAAAAATGTTTTTATGTTAAATAAAAATTATTATTTTATAACTAAATATATCTATAATTCTGGTGAAATTGTTAGTAGAAGTAATAAAATTACAAACCCGTTTATTTTATTTACACTTGTTCACCCAAGTCAATTATTAATTAAATTTACTATAATGATATACTTAAGAGGAAGTGTCCAAATTAAAGCATCTTATACAGATAAAGAACTTAATTCGGAAGCATTAAATGATTCTGAATTAAATAAAATTTATATTTTTTTAAGAAAATTATTAAGTAGTGTTTTGATTTATTCAATTGAATCAAATTATCAAATAATAATGGAAGATTCTAAAACACCAAAAAAATCTAAAATAAAAAATACTATAGATAGCAAACAACCACATATGTGTCATAATAGACCTGGAACAAAAGCGGGTAGTGGTGATTTTAGACCAATACCTTATAGTTTTTCAGGAGTTTGCCCAATGGAAAATTATTATAATATACCTGGTGGTATAAAAAGACCCGATGGTAAATTTGAACCTTGTTGTGCAAGTTATAATAAAGATGGTAAACCAGGTTCACGTGAATATTACAGAAATTTACTTTACAACGGATACCAAGTTGACCAACCAGATAATTTAAGTTATGTTTATATTCCCGGAACTAAAATTATAGAAAAAAGAGGATTTCCTGGTTTAAAAGACTTAACAAAAAAACAAATAATTGATTTTATGGATGACAATGGTTATTTTAACGTTGATATATTTAAAACAACTGAAGTTGATTATAATTTATTCAAAGAAGAAGTTCTTGGTGAACTTCCTGATTATATAAATTATAAAAAAATACCACTTACATATTTTACATTTCCACAAATAGCACAAAATAAATATATGGTAACTCCTATTAATAACGATACTATTTTTGTTAAATTATTTTTTAATAAAACTGGAAATGGGTTTTTTATAAATAATTTTAATGATGTTTCTGAAGCAAATACAGATGAACCTGGTTTAGCAAATACTCTTATTGAAGGTTATCTTTATCCATTTGAAAAATGGATTTTTTATCCAACCGATATTGTTTATCACCAAGGTAAAAACATTTATAAGTTAGATTTTTACAATAATTCTAAAAATAATAGATATTATTTTTTAAAATCAGTAACTGAATATCTTAAAACTAAAATACCAATTGAATTAAATTATGATTTAAATATAATTTATGGTTCTAAATATTATCTTACTTTAGAAGAAACAAGCTCATTACTTTTTATGCCACTTGATACAGGTAATATTCTTTTATGGAATGATACTTTACACGATTCAAATACTACAATTGCATTAAATGTTAAATTTCTTAATACAAATAGATGGGTAATAAGTGTTGGTTCTCAAAAAATACCAAAAACTTTATTACAACAAGGTCCAAATAATGATATAGAAATACCTAAATTATTTTCAAATCGTTATTTAAATGAAAGTGGGATAGTTTTATTTAGAATTAATTTAAAAAGAACTGATCATAAAATAGACCAAAGAAAACCATTTACACCTTTATCTGTTCTTGATAGTCAAATAAATACTTATACCGAAGTTATAACTATTATTGAATCTATAAATAACCCAATACCATCAACTACTTTTACAGAACTTACAAGTCCACCTGGATTTGTATTAGACCATTTTGCTTATTATTTTAATGGTATTGGAAACAAATTAAGAGTTGAAAGCACTTAAAAACAAATTATTTTAAATGCATAGCATTTAAAAACAATACCCGGAATTCATTAAAACAAGTGTATATACATAATTCATACTTATTAAAAACTCCTGAACTGGAATAATACCACCTATGTATTCACATTCTATTTCATAAGTTTCATTTCCATTTAAATCTATTTTACCATTATTTGTTATTACTCTTGTAATATCTAATCTCCAAAACGGATGTATATTAAATGATAATCTCTTTTTTATACGTGTTGTGTTATAAACTACACGGTCGTGTAATTCTGTTTTTAATTTAATTTGTTGAACTGTTTTAATTTCATTTGATAAATTTAATTTTAATGTAAGATTATTATAAAGTTTATCTTTGTTTGTTGGTTTCATTATAAAATTTACATCTTCTCCTTCAAAGTCTTTTACTTTTTCTTTAAATTCGTTGTCTGGATTTGTTAAAGATATATCTTTATAAGTGCTTCTATATTTTCCAGTTGGGTTATATTCATTTAATATAACATCTATTGTAAAACTAGAAATAAATTTATAACCAGATTTAAATAAAAAACTTAATAAATAAAAATACATTCCCTTGTTAATTGTTTTCTTTTCATCTTCGCCCTTTAAACTTTTAGCTATATATGGAAAAATTCTAAATTCCAATTCATAATTATTTTTTAAAAATCGGTTTGTTGGTGGATATAATTCAATTCTATTTTTTAATATTTTACGAATACGAGACTCACGAACGACTTCATCTTCTTCATCTTCTTCATTTATTTGAGGAACTGGTAATCCACGAATTGATGTTATTCTACCTAAATGTTTTGTTGTTTTAGCTTTTAAATCTGATTTAAATATTTTATTCATTTTTTTAGAAACATAAGTATTATATACTTGTGTTATTTGTTTTATGTCGTCTTCGTCAAAAAATAAAGTTTTAGATACTTTTAAATAACAAAGTATTAATTTACTTTTAGGATATAATTCTAAAAGTGGTAATTTATCAGGTAAATTTAGTTTTATAACAGCAATTGCTGGTTTTATTTCATCTAAAGTAAAATAATTTTTAATAACTTCCATTGTACTCATTGCTGTGTTATAACTATTACCTTCAGTTTTATCTTCTCTGATATGTATAGGAACAAAAATATTATTTTGTGAATTATTTGTTTCTTTTAATTTAAATTCAATAACATCGCTGTCCTTATAAATTTTTTTATCTTTATTTGTTGGAACACATATTGCATTTACATTTTCTCCATTTGGTTGTTTTATTTGAAAAACTTGACCAGTTTTAGTTAATAACCACCATTCATTTGGTTTAACAATTCTTATTTTAAAATCAATAGTAAGTTGTGAAGGTGGTTTCCATTTAAATTGAATATTGTTATAAACATTCCATTCTCTAAATGGAACATAACTTTCATCAAATGGTTGTAATATCAAACCATCTTCTTTTAATGGAGGTCTATTATTTAATTTTTTTCTCCATAAATTTGTATCATCTATTATAAATTTATAAATATTATCTGTTAAAAGCATTGTATCAATTGAATACCAACTTTTTACAGAAATATCAAGAAATCCATTAGAAGCTATATTAATTGGATTAATTATTTCTTTTAATACATTATTAATAATTTGTTGTCTAATATAATAATTATCAAACATAGTAAAATTGTTAAAATAAATAACATCAAAAATTAAAAATTCCCAACGATTAATTTCTTTATGAAAAATTAATTCACCGTCAAATAAAAATTGGTTTGTTGATGGTTTAAAACCAACTATTTGTTCTTCAATTTTAAAATAAAAAAAATTTGTAATACGGTCTATAAAATAAATTACACCAGATTTAGATAAAAACATAAGATGTCTAACACCATCTGCTTTTAATGTTATTCCGTAAACAAGTTTACCATTATTTTCTTTTAATAAAACACTCATACATTTTTTTTCAAGTTGTATTGGCATACCACCAATAAACTGGTCACTTTCATTTTCTCTAAATCTATTAATTAAATGTATGTATTCATTTTTTATTTTAAAATATTCTTTATTTTCTTTTATAGTTGTAATGTAATCTTTTTTAGATAAATAAGTTACTTTAAATTCTTCTGGTTCTCCCAATAATTTATATTCTTCTTCAGTAATAATATCACCATTTATGTTTGTAATAACACGTTGTCTAGATATAGATTCTTTTATTCCAGTTTTTATTCCTTGTAAATTATAAACTACAGATGTTGTTTTATTAAATTTAGGAACTTTCCAAGTTTTTAATAATAACTGATTATAAATAGGTATTTGAACTTTTAACATTCATCTAATAAACTAATTTATTTTAAATTAATTTAAAAATTAAAAGTTTATTTAAATAAAAATGAAAACTGTTTGTTCCAATTGTTTTATCGATTTTTCACCCCAGTGGAGAAAAATTGATAAAATAATTTATTGTAATAGCTGTGCTATTCATTTTAAACGTAAAAAATTTCATAAAAATATTAATCATAATTATGCTAAATATTTAATTGATTTATCAAATAATAATGATGAAATTATTCTTTTGATTAATCTTAACCCTTTAAATTTAAATTAAAAGAATAAACTTGTCCAATTTTAATTTCATCAAGTGTATCTTTTTATTTTTTAAAATTAATGTACAATTATTTGTTTTATGATGTGCTTTTAAACTTGCAACTGATGCATATAATTTTCCATTGCAAATTAGATGCTGACTTAAAATAAATTAAAAACATAATTTAATTTAACAATTACCGTATTTTATTTTATTATAATTTGTAACAAGAATTTTTTGTGACCGTAATTGTTCATTATCGTTGGGATAATTCATTTGTAGAGGTATCTTAATCATAATATTATCATTTAATTCATTTGTATTTGGTGTTGGAGGTGTATCTAATATACTAAATTCTGTATCAAAATAAGGTGTAAAAAGGTCTTGACTTACTGGTTCAGAATTAATAATAACTCTTTTTTTTACAATTGGATTTACTGGAGCTAAATCTGAAAATTGCATTCGTGTATCTTCAGTTTGGTAAACATTTGGTTCAGATTTTAAATCAATAATTTGATTTTTACTTTCTGTATCTGGAATACCACTGGTAACTGGTGAAAAATTAATTTTATAAAAGTATTTTACATAAACCAGAATAATTATAAAAAATGAAATTAAAATTATTATCAGTAAAAGATAATTATTTATAGTTTCCATACTTTAAAAGTAACTATTATTTTATTTTAAGCAGAATTTGAAAGCATAATATATTTTGTAACAAATCCACCATCACCATCACTTAATGTTATAGGGATTGAACCACTATTGGTAATAAGTGTTGCAGTTGTAAATTGTATTCCAGGTAATCTTAAACTTCCTCCATTACCAATAGCACCTAGTGTAATTTCATTATTAACAGTGGGAGATGATGGTTGTGCATTATATCCTATACAAATATTATTAGTTCCTGATTCAATATTATATCCTGCATAATAACCAACTGCAGTATTATTAGAATCTGTATTTGAAAATAAAGAAGATGCCCCAATTGATGTATTATAATTACCAGTTTCATTATTAATCATAGAATTAGTCCCATTTGATGTATTACCAACACCAGTTGTATTGCTTTGCATAGAACTAAACCCAGTTGCTGTATTATCATTACCAGTTGTATTGATTTGCATAGAATTTAACCCAATTGCTGTATTACTAGAACCTATTGTATTGCTTTGCATAGAACTATGCCCAATTGCTGTATTATAGTTACCAGTTGTATTTGCAGTTAATGATTTATAACCAACTGCAGTATTATTATTATTTTTATTATTTTTAAGTGCTTCAAAACCAACTGCTACATTACTAGCACCTATTGTATTAGAAAATAAAGACCGGTATCCTAATGCGCAATTATCTGTTCCAGATGAATTAATAACAAGTGATTGAAATCCAACTGCTACATTATTATCTGTTGTATTAAGTTGAAGTGCACCCACACCTATTGCTGTATTTTTATTACCTATTTCATTAATAGTAAGTGCATTACCACCTATAGCTACATTATTATAACCAGTTGTATTTGCATTTAAAGCTTGGTACCCGAATGCACAATTAACATAACCAGTTGTATTTAGGTTCATAGATTCAGTCCCAACTGCTGTATTTTTATAACCTTCTGTATTTGTTTGTAGTGAATTATAACCAACTGCTGTATTATCATTACTAGTTGTATTTAAACTTAATGAACCTTGACCAACTGCTGTATTATTAGAACCGGCTGTATTGTTTCGAATAGAATTTTGACCAACTGCAGTATTATTAACACCTGTTTCATTTAAATACAATGAACCTTGACCAACTGCTGTATTATTAACACCTGTTATATTTTGTTCCATAGAATAACCTCCAACTGCTACATTATCACTACCATCAACATTATTAGTAAGTGCTCTATAACCAACTGCTACATTATTATTACCTATTGTATTTAGAAACATAGTTCCAGACCCAATAGCTACATTATTATTTGATTTATTACCAAATAATGAACTGGATCCAACTGCTACATTATGATTACCTAATATGTTACTAAATAATGAACTGGTTCCAACTGCTGTATTATTAATACCTTCTGTATTTAAAGTTGAAGAATTGTGACCAACTGCTACATTATTAGCACCTATTATATTAAAATTTAAAGCTTGGGATCCAATTGCTATATTTGAATTACCAGATACATTACTAGTAAGTGCACTACTTCCAAGTGCTACATTAGTAATACCTGATACATTATTTATAAAAGCATTAGTTCCTGCTTTTAAATTACCTAAAGCATCTGAAGATATAGAACCACTAACATTTGCAGCATTAAGAATACCAGTTACATTTAAATTTTGAATTGTAGTTGTCATTGTTATAATTTATAATATTTTTTTTTAAAGAACATTACATTCTTTAGCCCATTGTCTCATTTGTTTGTGATAGGTTGGATAAGGTTCACGGTGATTTCCACCTTTCCATTCCGGGACCCATCTAACATCATTACACGTTGTGTGAGTTAATTCGTGTATGGCAAGGTCTAAAATTTTAGAATAATCATATAAATTTCCATTATTTTGATTTCTAAGAGTTAAAAGTATAAGTCTTTTTTTACCTAATTCATAATCAATAGTTTTATTATCAATTTTTGCTTTAATTGTTATTATTTTTTTTGGTTTATTTAATCCTAATATACCATCGTCATTGGGTCTCATTTCTTGATAAATAAAAAGTGTTCCATTAAAATTACAATTTTTATTTATAGTTTCATTAAGATTATTTTCATTTAAATTAAGATTATTCCAACAAGGTATATGTAAATCAAATGTATGATAAATACCAAAAGCTATTGGGTCATTAGCGTAAAGATATTCATTTTTCATAAGATAAATTAAAATTGTATTAAGGTCTTTACGGACTCGTGCTAATGTTTCTGCAGTTTCTTGTTTATTTGTTGCAGTATACCACCATTTTTTTTGATGTTTTTCATCTGGATCTCCATTCCAAACTTTATAATCCAAACCATCATTTGCTTTTAGTGTAATATATCCTTTATTTTCATCAACGTCCCAAAATGGTTTTTTTTCTTTCATAATTTTGTTTTAACTTTAACTTTTATTTTTTTTTTTCCAAATGCTGAACTATAAGTAACTGAACCTGGATTAACTTCTGTCCATACATCTATAGTTTTACCTAAAGTTGATGTTTGTAATTCTCTTAATATAAATGGATATCTCCCTTTTTTAACAACAATTTTATTTACAACTTCCATTTGCCCGGTTCTTCCATTTTTTTGTAATTCCGATTTATATTGTTTGAGTGGTTGATGTGTTCCCCAGTCTTTATCAAGATATTGAACATCATACCATTTACCTTCAAATAATGTTTTAGGTCGTGTATAAGTTTTTTCTTCTTCAGGTGTAAATCTTCTTACCATATTATCATAATCTTTAATATTTGTATAAAATTTATAAGGGTCAATTGTATTTGTTAATTTTAATAATAAATTGTCTCCATAAAAATCCATTAAAATTTCACCATTAAAATTTGGTTTCCATTTCTCTATTAATTCAGTAATTGCATTTTTTGCAGTTGTTAATGACATTAAGGTTATACCCATAATTTGACTGATAATCTGAATACTTTCAAATAAATATTTTTTAGATTGTTCAAAATTTATTAATTTATTTAATTCATTAATAAGATAATCTTTTATTTTATTATAAATAATTATGGGTATAACCTTAATGTCATTAATAACCATTGTATTATTTAGTTCATTAAGGTCATATAATTCAAGTAAATATAATATTTTATATGGTTGTTTTTGACGTTCTACAATTAATTTTCTGCGATATGCTTGAATTACTTCGTTTAATGTATTATTTTGTAATTTGTAAGGTATTAATGATGGGGAAGGTGGTAATTGTTTAAATTGTTGTTTTAATGATTCAGCATATTTTTTACGTTGAACATTCATTTCTTCTCTTTCTTTGTAATGTTCAACAGTTTCAAGGTCTTTTATATTTTTAATAATATTATTTATTTCTTTACTTAAAACTGCTAAATTATATTTTAAATTTATATTGAATTTATGTAATAATTTATTACGATATTCATTTAATAAATTTATTTTTACAACTTCTTTTTTATTTGAATCTAATATACTTGTTTTAAATTTATTCCATTTAATAATTTCTTCATTATTAATATTTTTTGGATTCCAATTAATAACATATATACCTGATTGATTTTCTTTTTCCATACGAATTCTTTCAGAATTACGTAAATCTAAATTAATTTTTTCATTTAAAATTAATTGTTTAATATCTTTTAATGTTAATTCGTCATAATTAGAAGGAAGTCTAGGATAGCCTCCTACAGGTTCCCATTCAGGTAATTTTACACGTTCTATTTCAGGAACTTCTTGGAATTTTGGTTTTAATGGAACTTTTTCTGGTTTAAATTCACCTTTATTTCTTAATTGTTTAAGTTCTTCAATTTCTTCAAGTGTATCTTCTTTCATTGGTTTTATATCACTTACATTTTCTTTAAAACGTGTTGCGTTCATAATACAATTTATTAATTGTTCTTTAGTTGCATTTTTTAATAATTTACGAATTAATATTATTTTTCTTTGCCATAATTCTTGATGTGGTTTTAATCTTATAGGTAATTCTAAACGTGTTTGTTTCATTTCTTCAAATGATTGTTTTGGTGGTTTTACAGAAACTGTTATAGGAAAACCTTTTTTTGTAAATTTTTTTTCTGATTCTGTTTTTTCAAATAGCTCACCTATTTTTTTAGTATTCATTTTTAAAATATAACCCGGTAAATACTGAACACCTTTTTTATAGTATTCTAAAAGTTTTTCTTCATAATTAGGTATTCCTTTTCTTGGTTTTGTTAAATTTAGATTACTTTCAATTTCTTTTTCTTCTTTGTGTAAAAATATATCAAAATATCCAGGAAAAAATGCCCCAAACATTTCAAATAATTGTTCTCCAAATCTATTAAAAAAATAAATACTTGCAGAATGATACTGTTGGTCAGTTGCAAAATTTTCACGTGTAGGAAAATCTATTGGAAATATATTTTTTTTTTTGTTAATTGCTTTTATAATAAGTTGTTGTTCATCTGGTGATATTTGGTTCCAAGTATTAATAAAATCATTATAATCTAAAAATAAATCTGTTCTATTTTCTTCGTTTAAATTTTCAATAGTATATTCTAATGCAAGTAATTCTTTTACTTCATCTTTATTTAAAAAATTTTTATTTTGAGATTCTTTTAATGATTTAATTCTACGTTCAAACTTTTCTAAAAGTAATTTAAAATCTAATTCAAGTTCTATAAGTTTTTTATTAACAGATGTATCTTCAAATTCTAATTCTTGAAGTTTTTTATTTACACCTGACATAAAAATACTGTATTCTCTTTCGTTTATTTTACCATTATCAAAATCTAAAATATTACTTAGTTTATCACTAATAAGTCCATTATAAATTTGTTTATTTTTTTGTTCTTCTGATAATTCTCTTTCATTCATTTCTCCTTCAGATTCTGATAGAGAATCATAACCTGCATTTTCTCCTTCTGAATCAGAACCGTCAGATTCACTCATTGTTTTTATTTACATTTATTTTTAAAAAAAAAATAAAGTTTAATTAAAAGAATGAATAAAGTCCCAATCTTATTTACATCAAAAAAATGTGGTGTATGTATAGAACAACTTGAATTATTAAAACAATATTTTAAAGGTAAATCAAATGTATTTATAAATATAGTTGATGTTGACAAGCATAATGTTCCGTTTATTCAATATACACCTACTTGGTATATTCCAAATAAAAATGGAACTTATAATACTTACAATTTAATTAAAAATACTAATGATTTTAATAAACTTATTGTTAAAGAAAATGCATTTGGTAAAAAAAGAAGACCTCGGTGCTTGCGTTTTGGAAGTGATGAATCATATTTACCCCAATTGGGAACTTGGGCAAAATATGGAAAAAATTTTCCTAACGATAAAGGATTTAACATACCTCCTAGTTTTAGTAATAGTATAGAAAGTGTTTGGGGAACTGGTAATAATGCATTAATTTCAGGATCATTAGGTAGAGATCAAGGACCAGGTAATTTTGATAATGTTTTAAAAAACGAATATCTTAACAATATTAGAATGGCAGAGCCTAATGGTCAATTAGGAACTTTGTATGGTTTAAATAGAACTTGTAATATTAACAGAAAAATAAGTTTAGCATCACCTGGAATGGTATTTGATTCACCAAATCCTCAAATTGTTTCAATGAATACTGGTTTTGGAAATAAAAAAAAATCAAAATTTGGTAAACTAAATATGGGTCCAGCTTATGGTAGTCAATACATTATGAATTCAAATACTATTAAAAGTTTATATGGTGGTGGTTTGTCTGATAATTTACCTAGACCCCAAGGAGTCCAAAATAAAAGTATATTTATAGGTCAAGCGCCATCATATAACCCTTTAAAATTTGGTAAAAAAACCAAAAAAGTTAAAGTTTGTGTAAAAAAATGTGTAAAAGTTAAAGTTTGTTCAAAAAAATGTAAAAAAAGTAAAGTAGGTGAAGGTTCTGTTTTAACAATTAAAGGTAATAAAATAAAGGTTAAAAAAGTTAAAAAAGTTAAAAAGGTTAAAAATTAAAAAAATGATATCTACATACTGGTATATATTTATCAATACCACCAATATCAATTAAATCTGTGTTACCATTTATTTTTTTAGTAAATGGTGCAATAACACCGTTATTACACTTATTACAATATGCAGTTAATTTATCAACTGTATCAGATAATGGAATAAGTTTAATAATATCACCAAATGGATTTCTAAATGAATCTCCATCAAGTCCTGAAACAATTACGTGTTTATTTTTAACATCAACTAACAATAATACAAAAGAATAAAGATCTTCAAAAAACTGTGCTTCATCTATAAAAAATGAATCATAATTATTTACATTTATTTCTTCTAATTTTTTAACTTTTATACAATTTACTTTTAGATTATCGTGTGAAACTATGTTATCAGTTGTATCAGTTTTATTGTATCTATTATCATCTATGTAATTAATAACTAAAATACGTTTGTTAATTGATTTTTCTTTATTAATACGTCTAATAAGTTCAGTTGTTTTACCACTAAACATATTTCCAATAATAAGTTCAAGTTTACCCATCATTTTTATTTTTATAACGGTTAAACCTTTAAGTTTTTTATTAATTGGTCTATATTATCAGGTCCAAAATCAACAATAGAAATATTTCCATTATTGTCATAATTACCATTGATTGTATATTTATCTTTTGTTATAGCATCTGGTTGAATCCAGTTAATACCATTTGGATCTTCTAAAAAATTATCATTTAATAATTGTGAAAATGAGCTAAATGTATGAGCTTTAAATGCACAATCATTTTCTTGTCCTAACACACAATTAGTATTATTTGTTAAATCAATCATACTAAGGTAAACAACTGAATTAGAATTATTACCACTTACATTTTGACTATTTTCAACTTGATTAATTGATTTATTCCAATTTTGCATCATTGAAGATGTATCTTGATAAAGTTCTGCTTTAAAAGAAATTGTGTTGTATCTGGTTGTATTGAATGCAGAAAATAATACACGGTGAAAATAATGATTTGGGTTTTGATTTGATTTATAAGTGTTTATATCTATATCAGTTATAACAAATCCTTCACATATTGGATTAAAATTCTTAAAAATTGAAATTTGGTCAGATGAAGCACTCATAAGATAACTTAATTTATCCGAAACTTCTAAGTTAATTGTTTGTAAAAAGGAGCTTTCTGGTTCATAACCATAATCACTAAATAAACTATAATTTTCTTTTGTTAAATTACTATTTTTTAAATTAATAGAATCTGTATAAATAATACTTGAAAGATAACTTTTTATATTTTGAAAATATTCTTTTGAATTAACAATTGGTCTCATAGCAAATGATTCAACAGCAACATTTTTGGAACACCAGGTTTGTAAAGGAAGACTTGAACAAGAATTTGGTTTTGTATATTTTTGAATAGTTGTCCCACAATTATGTATTTCCCTTGCACTAATATAAGGTGCTCCTATACTATGATTAAGATATTCTGCGTTTTCTGATGTATAACCATTAATTTTTTGATTAAACATTTTGTCTTAATAAGAAACGTTATTTTATTTAAACATTATAAACAAAAATATTTTTATTAAAAAATAATTCACATTCTTTATTTAAAATATAATAATAACCTGGTTCTATAATATAATAATTATTTTTGAATAAAATATAATTATTGTTTTTTGTTGACCATTTAGTTTTTGTAATAAAACAATTTTTTTTATCAAAAATTTTAATTTTTTTTGAATAT
>Ga0114970_10000435_pt1 | contig 31131 bp, 24 predicted proteins | sample M_140205_XF_Meta_FD_87030 | JGI IMG/M metagenome (GOLD analysis project Ga0114970, IMG submission 87030) | Freshwater microbial communities from Lake Montjoie, Canada to study carbon cycling - M_140205_XF_MetaG | ecosystem: Environmental > Aquatic > Freshwater > Lake | place: Lake Montjoie...
CCGACGCAGCCGCCACAGCGACGGCAAGCGCTAAGGCAACGGCGTTTCACGCTATGTTCGACCGAGCCGACAAGGCCGGTTTAGCTTGGGAGTTCTCGGAACTTCCCGCTCAGATTATTGCCCTCGATAAAGGAAACAAGTTGGGGCTGGCCAACCGTTACCAGGTGTACAACCGCTACACCCGCTTGCTGGCCACTTGGGCAGGCCGCGAAGACTACACCACCGTGGTGAAAGACCTCGACGACCTGGCCAAAGCGGCCAAAGACCAAGCCGACCTCAAGCAAAAAATTGTGTTCACTCGCGCCATGGTGCAACTCAACGCTCTGCGAGACGAGCTGGGCGCACGCGCAAGCTTCCGCGAAGCGTTGTCGCTGGGTGCCGATACCTTCGAGGGAAAGCGCTCGCTTAGGCTGTTGTCAGAACTCCCTTAGGCTTTTGTCAGCACTCCCTGAGCGTTGGCTATGGCATCGTAGGCGGCGTACTTGTACAGCTCGTGCAAACTCGGGCAGTTGTAAACGGCGGAACTAAGGTCGCTGAGCGTGTCGCCAAAATTGATGGCCGCCACTCCGAAGTGGATGAGCTCGCTGGCGAGGTTACCTATCACGTGGACGCCGAGCACCTTCTGCGTGCTCTTTTCATAAACAATCTTCATGAAGCCTTCGGTGGCACCCATGATTTTGCCACGGGGCATATCGCGCATGTAGGCCTTGCCAACACCGTAATCAAGGCCTTTCTTTTGGGCGTCTTCCTCCGACATCCCTACCATCGACACTTCGGGAATGGTGTAGATGCCGTAGGGGAACACCCGGGCCAATTTGTCGTAACCCTCGATTTTGAACATCTGCGTAACCGCGACCCGGCCTTGGTCCATCGAAGTGCTCGCCAACGAGGGGAAGCCGATGACATCGCCCACGGCATAGATGTGCGGAATCTTGGTTTGGTAGGTTGAGTTGACCTCGATGAGACCGCGGGAGTTTTTTTCGAGGCCTACGGCACTCAGGTAAAGGGCGTCGGTGCGACCGCTTCGGCCGGCCGCATAAAGGAGCATGTCGGCTTCAATCACGTTGCCGCCAGCCAGTTTGATTTTCAGCATCTCTTCCGTGGTCTTGGGCACCTCGACACCCTCGACCGTGGTGTTGAACCTGAAGTCGACCCCGGATTCGTGCATTTGGCGAATGAGGTCGTGGGTCAGCTCGGTGTCGAGGAAGGGAAGGATGTTGTCGCGGCCTTCGAGCAATGTGACCTTCGTGCCTACAGTTTGGAAAATCGTCGTGTATTCGCAGCCAATAACCCCAGCTCCGATGACCACCAGCGACTTGGGAAAGCGGGACAGCTTAAGAATGCTGTTGGAGTCGTGCACGCGATCGCCATCGAAAGGAATGTGCGCCGGGTGGAAGGGGTAGCTTCCGGTAGCAATCAGGATAAAGTCGGCGCTGATGTGGATGGGCTCGGGGATATCCTTGCCGTAGATTTGAATGGTGTGCTCATCCACAAAACCGCCACGCCCCTGATAATACTCCACGCCGTGGTTTTTGAGGTTTTCGTTGATCGTCAGCACCTCGCTGCGGGTCACGGCATGATTTCGGAAGTAGAAGTCGTCGATGGTGAAGGTTTTGGTGAGTTGGCGCTCTACGCCATAAAGGCCGTGTTCGGCTTTTCCTGACATAAACAGGGCGGTTTCCTTGAGGGCTTTCGACGGAAGGGTGCCGTTGTGAACGGTGGAGCCGCCTGGTTCCGAATACCGCTCTATCAGGGCAACGGTCTTGCCATGGGTTCCTGCTTTTACAGCAGCCTTTTCGCCGGCAGGGCCGCCGCCAATAACGATGAGGTCGTAGTGCTTCATAGTGTACAAGTCTAGTTCAGCGTTCCCGAATTGTCTACGATTGTTCTTGACAGGCACCTTGGGGCAGTATATTCGCTGCGGAGGATGTTCATGAAGACCCGTAGTTCGTTGATTCTTGCTCTGGCCGTTGTAGCCTTGTTGGCGGTGGTACTCCCCTTGGGGGCCCAAGCCGCCATCCCGGGTACCGTGGATTTCCGTACCGGCGACACCTCCCTCGACTACGCTCTCCAAGAGGCCGAGGACCTTTCAGCAACCGACCCTGCTGGCTTCCTCAAGTTGGTGGCCAACAGCTACGGTTTGCCCGCCAAAGAATTGCAGGCACTCAAGGATTTGGGCCTCAAAGCCGGTGAAATCCTTGTTGCCGTAAACCTCGCAAAGGTCACAAAAAAGACTCTTGCTGAAGTGGCGGCCAATTGGAAACTCAACAAGGGCAAGGGTTGGGCCCAGATTGCCAAGGAACTCGGGGTGAAACCGGGCTCGGCCACCTTTCAAACCCTGAAGAAGAACGCCATCGCTGAAATCGACCGCCTCAAGATCGAGGATGCGAAGAAACCGGCTGGCGATTCGATGATGAAAACGAGCGAAAAGAACAAAGACGCCAGCGGTATGAAAAAGCCCTGAGGCCGCTGCATGTGCTTAGCCGTCAATCAACGAAACGAGGGTCCGCTACAGGCAATGTTTGAGCATTGGGCCGGAGGGGGGCTGCTGCTCGAGGGCTGGAACCCCGCAGGTAAGTTGCGCGCCCACGAGTTTCCGCGGCTTCCCCTGTTGGCAGACCCCCAGAGCCCGCTGGGGAGAACGGGCATGGGGCCTTGTTTCCTTGGCACGTGGGGCCTAGTTCCGAGCTACCTGCCAGCGCGGGATGCGGCCGACGCCCTGAAAGCCGACGAACTCCGCCGGATGACCTTCAACGCACGCATCGAGACCATCTTTGAAAAGCCGTCTTTCCGAGCGGCCGCGCCCAAGCAGCGGTGCCTGCTCCCCGTGAACGCGTTTTGGGAGTATCAACACCTCGACCGCCATGGGAACCCGGACCCCTTTGGCAAGGTGACCAAACCTTATTTGGTACGCCTAGCGGACTCGGAGGTCATGCTACTTGCAGGCCTTTGGTCGGTGTGGAACACAGAGGTGACGTTCACCATCGTGACCAAACCGGCGAACACTCTGATGACGCGCATCCACAACGCCAAGCAGCGGATGCCAGTGGTTCTGCGCCCCGGCGAACCCGCCGCCGAACTTTGGCTATCTGGAGGAGGCCCGGGGGAACTGGAAAGTTTTGCCCAGCCCCGAGACGATGACGGACTGGTCGCCGACGAGGTTTTGGCGACCACCGCTCCAAAACCCCCGAAGCCTACGCAAGGGGATTTGTTCGGCTAAGGGCCTGGTTTGGGGGGCAAGGACTATTCGGTAAAAACCCTAGGGTTGCCCTCAATCCCTTTATTCCACCAGTGGTGATGTCGGAAGAATACTCTCCTGTCTCGGGCCCTGAGGAACTTCAGCAGCGCTTTTGCTTCGTGAGCTACCCCCTCCCATTGCTCATCGCTGAGCTTGTGAAAAGCTGTCACTTCTAAACCGCCTTCGAGCACCCGCCACACCCCGGCCACCCAGCCGTCGACGAGTACTGTAGGGAGCAGGTCTCCGTTCACCCGCGAGACGCGTGGACGATACTCGGCAGGAAGAACTCGCGAGGAGTGCACGTGCCCCAAGAGCAAGTTGTCGAAAAGGGGAAGCAGCCTGGCCGGCGCTGGGGTCTCGGGGTCTGGCAACGTCGCTTCGGTAAGGTCGTACAGGGTTTGGCCTTCGGCTCCATGGTAAGTCACTAAGCGGTCGGCCGAGGCCTTAAGCGCCGCAGTGACAACCGGCGACCTCAGCAAGGTGAAGCGAGCGAAGTCTTGCGCCGACGATGGCCCATAGGCAGCCAAAAAACGCAACAGCAAACTCTGCACCGCGACTTCGTGGGCCACAGCGGCCTCGGGGGAAGCTGCCAGCGTGTACTGTTCCCCCGGGTAACGCCAAGGTCGCTCAGGGCTGAAGTCCGCAGGTACACGTGTCCAAGGGCCAAAGGTTTTGAGCGCCCACCAGGCGATCTTAGCGTCTCCCTTTACCCATTGCGAATTGGCCGCGCTCGCTAGCCAAGCCACGACGTCGGCTTCGGTGCGTTCCTGCTCCAAAAAGCGACAGGTTTCGCGCAGTAAGGCCTGGGCGTCGGGGAGGCTCACGCCAGCGGGTACAAACCGCTTATCGTATACTCTCGACAAGCGCAAGCTCGGGGCCATTGCGGCATAAAACAGCGGGTAGTCTTCGGCAACCACGTTGTGCAAGGTGATGCGCATCAATGTCGATTTGAGCACCGCTCGTTCGGTAAGTAGCCGGTCGAACTCGATAGCCTCGAACTCCTGCAGCCTAGTCCAAAGCGCCAAATACGGCGAAGCCGGCTCCTGAGCTTGCAGGCCGATCAGCTTGCAGATAGCCTGCCGCGGTGTCTGTGGCTCGCGGTGCAACAACAGCTGGCGTTCCAGCGTCGCTCGATTGAGGGTAGTGGCGTCCAGCAGCCGCGGCTTCACGACCGGCGGGTCCTCTTCATTTCTTTCACCGTTTGGGTGCGGTTTCGCTTCTCCACCAAATAGGTCTTCACAGTTTCGGCCAACGCCTCACCAATGCCACCCCGCAGGGCAATCTCGCTGGGGTCGGCCAGCGAAAGGGCTTCGAGCGAGCCAAACTCCTGCAGAAGTTTTCGGCTTCTCACCTCGCCGATTCCCGGGACCCCTTCGAGAGTGGAAAGCTTGAGCGTTTTGGCGCGCAGCTTCTGGTTGAAGCCGGTCGCAAACCGGTGGGTCTCGTCGCGCACAGCCTGAAGCACGCGCAAGGCCGAGTTGCCCCGGGGCAGCAGGATGGGTTCGGAGGTATGCGGAAGAAACAATTCCTCCTCGCGTTTGGCCAAACCGACCAAGGGAATGCTCAGGCCCAAGGCCTCAAGAACGGCGTGGGCCGCATTCACCTGACCCTTGCCACCGTCGACCATGATGAGGTCGGGAAGTTCCTTGCCCTCGTTGAGCAACCGGCTGTACCGGCGCGCCACAACTTCCTTCATGGCCTGGAAATCATCGATGGCCCCGTCGAGGCTTTTGATGTGGAACTTGCGGTAGTTTTTGCGGTCGGGGTTACCGTTCCAAAAGCTAATTAGCGAAGCCACCGGGTTGGTGCCGTCGAGTTGGGCAATATCGAAGCCCTCGATGCGCTGGGGCATTTTGGGCAGGTTCAGCACTTTCTTCAGCTCCACCAACGCGTGCTGATTTCCACCCGTCTCAAGGCGCTTTTTAAGGTCCATGAGCGCATTCTCGGTGGCCATTTTGAGAATCGACAAGTGGCGCCCTCCCTCGGGAAAATGGATTTGCGGGCCTGGTTGCTCCCCCCTATCGAAAAACTGCCGCAGAGCGGCCACATCAAACACCTTCGAGAGGTACACGGCGCTGCCGGGAACGGCGTGGTCGCTGTAGTACTGGATGAGGAACTCCTCAAAAGCCTCGTCGTCGGTGCTGTAGATCTCAGTGGGAAACAGGTCGCGGCCGAGGAGCTTCCCGCCGCGCATCTGCAACACCACAAAGGTCGCCTGATTGCTGTCGCTGACCATAGCCACGTAGTCCCGCTGTTCGGGGTTGAGGTCGATAATTTTCTGGGCACTTTCGAGTTCCACCAAGGCCTTCAGGGTGTCGCGCAGTTCGGCGGCCGCCTCGAAGCGCAGGTTGGTGCTCGCGAGGCGCATCTGGGCCGTGAGGGCCCTTTGAAGGCCTACGGTACGCCCGGAGAGGAGACCCCGCACCCTGTTTACCTGTTTGCGGTAGAGGGGTTCCTCCACCTTACCAACGCACGGACCAAGACACTGACCCAGGTGATAGTACAGGCAGGGCTCCTTTCGCTTTTTGAGGGGCCCCTTGCACTTGCGCAGGGGAAAAAGCTTGTCGGCAACTTCCAGAGACAGGTCTAGGTGCTTGAGGTTGGGGAAAGGCCCGAAGTAGTCGCTCCCGTCGTCTACCATGCGCCGGGTTTTGAACACGCGCGGAAACTCCTCTTTAGTGAGGCGTATCATTGGGTAGCTTTTGTCGTCTTTGAGGCGGATATTGAAGCGAGGATGATGTTCCTTGATCAAGACGTTTTCCAAGAGGAGGGCCTCGTACTCGTTGCCGGCTACAATAAACTCCATCGAGGCAATGCGCCGGACGAGATTACGGGTTTTGATGTCTTTTTCGCCGGTGAAGTACGACTTGACCCGATTGACCAACACCTTGGCTTTGCCCACATAAATAATGGTCCCCGTGACGTCGCGCATGAGGTAAACACCGGGCTCTTGGGGAAACCCTTTTGCCCGTTCTTTGAGTTCATCGAAACTGAGGGGTTCTTGAGGCGCTGTCATGATTTGCCGATAATCGAATCTACAAGGGAACTGTGAAAAAACCAACACTGCAAATCCATCTACCGCCCAAACTCCGGCTCCTGTTTCCCGTGCTGATGGGTTTGTTTTGGCTGGTTCCTGCCTTGGTAGCGCAGACCACTCCCGCGGCGTCGACGCTCCGGTTTGGCCTGTCGAACGGCTGGAAGGATTTCCCGTCGCTCACGGGCATCGGTTTCGAACGGGCCCGCGATGGCTTTCTCGACTTGACCCTTCAAGCCGCCGAATATACCGGCGACGACAACACCGATATGCTGTTTCATTTCAACGACCGCCTACGCGACGACGCCAGCCGCTACCAGGCCGCCACCTCCACAGCGCCCGACCTTGCCTCGGTGATCAAGCGTGGCTTTGCGGCCTTGGGTGGTGGGAGCGCCGTGTTTAGCGGTGATAATCCTGTGGTTTTGCAGGCCACCCCCGGGGCGCTGTTTTCGGCCAAGCAGGGGTGGGGCGACTTCACCGTGGAGTTTTGGCTCTACCCTTCCGAAGTTCAGGACGGTGAGTCAGTGTTGAAGTGGCAGGGCGGCCGCACCTCCTCTGGCGCCTTTGAAACCCAGCTGTTTCAGGTGAGCTTTGCTGGTTCACGCCTGGTTTGGACGCTTCAAAACCTGTTTGCCACCACGCCCTCGGCCAAGGCGGTGACGATTCAGCTCTCGGGAGACAAAACCCTCATTCCCCGTCAGTGGCACCACCACCTGCTCCGCTACCAAGCTTCTACCGGACTACTCGAATACACCCTCGACGGCCTCACCGAGGCGCTCACCCATGCCACACCCTCCGCCACCGAAGACGGACAAGTCTATGGACTTGTCACGGGGAGCCAAACCAAAGGGGAGGTGGTACTCGGCGACAATTACAACGGAGCCCTCGACGAACTGCGGATGAGCCGCGACTTTGTCGACAGCCCCCAGACCGACCGTTACCTCACCGGGTTCGCCACCAAAGGCACCGCCATCAGCCGGATTTTCGACCTGAGGTTTGCTGGTTCGTTTATCGAGACCATCACAGTCAGGGCCACCCGCGCCGGTGATACGGCCTTGGTTTATAGCTACCGCATGGCCGAAACCATCCGCTACCAGTGGAACTTCGACGGCACCACCGATAAATCTCTCGCGCAGGCGCCTGAGGAAGAGCAAGACAGCTGGACCCGCTTTGAACCCGGCGACAAGCTGTTCTCAGGGCTCTCGGGTCGGTATCTGCAACTGCGCATCGATCTGCTACCCTCCGGCACGGGCAAACAGACCCCGCGGCTTACCGAACTCACCGTCAACGCCTCGCCCAACCTTCCGCCGCCTTCACCTTCAGGGTTGGAAGTTACTGCGGGAAATGGAACCCTCGAGTTGCGCTGGAAACCGGTGATGCAAGGAAAGGTCGATGGCTACCTGGTGTTTTTCGGAACCCGACCGGGCCAGTACCTCGACACCAAGTCCAATCAGGGTGCGAGTCCGCTCAAGTTGGGCAACGTCACCTCCGTCACCCTCAGCGGCCTTGCCAACGACCAGATCTACTACGTGAGTGTCGCTACCTATCAAGCAACCAACATCAGCGTGAACAGCCGGGAATTGGCCTCCCGTCCGTCCCGTGACGCGAGGAAACAACCATGACCGATGACCGTCGTGATGACCTGCTCGAACGGGCTCTGGCCGCTTATCGGACTACCGACAACGAATTGGCTGAGTCGCTGGTCAAAGAACTCCTCGTGCTCGATGAAAACGACGCCGAGGCCCATATGCTTCTGGGAAGCCTTTACGGCCGGGAAGGGCACTTCAGTCTGGCCATCAACCAGTTCTACAAGGTGCTGGAAGGTAGCAGCGACCACCCTGAAGCCTGGAACAACATTGGAGCCATGCACCGCTCACTGGGGCAGTTGGACCAATCCTTGGAGGCCCTCGAAAAAGCTCGCTCTATCGACCCGGAGAACGCTGGGGTGCACTACAATCTGGGCAACGTCTACAAACAGCTCGACCGAAAAACCGAAGCTGCTTCGACCTACGAAATCAGCCTGAAACTCAACCATCGCAATTTGGCCGCCTACAACAACCTCGGCAACATTTACGAGGCCCAGGGTGACCTCGACAAGGCTCACGATACCTACCGTCGCGGGCTGGAAATTGACACCAATCATCCGACGCTCCGCTACAACCTAGGGCTGGTCTACCAAAAAAAGAACGACTTCAAGCAGGCGCGGCAGGCCTTCGAAGCAGCCCTGAAGGGAAAACCCGGCTGGAAACCAGGCCTGAACAACTTGGGAATAACCCTTCAGAAGCTAGGCAATAAAGAAGAGGCCAGGGCCCTTTTTCAAGAAATGGTGGCCAACAATCCTGAAAATCCCGAAGCCTTTAACAACTTGGGAATGCTCCATGTCGAAGCCGGCCGCTTCAAGGAGGCTGAGACTCAGTTTGTGCAAGCCATCAAAATCAACCCCCGCTACGCCCGCGCCGTGCTGAATCTCGACGTCCTGTTTCACAAGGATGGACGCCTCGAGGATTCCCACGAACTGCTCTCGCGCTTCAGCCTGTTGGAACCAGGCAACCTCACGGTTCGGTTGCAGCTTGCTAAAGTTCGGCTGTTGCTGAACAAGACGGAAAAAGCAGAGGAAGAATTACTGGCGGTGCTGAACAAGGAACCCGGCAACGTCGACGCCCTGCGTACTCTTGGCAACCTGTACCTCAAAACAAAACGATCGCCTTTGGCCCAAAAAGTGGCCAAACGCATCGAGCGTGTTGACCCTTCTAACGTGGAACTTCACATGGACATGGCCTTGTTTGCGATGGGCGAAGGCGACAACCGTGTCGCGGAAGACGAGGTGAAACTCTACCTGATGGCACGGCCGGCCGATACCAACGCGCGGCTGCTGTTGGCGAATCTCACCAACCAACAAGGAAGAATTGACGACGCCCGCGAAATCCTCGAGACGCTCCGTTTGGAAGACGGAAAAAACACCGGTGTTCTGGGTGCGCTGGCGCGTATTTACCAGCAAACAGGCGACCAGAAAGGCGCTCTCCAGCTCGCTGATGAAATCCTCCAGGTGCAAGGCCACACATCGGCCGAGGACGAGCTTTCCCTCATGGTGGAGACTCTTGAGTTGTACGAAAAGTCGGCACAGTCTATCGGCGAGGATATGAAAGAAACGTGGTCGCGGAATCTGAGGGCATTGGCCGATACCTTGCCGGCGGCCGAAGAAGAACCCGGGGCCATCGAAGACCAGACCCCTCTCGTGGAGGAGCCTAGCTGGATGCAGCTCCAGGACGAGCCCTCAAAAACTTCACTGCTGTCCCTTGGCGACCTCAATCCAGCCATCATCATCGACGAAGAAGAGCACTCGATGATCCTCCAAGAGGAAGAAGAAATCCTTTACCGGCCTGAGTCCGAGGAACCGCCGAGGCCCGGTTCAACCAGTGAAAATCCCCAAGGCCCACCGCCTATCGTTATCCAGTTTCATAACGCGCCCTTTTCGCCAGTGACCGAAAAACCCGGGAACGAGTCGGGTCAAAAACAGAACACGGAACCTCAGACAATCAGCGACTCCCAGGCTCCACCACCCCAAAGGGCGATGCGGGTTTTCGAGCCGCTCCCCGAGCGAGAACCAGACCCAACACCCTGGGTTCCCGTGCCGCGGCGCGACACCGAAGAACCGGTTGAGCTCGAGGAACAGCTTCCGCTCCACCCGCAAGAGGGGCTCATAGCTCGTTCTAACGACTATAGTTCCCCACCACAACAGCTCGTTTCCGCAAAAGAAGGCGTAGAGCAAGCCAAAGCACGGATGGCATCCGAAGCAAACCAACCGTTGGTGCGGCGCCCCGAAAAAGTGGCCGAACTGATAAACTTCCTCGATAGCTTGAGCGGGTTCCTCCCCGAGGAAAAGCTCGACCTGCTCCAATCAGACGAAATTCACTTGAAACTGGACCAGATACGTCGTAGTCTTTCCAGCGGTGACACAATCGACCTGCCAGAAAACCTACCTTTGCCCGAGAACGGCGAAGATGCGGATACAGCACAGTAACAAATGCAGGTCTTAATACAGTGGTTGAAGGAAAAATTGGGCGAATGAAAGGCCAAGAGCTTAAACATGCCCTAACAGGCTACATCGATCAAATGCCCCCTCTGCCAACCAGCATCGGCAAAGTCCTTGAGATTTGTCAGCGCCCCAATGCCCAGCCGGCAGACCTCAACCGCGTCATAACCCTCGATCCGGTACTTCTGGCCCGTGTCATGAGGCTCATCAATTCCGCCTATTACGGGCTTAACCAAGAGGTTACGAGTTTGGTCCGGGCCATCATCATGTTGGGCCTCAACACCGTCAAGAATCTCGCTCTCAGCACCGCCATTCTCGGAACCGTGAAAACCAGCGGCGAAAAAAGCTCGGCCCTGAGCCTAGACGGCTTTTGGCTCCATTCCTTGTGCGTGGGTGTGGCCGCGAAGCATATCGCGCGCCTGCGAAATGTGTCTTCCAACGACGTAGAGAACTACTTTTTTTGTGGCCTCCTTCACGACATCGGAAAAGTTCCCCTGAACAATCGGGCCCCGGAAGAGTACCTTACCGCGCTTTCGGCCAGTGCCGACCAGCGTATTCCTCTTTTTGAGGCGGAAAGCCAGTTGCTTGAACTCACCCATTGCGACGCGGGCGCTCTGATCATCAAGACCTGGAGGCTTTCCAGCGACATTTTAGACGTTGTAACCTGGCATCACGACCCCGAGTCGTACACTGGAACCAACACAGAACTGGTGCACACGGTGATTCTGGCCGACTACTTCGCCAACATTCAGGAAATCGGATTTTCCGGCAACCGCTTTCCCTCCCTACCTTCGCCCGCCATCTACCAGTCCCTGGGTCTGACTTGGGGTCAGATCGAAGCACTGGAACCGCAAGTGAGGCAGGAAATCGAAAAAGCCAAAATTTTCCTGAAACTAGTATGAGTGGTCTAACAGCGACTTTATGGGGTGTTCGCGGGTCAATTCCGTGCCCTGGGCCGGAAACTGTCCGTTATGGCGGTAATACGCTGTGCCTTGAGCTTCGTTACGGCCCCGATCATGAACTGCTCATCGTCGATGCCGGTTCAGGAATCCGGGCGCTTGGCGTCCATCTCATGAAGACGCAGTTGCCCAAGGGCCCCATCAAGGCCAAGATGCTTTTCAGCCACACCCACTGGGACCATATCATGGGTTTTCCGTTTTTTACCCCCCTTTTCGTACCGTCCACCGAATTGGAAATCTACGGTCCGGTCACGTTCGAAGAAGACAGCCTCGACAAGGTTATCGGCGGACAATTGCAGTACCGGTATTTCCCAGTCACCATGGCAGACCTCGCGGCCAAAATGAGCTACCACAGGCTTCAGGAAACGACCCTGGAGTTTGAGCCGGGCCTACATATCCAAACGAAGTACCTCAATCACCCGATTACGACTCTGGGCTACCGATTCACCTACGGTGGAAAAGTCATCGCCACCCTTTTCGACCATGAGCCCTTCCGAAATCTGTTCGCTGCCTCGGCGGATGATCTGGATTACGATGCTGAGGTGGTGGAAGAAGGCGCCCTGGCGGCAGCCGAAGAAAACTTGCGCATCGAGGAGTTTGTCCGTGGTGCCGATGTGGTCATCCAGGATGCGCAGTACAGCATGAAAGAATACCGGAAAGGGCGCATGGGGTGGGGTCACTCGCCCATGGAAACCGCCATCAACACCTGTGCGCGGGCCGGAGTGCGGAAACTAGTCATTATTCACCACGACCCCGAGCGAACCGACGCCCAAATCGACGAGCTGCAGGCCACCTACCGGGCGCACATCGCCGGAAAAACCACCATGGAACTGGTGTTTGCTGTGGAAGGCATGGTAGTCTAGATTCTGTGTCTGAAGAGTTAAAACCTCCTATCGACCCCAGTCCCACGCCTTCGCAGCCTCGGAGTTCTTCCCGGTTTGTTCCGGCCGAAGCCAGCTACACGGTTGTCCGCAAGTTGAACCCTCTCGAAGAGGGCCTCCCGAGGATGAAATGGCTGGATAGAATCAAAACCGACTTCCTCTTTACCCGGCCCGACTACGCCGCCAAGACGCTCGAACAGGCCATCGTGTCGGTCTTTTCGTTTTCCAAAAATGCCCCCGACCTTGTGAGTCCCAAGTTCATTCTTGACGGCGACTCCTACTACGCCAGGGGCGTCGAGAACCTTGTTCTTGCCGTGCGGGGCCTGTCGGCGAAGAAGTTTGAAACAGCCCTTCAGACCATGAGGCGCATCCCGTTGTTCAATTCCATCATTTTGGTTCTTCGCGAGTGGGACGTTGAGGCGGTGGGCCGGGAGTTGGCTTTGCTGCAGCGCGAGCCTCGTGAACGAAGCTTTGCCGACTTCGGGCCTGTGTTAATGGTGCTTCTCAAGCCCTACTACAGGCTCTCCCACCTCAGCCTGAACGTTCATCTTTTGCCCGCGATCACCAAGATGTACGAGCTTGCCCGCCTGCACGCCAAGACTTCCGACGAGCGCTACCAGCTGCACCGCTATTACACCGTTGCCCGCGAAGAGCTGCAGTTAACCGACGTTGCCCTCCGCAACCGCCTCTTTCCCGTGCTGCTGAAACTGCTTTCGGATACCTATCTCGAAGCAGATCAGTTTTACCTTGACTACAGCGAAGAAATCCTTGCCCTTGTCGGGGTGGCCGATTCCGAACTTCTGCGCGACACACCAGGATCTCTCGAGGCCAGCGAAGGCAATACCTCACCTTTGGGGCCAAAAGAATACCAGGCGCCCCCGCCCAAGCTTGCCCAGCAAGGCTTTGTGCTCCTCGACCAACTTTTCCCGAAGGCGGGCTTTTTGGTGCTAGACGAAAAACCAGACCTTTACAGCTACTTTCAAACGGTGCTGAGCCTACCCAAGGGGAGCGATTTAATTTCAGCGGACGACCCCATCCAGGTCATTCTGCTGGTGTCTGAAATCTTGCAGAACCTTTTCTTTGGGTTCCAAAATATGGAATGGGGCAACCTGCTCAATCAGGACGGAGAGGTGGTACGGTTGCAGGAAGAAATCGATAGGATAGTCTCACGCTGGCATTTCTTTATCGAAGAGTACTTCGTGAAGAATTACCTACCCCTGCTGGCCGAGTACTGCCGTGAAATCGAGCGTTCAGGCTCTTTGTCGCCCGACGCCAAGCGCTGTGAGCTTCAATTGTTGTGGATGAAACGCAACTACCTGATGCCTCACCTCATCATACCTGTTATGGAGGATGTAAGGCCCAAAACCCTTGGTTATCCCAATTTTTCCTTCCAGGTGAAAGAGATGATGGATCTGCTCTCACCCGTGGCCGTCGAGGCGGAGCAAAAGGGAAAGAAACTGACAGCTCTGATCAACCCTGACGCAAAAGTGGTGTTCTCCGCTGAAAACATCGTTTCCCAGCGCTTCCAGAATGTCCTCAGGGCGATAGAACTGAACGACAAGGAAGACAAGCGCCCGGTTGACCAGGCCACCAACAAGACCTTGTTGTTCTACACCCTGTCGATCCTGACGGCACTCTACTACAACCTTTCGCAGCTCACCAGCCCCCTGTATCAGCGCAAACCCAAGTTTCTTTACCGCACCAGTGAAGACTCCAGCGACGACAAGCCCAATTACACTGCGCCACCCAAGGCTTCCTTGCAGCTGTTGACGAAGTTGAACGAGCTTCCGCCTCCCCTGGTCACCAACGCGTTTCCTTGGATGACGAACCTTCGAGAGCTCTACGGGCAATTCATCTCGAACGAGGAAATCAAAGCGCGCATCCACGAGTTTCACGCCGATCATGTGCCGTTCTGCATCGTGGCTTTCCGGGTCACCGAGGAAAGGTTTGCCCAAACCTTTCCTACCCTTTTGAAACCATTGCTCGGTGCGAAAACCGAAATGCATCCGCAAGACGACGGCAGTTGGTTCTGCATCCTGCGCCGCACCCTCGTCGAAGAGGCAGAGGAGTTGGCTCGCAAGGTTTTAGATTCCGTCGGGCAAGGGAATCCCCCCCTCGCGCTGGCCGCGCTGGTGATTCCTTTTTATGCGACCTGGACTTTCGACAAGATGATGACCATACCGTCCTTGGGCTGGAGGCAAGCTTCCAGCATTCCACCCCAGGCGCTAGGAGTCTTTTCCACGGCCCTGCAGACCTTTCAGTTTAGAACCGATACGGTAGCGTTCCGGGAAGTTCCTCAGGCAAAAGAGTCAGTCCTTAGAGTTGACGCCCCTCCCGGAGCTTAGCCCAGAAGCGCTCCTTGGGTTTGGAACTCAGGTCCGTTCCGAGCGCCGCCTCTACGGTCGCTGGGTGAGCTTCGGCCACCTTTCGCAGGGCGTCAATTTCCTGCTTGTTGAACCGCACACCGCCGAGCATATTGTTCTCAAAACTCTCGGTGGCCACGGGGGCTACTTTGCGGGTTATTTCTAGCAGGGCCTCGGCGTAGACCCGAATTTCCATCTGCGCGTGGGCATCGAGTCGCAATTGCAGGAAGTGAAACAAGTTGTGGAGGTCGATTGTCCAATACCATTCGGTGTAGAGGCTCAAGGGAAGGTTGATGCGGGCCAGCTCGCGGGCTAGGCCTTCCTCAAGGAGGGCCTCATAGTCGGAGTAGGCCTGTTTCTGGCCAGCTTCCAGGTTTTCCAGGGCACGCTGGCGCACTTCGTCGGAAACTTCTTCGGTGGAACGACCCTGCTTGTTGTCGTCACTTTGGTAGCTCACCGCTTCGGGGCTTGGCACATAGAACTCGTCTTTCATCACGCTGTAGCGCCCCGAGATTTCATTGAGTTTGGCCGTGCGGTGCCGCACCCACTGGCGCGCCACGAAAATGGGCATTTTGCAGTGAAAGGTGAGGCTCACCTGCTCAAAGGGAGAGGTGTGCTGGTTGCGAAGCAAATAGTCGATCAGGCCTTTGTCTTCGCGGAAGGTCTTGGTGCCCTCGCCGTAGCTCACGCGCGCTGACTGAACAATGCGCTGGTCGCCACCTAAGTAGTCAACAAGCCTCACAAAACCTTTATCGAGAACAGGATGAACAAGGTCGAGAATCGCATCGGCTTCGGGGACTATCGAACGCGCCATGGGGCCTCCAGAACACTCAAGGGGGATTTACAAACCTGAGTCCACCGATCTTATCAAAGTGAGCGTCCATGGTCACCTGCTCAAGCGACTTCCTCAGGGCCCCGGTTTTTTGGTACAATTGGCCATAGGAAGGCCTTCATGAAACCGCTCGCCGCCACCCAGACTTGGAAACTCGAAACGAGTAACTTCATCACCGAAATCGTCGAGAAGAATATCGCTGGCGGCCAGAGTCACATCGTAACGCGCTTCCCTCCTGAGCCCAACGGCTACCTCCACATTGGGCACGGCAAGGCGCTGGTGCTCAATTTTGGCATCGCGGCCCGTTACAACGGGAAGTGCAACCTGCGCTTTGACGACACTAACCCTGCCCGCGAGGAAATGGAGTACGTCAACGGCATCATAGGCGACGTGAAATGGCTGGTTGGCCACGAGGCCTTTGAGGTTCTGTGGAGCAGCGACTACTTTCAGTTCATCTACGACCGCGCGGTTGACCTCGTGAAGCGTGGGCTGGCCTACATCGACGACGATTCGAGCGAGGAGATCAGCAAAAAACGCGGGGCCCCCACCGAGAAGGGCACCCCCAGCCCGTACCGCAACCGCAGCGTCGAGGAGAACCTCCGGCTTTTCCAAGTCATGACCGACGGCCACTTCGACGAGGGTGCCTGTTGTCTGCGCGCCAAAATCGACATGGACAGCCCCAACCTCAACTTGCGCGATCCGATCTTGTACCGCATCAAAAAGGTTCCCCACCACAACACCGGTACCAAGTGGTGCGTGTATCCGATGTACGACTGGGCCCACGGCTGGGAAGACTCGCTCGAAGGAGTTACCCACTCGTTGTGTTCGCTCGAGTACGACAACCACCGGCCGCTGTACGACTGGTTCCTCGACCAGTTTCCTGAATACCACCACCCCCGCCAATACGAGTTCAACCGCCTGAACATCACCAACACCGTGCTCTCGAAGCGAAAACTCCTTCAACTGGTCAAGGAAAACAAAGTTTCAGGTTGGGACGACCCGCGTATGCCCACGCTGTGCGGACTGCGACGACGGGGCTACACCCCCGCCGCGTTGCGAAGGTTTATCGAGGCCGCCGGCTGCTCCCGCACCGATGGCATCATCGAGTTGGGCATGCTCGAGTGGTTTATTCGCGACGAGCTGAACAAGACAGCTCCCCGGGTGATGGCGGTGTTTAACCCGATTCGCGTCACCGTGACCAATTACCCCGAAGGAAAGTCGGAACTGGTGGCTGTGGAAAATAACCCCGAGCAGCCCGAAACCGGCAGCCGTGAGGTGCCCTTTGGCCGCCACCTGCTCATTGATGGAGAGGACTTCGCCGAAGTACCGGCCAAAGGCTGGTTCCGACTGGCCCCCGGCGCCGAGGTGAGGCTCAAGGGTGCCTATTTCGTTACCTGTCAGGAGTTTGTTAAAGACGAACAAGGCAACGTAGTCGAGCTGAAATGCACCTACGACCCGCAAAGCCGAGGTGGTGATAGCCCCGATGGGCGCAAAGTGAAAGGCACCATTCAGTGGGTGAGCGCAGACCACGGAGTTGAGCTCGAAACTCGCCTCTACGGGCCCCTGCTGGGCGTGGAAAACCCCGCTAGCATCCCTGAAGACCAGAACTGGCTTGAGGCCATCAATCCGGAGAGCTTGGTGACCGCAACTGCTTGGTGTGAGCCCGGCCTGGCTAAAGCCGAAGCGGGGGTTGGTTATCAGTTCATGCGCAAGGGCTATTTTACCCTTGACAGCGACTCAACTCCCGGCAAACCCGTGTTTAACCGCATCGTGACCCTCAAGGACACGTGGAAGAAGTAAGTTTGGGAGTTGGCCACTCAAGCCTTGCCGGGACACCGTTGGCGAGTTGTCGGCCCAGCGCTGGCACCCTACCCTCTTGGAAATGTTCGGCTAAGCGCCCTTCGGCTCAGGCTTGTGCAATTCCCTCAGCGCGACCAGTTGGGGAAAGCCTTTCCACACGGCCACGACCACCAGTAGGGTTCCGACGCCCCCTAGCACGACGGCTGCAACAGGACCAATCAAACCTGCCACCACGCCGCTCTCGAAGTCGCCCAACTCGTTGCTGCTGCTGATAAACACCGTGTTGACCGCCGAGGTCCGTCCTCGCATTTCATCGGGCACCTGGGTCAACATCAGGGTTTGCCTAATCACCACACTGACGTTGTCGAACACTCCCAAGAGGAACAGCATGGCCAGCGACAACGGGAACCAGGTGGAAAGTCCAAACACAATGGTCCCGACGCCAAAGCCGGCTACACAGAGCAGGAGCGTGACACCAGCGTTGCGGAAGGGGGGCCTGTGCGCCAAAAACACCGCGATCAGTAGCGCCCCGACCGAGGGCGCGGAGCGCAGCAAACCTAATCCCCACGGCCCCACGTGCAGAATGTCGGTGGCATAAATGGGGAGCAGCGCCACCGCTCCGCCCAAGAGCACAGCGAAAAGATCAAGCGTTATTGCCGAAACCAAAACCGGGGTGGTCCGCAGGAAGGCAATACCTTCCTTCAGGCTCTGCAGGGCCTTGACTCCCACCGAACGGACTAAGGGGCGAGCACGAATGAGGGCCACGAGGATCACCTGCGAACTGAGAAACAGAAAGCCCAGCCCATAAACCTCGACCACGCTTCCACCAAAAAAGCTCACCATGAGCCCTGCGAGGGTGGGGCCCGAAATGATGGCGATTTGGAAGGTGCTCGAACTCCAGGTGGCCGCTTGGGTGAAGTGCTCCTGCGGTACAACGAGGGGAATGTAGGCCGACGCCGAGGGGTCGCTGAAGGCGCGGGCCAGCCCCAGAAAAAACAGGCAGACGTAAATGGCCCAAATGGGCCCGTGCAGCACGGCGACCAGCGTGAGAAGCAGCGAGGTCAGCGCTGCGGCCGATTGTGCTGTCAACAAGATGGTGCGCCGGTTGCGGCGGTCGGCCAGCACCCCGGCGGGAAGGGCAAAGGCTAGGATGGGCAGCACTTCGGCCAGCCCTACCAACCCTAGGGCGAAGGCGCTATGGGTTTGGGTCCAAACGTCCCAGGCGACCGCAAAGGTGAACATCTGGCCACCAAAGGCCGAAAGCAGCCGCCCGGTCAGCAACAGCCGGAAATCGCGGAATCGAAAAACAGCGTAGTTGTCATTCATGGCCATGGGCTCCAGCCGCCGCGGAAACTTCGGCAAGGCGCTGGTGCACCGTCAACTGGGCTCGGAACGATTCGAGATGCTCGAGTACGAACTCGATAGGATAAGTGCGGTTAGTAAGCACGAAAACCGCTTGCTGGACTTCCAGCGGGCTTAGAGTGGCCAGATCCTTTTGCACGATTTGGCGCCGGTCGAGGGTGATGAACCATTGACCCCACTCATTCTGATTTTGGATGTAGCCCGGGTCCCACAACACAAGCTCGGGGTCAAACAAATCTTCCTGATGGTGCACGGCCGGCAATTCGCGGCTCACCACGAACTCGGCCAGTTTTTCGCGCCAGGCCTGGGTCAGCTCGTCGTTACCCCCGTGCCCGAAGCGGCTCAGTTTGAGGTCTGTCCCCGAAAGGGCCTGGTAGATGTGCATCAAGTCCCAGGGGCTGAGGTCTTCGATCAGGGCAACCGTGATGGGCTCTTTTTTCCAAATCAAGTAGGCCCGACCTTGGGAGTCGAGCTTTACAGCCCGCGCATCGAGAGGCAGGGCACGCTCCTGCGGACTGAGCGGACTTTCTGCGGCGGGTGACTCACCCGCGGGTGCTTCTCCGTGCGCTGGCTGATTCGCAGCGAGCGGGCACAGACTTGAGGCAAACAGACATGCGGTTAACAGACAAAAAGGGAGCGACTTCATTTTCTTGAGTATCGGCAGTAAGATGCGCCTATGAGAGGCTTGTTGCGGGTTTTGAAGTGGGGAACCCTTACCGTTACCGGCTTATTCGCCGCTGTGCTGGTTTGCATCGTCGTGTTTGTGTGGGTAGATCCGCCCGCCTCGAGCCTGATGCTCTACCGGACACTACAGGGTAGGCACGTCGTTGCTCCCCGACCTCTGGCCCTCAAACTGATTCCCGGCTATGCGCGCAGCGGGATTATCTACCTCGAAGACCACAACTTCCGCACCCATTTTGGCATCGTTTGGGGGGCCATCGTCGAGGCTTGGGACGCCAACCAGCGGCTGGGCTACGAGGCCTACGGTGGAAGCACCATTACCCAACAGTTGGCGCGGACGCTGTTCCTCATTCCGGAGAAAAACTGGGTGCGAAAGGGCGCCGAGGCCCTCATCGCGGTGTTGCTCGAGGCCGTTCTCTCGAAAGACCGCATTCTGGAGCTGTACCTCAACAACATCGAGTGGGGTCCGGGCGTGTTTGGAATCGAGGCGGGTTCTCGGTACCAGTTTGGTACCGGTGTACGCAATCTCAGCAAGGAGCAGTTGGCGCGACTGCTTGCCATCATTACCAGCCCGGTGAAATATTCGGTAAAAACCTACTCGCGCAACCCGGGAATGTCTGCGCGGTACAAGGCGCTGATGGGGAAGCCGTGATCCATTTTCGGCTTATTGGGGCGAAGTTTTCGGCCTAGGTCTAGCGGTGGGCTCGGCCTCTAGGGGGTTTTCTGGCCAGTAGTGGCGCGGGTATTGGCCCCGCATCGCCTTGCGCACTTCCTGATAAGTGGTGGCCCAAAAACTGGCGAGGTCGGTGGTGATTTGCAGGGGTTTATGGCCGGGACTGAGCAAGTGGAGAACCACGGCCACGCCTGCGACTCGGGGGGACGCTGCCAAGCCAAAAACTTCCTGGATGCGGACTTCCATGTGAACAGAGAACTGACCGGGCTCGCTACCGTCCTCGCGGTATTCGAGTTTGCGTCGGCTCCCGCTGGGGACAACCAAGCTCTCCGGGGCCCGGGAGTCCAATTGCTGCCGAACCTGAAACGGCAGTTGACCAGCCAGGGCCCTGGTCAAGGAGGCTTCTGAGTAGAGCTCTGGGCCAGACCTGAGATTTAAGACCGACCAATCGGCGAACTCGGCGAGCCAACCCCAGTCGACTGGCCCCTCGGCCTCGACGAAACTGAGCCGAACCAGGAGTTGACGGGAGGTCTGTCCCCACGGCAGCTTTCTGTGGTCGGTGGCTAGTCGGTGACGCAGCGAAGCCAGAACGGCTTCTTTTGCGTCGCTCACGGCCAAACCGGTGCGCTCAAACTCCAACGCCCCCCACCGGCGCACGCGGAACACTCGCGGCCGCCAGCCGGCCCATTCCACTTCGAGGACCTCCTCGATGAGCGAACCCAGTACGGCGCGGGCCGCACCCCGGCCCAGCGGTGCGGCCAGCCACACAGTACCCACCCCCGCCGTGCCGGCATCGGCTTCCGCCACCACAAGGGTCTCTTCAGCGGCCAAGGCACCCCGAACCCTCACCATGCGCCCTGAGGGAAGCTGGAACTGCGCTGAGACACCGGTGGTTTGGGCGCGGAAGGCAATCCGGTCCGGGTAAGCCCAGGCCAAAAGCCCCCCAACCTCGTCAGGATTGCTCTGAGCAGCTACTGCGAGCCGAACCCTGACATCCGGGTCGGTACTTACAGCGCGATCCCGCTGCTCCAGCAGTTCCACGATTAGCTCGGCCAACCGCTTCTGTTGGGGGGTGGCCCGGAGAACCATCCGTCCCAAGCGCGGTCCGGTCCCTAAGCGGGTGATCGCCTTGCCAAGCTCTGTGACGGCCCCGCCCGAGTCGAGGGCTTCGAGCGACCGCAATTGAGTGCGGGCAGCTTCCCAAGCTGGTTGCGAGGGTTCGGTCATCCACGGAAGTCCGGAAACTTCCCGCACGCCCCACACCGCACATTCCAGCACCAATGGCCCCAGGTCTGCCCGGCGAATTTCGGGGTCGGTTTCTGGCACCAAGGCCTCGCGTTCGGTCCACAGGCGCCAGCAGAGTCCCGGCCCCGTGCGTCCGGCCCGTCCGCGCCTTTGATCGGCAGAGGCTTGGCTCACGGCTTCAGTGACCAGACGGTTGAGCGCCCGGCCCTGGTCGTAGCGGCCCAACCGGGCCCATCCCGCATCAATCACCAGCTCCACTCCGGGAATGGTGACGCTGGTTTCGGCTACCGACGTGGACAAAACTGTTTTTCGGCTGCCGGCAGGCAACCCCTCGAGCACCTTGGCCTGTTCTTCGGGGGAAAGGCCGCCATAAAGGAGTTCTATGCTCTCACCTTCACGGGCGGCCTCGGCCAGCGCTGAATGGACCGACCTTATTTCGTACCCACCGGGAAGAAACACCAAAAGGCTGCCGCTAACGGCCTTCCAGCCCTCCTGCACTTGTTGGGCCACCCAAGCCCAGGGGTCAGTTCCCCCGGGAGCCGGCCGGTAAACGGTGGTCACAGGAAACACCCTGCCCGGAGCGTGCACGGCCACCGCCCCCGGCAAGCGGTTCATTACGGTTTCAAGATTCAGCGTCGCCGAAAACACACCCAGCCTCAGGTCCGGACGGAGCACCTTGCGCACATCGAGGCACAGGGCCAGCCCCAAGTCGGCGTGAAGCGACCTCTCGTGGTACTCGTCGAAAATCACCAGGCCAACACCGCTGAGTTCGGGGTCACTTTGAATCATCCGCGTCAGTACGCCTTCGGTGATCACCTCGAGGCGGGTAGACGGCCCCACTCGGGTGTCGTCGGCCATGCGCCAGCCAAAGGTTTTGCCTGGAGGCTCACCGTGCAGGAAGGCCATACGCGAGGCGGCTGCCCTGGTGGCCACCCGCCGGGGTTCCAGAAGCAGGATTTTGCTGCCGCCAAGCCACGGTTCGTTCAGCAATGCCGGAGGAATCAAGGTCGTCTTTCCCGCGCCCGGTTCCGCAGTAAGGACCAAAATCGAGTTTTGAGCTAGGGTGCTGCGGATGGCGGGGAGGTAGGTCTCAAGCACCCGAACTGAGTTGCCTCAAACCTTCCAGAGACAAGTTCCGACGGCTACAAACAGGAGAACGCGGAAGACAAGCGAAAACCCGGCGTGAACCGCCAGGCGTCGCTCGGGCCGCTTGCGGATCTTCACCCAGGGCAGGTCGGTGATGGCCATCCCAAGAAGGGGTACCAGAAGGCTGATGTAGGTGGTCATCGAAAGGAAATCGAACACGTTGGTCCAAGTGGCGCCGATCCAGTGTTGGGTTAACAGCTCAAAGGCCACCCAGCAGAACCACGCTGCCGAAATCCAACCCGACACCATATTGACCGTTTTGAGAGGCCCATGGGTTTCCTTGCGGTAGAGCACAAAGAGCTCCGTCGCACCGGAGATCGTTCCAAAGCCGAGGGGAATAGCAAAATAAAATAACACGTTCCAAGGACTGTTTGAGATGATGAGTTCGAGAAGTTGGGTCAAAAAAAGCCTCCGGAAGCAACGCAGGTTTTCACGTGCATTGTTGCGCCGGAGGCTAGTTTAGTCAATCAGATGACGCATCTGTCATCTTGGGGGTTTTGTCGGTTACTTGGTGACCTTGACGCGCTCTTTGTACGAGCCGTCGCGGGTGTCGACGCGCACCCATTCGCCTTGGTCAACGAAAATCGGAATCATGATATCGAAGCCGGTGTCGAGTTTGGCAGGCTTCATCGCGCGGCCGGAAGTGTCTCCCTTGATGCCGGGCTCGCAATACACCACCTGGCGGTCGACCAAAATGGGAAGCTTTACGCTCACGGGTTTGCCTTCGTAGAACACGATTTCGACATCCATCCCTTCGGCCATGTAGTGGGGCGCGTCCCCGAGGTCTTCGCGATCGATTTCCGACTGCTCAAAGCTCTCGTTGTCCATGAAGTTGAAAGTATCGCCGGTGAGGTACTGGAAGTTCATCTTCTTGATGTCGAGCAGAATCTCTTCGAAGTTGTCGCTCAACCGGTAGGCAGCCGCCGCGGTGACGCCGGTAAGAAGGTTCTTGACCCGCAACTGGGTAACGGACATGTTGCGTCCGGTTTTGGTCCCTTCCAATTTTTGGACGACCAGGACTTCAGTACCGACTTTGAACACGGTCCCGACTTTTAATTCCGAAGCTGTCAGCATAATTCGATTCCTCTAAAAGTGATGTTCGCGGATTATACCTGAAAGCCGTTCAGGAAATCCAGAAGGCGACGGCTCAATTTGTGCGATTTCCGGAGTTCGTGGGCCCAGTTGCCGAGAACTCCGGAGAGAACGGCGTGGTGTTCGAAGAAGGCGGCGTAGTGTTCAGCCGGTGGGTCGGTAGCGGAATTACGAAGCGGAGTTGCCTCCGGCCGCTTGTTGAACGCGCGGAACTCTTGGGCAAGGCGGGCGAAAACCTCAGCTCCCCAACTCCCCTCGGCAGTGAAGCGGGGCTCGAACACTTCGAGGAAGGCGTTCACTTTGACCAGCTGGTGGTTTTCCTCCTGCAGGTAGGCGTGCCACAAAAAGGGTTTGCCACTGAGCACGGCCGTCACCCACGACTCTTCGCCTCGCACCACGTTGAAGTCGGCCTGATTGACCAGCGCCGTGTAGGTGTCCTGATCCACAAACGGAACCAACTGAAGCGTGATGTGCTTGAGTCCTGGTGCGAGGTCGGGCCGCGACGCGTTTACCCGCTCCCATGAGGCGAGGGCCCCCTCGCGCTGGCGTCCCTCGAACACCTGCACCCGGGCCTTGAGGTCTGTCCCCCGCAGATGGTTGCCAAGGTCGGTCCACAGGTTCTCGAAATCGTGCTCGTAGCTGAACAGGGTGATCAGCAGGTCCTCGTCGCCACGCGACAAGTCGGGGGACAGACCTTGCGGGTTAGTCACGCCCGAGGCGTCGGTGAACACCAGCCCACCGGTGCGCTCGCGGAAGCCGGGAACAAAGAACACCCTTTCGACGCCGGGTTTGCCCAGCGGCGAGGGCAAAAGGTGGTAGCTTTCCGACCAAGCTTCGGCGGTGAGGTACTCGAGGTGAACCAGCAACAGCGCGCGCAGGCCCTTGGCCTGGGCCGAACCCGCGGCACCGGAAATAAAAAAAGCCTCCAGGCGCTCCACGGGAGTGGGCGCACCGAAGGCTTCTATTATGACCTCAGGAAGAGGGACAGACCTCAAGGCCGCAGCATCGAGGGAAGGCACCACCTGCACCGCGCCGGTATTTCCGCTCGGATTCAGCGCGCGAAAGGCAGTCAGGTCGTCGACGAGAATACGGACTTGCCAGTCACCATGGTGGCCCGTCGAAAGGTCTTCCACCAGAGCCTGCGCCAAGCGCCACACCACGGCGATGTCGCCGTAGTTGTCGACCACCTGGCAGACAATTTCGAGGGTCACAGGCTGTTACCAGCGGGAACCGACATGAATAGTCGCGTAAAGGTGCGAGGCAAACGCGCCAGACACCAGAGCGTCGTTCCACACCAACTCTCCGGTAAGCGAAGCACCCCAGGTTGCCGCTAGCGGCTGACCAAAAAGGCTCGCAAAGCTGGGCTCCCAAGAACCGTTCCAGGAGGCCCCTGCTTGTAGGCGGGTCTCGATAACACTCTGCGTGAGGAACCTTGTGTATGGTTGGCCGGTAGGATCGACAAACGGACGGGTATAGGTAGGCGACCCATTCAGCCAGCCCGGATCGTTGATAGTGCCGTCACCGCCTGGAATGATGCCAGTGCTCGCGTTTCCATGACGCTGCAGCGTCACGGTGGCGTCGGCACTGTGCCATACTGCTTTGAAGCGAAGGCGGTCGCTGTTGGGCTGCAGCGCGGAGCCGAGGAGCGAGTCTCCGTTGGTATACACCTCGTAATTGGGACCCAGATCGCCCAGTGAGTTCATGTGGGTATAGGTGTACGGCATGATGGCCGTGTACGAGGTGGTCATCAGGGGCATCCACGGCGAAGATCCTGGGCCCCCTGCATACTGCAATTCTCCCTGGAAGGCCACTTTCCATTTGGTATTGAGCTGGAGGGCGGCCATGTCGTTGAACTGGAGGTCGTCCATGTAGAGGACGCCCGCGGCCCTCCATCCGGGTTGGAAGCGCCAAACTGCCGACAGCCCCATGAAGCTGTTGTCGCCGTAATTGCTCAGCCCTTGGCTGTTGAAGTAGATCGACATCGGCAGGAAATAGAGCAGGTTGAGGCTCCCTCCGCCTATCACCGACTCGAAGAACGAAAGGTCAAGTTGCGGGATGGGTGTGCCAATGATCTCATGGTAGTACAGATACTTATCTGAACGACCCGAGACCCCGTTGTTGTAACGGGAAGCCAGAACCAGCATGTACTGCAGGTATTGGACGCCGTTGCCTTGGTAGTTGACTCCCAAGTGTCCTGTGTCGGGCGAAGTGCTGCCCACAATAAGGCCGTCGTCGGAAATCGGGCCGAAAGAATTGCGCGAAAAACCCAACTGCGCCGAAAATCCCGTGCCGCCGGCCCCACCAACGGCGGCCTCGCCTCTCGGGTCACGCCAGAGGTTCCAAGTTCGCCCTCCCACAACGACATGACCGTCGTCGGGGGTGTAATCGTAGGGTGCGCCGGAACCGGGAACGGCGAGCGCCGCGGTGGCGGTATCCGCGGCGCGGACGTCCATGGCGGCAACGGTAGACAAGTTCGCATCCACCAAATGCGTGGTGATAAAACTCCCGTGGGGTACCGCGGCAACGCTGGAGTCCAGCACCCAAGTCGAAACCTCCGCCTCGAAATGGACGGATTCGGTCAAATCTTTCCGCCACGATTGGGCGAGTTGGTGGTCCTCGGCCGTCGCCTCGGCGCAATTTTCGAGCTCATCGAGCCTGGCAAGCACCAATTGGACGCTGAAGGGCCGGAAAGACGGAAGCGGGCTGATCATGGCGCGCACTTGCCAGGTATCAAGCTGCCGGTAAAGCGGGTCGTCGAGGTTGAGAATATCGCCGGAGGCCAGAGTGGCCACACCAAGCCCGAAAAATAGGACGAGAAGTCGCCTCACCCCACCGCCTTTTTTAGTGCCTCCACTTTGTCGGTGGCCTCCCAAGGAAATCCCTCGCGCCCGAAGTGGCCGTAGGCAGCGGTCTGGGCAAAAATGGGGCGGCGGAGGCCCAGAGTTTCGATAATTCCCGCCGGTGTCAGGTCGAACACCTCGGCTACGGCCTTTTCAATGCGCTGCTCGGAAACGGTGCCGGTGCCAAAGGTCTCCACCATCACGCTCACCGGAAACGGCACGCCGATGGCGTAGCTGAGCTGGATTTCGCAGCGCTCTGCCAGGCCTGCGGCCACGATGTTCTTGGCCGCATAACGAGCCATGTAGGCGGCTGAGCGGTCCACTTTGGTGGCGTCCTTGCCGCTGAAGGCTCCCCCACCGTGACGGCCCATGCCGCCGTAGGTGTCGACGATGATTTTTCGGCCCGTGAGGCCCGAGTCGCCGTGAGGACCACCGATGACAAACCGCCCGGTGGGGTTGATGAAGTACTTCGTGTCTTTGCTCAGCAATCCTGTCGGTTCCAGAACCGGGCGGATGATTTTGGCGAGGAGCTCTTCCTTGAGCCGGTCGTAGGTTACATCGCCATCGTGCTGGTGGCTGAGCACCACCGTGTCGATGCCCACCGGTTTGTGGCCTTCGTAAAGAATGGTGACCTGGCTCTTCGCATCGGGCCTAAGCCAGCTGATGCCCCCCGACTTGCGCAGCTCCGCCGCCTTCCGCAGCAAGTTGTGGGCAAACATAATGGGTGCGGGCATCAGTTCCGGCGTCTCGCGGCAGGCAAAACCGAACATCATGCCTTGGTCGCCAGCGCCTTGTTGGCCTTTGTAAAGACCTTCTCCCGAGACCCCCTGGCTGATGTCGGGGCTTTGCGCGTGGATGACGTTCATCACGCTCATGGAATTGTAGTCGAGGCCAAACTCGGGGTTGTCGTACCCGATGCGCCGAGCCACGCCGCGCGCGATTTCCTGAAGGTCCACATAGGCATGCGTGGTGAGCTCGCCGCCGACGAGAATCATTCCGGTGGTGGTAAAGGTTTCGCAGGCCACGCGGCTCTGCGGGTCCTCGGCTAGGCAGGCGTCGAGCACGGCGTCGCTCACCTGGTCGGCAAGTTTGTCGGGGTGGCCTTCGGAAACAGATTCGCTGGTGAACAGATGTCGTCGGGTGGTCATGGAATGAGCATTCCTTTGGAATGGATTTCTTGCAAGTAGCAGGCCAAGCTTTCCCGCCAGGCGGGCATGGTGAGCCCGAAGTTCTGTTTCAGCTTTACTTTCGACAATACCGACCACGAAGGCCGTCGGGCAACCGTTGGGAACTCTAAAGTGGTCAAACTCTTGAGTTCCACGCTCTTGTTCGGGTCTAGAAGGCCAATCGCGCGGCCGTGTACGAGAATCGCTTCGGCGAAGTCGTACCAGCTGCACCACCCCTCGCCCGAAGCGTGATAGGTGCCCCAAACAGGAGGATTGGCTCTCAAAGCCTTCACAATCACCGTTGCCAAGTCTTTCGTCCACGTGGGCGAACCATACTGATCGGCCACAATTCCCAAGGAGTCTTTAGCCTTCATAAGGCGAAGCATGGTGTGAACAAAATTGCCACCCGCAGCCCCGTAAAGCCAAGCCGTGCGAAAAATCAGGTGCTTTTGGCAATTCTGACTCACGGCCTGTTCCCCGGCGGCCTTCGTTTTCCCATAAACCCCCTGAGGAGCCACAGCATCGGTTTCGAAGTAAGGCCGAAGGTTCCCGTCGTCACCCCGCAGGCCCTTCCCATCAAACACGTAGTCGGTGCTCACGTGGATCAGGCCCGCTCCCAGCTCGCTTGCCAGTTGGGCCAGGTTCTTGGCGCCGTCACGATTGAGCCGTTCACAAGCCTCGGGTTCGGCCTCGGCTTGATCCACCGCGGTCCAAGCCGAGCTATTGATCACCCAGCTTGTCGGATTTGGGAGTGATTTGGCAAATGCCGCCAACGCTTCAGCGTCGGTAACGTCGACCTCGCGCCCGCTGCCTGTCCATTCGAGGCCTTCCTGGGTCAACAAACCAGCTAGCTCTTGGCCCAGCATGCCGCCACGCCCCACCAGCCAAATTGTTGGGCCAGCCATCAGAACGTGTTTTTCCAGGTCAAGATGGTTTGCCAGTCCCAGGTCATGGGCGCAACCACGTGGGCTTGATTCCAGATCAGCGTCAGTGTGGACTGAAAACCAATCCACGAGTCCCAGGGCAGGTGAAACTCACCCCCCGCCGAAAAACCTTGTTTCCATTCAGGTATCCCGGTAGGTGTCACCCAATTGGCGTAGATCTCGGGGTGGCCAAACAGCGGGTTGAGAACAATGTTGGCTGGTACGGTCCAAGCGTATTGCTGAAGCGGATGAAGCGTTCGAATGGTGTTTTCACCCCTTACCTGAAAGGGGAACCCTACTTCGGCCCGCCACTGGTTTGGCTTCTCGAGCCGCAGGAGCGAACGCACAGCAATGGTGTCTGGGCCCATTTTGAACCCAAAGGGCGTGTCGATCATGCGTCGTCCCGGCGTGCCGTAGCTACTCTCGTAGCGGATGGTGTTGATCATGTTGGCATGGTTGTTGAGGTAGAGGAACGGGTCGGTGTACACGGCTTCTGCTTCCACGGTGAGCGTTTTGTCAGCTAGTTCCGTCACAACCCGCGTGCCGCCAAGGTAGCCCACAGCCCCTGGAGTCGGGTCGTTGTAGAGCGCATCTTTCACCGGGGTCTTGATGTAGTCGCCGTAAAACTGCCCCCAGACCGTCCAACCAGGGAGAGGTGAGCCCTCAATCTCCAGCGAAAGGTCAGAATTGGCATTTTCGTAGATAAACCAACTGTGGCCGGGAATCATGGGGTTAAAATACCGGGGGTCAAAAACGTTGGTTTCGAGGAGCATAATCTCGGAAAGAGCTACCGACCAAGAGGGAACCGGTCGGAACTGAACCCGGTGGACCAAGAAGTTCTTGCTTTGATCGTAGGAAATCGCATTCCCTGTGTCGTTCTCGGTGGTGCTTGGGTACCCATAGGCAAAGTCGTTGGTGACCCAGGTGTTGTCGGCGGGAATCCACAAAAAGGTGTAGCTGAAATTGTTCCACCAAGTGGAGAGGCTTATCTGGTCAACAGGGCCGGCATCTTTCGACAAGATCAGGTTCCATTCAGAAACCGCCAAACTCGCCTTGGACCGGAAGAACCGAGCGTCCCAGTGTGGGCCTCCGGCAACCACCCCCGCCCAGTAGGGCCATTGAAAGTCCAGTTGCACCACCTGTGTCGGAACATTCGAGATGGGCTGCGACTGATCGACAACCGCAAAGGGTTCTTTTTTTCCCTGAAAATCGATGGCCATATACAGCCACTGAAAGGACCACGCCTCGGTAAGGATTCGGGCGAGGGGAGGACGGTCGTTGTATCCGTAATCCCAAATGCGTTTTTCTTGCCCCAACCCAAGGTAGAGCTCAGGATTCAGTTCGGTGTGAATTGCCAATGCCAACCCCGGGTTGGCCGCGTCGCTGCCGGCTTCGGTGTAGAGGGTCTTTTCCTCGAGAACTTGTCGTATTGCCGAGCCGAGCTCACCTTCTGTGCCCAGCTGGTCGAGAAACCCCAGCACCTGCGCCACCGTGAAGGGCGTTGAGCGGGAAGGAAAGGCCAAACCATTTTCGGTGTAAAGGGCTGCCAACCAATGGTACACCGGAGAACCCAGCGGAACTGGCTTCTCTCCGTTTTGTGAAAAACTGGGCTCGCCCAGGGCCATCAAACCGGCAAGCAAAAAGGCGGCCCGGTTCAAGGGCGTAAGCCTTCGGCTCACCGCAAATGCACCTTGTGGGCATAGTGCAACACAGAGAACAAAACAACGATGACCAGTGCGCTCACGAGGCAAGCCCACAGGTCGAGGGAGGAAGATTGAAACACCCCTGCCAGCACCACTGGGGTTGCTGTGGCCACGGTGGCCGTATAGACAACGGTGAGAACCTGTTTGCTGTTGAGGCCCATGGCCAACATTTTGTGGTGCATATGGCTCTTGTCGGGGCTCCAGATGGGCCGGTTTTCGCGCAGGCGGCGCAGGATGGCGGCTAAAGTGTCCGAGATAGGAATCAGCACTAGAACCACCGGCAACAGCCACTGCTGGCCCATCAAGGAGTGTTCCCCGCCCCAAAGCGGCAACACAGCAAGCAGGTAGCCGAGCACCAAACTTCCCGAGTCGCCCATGAACAGCTTGGCCGGCGGAAAATTAAAAAACAAAAACGCTCCCAGAACACCCACCGCCACGAAGCTCACCAAGGCCACCTGAGGTTGGGTTGTGAAAAGGGCGAACGTGCCGACGGCGGCCAGACTGATCAGGCTGAAGCCACCAGCCAACCCGTCCATGCCATCGATGAGATTGACGGCATTGGTGACCCCGACCACCCAGACAAGGGTGACAAACGGAGCGAAGGGCCCGAGCTCTAGCACCCACGGCGTGTGTGGTATGCGCAGGTGGTCAAAACTCAGCCCGGCGCCGATGGCGAGCATAGCCCCCAAAAGTTGGAGCAGAAACTTGTAAATGGCTCGCAGTTCCACAAAGTCGTCGATGAGACCCAAAACATGGGTCGAAGCCACCCCGACAAAAAGCAGGAGCGCAGAGGCGTTAAAAGAGCCTGCGGGCATCACGCCGGGCCACAAAAAGTCGGCGGCGAAGACGCCCAGCAACACGAGCGCTAGGGAGGCAAACATACCCACACCACCCAACCGCGGCACAGGCTCTTGGTGCACGGTGCGGTGGTTTGGCTGGTCTACCCAGTTTCTACGTCGCGCTACCGACACAATAATAGGCGTCATGAGCGCATTTAACACAAGAGCTACAAATCCGCCTACAAAAATGACAGTTAGGGGAATAATCATTTGAGTCTACAGTCTAGCGGGTCTGGTAGTTTTTTTCCACCCACTGCCGATACTCGCCGGTGGTCACCTGGCTTACCCACTTCTGGTTGGCGAGGTACCAACGAATCGTCG
>Ga0114970_10000436_pt1 | contig 31112 bp, 25 predicted proteins | sample M_140205_XF_Meta_FD_87030 | JGI IMG/M metagenome (GOLD analysis project Ga0114970, IMG submission 87030) | Freshwater microbial communities from Lake Montjoie, Canada to study carbon cycling - M_140205_XF_MetaG | ecosystem: Environmental > Aquatic > Freshwater > Lake | place: Lake Montjoie...
CCAGTGAATAATTGCTGAACAGAGTTGAAAAGATCCATTGGATTAAAAGATGAATCCAAGAATTTAATTTCTTTGTCCTTTATGTGTTGGTCGTGATTACCAAGTATTAGATGTATATTTTTACAGATAAGTGATTTCCTAAAGTAGTAGATGTTGTGTACTCCACCAAAACTCCAATCACCAAGGTGATAGAGAATATCATCTTCTCCAACTACCTTGTTAAAGTTATTAACAAGAGTATCGTTCATTTCTTGAACGGAGTTAAAGTTTCTATATCCATCTTTCCAAGCAGAAATACTTGGACCAGCTATGTTGGTGTGTCCAAAATGTGTGTCTGATGTAAACCATATGTTCATAATACAAAGGTAATATATATTTTTCAGAATCCAATATTTAATATATAAATAGTATGAAATATTTTAAGACATTTGAAGAGTTCCAAGGGATGAGTTCTACTGGCGTTGATGATGCCGGTGGTGAGGTTTTACCAAAATACAATCCAAAAATCAGACAAGAGGTAACTGATTTCCTTGATAACATGACACCTAATAATAAACCATTAGTTTTCAAGTGGTTAAGAATGGAGGAACCAAGTTTGAATGATGAAGAATTTGATGAAAAGTTTGAAATAGCTAAAAAGAAATTAGCAGATTTCTTCCAAGAAAATCCAAACATATCTGTGGGTGGTATTGATATAGAGACATTTACAATGACAGGTAAAGGTGGTGATGGTGTTCCTAGACTTCAAAATATAGGTGGATCAAGTCATGCTGGTTCGATAAGAATAGGTGAATCACTCAATGCTGAATTAGAAATAACACCCGATGAAATGTTACTTTTTAAGAAAGAAGAACCACTTATTGATTTGATAAGAAAGAGAAAAATAACATTATCTGATAAGAAAATAGAATTTAATAAATCAGATAAGGAAACAATGGATATAATCGATATCTACTTCGAATTTGACCAAAAGTCTTTGAAAAGTGACGAAACACTATAAGCTTTTTTTAATATAATTACAAAAGAAATTTTGTAAAAATGGCTAAACAATCAAAGGAAGTTAAGAAATTCGAATTTAGTAAAGTTGGGACGATTTTGGATAATATAGCAAAATCAGTTCCCATTCAAATTGAAAAGGAAATTAAAGAAAAAACATTTATCACAACAGGGGTGTATCTTTTAGATGCAGCTCTTTCTGGTAGATTATTGGGTGGTGGGATTGCCACAAATAGAATTACAGCATTTGCTGGTGAATCAGGTGCTGGTAAATCATTCCTAGCTTACTCTGTTTCAAGACATGCACAAAAAGCTGGTTATTCAGTTATCTATATTGATACTGAACAAGCAGTTGATTTAGAAGATCTACCAAAATTTGGCATAGATAGTTCACTAGATAAATTCAGACTAATCAGATCTAATAAGGTTGAAGATGTTAATATAACACTCACTCAATTAGTAGAAGAATTAAAGGAACAAAAATTAGCTGGGTATGAACTACCAAAATTACTTATTGTTTTAGATTCACTTGGTCAGATGGCTTCAAACAAAGAAAAGAGTGATTTGTTGAAGGGTGATATCAAACAAGATATGACAAAAGCTAAAGCACTTGGTTCTATGTTTAGATCTATTAATACAGACCTTGGATACTTAGATATTCCAATGTTGGTATGTAACCACACATATTTAACTTTAGATCTTTTTCCAGCTGAGAAATTAAAGGGCGGGAATGGTCTATTATACTCAGCATCAGTAATTGGATTTATGAGTAAATCTAAATTGAAAACTGGTGAGGAAGATGATATGGATTTGGGTCAGTCAGGTATTACAGTACTTTTCAAAACATCCAAGAATCGTTTAGCTAAACCAAAGAAAATTAGATTTGATATATCTTTTGCTAATGGTATGAACCCATATACTGGTTTAGATGCTTTCTGTAGACCAGAATATTTTAAAGAAATTGGTATTGCCCAGGGTAAGATGGAAGTTGATAAATCAACAGGTGAGATGAAGTTTAACCCAGGTGGTATTCGTTGGTATGTTAGGCACTTAGATAAATCCTTCACAACCAAACAATTATTCACACAAGAAATCTTCACTATGGAAGTTCTTAAATCAATGGAACCTATAGTAAATGATTACTTCAGATTTAAGTCATTGGATGAAATGGAACAAACAGAAAAACAATTCAATGAAATGATTGAAGATCCTGAGGGATTTTCTGATGATATTTCTGCTGATGATTTGTTTAGTTGATAATTTTTCATTATCTTTGTGATTATGAAAAAGTTATTCCTAGATGATATCAGAATCCCAAAGGATTGTGCAAATGGTTTGGTCCCATCACATTTGAATAAGTTCTATTGGGAAAGTGATTGGTTTATTGTTAGGTCACATAATGAGTTTGTGGATTGGATTATTAAAAATGGTTTACCGGATTTTATTTCCTTTGACCATGATTTAGCTGATGTTCATTACACGATGGATTTTTCAAAAGATTTGGGCAATCAAGGAACTGAGAAAACTGGTTATGACTCAGCAAAATGGCTTGGAGATTTTTGTATGGATAATAAATTGAAATTACCAAACTTTGTAGTTCATTCTCAGAACCCAGTTGGTAAGGCAAACATTCAAGGATATTTGAAAAATATAGGAAAATATCTATAAATATATAACACTATGGAAAGATTCATAGTGTTTTTTATTATATGGCTATGTATTGCCTGTGACAAACAGGATTGTTATGACTGTACTCAGAAAATACAAATCTACACAAACAGAATAGTAAAAGGGTATCCGAAAAACTATAAAACTAAATTTATTTCTTGTGGTGAACATATAGATATAGTTGATAACGTCCAACCTATAGTTATAAATGATACTGTGGGAGATACTATATTTACCTATTGGAAGGATACTGATTGTGTTCAGAGGTTAAACTCATTCTAAAATTTTTAGAACAACCTCCTCTACAAATTCCCTCATATCATCAACCGAAATGGTATCAATTGAATCTTTTTCTGAGTGGCAATTTCTCAACATAGAAAAATCAAGATAAGTATTATCATCCCATTTCACTGAAGAAGTTCTTCCCTCAGTTAGCGGTGGTATTGGATTTATTACTACTGAGTCTATTCCATTTTTTCTTATGGTAGAAGAATCATTATATGGAGTGTCAACTGTTGGACAATCAAAGATCATTTTGATGTGATCGTGGAGTTTACCTGGATAATTACCAATGAAAAAATATTTACCCCCTTTACCAGTGAGTTCTAGGTTCAGAACCCAATCTATTTGACCAAACTCACCTCTGTTTATTTGCTCAGATACTCTTTGTGATCCAATACCACCTACCTCTTCACCATCCAATAAAACAACATTTATTTCTGGTTTGAGTTTTTTAATCATGATGGCATTTATAACAGAGGCTGAATTATCATTGGCATTATCAATTTTGTGGTTATTTACATCATGGTGGGCTACTACCATTTTTGTAGAGTCACCTTTTAAAATAATGTTATACCCAATACAATCTTTACCAGACCATCCACTATTTGAATCAAATCTGTCAAGTTCATATTCAATTCCCTCTTCTAAAAGAAGATTCAAAAGGAACTCAACCCTTGGTGGGGGTTGGTTGGCATCATTTTTATAGATGTTACCAAAGTTCCTTACTTTACAAAAGTGATATATTTTATTATACATATTATTTTTTTCTACAATAAGGACCAAGACCTGTTTCAACTGAAATGGGGTCAGTTAATTGACGACCACATCTACCACACTTACCATCATGGAAAATCTCAATAGATGTGTTAAGTGTTCCCATGCCTAAGTGATGAAACACATAATCAAAGACTATAACTGACTTGGCATCACGGTCAATTTTTGATTTTTTAGAGTGTCTAAAACCATAGTTGATGATGGTGCCCAAAAACATATAAGTCTCAGGATTTGTGAGAACGTGAACAAAGTAAATATCATCCACTTTGTGTTTTACTACTTTATAAGTGAAACGATTACCAGATGTCGGGTTTTGAAAAGTTACAAAAGCTTTTCCACCAAGAATAAAATCAGGTGCTTTTTCATGTGATATTTGTCCTACTTTCATAATACAAAGATATGAAAGTTTAGTGGAACTCACAAGTTTTTTTTCAAATAATGATATAATAAGAAGGCATCGTTTAAGTCCTCAAATGGTTTAGGAACTTTAGTAGCTCCCATAATATCATCTTTCATAGTTTTACAAAGAGTTGACCAATCATCCTTTATTTCATTATTATCAACTATACACATAAACATACCATGTTTAGTAAGACTTCCACCACTAATACCATATGAGTTTTTATAAACCCACTTTTCTTTCTTTTTACCTTCATTTATTGGTGGGTATGTTAACTTACAAGATTCCAACTTTAAAGTCGATGGCGATAATACAGTTATATCTGTTGAAATATAATCATAAAGTTTTTTTCTTAATAGTGTAGAAAAAGTTACCAAGTCTATAATGGCACCAGCATCTGAAGAATAAGAATATCCCTCTATGGCTATCTTTGTTGGCTTGGTCTTATCAATGTTTTCCTCTATATCCTTTATAATCTGGTCTGTTATTTTATCATAATCTTTCAATTTCAAAAGTTCTCCTTCTGAATAAGAATCTGTATCTCTATAGGTTATGAATCTAAAGGTAGCCTTATCTTCACAATACTTAAACCATTTGCTATAACCACTCTTATTCATAGCATCCTTTTCTCTACAATAGTTAAATAGTTTACCATTAACTACCATAGCAGTTGAAATAAGTGATGGATCTAGACCAATAAAATTCACAAAATTTTTAAGATTTTCTTATATATCCATAAGTAAATCCCCCCAAACATTTTTATAATTTTAAGTATATTAGGTATGATAATTAAAGAAATAGGCATCAGAGGGTTCAAATCATTTGGAAATAGTGAACAAACACTGAAATTGAATAGTGATAAGGGTGAGTTAATCCTTTTAACTGGTTCAAATGGAAATGGTAAAAGTTCATTCATTGAAAGTTTTGAATATGTCCTATATGGTAAGGTGAAGTCCATGAAAAAGAAAAAATGGGCAACACTATCAACCCTACCAAACCGAATCAATGGAGAACTTCAGAATAGGATTAAATTCATTTCAAATGGAACTGAAGTTGAGGTTATTAGAGGTATTGGACCAAGTATATTAAAACTGGTTGAGAATGGTATTGAGAATGATAGGGCTGGCAAAGCTAATGTCGATGAAAAGATTGAGAACTATATTGGTTTAGATATTGAGACATTCAAGTCTTTTATATCAATGTCAATAAATGACTTTAAGAACTTTATTAGTCTATCAAATGATGAGAAACAAATGTTATTGGATAAGTTATTCAACCTTGAAGTTATTAACTTATTGAATGGTATTCTAAAGGATTTGGCTAAAGCTAATAAAATACAGAATGCTAAGTTTGAATCAGAAGTTTCTACTCTGAATGATTCTATTAGAAGGATTAAAATTTCTATTGATAATGCTATTGAAAAGGAAAAATTAAATATCCAATCTGAGATTGATGAAATAAAAGTTCAAATTGAATCGAGGAAAGGTGAGTATCAACAATTAAAAGAAAAGGTAGATAAAATCAAAGACAAAGAAAATGAACTTAAATCAGAACTTGAACAAGAGAAAGAACAATATTCAAAGATTGGTCATGAAATTAAGTCTGCTCAAAAAGATATTGATCTTTATGATTCTGGGAAATGTCCCACTTGTGGAACTGACTTTCTTACTTCTCATTATGAAGGATTGAAACAATCTTTAATAGATAAAAAAGCATCACTTGATAAAATAAAGGGTGAAATTGAAGATAACATTAGGTCTATCCGTGAGAAACAAGTAAAACTCCAAGGTATTTCTAATAACACCACTAAATCATTTAATGATATCACCTACCTTTTGAGAAACTACAAGAGTCAGATTGACAAGTTACAATCACAAAAAGATAGTGATTCTGGTAAATCAAATGTTAATATTCAAGAGTTTGAAAACACTATCAAAGATTTAGAAGAAAGAAAAACTACCAGTGTTGATAACCAGTCTGTTTGTAAGGAAAAGGAATCTTATTATAAAGAACTTACTAAAGTATTTGGAGAAGATGGTGTGAAGAAAACTATCATTGCTGGTATTATTAAACCAATCAATCATTTTATCCAAGAGAACATTAGGAAAATGAATCTACCATTCCAAGTTAAATTGGATGAAACATTTACTGCTGAAATCAAACAATTTGGAAATATTATTGAACATGATAGTTTAAGTACTGGAGAAACTAAAAAAGTAAATCTTTGTATCTTAATTGCTTACTTGAAACTTATTAGAACAAAGAAACATATTAACATTTTGTTCTTGGATGAAGTTTTTTCAAGTATGGATATTGAATCTTGTGAATCTATTTTGAATCTTCTGAAATCATTTGCGAATGATTATAAGATTAACATCTTTGTAGTTCACCACGCTATATTGAACCAAGAACTATTTGATAGGATTTTACAGATCAATAAAGATGTGTTTACAAGTATAAATGAAGTATCAGTAGATGATGGGGTTAGTTAGTTGTATAAAATTTGTTGATTGGCATTGTGTCCAAGTTGAACCAAGTATCACCTCTTTCTAATTCACCATCTTCCACCAATTCAAAAATGAACTTTCTTAATTCTATAGCATCTTTTCTGTTTTCAAAACTGAAACGATCCACTTCGGTAGCCTTTTTACCCCCATCAAAATCATATTCCAAGTCAATATGCAAATGATTTTCTGGACCTACTACTAATTCAACTTTGATTTTCTTACCATAATCAGATTGCATAATAACTTTTACACCATGATAATTAGGTCTATAGGTTCCATAGACATGATCTTCAAAACTAGTTATGAAAAACTTACCAAGAAAATCTTCCCTATGCTTAAGTTTAGAATGATTTTGAAAAACAAAAGGGTACCAATAAATTCTATCGAATCCTTCTTTACCAGCAAAAGCACTTATTCCACTTTGAGCAGCGTGTTTTTTCAATTCTTCCGATCTCTTTTTATGTCCTTGTTCTAACTTATCTGCCGCAGACATATAAGTAGATTTATAGAGTTCAAAAGTCATTATTTGTTTCATAAAAATATATATTAAAAACTAAAAATCTTTATTTCATATAAGTTTTATGAAAAATAAAAAGGTCATTCTAAAATTTATTTTAATATTTCTTGTTAGTTTTATTGTAACAGAACTTGTGGAACATATACTCAATCAATATTTTTGGTTTGACTTTAAAATGATGACTGTGGGATGGTTTGGACTTATGGTTTTCTATGGCTTCAAATATCATATTATTTGTTGTTTGTTTCCTGCTATCTGGGCTGGTTATAAATGTAGACATAAGAAATGTGAACATGAATATTGTCATGATGAAAAAAAATAAATTGTAAAATGGCTATTAAAAAACTAACAAACACAAGTGCTACTTGTGGTAGTGTTTTTACTACTGGAACTACCACAGGCACCACTGCAAATCCTTACTATTGGGGAACTACAACTACAGGTACTTCAACAGGTATTTCTAATCTAACTATTACCCCCAGTACTCTTGTATCAAATAGTAATTCTATAAGTTGGGGTGACGGGACTTTTATGAACTCAGATATTGTTGAATATATAGATATATTCTATCAACTCATGGGAATTGATATGGATTATAAAAGGTTCTCTATAATGACCAAAGAAGAAAAAATGTCATTTATTAGAGATCTTAAATTACAAAAATTAATTGATGAAAAATGATTATAGTTGAAGTAAAAGGTGGTAAAGATGGTTTAGAAAAAGCCTTGAAGAAGTACAAAAGAAAGTTTGAAAAGATTGGTGTTGGTAAGGAACTCAGAAAAAGAAAGGAATTTGTAAAACCATCTGTTGAAAGAAGAAACGAAATTAAAAAAGCTAAATATATTCAACACAAATTTTTAGACAATCTATAATGGATTTAAATAAAAATTATTATTCAACATTAGGTGTCCCAAAAGATTCTATAGAAAAGGATATCAAAAAAGCTTACTATAAGTTATCATTTACACACCATCCCGACAAAGGTGGTGATGCGCTTGTTTTCGCTGAAATTACTGAAGCATATAATGTTCTATTAGAAAATAGAGATGAATACGATTTGAAAAGTAAATATGGTAAAAACTATGACGAATCGACAGAATTTCTTAATTATGAATTCGATCAATATAAGAAGGGATGGGACGATACCAAACTCGAAGATTGGAAAAAACAAAATCAGATAAATGTTGTTATTTACATAGATTCGGAAAATTTTGATGGTTCTGTTGAATATGAAAGGTATGTATCTTGTAAGGATTGTGGGGGAAGTGGTAAAGATTTAAAATCAAAAATACAGATCAAAGATGAAAATGGAAATATCCTAAAAATATTTGAAGGAGCTGATGGGTGTGATTTTTGTGAGGGTTCGGGTAAAGACCCATTTGATAGAGATTGTGCATTCTGTGGTGGAAAGGGGAAAATAGGATCCACTGATTGTCAAACTTGTCTAGGAGAAAAAAGAATTCTTGGTAGACAAAAACTAAAAGGTATAAAATTAAAGAAAAAAGATAAATCAAAAAGGATTGATTTTATGGGACACGTCTCTAAAGATGATAAAGATATATTTGGTCATCTTTGGATAGTTAGGAATTAACCACCCTGTGTCCCAGGATCACCTTTAATAACCACAGTATATTTAGTGGACCCTCTATAGGTGGAGTCAAATGAATCAAGCTCAGATTGTACATCTGTAGATTTAATCTCTTTTATAAAACCATTTTGTCTTTTTAAGTCACTATTCTGCTTTAGTATTGTCCTATAGTCTATACCAAGTTCAGTATTTCCAACAAAATTTGTATTCTGGTTTGTGTAGTCAATTGGTGGAGCAATTCCAACATAAGGATTTTTCACACCCAAGTCTATTTTAGAAGCGGTAGCATATTGGAAGAATGGAATACTATCAGTTTCATAAACCGCCATTTTGGTTATGGATAGTGAAGCGCCAGCCAAATCAGGCAAGATAAAATTGAATTGACAAGATTTTAGATTGAAAAAATATTCTCGTACACTTGTCGAATTTTCAAAATTGAAAAGCGATATTGATTGTGGTTGATAAGTTGCGTATTCATTCATATAGACATCATATCCAGCAATTTCAGAGTTCGTATTTTGTCTTTTCGAAGCTGTTACCGATACTAATACTTCCGTAAAATAATAACGGTTAGGTGCTGAGATAAATTTAGTGTTTTCGAATAAAAATTTTGGTCTATTCTGACCGCCATCAGATTCGTTTTGTATTTCTAAAATTAGTTTTTCATCTGAGAAACTACTAACATTTGAAGATACAAAAACCCTATTACCTTGACTCGGGCTTATATCACCAACAAATGAAAATGTCCACCCCTTGGTTAGTAGATTGCTCAAAGGAGCTTTTTCTTGTATTTGTAATTGTTGAGCACTCAAATTGTTACTAGGGCTGAGAATGAAAGGTGTATTGAATTTGGAATTTTCACCCAAAATATCAGTATAAACTCTAAACTTCGAACCAAGTACATACTTTCTAATTGCATTGTTATTATAATTTCTAAAATATGACTCACTATAAAACACATCTTCCGTTGGTGATCCTTTCAAATTTGGTATGAAAGTTTCAATTGGTCTACTTCCAGCTCCTTTAGAAATTCCAGCTAATCTTGAAAAGTTAGATAGGTTTACACTTGAAAATGTCGAATAATTGACATCCATCCATGATTCATAAGCAGAAAGTGGTGGCGTAGCTACATTCTTGTCTTTGAAAACCATACTCTGCACTAAACCTGTGTTGTAAGTCGGTAGTCCCTCACTCTGATTTGCTAAAACTTTACTTGATACGAAGTGACCACCTTCAAAGTACCCGTTAATCCAGTGTGAACCAACCATTTCAGTTGTTTTTGGATATCCTATGAAAACACCATTGTTCCAAATTCCCTCGAAATATCCATTCAAAAATACTCCATTCTGCCAAATATTTTTGGTCACATAGATCAAATGCAAATCAGAATCTTTCTGTATTGTTCTGATTTCAAAAGTTGAAGTATACTCAAAAGTTATTTCATTTAGTATCCCATTTGATTTTAAAACTTTAAGAGGTTCCCTGAAGAAATTTCTATTACCATTTATGTCATAAACCACAACATTACTAACTGCTATAAGATCTCCAACATTTATCAAACCAGCAATTGAATCATATGTTGATATAGTAACTACCCATTTATTTTTCTCCAATCTATAAGTTTTGGATATTTCCACATTTTTTGCCCTGATTATGTCAAGTTCGTCAAACCATATCCCAGACCTATATCCATTATTCCAAACCCCATTTTCCCAAACGCCTGATTTGAATACACCATTTCCAAATTTTGCACCAACTAAATAACCAGTCGATGATAATGTGTTATATGATATACTGGATGTTGCTGGTAAACTAAATGTATTTCCAACAAGGTCTATAGCTGGATATAGCACATTGTTCAGAGTCGGGTGGTATTGTATTCTCCTCCGAGTCACTATTGATTTTAATACCCTTAATTTCCCATTTGAATTTTTTCTAAATGAAAACTTAGCCCCATCCCCAGTCACATTTCCAGCACCGGTGTTGTAGGATAAAGTAATTGTGTAAAATTTGGCGTAGTTAGCAACAAATGCATTCGATATTGATGATAAACCCCCCTTAATATTACCAACTTGTGGTCCTTCTGTCCATTTATAATTATCGGAATCAAGGACAAAAATGGAGGATGAAAGACCACCAACAAAAAATTCTACCTCAACCCTGTCCGCTAGTTCTACAGCAACTGTTATAGCAATTGAATAATCATAATTAGCTTGAAAAATGTTACTACTACCACTATATGTTGCATAAATCCTTGAACTTGGTGGCACATCTGGATCCGAGTATGGATTATACCCAAAAAGTTTTTGAGGTGTCACATAAGATACCGAACCACCGATTGTGTAGAGATTGCTATTTTGTAATGTATAATATGTGAGGGGTTTCCTACCAATAGTTCCAAAATAATTGGACTGTATAAAAGTTTTTACATATACTATTTGATTATCAATAACCCAATCGGATCTATCAAGATTTCTTGATTCTAGTATAGGGAAGTTATTAGATCCACCAATTTTAACAAGACCTGTATATTTTTCCCCAACTGGTATCACCCAATTATTTGTATTATCAACTTCATTAATAAAAACCACCTCTACCGAAGATACACTGAAGACATTTAACAAGTGAACATTCGCTTGGGTGGCACCATTGGCCGGGTCTGTTAGTGGGTTATAAGTACTCATTTTCCAAAGTACGTCTTTTTCCCGTCCCTCATCCAATAAAATCCTACTGACCGTCACACCTTCAATATTAGATTCAGTTTGAGTCAACAATTCATAACCATATGGACTACCATTCCAATTACCATTTTTCCAAGTACCGTTTTCCCAATAGATATTATTTGCATTTCCGTATTCCCAAGTACCGTTTGTCCATCTGGCTCCTGACATAAATCCATTTTTAAAAGTACCATTGTTCCAATCTGACATCCAAAAAGATCCCGTAACAAAAGTACCATTGTTCCAAATAGCCTGATCTCCAAATGATACATTTGAGAAACTTCCAGTGAAATCCCTGTCTACATATGGATTGAAAACCCCACCACTAAATTTACCTTTCCGAAAATTACCAGCTAACCAAAGTGAATTTTCAAGGGTAGAATTATCATGACTGAATGTGCCACTCAACCAAAGTATGTTTGAAAAATAAGCATTTGTAAATATGGTATTTGACTGATTTGAAAACCTAGTCAAATTTCTAGAATTACCTGATTCTGTTGATATTTCTCGTATATTCTCTATTACATAACCACTGTTCCAAATTCCATAGTATGAATAGGTGAATGAGTCAGCGTATAAATATTCATCATCATAAGAAGTCTGTGAGTTGAAACTATATTTAGGTCCAGATCCATAGAAATTACCAGAAACAAAGTATCCATTTTTCCAAAATCTACCCAGAAACTCTCCCCCAAGAAATACACCATTGTACCAAACAGAATTTGAAGTTAATCCTTTGTTACCAAATTCACCAGAATTGAAGTATCCATTTTCCCAACCATAGTCTGTTGATAAATTTGATGAATTTGTTGGTCCAACATTTTCCCAGCCATAATATGATAGAAATTTACCAGAATTGAATACACCATTTTTCCACCTAGCTAGATTTGTAAATTTACTACCATTGAATTCACCATTATACCATATTGATTCATTGTCTGGAGTAGTACCATAGCTTGTGAATTCACCTGAATTATATTTACCACCATACCAATAAACCACACCATATCCACCCATAACTGCATTCTCAACAACTCCGGTATTCCATATGGATACAGTAACTCCGATATCCGACAACTTTGCATAATATCCAAAACTTGTATTCATCAAGTTAGTATTTCTAGAGCCTAAAATACCATTATCCCATGTTCCTCCATAAAAATGTGAATTATAGAATCTACCATTACTGAAAGTGCCATTCAACCAAACAGAGTTAACAAATTCACCACTCTGAAAAATACCATTCTGCCAGTTTTTGTAGATATTTCGGGTGTCGTGTTTCTCTAAAACTCTTGTAGTAGAGTTCGAATTCAAAAACTTACCACTTACGAATGTACCACTTTCCCAACTTCCGTTAGAAAAAATACCACTACTAAATGTTAGACCGTTCCAAACAGAATTATGGACAATTCCTGTATTGAATTTACCATTAACAAGATGTGACCTGTATATAACACCATCATTAATTTCTATATTATTATTATTAGATATAATATTCACTAATCTAAGTAGATTTACATTTGATGTATTGAACTTCTCATCAGTGTTATCGAACTGGTCATTTTGAATTACCGTATCTTTGAATTGAGTTCTCTTGAAAAATCCATAGTTTATGGTTGAATTTTCTATTGATAGTTTACTCAAAGTAGTATAATTATTACCCTCGGCTCGGAATACTGAATAAGTCTTTACTAATTGCACAAAGTTTGGGGTTTCAAATTGTGGAGTGATATTTATTTCAACAGAATTACTATTTGATAATCTAGTTGGATTGTTCAAAACCTTATACCTACCAGTCAGGTTAACTCTTCCACTTGGACCTTCATATGAGACTCCATTTAACCAAACAGTATCGTCCTGCCTTATGTCAAGTCCTCTAGTCAAATAATTTATACTGTTAGGTGTGTTAGTAATAGAAACATTAAGTGTTTTTGGTCCGGTGTAATAAATAATTAAATTATTGTTCGGAGATTTTCGAATCCTATTAGAATAATAATTCAAATTATACCCACTCTGCCAAGTTGAGTTCACAAACAAACCACTTCTTATGTCAGATGCCTTTATATAGTTATTGACAAACAAACTCGACATAGAATTTATTGGTAATTTTACCATAGGACTATCGGACCTAGAATATTTTAATTTATTACCATCGAGGGTGTCTTTGTACCATCCAAATATCTCACTCTCGATATCTATCGAAGACAAATTGATCCCATTATTCTCAACTTCTAAAATTTTTGTTTTTTTATTGAGAGTCGCATTTTTACTAAAAATAGATTCCACAACTACTGATTCGGGAGATCCTCCATCACCTGTTTTAGTCAAACATTTATACAAAGAAAAAGTCATTCCTTGAAATACATCAAGAATAGCAAGCGTTTCAACTTTAGAGGCAAAGACAAAATCTCCTATATTATTTGGAACAGTACTGTTCCAATATGAAAATGTAGTCGCAAGTGTTGTCCAACTTCTATCTAGGGCTAGATCATTTTCAATTGGTATGTTATTACTAGATGTAAAAGTACCCTCCCTCGAATATAATTTTTGATAATAATTTACAACATCTTGGTCTTGATAGATTTCGTCTTGTATCCAATCTCCTCTAAAAGTATAATTGACATCCCAATAGAAAGCACCACCACTATTAGCATTAGTATTTGGCGCTTGTAATAGTGTCACTGTTTGCTCAACACCAGTTTTTATATAAGTTTTTAGTTTATTATTTACTGATGGGTTCAATGTTACAGATATCTTAGATATCTTATCGTTATCATAAAATTCATATTCGGTATAATAATCCAATAAATATCTAGTTTCGATTGGTATATGAATTTTTTCATCGGTATTCAATGATCTCAAGAATACCTCCTTGTTTATTTTTTCCAAGTAAAAACTATCTCCCTTCTCGAGTCTCAAAAAGTCTTTATTTGATATGAACAACTTCAATTTACCCCTTATAGAGGAAAAATCAAATTTATCATAACTTGTAGTATCCGAAGGAGTTGCAAAGAATGATCCAACTCTCATTGAAGGATCGTATGACCACAAATCCGCACCCAGAATCTGTAAACCACCATCAGAATTATACTGACAAAGATCAATTACAGTGTCTATAATTTGGTTATTGACAGACTTTGATTTGAAAATATTTGAGTTCTCTACAATACTATCAGCAACTGATGAATTAACCATATATGTTGAGAATATATCACAAAAGTTGTAGTTTACTTTTTCAGAAATAACCGAATAGGTGGGTGCATTTGAATAAAAGCTATCTATAGCCCTTGTACTTATTGTTAATCCTATATTACTATTTTCAAAATTCGCTTGATTGATTTTACCACTTTTGAAAGTTGAATCGATGATATAATTGTACCCAAATCCTCTATTATTTGAAAAATCAACATTTTGAACCACCTGAGTATTTCCAAGTGTGTTTTGTACAATTTTGGCAACATAGCTCTGTTCACTTTTTGACTTGTTATTCATGTTGCCAGAATTCCAAACTGAATTAATCATAAATCCAGAACTCCAAGCTGAACTATTCCAATTTGCGACTCTATCATATGATCCAAAAATCCCGTCTTTATGAAGTCCAGTGAATTTACCATACCTGAAATTCAACTTCGAAATTATTGGTTGTTTATAAATTTTATCAAATACCCAACCACCATTAACATACTCATAAACAACCCTTTCCCTATAAATTTTTCCTTTATAAGTGAAATCTTCTCCGATGATTACTATTTTTATTTTCTCTATTGAGTTTGTAAGTTGATTACCATCTTTAATGAGAAAATTATCAAATTCTAAATTCATAGATACCCAATTTCCATCAGCTTGTTTATAAAAAAAACCAGGAGTAGATGCAGAAATACCTTTATTTATAATATTGAGATCTAATGAAGAATTAAATGTAGATGAAACAAATATACAATTCGAACCAACTAAATTCACATAATTTCCGTCACTATACCCTAGAAATGAACTATATACCCCTTGAAAATTAGATTGAGACAAACCAAAACTCAGTGAATTTACATAGTCAAATTGGGCCTGTGATGTTATATTATGAACATAAAATAAATCACTTAAGTCAAAATCGGTATAAGGTAATTCACCACTGTAATCAATGTCTAAAATGATTTTACAACCATCTATACCAATAACCCTATAACCATCTGTCGATCTTTTATATTTATTTTTTTGAATCAAAGTGTCGCTATCATAGTATCCATTTATGATAAAAACTTTATCATCAACTTTTAAATTAGTCGAAAGTTCGGAATAAAATACAGTTTTAGAATAACCATTTATTGTTACTTTTTCCACGTAATTCAATAATTTAGAGGAAAAAAAATAATTAGTGTTGGATACAGTTCCTGCAATTGTGTTTGGTGAAGAACTTACATTAGAAACTTGATCGAATGAACCTAAATTCTGACCAGATGGTCTTACTGTTGGTACCTTTATTGGAGTCCCTTGTTGGGGTTGACCTGTAAAACTTGTAGCATTATTTAAAGCCATTAAGATCTAGAATTTTGTAATATATATTAAATACTATAATATATGTACTGCAATTTAATTAATTGGGATTAACCAGATTAATTAAATCGATAATATCGATGTTTATAGAATTATTTAGAAAATTCATCTTTATCATTAGAAAGGTAAAACTTATCAAAGTCAAAATGTTTCTGATAGATTTCTAAAACTTTTTCCAATGTTATTGTATTTATTATTTCCTTTATTGACCACTCTGGTGGGTTTATCCACCTTGTGACATTGTTATATCTGTTAATTTTATCCTTTTTTAATTTTATAAGGTAGGAATTTTTTATGGTTTCAAATCTTTCCATGGTTAAAAATTTCTGTGGGTTTTTCATTACATATCTTACCGCATCATAAACTCTTTCAGCATTTGAAACACTTGTCTGAGTGGTGATCGAAGTAATTCCTTGTTCATTCAATCTAGATTGACCACATCGAATGTAATAAACCAGACCCCTCTTCTCTCTTACTTCACTATATAATGGGGATGAAAGACCCATAGAAAGCATAGCATTTATAAATGTAATGTAATTGAAGTCCGATTCAGCAATGGGTGATGACATAATTAAGGAAACCTTGTCTCCATATTCATTTCTTTTTTCTAAAATAGCATCATTGTAAGGGCCAAGTTCAATCTTCTTATCAAAACTCAGATTGTCGAATTCCCCTTTGAAGTTAAATGGGGTTGTTGAAGACACATTTATTATTTTAGAAGGTTTGGCAAATTGTTTTTCGAAAAAGTTTAAACAGTCCATGAACTTTAATGATTCAAGGTCTTCTTTCAATCCGATTGGATCATATAATCCAAATAATTTCCTATTCAAATTGAGAAGGTGCGATTCTGATTGATCACTGAAATAGTCAGAATATTCTTGCAATACAATCTTTTTTTCATTTTCAAATTCCTTCTTAGTCACATCAAAGCCTGACATAAGTTCAATTAGTTCGGATTTCCTTTTATTGAGATAATCTTCGAGACCTGTGAAATAAAAAACAATTTCATTCGATGATGTGTAGGCATTCCAATCAATACCTTCTTTTTCAAAATTTTCTCTTAAATGTTCAAAGTTTCTACACATTAAATGTTCCATAAGATGGCTAATTCCATAATTACCTCTTTGTTCCAAAAGAGTAGAACCATAATATATTATGTAAAATCCAGAAAGTTCAGTTTGAGATTTAAGATTTACTAACATTTTAAGAGAAAGTTAAAACTATTTTTTGATTTTTTTCAACTACATCTGAACAAAATAATTTGGACGATTCAATGATAAAATTTTTAACATCTTCAACATCAAAAGTCTCTTCTTTATTTTCCATAACTTCATCATTAATACCATTTTCTAATAATTCTGAAAATGTATTAATTTTAGAAACTTTTTTTTCATTTGTGGAATCTATAAATTGTTGCCTTTCTACAAAAATACTAAAGTTTATAATATCAGTCATTTCTTCATAAGGTATATAAATCATATTACCATCAATAACACACAACTTATTGAGTTTATTAACGGTTCTATCGCTACTTGGTATATTACCAATTATAAACTTCTCATTTATTTTTGGAATCAATTTTTTTTCCAGAAAAAAATTGCAAGTTTCCGAAAGAAATTTTTCATTTTTGACTGAGTTAGTCTTATACAATTTCAAATAGTCTTTTTGCATATCTTTAGATGTCATTATTTTGGTCAAAAAAAGTATTAAGAATGAAATTTTCAGAAAATTGTTTCTTAATTTCTGGATAATTTTCTACCGTCGAATTTTGTGTTGTTGAATCCACCACATTAGTATTTTTAGATTTCTGCCATTCTAAAAATTCAACTTCCCATTCAAAGGAGTATCCAACATCACTATCGTTCATATTCAAAAACTTTTTCTTATATATTAAGAAAATCTATTGTATTTAAAGTTTAAACCTTTTATATTTGTAAAAAAATAAATTTTATGATAAAAGTAGGACTCACGGGAAATTTTCATTCTGGTCAAAATGAAGTATCAGAAATTTTCGAAAAAATGGATGTGCCAGTTTTCGATGCGGACTTGATCCTTAAGTACATGATAAACTATTCCAAGTCTCACATTGAAAAAATTTATACTAAATTTGGTGAATCAACCTATCGAATGGGTTTGCTAAACTTGAATAAATTTGATACAAATAAAAAATGGAATGATTTAATAGATTTACTTGAGTTTGATTTAATCAAATCATACGAATCTTACAGATTGAAGCATAAAGATGCTACATATACCGTATTTAAATATTCATATCTGTTTGAGCGAAATCTGAATACTTCAATGGATTTTACCGTAAATTGTTACAGACCAAGATACCTAAGAAAAGATGATTTGAAAATACTTACACATATGGATTCATACAGTATACAAAAATTATTAGATAACGAAATGAACGAATCAACAAAAAATAATAAATCAGACTTCAGTATTGAAAATTATATAGATCCAAAAAATAGTGATTCTTCAGTTTATCTAGAAAGAAAGGTCAAGTATATACACAATGTATTAATGAAAAAAAATCCCCAAGATAATAAGACCTTGGGGAAAAATTTAGTGTCAGGATTTTGGGACTAAACAGTCTTAATTATTATATCCTCTTGTTTATCTGCTATAAGCTTGAAAGTAGTCAGTGCTTTAACAATCAGATATCTATCTAAATCATTAAAATGTTCTTTGTCATATGACACCTGAACTGCATTAATTAGGATATTCATAGCCGTAGTTGAATCTAAAGTTTCGGATTTTAGTATTTCGTTAATTTCGTCGAGTCTTTCTTTTTCTTCTTCTGTCAACTTACTCAAGTCGAACTCAGGATATTCACCACCCAATGATTCATTTTCTTCACCATCTACAATAATGGATGGTTCATCAGAATCAACTACGTTTTGGATTTCTACTTCCTCATTCTTGTTTTCTTCCATATTGATAATTTTTTTTATTTATATTTATAATTTTTGGGAAAGTTCCTAATTTTTTTATATATTTGTGGAATAAAATTTAAGAATATGAATGTAATCTGCATAAAACCCACAAAACGATTAGTAAAAGACGCTACCTATAAAGTAGCTAGACTCCTTAACCTAAATGCTAAGGGGTACACCCACTACGTACCAACTGTTAGAATATACCTAACCGACAATAGTATACAAACGTTCCCTCTCTCATCTTTTAAACCAGAGGGAACATTACCCGACTTTCCAAATATTGATTGGATTTGCCCAGACCATAAAAACGAATTGGATTTGAGGGACCAGATGAAAATCGACAAAAGGCTTAAATCCGGCGATTATGTTATCCCACTTTACGATAACCTAAAAACCCTTATTATGGGTAGAAAATATAAAGTCAAAGAAGTAAAATTCAAAGACCACACTTCTAGTCATGGTTCTGTGACTTGGACTGATATTAAAATAAAATTGGAGGGATCAGAAAGGTGGTATGTTTCTTGGAATTTCAGAAAATGTACTAATCAAGAATCTCGAGATTTAAGTCTTAAAGAACTTTTCGATGAATCAACCGATATTGAGAAAGTTGGTAAATTTAAAAGGAAATTCGATTATTACACAGATGATGAAAAGAAAAAGATTTTGACAAAATTTATAATAACTTCAGCTAATGATCGATATAGAAATAAGATGGATATAATCGATTGGACAATTAGTAAGACTGCTGAGAGATATTCATTGTCAAAATCTGATTTTGATTCTATAAAAGATTTAACACTATTTGAAATTCTCGATTTGTTAAAATAAAAAAGTGGGTCATCAACCCCCTTTTTTTATACGAGACTTAGGAAAATCTTCCTATTGCCTCTATCTACAGCAATTACCTTTACTTTAACATCTTGCCCAGCTGAAAGCTTTTGGTTTGATTTTTCAAGTTCTGAATTGTGGATTAGACCATTAGTTTCATCATCCAAAATAACAAGTGCCCCAAATGACTTCAAGTCTTTAACTTTACCACCGATTGTCTGACCAACTTTAATAGTATCCCAAAGTGTCTCACGAAGAATCTGTGTAAGGATAATCTTATCTTTAATGATTTCCTTAATATAAAATTCAATTGATAGACCAGGGGATATTTGTCCAATTGTAATACCAGAAGTTGGATTAAGATTGGTTTTATGTACCATTCCAGTGAGACAACCATTGAATTCAACGAATACGCCAAATTCGGTAGTGCCGGTAACGTGCCCAACATAGATTTTTTGGTATTCTAGTTTTTTAAGCTCCTCTGGTACCAAGGTCTGAAGATATTTCCTTCTGCTTACAATATAAGTTCCTTCTTCCCTTGAATATGATTCAATCATTACATCAAAAGTTTGGCCGATGATTGAATCGGGATTGTGCAATCTATTGATACCAGCTAAGGTATTTGGCATAAATCCAGGTAAAACTACACCTTCGAATTGAATCTCCACAAAGTATCCAGCCGGTGTTAGTTCCTTAACATAACAAACTACCGCAGATCCCTCCTCTAGAGCAATTAGGTTTTGTCTTGCAATACCCTCATAAAGTTCCACAAAGCTCGCCTTGATGAAAAAGTTATCTTCGTCAACTTCGGTAATCAAAACATCCAGTGTGTCCCCAATTTGTGTATTTTTTAGATAAGATGCTTCTGTGGGCTTATTTTCAATCCTAACAAAATCTTTGAATCCACCTTCAAAATTGAAGTATCCTTGAGATATACCGACGTATACTACAGGTGATAGAGTACCAACTTCTGGTTTTCTAACATCATATTCTTCGTAGAGGTTTAATAGTTTTTCTCTTTCTAAAGAGTAATTTTCTTGTGTTGAGATTTCTGTTTGAAACAGATCTGGATTCAGATATCTCAAATCTCCGTATGTTTTCTTTTTTCCCATAATTTATTTTTAATAGTTTTTCTATTAAAAATTCATGTAAAGTTTATGGTTTTTGTTCCCTTTTTTGTATAATATTTTTAAGATAATCTCTTATTCTTATTGCATCTTCATATCGTTCCTCTTTGATGCAATTTTCTAATTCTTTTTCTAAGTCTTCCCTTAGTGTAAAGCTATTCAATGAATTACTATCTTTATTATCTATGAGTTTAATAAAAAAATTATTCATTTGATCTATGTCCAAAAAATATACTGGTATAAAATTACCTTCTTCGATTTTATCCTCTTTGATGGTGTTCAATTTTTTAATAAATTCCTTGTTCAACGCGTTGTTTTCAATCAAATATCGAGCTAGATGATTTGGTCTGTTTATAAAAAACTTTAGAAACCTTGCAAGGTTTTTATATTCTAAATAACCCATTTTACAACTTTTCGAAATATAAATTGAAATAATACTTAAAAGCGAAATCTCTTGCCCTTCTTTTTTGGTTGAAAGTTATTGTAATAGCGGAACTATCTGCCGCAGTTTGGGACTCAAAATCCATCATTTTATTATTTGTAGATTCTATGAACTGGTCATAAGTGTTAACATATCGCAGAATTCCTTCTGCGCCAAGATCTACCGGGAAATGATACAATTCAATTCGAGAATATTTATATCTAGACAAAATATTTCTCTGTATATAATCTCTGATTGCAGTATTCACGTCATTGGATAAAACCATTGAATTTCTAACACCATCAAATGTTCTATTTTTTTTGAGTAAAGCAAAAATATAATTACTCAGTATTGTACTCAAATCAATCTTTAAGATCCATCTTGCCTTATCCAATTTTTGTGCATCGGATTGATTAAGATCCAAGGATAGTGTATGATTATCATCTTTGTCAACAGTAGCGTCATAAATTATCTGTGGTAAACTCTTCTCAGTCTCCTCGTCCAATTGTTCACCAGTATTAAGTTGATAATAGATTAGATTATCACTCAGAACATTCAAAGAATCTTCAACTTCCATCATTTTTGATGAGAAAAAGGAAGAATCCTCAGACATTTTTAATGTGCCGAAAACTGGTTTGTATTCGAATTCCGGACTAATGTAATTTCTGTTCATAATTAAATATTTCCATTTGTTCCCAAACTCCTTTCATCATTCCCCCTTTTAGTTGTATCTGGTATTATGCATTCATAGTGATACTCCAAGTCCCAATTTGATTTGAATATAAACCTTTTGACTACATGATATCCAAATTCATCGACCATGGGATAAATTGATTTTTGAGTGTTTGAATTTTTCAATTTTAGAAGGCTCCCACTTCTATTTACTTTCGATACAACAATCTCACCGGTCATACCAAATTCCGTAAGATCAGTATCAAACTTATAGTTATCGTAATTTTTTGTAAGAGTGTTAGCTCTGAATAAATCTATTTCTTTAAATATTGGAGAATATTGTCCACCATGTCTGTATATCTTAGGGAAAGACCTTCTTCCAATAGTAGATTGCAGTTCCGACGGTTGATTCAAAGAGTAGAAGTACGCAATCGGTAGATCAGTGTAATAATTAATTGTACTTTTTGTAGTGACGGTACCATCAATTAGTTTTTTTGTCGGATTCAAAATATTCTGACCCAGTTCATACGGCGACATTAATTTTTTCAGTTTTTTGATCGATACTTGTGTTTTCTCACCCGATAGAATTACATAAGGAAGTTTCTTTGCACTGACGATGTTATTAAAATCATAAATCTTTCTATCACCATCAGGTTCTATTATTATGTACCTGAGTTTATCACTAAACCCATATGAATTGAAAGGATTATTCAAAATAGAAAACAAATTCGAAGCTGTGAATTTGTAGAATAGCCTATCATATAGACTGTCTCTATTCACATTTTTTACATAGTCAGTTCCGTAAACAAATAAATTCTGAATTATCTTAACATCGGAAAGTGTATTATCATTTACGTAAATATTTATCAAAATGTTCTTAAATTTCTTGTTTATATAAATATTTATACCATCATTCAATGTATTATCAATGATATCCACATTTGATGTGAGTGGTACTGTATTATCAACACACTCATATAGTTCTTGATTGAATCTTACTATGTTATTCTCAGTAGGAGTAGGTCCGTAAATTGTATTAGTGTCTTGATTGAATGAGTGTAGTCTAATCCACTGTTCCCTATCAAAACCGAATGTCTGAAAATTACTTTGAGTGGTGCCATAAAGTATCTGATCATTAGTCACAACCTTAAAAGATGTGTCGCCACTATAATTAGTGATGGGATTCCATTCCTTTACAATTTTCCACTTAGAAACTCTCCCAGCAAATCTACTCGATGTACTCTGTACAAATGTAGTGGATGAGTCTTCCATACCCACTTCAATCAACTTTTCCCAATAATTGTTAACACTAAAACTAGGGAGTTCAAAATTATCATCTACTTTTGATATTAAAAAGCTATTCTTGAATATAACAATATCATTTGTGTTATAGCTAGACTTTGGATTCCAAAAATCAATATCATTTTGATCACTTACTAGATAATAATACTTCCCGTAATTGAACACAACATTACTGAATCCACCATAAAAGTCAAAATTATTGGAAATATTGGGATTCCAAAAAATGTTCTGTTTATTATAAAATTGCCAAAGTGTAGATTTACCTGGATTGTTTGGAAATTCTAGAGTATTTTTAAGAGTGGTTACAAAAAGCATATCTTGCCACACCACCACATCATCAACATCATATGATTTACCATTTCGAAATTCCTCGATAACTCTCCACTTTAGGGAATTCAACCTACTTGTGACTAGAGCCTTATTTGGATTTGTTGGATCTGGCGTCACTGAGTACTCATTATTACTTAATAAAATAGCAAATTTGTAGTCAGTAAAATCCTCCGTATTAGAAACGGAAATATAGTCACTGTTTGTGACAGATTCTGATTGGGGTGTTACCGAATTTGATTTTTTTATGTTAAATTTCAAACCTCTAAAGACAGTATTATTTGTACTATCCACCCCACCATTAATATAAGACCACTTTTTGTTATTTTTCTTTATTCTGCCAGCAAAAAGCTCATTTTTCTTCCCGAAAAAATAAGTAAAATAATCTAAATTATAGTTTATCCCAAGATATTTATCAAGTTCAAATTTGAAGTTTCTATTTATCGAACCAGATACTTGATCTTCTACATGGAGACTATGATTAGTATAACTCGGACCAGTTGAATTTATAGACAAGAAATAGTCTAAATTCTTCTCAACCCTTATTGGCTTAGCCTCAACAAAATTTGTTGATCGATTAAATGGGTCAGCGAGTAGAGAATTATTCAACAAGTAGGGATAATCATTATTACAAAGAGAACCCTTATATCCCCATTTAACAAAAGTTGGATTTTTTCTCCAAAGATCCGTAATGTCATATGGATTACCAGCGTAATCAAGATTTACTCTGAAGATTTCATTGTTAGCCGTATATTCAGACGAAGCTGGTATATATGTATCTGCTGATCCAAATTTAAAATCATCTATAGCTTCTGTTTTCAAGTTTGTAACATATAGTTTCGATTCCTCGGTTCTAGTCAATCTAGCATCTAATTCATACTCAAATTTAGCAAAATTTGTTTCCACTATGTCATTATCAAAATCTTTGATATCGGTAAATTTACAACGGTAAATATTGAAATTAACTGGATCCGTATTTTGACTCAAAATAGTTTTTATCCTTTTGCGATAGTTAGGATCGGGATCATTTATATACCATGACAACTCACCCATAGTTTGTTCAAATGCATAATCCGTTAGTAAACAAATATTACCGGATAAATTTTTAATCAAACGAAAATATTCATCTGTAATTTTTATCAACCACAAATCAGAATCATCAAAGTTGGGTATTGTGAAAATGGTCCCGTCCTTGTTCAAAATTTTATTTTCACCATTCTCATAGACTATTTTTATGGCAAAATTTGGAGCATCGCTATAAAGAGTTTTGCCCTCAAGTAAATTTTCGCTAATAATTTTGTATTTTACTACTTGCCCCCTTAATATTATATCTTCGAAGGAATTGGAATATGTTTTGACCTTTTGCACTTTAAAAGTAGAAGCTTCTTTTATTTGCTTAACCTTATAAATCATGCCCTCAACATTCACATAAAGTTGTTCAACATTGAGATTATCAGATACAAATGGGGGTTCACCAGACTGTGTCTCTATAATATTTAATCTGTTTATACTTACATCAGATTTTAGACTAGGTAGTTCTGTTGGTGATATTGTCATTACCAATTCAAGTTTATCGAAATAAAAACCAACATACCTATTCAAAGACCACTTTCTAAGTGATAATGGTGTAGCTGGTGTATCATCAAAAAGGAAACTAAGATTAATAATATTTGAAAATATAATACCACTTTGTTCAAATTTCTTAGTTATTTCTTTATGTAATTCGTGGAAATAATATTCCTTTTTGAAATCCAAATCAAAAAATTTCGAAGCGTATCCACCATCTGAAGCAGAAACCGGATATTTTATCCCATTTATTGAGGAATATGTCTCGCTGAAATTAATTTCAGTTGGGTAATCTTTATAAACTGCATTATTAATAAAATTCTTTTGAAGAAATACGCCCAAATCTGTGCTGCTAGTCAAGTCAAAAACTTTAACCACCTTCATTTTGTTCAGAAATTGAGTCCTGAAATTTTCCTTTGTCATTTTTAGTAAACCAGGACCATCTAATCTGAATATTATAAAGTGTGTGGGAAAATGATTCTTCTGAACATAAAGTGGTGCAAAATATTCAAACTCCTCGGAATATCCTTTATTATTAGAAATATTACGAGCTCCACAATAATAAAGACTATCATATTGATAATTAAAATCATTGTACATTGTGCTTGCATCCGAATCAAACTTAGATGCAAAAGCAATGTTTGCTGGTATTTTATTCCAAAATTTTGAAATATTAAAATCCAAAGCACTATTCTTACTCATTCCGAACTTTTTAAGAGTTATGTTATTCAATTCCGGAACCGAGTCGATCGACTCTAAATACAAACCATAGTTTGAAGTTACAATCAGCTTCAAATTGCTAGTTAGTGAAACATTAGTTCGTAATAAAGCATGACTTTTCATATTAGTTCACGTTTCCTGCTACTGGTCCAGCAAAGGCCACACCATTTCTCGGTAGTATTGTTTTAGCTCTATTTAGTGAAAAAGTAAGAGTGAATGTGAAAGGATTATTATCTGCTTCATTTTGCATCAAGAACTTCATCTTTTTAATATGAGTAACCCAGACATTATTTCCATTTAGATTAACATAGTTATAATTCAAATCAGTACGAGTTGGGTCAACTGAGTTCATCTTGAAATAGATGTTTATTGGTATTCTTATCTCATTTTCGAATCCACCATCCAATGTTCTAACTTTATCAGCGTTTGTTTCTTGTATGTTCGATAAGTCTGGTATTTGTGGGTGAATTGTTGTCAATAATTTATTGAGGGAAGACACAGTTGGATCAGAATTTTCAATCCATTTAGAAGAGTCAAATAGTGAAAGATTGTTACCAACAAACGATAATACCTCATTTTCACCATATCCTAAATTAAATGAGTCAGAAGATAAAACATCAGTTACTGAATTTTGGTAATCCGTACCGGTTAAGTCTGCAAAATTATTCGCTATGTTTTGTCCGAGTTTAATGACTGAGTTCTGATTTACTTTGTCATAGTTCACCATCCATATAAACTGATTGTTTAATTGTGTTTTTGTGACACCACTTGTATTATCAACTAAAAGTTGGTCTCTATTATCAACCCAAAAAACTTGAGGAGCTCCCACATTATACACATCACTATTAGTTGATGCATTATAATCACGACTTGAAAGTAATCCAAGAGGTGAATTGACCGCAGTATTTCTAACAACCAAAACAAAGTCTTTTACAACATAAATTTCATTTTTGTAAACCCTACCGGACTGTACACCAGGTGCTGAATATGGATCTAAATAATCCTCCAATTCTACCGTAAACGATGATTCTCTACCATTTCTAACGACATATTCCACCCCATTCCTATTGATAACAACTTGTAGAACTCCCTTAGCTCTAGAAATTTTTTCTTCAAGAGCTTTTATTCTTGTTTCCATCCTTTGTAAATAGGCAAACAAATCAAGTGAGAGTCCATTTTCATCATTGAATCCAGATAAAACCTTATCCGTTGAATGGAAATAGGTGACTCCGTTAATTGTAACCTGATCAGCTAAATGGTCATCAAGTCCCCTCGCAGATAAATCAGATAATACATTTACTCTAACGTCCTCTTTGTCTGCCGCTTTCAATATCATTTCATTCTCATTCATGACATTTGCCAGATTATCAGGAAATTCAATTGTAATAGTACTACTGAATGCTGATTCTACTGGTGATTCTGGCCAACCAACCTCAGATATGGAAGATATTTTTAATTCTATTTTCTCGTTAGCTTGAATTGGTAAATCTAATTGATTTATATTCGGCACATCCGCATTTGTGATATCTTGATTTTCCCAATAATAATCACCGGTAGCCTTATTTAAAATTCTTCTTCTAGCATCTGTCTTCATTTCCACCCAATTGGAAAAAGCCGCTGTTGTAGTGGTAGTAGTACCCGTACTTGAAATATTGAATGGCTCAATAGTTGTTTCTGTGCCATCACGACTTAAGTATCTATATCTAATTTTAAATTGAACCACTTCTTGTGGTCTAGTGCCTCTGTATATTACAGGATTGGGAATGTTCCAAAACCCCCTTACTCTATATTTTGGTTCAGCGAAAGTCTGTGGAGACCTTGATATATCCATAATTTGAGATGTCACAGAGGCTAAAAGTGTACTTTTACTATTCCTTCTTTGTGACAAAGAGGTCAATTGAAGAGAAAATTGCTGACGAGATGATTGTTCGGCAACATCTGTAGTTCTCAATTCAGCATTCAAGTTTCTTATAGACTGTTCTATGCTGGAGATTTCAGACTTCAAACTTTGTTGTTGACTATTAAGCTCTTTTAATCTGAGTGAGTCTGGTGTATCAGTTAAATGTTGATTTACTTGAACTACTCTGAAATTTGTTGTAATTAATTCTGGCGGAAGTGGTGTTGCTGATAAGGTATTTGGGATTTTCTTATTCGCCATATCCTTTATGATCAACCCATAATCTTTTACATTATCAACATAATACTGTTCTAAGGAAACTTGTGAAGTTGATTCTCTTAAATCAATTGTCCAAAATGCAACACCAGTACTCCAATTTTTGGACATAATGTAATTATCCATATTCATGGATTTAATAAAAATCACATTTCTTTCATCATAACCAACACTTATTCTCACTTTTTTCCCATACCTTACTGGAGAGTAAACACTCAATGTATTAGTTCCGACTGGTATTGGTTCAATCCCCTCTACCCTTTCGAATCTAAGTCTTGGGTTGGATTGAGCAGTAGAGATTTCTGTTATTCTATATCTTGTAGTAGATATAACAGTATTAATTATAAGTTCGTCACCAACATTTAATTGCAATTGTTCTTGAGTGAACTCATCTCCATTTTTTATATTCCTAATGTAACTAGTAGTATTTACATGATACCAAATTTTCTTATTGAGTAGATCTTCCTCAATTCTAAGTACAGAAAAATATCCTTCCAAATCTAGAAAATTTGGTTCCAAGTCGAACATTTGTTCATCATAGGAGGGACTAGCTGAATTAAGAACTCCTGGTGTGGACTCGTGCCAATTAAGGAATTCGTTTAATTCAAAGGTTGGATTAGTAAATTTAGTAGTGAAGGAATTAAGAGCTGAATTACCAAGTGGTGTGAAGTTACCAGTACCATCTCTTTCAAATTCAACAATGTACCTTCTCGATAAAATTTTTCTTACGTTATTCTCGATTTTCGCAGATAAATCTATCTCCACAGATACCATTGGATTCAACATCGAATCAAAAAACCAATTCTTGGTTGGGTAGAAAGTTGTAACTTGATTTAATCCATTTATATCATTTGGTTCACGATTCAACGAAACCGAAACAATTCTTCTGAATTTTGTCCCATCGGTTGGTTGTATGAGTGCACCTGCTTCATTTAAACTATAAATTGAATTTATGTTAGTATTTAATCTTTGAATTTGGTTTTGTAGGTAACCAAAAGATGGTACCATTGCTGTTTGTTGCACTGTGCCATCAGCATTTCTAATATCAAAACTAACCATGTCCTGATTTCCACCAATAATCTTAGTGATTTGAGACAGAAGTTTTACTACTGTATCGTTAAAAGAAATTATTTGCTCCGCTACACTATGATGTGAACTATTTATAGCCATTATAATAGTTTAATTTTTTGAATATATATTAATATTGTGATACTTCAATTCAATTTATGACTGACCAGTCGTAATTAAATTGTTCCGATTTAAGACTCATCACATAATTTACCGCACACTCCTCCTCACCGAATAAACTCGGAGCCGCTAAAGGATTTTGTGGATTATAATTATATGCCCAATCTTTTACACCCAATTCCTCGAATCTATTTTTGATTCTCTCATTATAAAAATTACTAATTGTTCTAACTCTTCTTTGAATATCTTTTCGAGTAGCATTTTGTGTGTTAGAATTATGATAAAATTGAAGATAAAGTAATTTAGGAATTCTTACCATCTTGGTATTTAAGAAAGTTCTAACTATCAATTCATAATCATCCGCAATTGATAGTCTTCTGTTGTGTCCACCTATTGAGTGATAGAAGAATCTTTCCCAAGCTCTAAAGTGATTTGGTACCCCGACAATATGTCTGATTGTCTTTGGATTTATACCAGAAGTATTAACCGTTTTGTAAACTCTACCATTATACTCCTCATCACGATATGATCCATAATTGAAAGAGAAAGAATCGCCGTAAGTTAAAGAGTTATGGTGCTCATCTATCTCAGTAAAATCAGAATAAACAAATTTACAATCTGGATATTTTTGAAATGCATTAACCATAAGTTCAGCAGCATCTGGTGTGAGATAATCATCATGATCCATTTCCATCAAATAAACACCATTACAAAGACAGGCGGCTCTGTATTTCGATTCACCAACAATACCTCCAGTTTTTCTATGAAAATCATAAACCTTAACTCTAGCATCGGAGTCAGCTATTTCCTCAGCTATTTTTAGGGTTACTCCATTATCATTGGAATCGTTTACAATAACCCACTCCCAATTTTGATAGCTTTGGTTTTTTATTGATTCGAATGTCCTCAAAAGTTTTTGACCGGTATTATAAATTGGTGTGAAAAAACTAACCAATGGATTCTCTGTGTAATGTGGTGTGAGAATATAATTAGACCCACAGAAATAAGAGCTGTCTCCAACTTCATTATTATAATGGTTCGTATGGATCCATCTTTTTCTAACATCATATGACTTTGAACAAAGGTTTTTAAATTCCCCATAATTTTCACCGACAGTTAAAATAGAATCTGGATCAAAATCTTTTAAAACCTTATCTATACCATCATCATTGGGCAAATTTAGTGTGAATAGTTCTTGAGACTCGTAGTCTGCAACAAATGAAGTTTTAACATCTTGAGGTGATTCTTTTCCCAGTATCAATACTCGGGGCAATGTTTTTTTATTTGGTTTCTTATTTTGCTCAAAGTAATTATAATAACAGAGTGTTTCATTTATGAATAAAAATTCATTGGGGAATTGGTTATGTAGGTTTTCTATGAAAATTCCATCACCAACATATTGTCCTTCTACAATTCTATAACTTCCTATAAATTCTCGTTTCAATAGGAATTGAGCCATATCGATTTTACCAACTTTGACATCTTGTGGTGAACATATTCTCAAATCTTGTCCGGTAAAATCAATACCACCTATTTTCTGATTGAAAAGAATAGCCTTTTTGTCAGTTTTTGTGGTTGTTTCATAAATTTTTTCATAAAAATCAGGATGTATTAGATTATCATCATCAAGTATATAAATCCAACCATCACTTATTTTATCAAAGCATTTATTTATTAACTGATGACCATGATCCCCAGGTATACCCTTTTCGAATTCAAAAATAACATTCAAAGATTGTAAATACAGTAACAAATCAACATCAATTGTACTTATAAAATTTTTATCAAATACAATATACCAGACTATATTAAATTTGTCAGTATTGAAAATTGATTCAGAAAC
>Ga0114970_10000437_pt1 | contig 31112 bp, 28 predicted proteins | sample M_140205_XF_Meta_FD_87030 | JGI IMG/M metagenome (GOLD analysis project Ga0114970, IMG submission 87030) | Freshwater microbial communities from Lake Montjoie, Canada to study carbon cycling - M_140205_XF_MetaG | ecosystem: Environmental > Aquatic > Freshwater > Lake | place: Lake Montjoie...
AAGCTAATGTCTCCCAATAGTGAAATATTTCCACTCACTCCAGAACCAAGAGCCAAATCAACCAATGCTGTTGAAAAGCTACTTTGCGAGATTTGATTTGTGTCTAAATTTAGACCAGTTAAATACTTACAACCACTAATGTTAATTGAGGAGAGGTTGTTTCTTGCTAGGTTTACATTTTTTAAACCAGAGACTCCATCTGCATTAAATACAGAGAGCTTGTTGGCTTCCAAATTTAACCTCTCAACGTCTCTAGCACCTTCAAACGAAACATTAGTGATTTCATTTACCGAAAGATCACAGTTAGATACAGCGCATCTAGGATAAAAAATAACTGATTGAATGTTTTGATTGTAAATAGATAATTGGTCAAGTTCTCTATAAATTTTTATTTTTTTTGTTGGATAACTGCCCCAATTGATTTGCTGAGTGCCCTCGGTTTTTGTTTGTTTAATGCCAGAAGCGTCAAGCACATAGGCTGAAGATTTTGGATCAGCATAGAAAGACAATGATGAAGAATTATTTTTTTGTCCAATAACAAGCGCGGGAATATCATCTTGCACTTTAATACCAAGCGGGTCTTCAACAATAGAAATTGTCAAATTATGAGAGTCTTGATAGTTCCAAGAATGCTGCCAAGTATCAACATAAAATAACTTTGGACGATTGTAGATTTTCGGCGCGTTAAATTCAAATCGTTTGTATCCAAGTGAATTTTCTAGAAAATGCAGTATGGATTTTAATTTGAAATCAGAAATGTTTTTATAAGTTAATTGCAGCCCTTGAAATGAATGAATGTTATCGCTATCTTTAATTCTTTGAACAAAAGAGTTCTTGAATTCATTGCGCGAAACTGCTGGCTTTGTGTCAACTGTTAGACCCAATTCATTTTCATAGAATAAAGATTGCGTCCAATAACCAGTATTGGGCGGAGCATTATCTGCTTCGCTAACATGATCTTGTGTGGCATAATAGAAATTAACTAATTTATTTTGCGCTTGAACTTCAAAATAAACAGGTTGATATTTTTGATAAAACTGGCCAGTTTCCCAATTAACAAAATCATAATCAACAAAAGACATTCCGCTCCAGTTTAGAACACTAGAGTTTCTTTCCACTGAAAAATTCAAAGCAATATTATATTGATTGTTATGCGTCATGGACACATTAAAACCATCAACGAAACCAACTAGCGGGCGATAAATATTAGAATCATCATTAATGGCAAAAGCGCCTGTGCCGCTTTGACTTTCAAAAAAGTTTATAATGTTTCTGGCGTTAGTTTCATTTTCTGTGAAATTGAAATCACAAGTTGCAACAATATTATTAAGAGTTGTGGGCATGATCGCAAAAGTATTGTTGTTATACATATACTTGTTTTTCTTGCAAGAAAAAGAAATCGTTGACCCGTAATTTGGGCTAAAATTAAACGAAGGCAACGTTGTTGCTCCTGTTATATTTCGATCTCTATTGTAAAATAAACTCATTGTAAAAATCCTATATAGTTATTCACGATAGCTAAAGAACTGTCTGAGCTAGAAGAAAGCTCTTGTGAAATTTGTTGAATATTGGGAATTGTGAGACGAACGATTTCACTATTATTATCTCTATTTTTAACCGAAATGTCAAAATTTTTCTTTTGCGCACTTTGTAAAAAGAAATCGCAATTCTCTGGAGTTAAGTTAACAGCATCAAAAGTCAAAGAAGCTGAAACATTAACTGGTGGCAAAAATACCACTTCATCAACATCTCTTGCGCTGTCAATTGAGAAAACTGGTTGTCGATTAATTGAGTACTCAAAAGAGAAACTTTTTACTCTATTGTTTGATGTGTTATCTCCAGAAACAGAGATTGACCTTGGGCTTGGAATAAAAATACTGGGATGCTCTTGCGTTTTTAAAACTTCAAGCGATGGTTTTAATTCTCCATAAACAGAAACGCTGCAAGAGATTGTTGGTATCTCTCCAACAGTGCAAGAAATGCCATACCTGTTTAAGAAGCCGCTAGTAAATCCATAAGATTTTCCATTATAACTTAAACTGCCAGAAAAACTAGAGTCACCAGTAAAAGCCAAAAGCGGGTCTTGGTACAACATGCTGCGCTGTAAAGATATTTCGGCTTGGATTGGATTGTTGAGATTGTAGCCATAAGTTGATCCTAGTGTTAAAGAATTTTCTAATGGGACACTGTAATTAATGCTGATGCTGTCAACTCCAGAAAGCTGATAGCCATTAACAACAAAAACTTGATCGTATGGTTGAACTGAAAGTGATCGGTCTATGCTCATCGTGATTTTTCGAGCGATCCTCCTAGTCTTTTTTCTTGAGCGATAACGTCTAGCACAGCTTGACGGATTTTCTTATGCAATTCTTTTTCTGCTCCCATAGGATTTTGTTGGTTTTGACCGTCAGATTCATTCGAGGAAACATTGACCACAACGTTTTCGCTGGAAGAGTTTTGAGTGGCTTGAATGAGTTCATCAAGTTTTGAAACCAAAGCTTGAGTCATTTCAGCAGAAGCGCCTTCGCCGCCAACTGATTGACCGTTGTTTAACTGATTAAGGTTTTGAACACCAATGCGTTGAGTGGCACGATTATTCAAGACGAATTCGCCACCAGTAAGCATGGTTGGAACGTCATCACGAATATTGGAGCCGCCAGAAATTAAACCGCCAGAAGCTCTATAAGCTCCAGTATAAGATTTGCCTAAATTAGGATATTTCTCAAAAAGTTTTCCATAGTCTTCGCTGGAGACTTTTCCACTGAATAAGTCCTTAGAAGAACCGACTCCAATTGATTGGAAAAATTTAGCATCTTGACTAAGGCCCAATGCTTTTGAAGGGTTAAAAATATTACCAAGATTAGAGACTCCTCCTTTGAGACTAGTGAGAAAACCTCCCTTGCCTCCTGATGCCAGACTAGCTGCTGTTGCGTTTTTTGCTCCAGTCATACCTACTGAACCAGCATAATTAAGAGCAGCAGATGCGACTGCTGAAATGATTGCGGTTTGTAATGCTTTTTTACGAGCTTTTTTATCTTTGGCAATTTGATCCAGCAATTCAGCATATTCTTTTTCTTTTTGTAGTCCTTCGAGATAAACCTTGAATGCCTCATCTTTTGATTGCTGAACTCTTTCAAACATTGGGCTGTTCTCTCTGCCAAAAGCAGAGAGTCGAGCGCTTTCTGGCTCTAAGCCAACGCTTGCTCCGCCCATGCCAAAGCCGCCCATGTAGTCATATTGACCACCAGTAAAGCTTTGGCTTGCAAAAGTGAGAAGCTCATTCTTGCCAGTGATTGCGCCTTGGCCATAGTCGCCAGGAGTAAAGAATCCGCCGCGACCAGTTTGCGTTGGGAAAGTTTGTGGGTCCACCATGCCGCCAGTGGCATAGCCGCGCATTTTGCCGTTGTTGAGAGCGTCTAAGAATCCTTTGCCGTATTTATTGACAGCAGATTTTTTCACAACATATTCGCCGCCCATGAGCATTGCTGGAACGTCGTCCTTGGTGCCAGAACCGCCAGAAATTAAACCACCAGAAGCTTTATTTGTAAAGAACCCGCCAATCCCACCAGTAACCATGTCAGCAAGGTTAGAAATGTTCTTGCGTGTGATTTCTTGGAAGAAAGCTGTGGCAGCATCAGTGAGCGCTGTTTTAAGGTCTTTCGCGCCACTGATTGCATCGTTCAATCCTTGAGCAAGATTAGAAGAGAACAAGTTTGGAATCACAACGCCAAGCTCTTGCTTATAGTCCAATGTTCTTTTCTCCAACTCTTCAAACCCTTGAGATAGTCCATACCCAAGAGAAGAGCGATACGCTCGCTTGTCTTCCTCACTGCCCAAAGCATTTTCTCTGTCATTTCTCGCTATCTGCCTCTGTTTAGAGGCGTATTCACCCATGCTTTGAGGATCAGTTAAAGAGTCTTCTAACGATCTAATTTGAGCTTGCAATTTTATAGCATAACTATTCTGCAAATCAAATATGTCTTTTTCGGTTTTTTGCTGATCTTTTAGTGTTTGTAATTTATCAGCAAAAACCTCAGATGACTCTTTATAAGCTAGTAATAATTGTTGGGCGTATTCGGTAAATCTGTCCTGCATTTCTGGCGTAACGTCGAATTTCCCAATTCCATCTTGAATCTGTTCGAAAGTCGATCCTCCACGAACACTATTTCCAATTGTTTCTAAATATGAACCAGCAGTTCGTAAATTACCGCCAGAACTTGCCATTGGAAGACTTGCAGAAGGAGAGTAAACGCCTTTTAATTCTTGGAAATATTTTAACGCTTCTGGAGCAGTCATGGGTTGAGGTAGTTGCATACCTTCAACTGTATCAAAAGTCCGTGACTGATCATTACTTCCTTTACTTATTGCATCTTGAAGACCAAGAATAGCTGCATCTATTTTGTTTATAAAATCAGAAGCAAAAAGTCTCGTTAAATTATTAAGAGCTTCAGTGTTTCTATTTAATCCAGCAATGTTATCTTTTGTAAAGAATTCTCTTTTAGCGGCCAATTCTTTTTCCTGCAATAGTATTTTTTGTTCTGTTGGTTGCTTTTTTTGAAATGCTTTCGACTCAATATCTTGACGCAATAGCATTGCTTCTCTGCTAGAACGAGCGTTAGCTGTTGCGGTTTCAATATCTCCCTGTTTTTTAATGTCAATTCTATCAAGATCGCCGCGCATTTGAATTAGGCTTGTTTGCCCCTTGATCATTTCTTCAACAAATCCAGCTAATTTACTTTTATAAGTATCATAAGCGCGGGCTTCCAATAATTTTTCTGAATTATTAAAGGCCAAGATCGCTTTCTCTACTTCGATTTCTTTTCCTAAATTTCCAAAACCAGGTTTTAAGTTATTAATTGCTTTTTGCAATTCAGCAAACTTAGCATTATCAACCGAACCTCCAGCTTTTTTTATGGTATCGGAAAAAATATCTAAATTTTTATTTAAATCTTCTTGTGTTTTCGCTCCGCCTAAGCTTTTAACTGAACTAGTTAAAGATTCTTTAGTCTCTAGACTAACTCCTAATTCTGGTATAAATTTTTCTAAACTAGACTGAGCGTCATTAGCAAATTTAGACACTCTGTTTTCTAATTCCTTGGTCAATTGAGTTGATGCGGAATTAATTTCGAAAGCGATTTTAGAACTGTCAGACAAAGACGAAAAAGTCTTGCTCGAAGAGATTGCGCTTATTAATTTTGATTGACGCTCTAATTGTTTTGTTGCATTTTCAACAGCTAAAGCGCCATCTGAAATAATTTTTTCTATCTCTAGTTTAAATTGTCGAACTGGTTTTTCGAATTCAACATTAGAAGCGGTAATTTCTAATTTTTTTGCTGTATCTTTTGATTTAGCAATAAGACGCTGAACTCCATTGTCTTCTAGGACTTTTTCTAAATCAAGTTCTTTTTGTCCCGAAATGCCAGTTGTTGTCGCTGCATCAAAAGCATTAATCACGCTATTTTGAGCCATCATCTTTAAATCTGAAGTTGGCGCATCTTTTATAGACACCTTTAGATCACTATAAAATAATGCCATAAGATCGCTCTGTATTTTGGAGAAATCTTCTTTGGACTGTCCCCCTTTTAATAAAGCGAGAGTAGTATTAGTCTTATTAGTTCCACTCTGCTGCTGAGTATAAGAAACTTGTTCTCTACCGAGTCTTAAAGGGTTGATGGTATTAATGAAGCTAGTTAATAAAGCTCCAGTTGACTGACTCTTCAATGCTGTTAAGCCGCCAGTAATTTCAGACTTATCAACGGTATTTAACGATTGTGAAGCCTCCATCGCAGCGGCAGATAAGAGTTCTAGCGATTGAGCGACTTTAGGGCTTTTAGTATAAAATAATGAAGCTATATCATTAAAACTTTTTAAAACTATGCCTGCAACTCCAACCGCTCCAGCAGCACCGCCTAATGTGGCAGTAGATAAACGCCCCGCTGCTAATCCGTAACCTCTTTGCGTTGTGCCCAATAAGCCTCCTCTTGCCGTGCCACCCAACTGTTGACCAATACCATAGCGAGCCACTCTGGACCTATCTACCCCAAATAGTTTGCCAGATTTTAATAATTCAGCCTTATCTTGTTTCGCTCGTAATTGCATAACGGCCTGATAAGCAAATACTGCTGATACAGCAGTTTGCAAACCGCTTGAGAATTTCTCGGCAACACTGCCAGCTTCCGTAAAACCGCCCTCAAAGAAGGACAAAGCGCTCTGTAAAATAATGAATTTGCCAGCTAAATCTCCAAAACCTTTTTCTACTTTATCTATATTTGGGGATGTTCCTGTAGGCGCTGCGAGATTTGGCACAAATCCACCAGCCGCGCCATAAAGTTTTGGATTCACGCCTTCCTTGCGTGCGCGAGCGATGCCTTGGAAACCGCCAGCAGGCTCGTCTCTTCGATTGGCCACCATTAACCCCATTGGGTTCATGGATGATTTTAATGCTGAATCTTGATCAACATAAATTTGTGAATCTGAAAGGCCAGCACTTTTTTCGCGAGCAATAGCTTGCTGCAAAGCGGCGGCAGCAAAGTTTGGAATATAGCCTCCAGAAGCTATCCCTAATGCTCTTTTAATTGCCTTAGTTTGGTCCGCGCTTGTGCCATAACCAGATTTAATTATTCCAGAGTCAATTAATTCTTTAGTAAAAGCGTTTCGTTTAAATTGCATTTTTGTATCAACTCGACCTGCTTGGCCAATACCAAGAGAGATGGCGCGTGATTTGAAATCGCTTAATCTGTCTCCAGCTATTGCTTGCGGACCTAATACTCCAGCAGCAAGAGCTTTTTGCTTGCCTTTAATACTGTTGACCGCATCAGAAGTATAAGGATTTAATTTTATTTCTGCATATTTCTGAGAACCAGTAGCTCCGAAAATTTTTCTTAAATTAGCATTGAGTGGAAAATCTGCTCTAGCTCCACCGCTAATACGATTAGAGTCGAAATCAGGACCAGCCAATTGATTCAAAACGTCTTCAAACATGAAACCAGCAACAGAAGGAAGTTGGCCAAGAGACTTTTCTATATTTTTAGGAACGACAGGAATTCCAATGCTTTTTCCAATTCTTGAAGAGTAACCTTGGACAAGATTGGTTACATTTTTTTGCAAATTTTTCTTAATGTCTTTGAATAATTCTGGACGTTGAGATTGAAGAGTATAAACTGGTGATCCATTAATAGTTCCATTTTTACCATATAAACCAAGAACTGCAAGGTCTTGATTTGTTTTGGCCTCACGAATCATTTCAAAATTACTAGAGGAGGATTTTAACTGTTTAATTAAGGAAGTTTGATTTAATGGCGTAAAAGCTGTCCCAGCTAATTGTTGCGCCGATCTAGTATCAGTAATTTCTCTAGAACTTCTACGAGCGAAAATATCTTTATTCGAAACGCCTAAATAACTAGACGTTCCACCAGAAGCATTAACAGCGGCCAATATATCTGTCAATCTGCTAGAAAGACCGCCTTTGCTACTAAGCGAAGCGCCAGATAAAATAGTGAACGAAGAAGCTTTTTTAACATCATCTAATGAAGAAATGAAAGCTCCTAAGTTGGACGCATAAGTGCTTTTGCCTGCTCCAGCAGGAGCAGCTAAAAGATTTTTTCTTTTTGGAGAAGATAATATGGCATTTAATATTGCATCTCTTGATCCAGATGGTAATCTATCAGAGTCGAAAACGTAATTAGCAAAATTTGGAATATAGCCATTTGAACTATTTAAAGCATCTTGATTGACTTTATCTGTAATAAGAGGCATTTTTATAGTCCTGCTCAGATTAGGATTTTTTGTCCTACTTAGTTTAGATTCAATTAAATTTTGAGTCGCAACTGAAAAAGATTTATTTTTTGTTCCAGCGTATATAGTATTTGAAGGATTCTCTTCTCCATATAAAAATAACATTGATAATCCTTTAGGATTTAATTTGATAAATCCTTTTTCATCAGTTCGGCTTTTTAAAAAATCTAGTTTGCCTTCCGAAGTTCTTAAATACTTATCAAGTAAACTAACACTATTTGATCTATTAAATGATCTTTTAGCATCACCATATTGAGATAATGGACTTATACCTAACTCAACTCTTGCTTGTTGATCTGTTCCAAAACCAATTGGTAGGGGAAAATCGAGAGGGGCATTTGGACTATAGGACTCTTTTCCAAAAAATTTTTTATTTAATTTTTTTTCAAAAATTTTACCCTCTTGAATAGCTGTTTGATTTTTAAATCTAAAATTAGGTACAAATCCACCAGCAGCAGAAATCTTCTTAGCCCCTGCTGGTAATCCCATAGTTTTCACCATGTCTTGATTAAAGATCGCAGAACCGCCGCCAGCATAATTAGGAACAATGTACTCGCTTGTGTTGGCAATCATTGTGCCGCGTTTGCCGCCACCAAACGCAAAGTTTGGAATAGAAACAACTTTGGAACTTGGCGAAGCTCCGCCTACGCCACGACTAACATCTGATGCTTCTTGCGCTGGCAAATATCCACCAGCAGCTTTACGCTGTAAACCTCCAGCAGTTGCACGGAATCCTCCAGAATAAACTGTTGAAGCGATGCCTCCAGCCAAACCCTGAATAGCTTGCATAGCAGTAGCTTGCTGATTCAAAAGCCCTAGGAATTTTAACGCTTGCGCATTTTGACCGCCCTGAGTATTTAAAATAGTACTTAAAACACTTTGATTTTTCAGCAAAGTTTGAACAATAGATTCTTGCACCAGCTTTTGATCAGCAGCAGCTTTTCCAATACCAAAAAATGCTTTTAAGCTTTGAGCGCCAAATTTAGCTAAATCAAAAGACAGCTTACCAATAATCGCCAAGAAAATTCCAAGACCAGGACCGCTTAATACAGCACCAATACCTTTAACAAAACCCTTGGCAAAATTAGAGCCAAGATCGTCTCCTTGCAAGAGGCTGCTCGCGCCCTCTAAGAAAGAATTAATTCCATCCAAAAGACCTTTAAGATTATCAGTTAATCCTAATTCTCCTAATATGCTTCCTAATTGCTTGCCAGTATTAGCGACCTTATTAAGAATAGCATCAAGAGATTGATTTAATTTTTCATTAGCAACATAAGCTTCATTTGTGGCACCAGCAGATTCTAGTGTGGCTTTAGCAGCTATGCTATTTTCTTTATTTAAGTCTCCAACGAGAGAAATTAATTGGTTAATTTGGAAAGTGCCAGCTACGTCTTTAAAAATGCCAGCTTTAGTAATCTGACTTAATCCTTCAACATCAGTAGCGAGATTTTGTAAAATTTGTCTAGCAGGCAGAATATTTCCCTGCAAATCTTGCACTGCAACGCCAAGATTTTGCAAGTTATTAAGAGTGCTAGTATCTTGCAAACGAGTAAAAATAGTTTTAAGGGCGTTACCAATAACTGCGCCACCGCGAGAAGTTTCTTGTTGGAGAGCGGTAATGATGCCAGCAAGCTCATCAAATGTCACCCCAGCGTTTTGCGCAACAGCAGCGCTTCGATTAAAGCCTTCAATCAAATCAGCAGAAGACACAGCAAATGCTTGGTCAACAGCGGCTAGTTTATTAACGATCTGAGTGGTTGATAATCCAGCTTTTGAGAAAGCATTAAAAGCAGCAGTCAAACCATCAACTGATTTTGCAGCATCCAAACCAGTCAAACGAGTAAGAATAAGAGCATCTTGAGTTCTGCTTAAAGTGTCCTCTAACAGCAAGCCTTGTCGAGAAAACTCTAGAGCAGCTTTAGAAACTTCGCTAAAACTTTGGCCAGTTTCTTTTGCAATTTTAAAAAGACCTTGGCCAAGCTCTTTTGTTTTGCCAGTGAATTGATCACCAACAACAGAGATTGCAGTAATAGCCTTCTCCACTTCAATTGTGGAGTTAACAAGACTTTTGAAAGCGCTAGTCACTGCATTAACAACACCAACAGAAGCGCCGAAAGCAAGAACGCGAGCATTTGCAGCGTCAAGAGACTTTGTGAACTCATCTGCTTGACCAGTTAAACGGCCAAGAGGTTGAGAAAGAGAGCTTAATGCTCTTGCGCCATTTTGCCCACCCAAATTAATTCTAACAGAGTTAACAGCATTTTGAATTTGCTGTTGTAACTGAGTAGGGTTTTGAAGCTGTGCGTTAAGAGGGACATTTATAGCCATACCTTATTCCTTAAAAGGTTATTACACCTTTTGTCCCATAACTTCCATCATTTGTTCCATATTTAATTGCCCGTTATTTTTCTTCAACAGTTCCGAAAGCGAAACTTTTTTAGCTTCTGGATCAACAAAATCTAAATCTTCTTTTTTAGAGTTAAAGAGAGCAGTGGCAGAATTATCTTTCGCAGAGTTTGAAAGCTTTGTTTTGTTTCTGCTGCTTTCGGCGAAATCTATGAGAGCTTTTGGGTCTTTGCGAATAGAATCTGGAATCTTGTCAACGTTTTGGAAAATGTTTAAGAACATTCTTCCATAAGCAATAACTTTGAGTTGATACAGCGAAAGCCTAATCAAAGGCTTGGCAAAAAAATCCCACGGCTTCTCACAGTGGCTTAAATACAAGCTAAAACAGTCTTGTAAAACAGCATGCTGAATATTCTCGTCAGAGAATTTATTCATAATCTTGTAGTAAGAGTTCATGAGCGACGAAAGCTCACTGTCATCTAGTTCGCCAAAGTCTTCGTCTGAAAAAAGCAGTTTTGTAGTTTGCTCGTCGCTGTATAGAAGATTTCTTAAAAAATCTTCGTTGGATCGGTTGTTAGCATACTCTGTGGCAGTCTTGCCTACGAGTTGTTTTTTTTGACTTTTTAATTCAAAAAGTTTAAATTTTTCTTCATCAATTAATTTTTGATGACTTTCTTTTTGAGAAGGCAGCATCAGTTTGCTCTTTGTCTTCTCTAGGTTTTGCACGAAGCTTTCTAGCTCTAAGATTTTATTTTCATCATCTTTGCTCCAAGTGCCATCTTTGTCTAGTCGCGCTAATACATCTTTTTCTTCTTGGATGCCTTTTGCAATGGCTCGATTTTTATGTTGTTCGAAATTGTTATTTAAGAACTCTTGATCCTTTAATGAAAAATGGCGCAAAAACACGGTTTGATCTTTAAAATCAAACCGTGTGTATCCATCAAAAATCTCATTAACAATCTCTATGTAAAAATTGTCATTCAAGACTTAGCTTTTTTCTTTTTTGGCGACTCTTCTTTTGGAGATTCTTCTTTTGGAGATTCTTCTTTCTGGGAAGTTTCTGAATCTCCTTTGCCTTCAAACAAACCATCGAAATCTTCTTTATCGGCAGCTTGGTTATAAAACCAGAAAGCAGCAACATTGGAAACCTTTCGGGCGATTTCAAAATAAAGAGGGTCTTCTTGCTCTTCTTTTTGATAGTAGTCTTCAAGACGATCTTCAAAGTCTTCGCCGCTAAAATATGGCTTTGGCTTGTCTTGATTCTCTTTTTGAATATAAGTGAGATTGATGATGTACCAAATGAGAAGGCGATTTTGAGCCTTCATGTCGGCAGTGTGATCAAAGAGAGACTGATAAGCCATTTCAGTCTTAACAATTTGATCGCGAACCTGAGCCATCTCAAGAGAGAGAGCTTCAGTTTTCTTTTTGCGATTATCGTCAGTCTTGTTGATGGTTTCGTTTTCAGTATATTCTCTCTGTAGTTCCAAGAGCTTTTGATAGTTCTGGTAAAGAGTTTTTGCTTCTGTTTCGCTCATCAAGCCGCCAGTGTCAGAATACTTTTTGACAAGCATTGCTTTGGTAAGAATGCCCTTTTTAATACAGCGGGACATTTCCACGCTATATTCCAAATCAGCTTCTTCGATTTGACGGCGCGAAGGCTTCTTGAGAAACACCTTGATGGGAGATTTCTCGCTTACTTTTTTAGTTACCTTCACTTCATTGCCTTGTTCGTCGTTTGAGACGGACTCAACAGGTTTCTCGACTGTTTCATAAACAGTAAAATTGTAGATGTCTTTGAATTCCATATTCCTTGTTATATATTAATCTTTAAAAACGAAACTTACAGTAAAATTATTTAATTCTGAATCTGAGGAGCGCATAGTCTCATTGCCCAAATCTAAAATCTTCTTTCTGATATAAGACATTTTATCATCATCAAGATAGTCTCCCATATTTAAAATAGAAGAGTATTGTTCTGGCAAATTTTCACGCATTTTCTTATGGGCATCATCGTGATCCCGTTTTAACTCTTCCACAATTCTTAAAAATTGTTTAAAAAGATGCTTAGTGTTTTCGTTATAGTGACGAGATAAGATTTTTTTTGCGTTCATGCCTTATACCTTTATTATAATAAAAGAAAAAGTGTAAAAATAAATAACATGGCTGGATTTTTATCAGAAAACCAAAAAACTAACATCAAATCAATCATTGATCAAATCCACGACACTTTTGCTCGCGAGATCACTGTATTCAAAATTGGTCAAAGAACTGTAATCTCTTCTTCTGCCAATTACAACGCTCTTTATCGCCAACAGTCTTCTAATACAGAAACAACAGAAGTCTCACAGACTTTTCAAGCGCGAATTAAATATGTTGAGATGAGCGAAACATTCTTGCAAGATTCTCAATCAAATTCATCTGGCCAAGATAAAATTATTCTTCCTGCGGGAACTGTTAAAATTAAAGTAAATTTAGAAGGCTACGAATATGTTCGCGAAGCTAAGAGAGTTGAATTGGATGGGCGGCGTTTTTCCATCAAAAGCGATGGCAAACCTCTTGGTATGTTTGGGCCGCAGTATTATGAATTTATTTTAATCCCAATGGACGAATAATGGCAAAAAAAGTTTCTATAAAATCTTTCGCAAAAGAATTGCAAAAATTTGTTGTTCGCGCAGTTGTAAAGCAAAATCGCAAAGCTTTCCAGCAAAGAATCATAGCTGCTTTTGAAAAAATCAAAAAAGAAATGCTTGAAGAGTTTTTGGCGCATCCTGTTTCTGTTGAAATTCTTGGAGGACCAAACGCTCAAAATACCAGTGAAACTTTGGGAGGTTACGGCAATTTATTTTCTTTTATTGGTTTTAATGAGGGAGACTCGCCGCTACAGTCAGTGATTGACTTGATTGAATCAAGCAAGATAGAAGATGGTCGAGATACTGAATCTGGGTTTTTAATGAAGATTTTTTTACCTTCAAAAGAGGAAGTTTTTTCTGTTACTCCTATGCCTTGGGCAAGTGGTCGCTCTTGGGCAGAAGGTATAGAGCGAGGAATATCTGGCTTTGGCTCTTATTTAAATATAGACTCAAACTTAAGTCGTTCTAGTGCAGGCGTTCAAGCACAAAGTGTAATTAGAAAAGGTAAGTTTAAAAATACTGCATACATTTCTGCGCTATTAAGTAAATACGCCAAAAAATTCCAGCAAATCGACAAAAGTGTCGTGCTCACGGGCATTCTATGATTCCTCAATTTCAACATAAACTATCATCGTCTTTTCTCTTGTGGTTTGATAATTATTTATTAACCAAAGGTCAAGCATACACCAATACAACTGGTCGTTTTTATTATTATCAAGATGAAAGAATCCCTGACACATACAAAGTTTTTGGTAGCCCTTATAAACAATGGGTTTCCGACTATTCTATTACTGGCGCAACAATTCCTTCTGGAGTTTTTATTAACGGGTCATTTTCTGGCCGCGCTACTGGTTCAAACAATAGCACAAGCTCAAGAATTCTTGACTTTGACAATGGTCGCGCCTTAATTAGTGGCGCTGCAACTGGAGCAGTTGTCACAGGAGCTTTCGCCACTAAAGATTTCAGTGTTTACTATAGCAATGAAACAGAAGAAGACTTGTTGATTGAAAATAAATTCATTGCGCAAAGTAAAATAGGCACAAATCTAAGCCCCACATACGTTCAACCATACGATCAAGTTGTTCCCGCAATTTATATCTGCAACTCTTCATTCGAGAATAAGCCTTTTGCATTTGGCGGCATGGATCAAACAACTACCAATTTAAATGCAGTAGTAATCGCCGAAAATCCTTATCAACTTGATGGAGTTTTATCTATTTTTGCTGATTCAAAAAACGAGAACATTGTTGATGTTCCTTTTGACAGCTATCCCTTCACTGAATATGGAGATTTAAAAAGTGGATATTATAACTATCAGAATTTAAAAACCCAATACCAAAACAACAATAAATATTTTGTTGAAAGAGTTAAAACATCCAAAATGAATGACAAACCAAGAAAGTCATTGGTTAATGATTTGTATGTTGGATTTATTGATTTTGACGTTTCTATTATGAGGTATCCTAGAATATAGTTCTCATTCATCTTATTTAAATGTAAATAAAGCAAACTTTCTATTTATGGCAAGAAATCGCGTAATCTATCAATCTGAAGGGCTGTTTGTAAGCAGCGGACTCTCATCTAAAACCTCTGGTGAACACAAGCAATTAAAGCGTGTGCAAAGCGCTAACTATAGCTTTGAAATCACTCGTCAAGACGTAAACCAATTTGGGCAGCTTGCTCGTATTGATGCTCTCGTTCTACAGTCTCCGACTGTGAGCTTGGACTTCTCATACTACCTCGCTGATGGATTCAATGAATCCGCTCTTGGTTTCTACATGCAAGGCAATGGGGCTGGTAACTATGGCCCAAGTACCTCTGGTAACTTTGCCTCTGGTCAAATGATCAGTTCTTCTGGAAGAAACTTCTTTATTGTAACCGACTCAGAAAGCATCGACCTTAACAACAATACTGGCACTACTGCTTATAGTGGTAAAGGCGTTATTGGTATTGGCAACGGCTTCATTACTGACTACACTCTCAATGCTGCTGTTGGTGATCTTCCAACCATTTCTGTATCTGTTGAAGGTCTTGGTTTCAATGCCTCTAGCTATGTCATGAATGGCGCTGTCACTGGCTTTAATACTCCAGCCATTAATCCTACTTCTGGAACAAAATTCTACACTGGAACTGCCGACTATGTTCAACTACCAACACCTACGAGTGGTGACGGCGTAACTGCTCTCCGCCCTGGTGATATTACTCTCAGCTTCGGTGGATTCATTGGCACTGGTGGTACTCCAACTTCAACAATTGATGGTTCTTCTGACGCTATCAACATCCAAAGTGTTAGCATTGCTCTTCCAATGAGTCGCACTCCAATTGAGCGTCTTGGTAGTCGTTTCGCGTTCGCTCGCGTAACTGACTTCCCTATCACCGCTACAATGAGTGTAAACGCTCTTGTGAATGAAGTTCAAGCTCGTAACCTTGCTGACATGATTGACGATGGCGCTGAGAGAGACATCACTCTCACGATTAATGCTCCTGGAACTTCTACACCTTCTGTGAGATACACTTTCAGAGGTGCTCGTCTTGATAGCGAAAGCTACTCTTCTGACATTGGTTCTAATAAGAGTGTTGACCTTAGTTTCTCCACTCAAATTGGTGGCGCTAACGATCAAGTTCGTGGTATTTACTTCTCTGGCGCTTCTGCTAGAGCGTTCTAATACATAACGCAAAAAACCCCGCTCGAAAGAGCGGGGTTTTTTATTATTTAAATTTATCTTACAAGTAACCGCCAGGATAGTAGGAGTATGGAAATCCACTCCCAGACTGGTAGCCAGCCTCAATGCCGCCAAGTTGACGAGGTTCAGCCTTGTAGCTGTTATAAGCATAAACAAGGTCTTTAAGCTTCATTTGAGAGTCTGTAGATAAACCGCGATAAACTTTACTCACTTCATTGCGATTAACAAACGTGATTGAATTGTCGCCGTCAGAAACAGAAAGAATATTGTCGCCATTATTGCTAGATGCCAAAATGCCACGAAGAGCATTTCGAGATTGGCGTGAATAAAAATTGCTTAAATAAAGCTCTTTGAAAATAGACTTCTCTTCTTCTCCCAAAGAGGGATCAGAACCGCTAAAATTTGTATAAAGCAAATTATTAAGAAGCCCTAAATTAGTCGAAAACCAACCGCTGATTTGGGTGAAAGTGGTTGTGCCAGTGTCAGAGCCAAACTCTACAGAAAAAACTTCGTGTGCTAAATCAGAATATACGCTCATTAAAACTCTCCTAAGATTTTAAGGGTTTTTTGGTGCTGTGGATTGTTTGGATCAAGCTGCACAGACTTGGTTGATAGAGAAAGCATTTTGCCTGTTGCATTAAGGTTATAGCTGCGACACTGCTTGGCAAGAGCCTTCTTTAGTTGTGGCTTTTGCAAGTAAGGGCTAAGGCCAACGCGCATAGCTAGAGATTGCATTTCGGCATAATTCATTTCAGCCAAGCGGTCTTCAAACACTTGTGGGTCAGTGGTCTTAAATGGATTCACTTCTTGCACGCCTAGAATTTTTTCTAGCTTCAAAACCTTTTCCTTGTATTCTTTGCCGTTAATGTGTTCAATGCTGTTTAATTCGTTCTGTAGATTCATATATTATAATACAGTTAAACTTTTAAAAGTAAACAAAAAAGGGACTGCCCTTTCGAGCAGTCCCTGATTTAAGCAGTGGATTAGACAATCACACCGAGGAGAGCACGGTTGTCGAGAACCACACGGCCTTCTTCGAGGGAACCGAAGTAGCCAATCTTGTTCTGACGGATGCTATATTGGTCGTCAGCGATGAGTGTGAACTCAGAACCGCTTTCGCTGTCGATGGCAGTGGCGCGGATGAGAGACTCACGGCCACGGTCAAGACCAACGGCGATTTCTTGAGTAGCTGGATCGAAGGAACCGCCATAAACAGTGTCGAAGATGGTGTTGTACTTTTGATTTTTGCCGAACTCATTGATTACCATGATGGAAACACCATAGAACTCTGGAAGACCAGCGGAGTTGTATAGAGCCATACGCATTTCATCAGGAGCAGCGATACCGTTTGAGCGGTAATCGGAACCGCCTAGAGCAGCAGCGCCAGCACCCTTGGTGTTGATGGGGTTATAAGCCATCGCACGGATAGAGTTTTCCAACTCAGGGCTGATGATGAGATCAGTGATGCCACGGGCATTACCAGCGCCTTCTGGAGTACCCTTAGAGAAGGAAGTGTTGATGCGGCGAGCACGGGTGATGAGGTTGTTGAAGTCGTTTAGCAAGAAGCTGCCAGCAGTGGTGGCACTAATGATGTGATCCAGACCATTAGTGCTAGCATTGGCAAGAGCAGTCATAAGAAGGTTAGCGCTGGTGCGCTCCTGCTTAAGAAGGATTTCTTGAGCCATGCGAGTGAAGGTTTTGCTAACTACGTCCATGCGGCTCTTGGCTGCATAGCGACGATCAAAGCTGAGAGCAGAGTCGAGAGTGTAGGTAGCAATCTTCATTTCAGAAACAGTCGGAAGGACTTGGTTCTGTGGAAGACCACCAGCAACGCTTTGGCTGTAAACAGTGATATAGTCCTCGTCGGAAATATCATAGTAAAGGTCAAGCGGGATGGAAGGATTATCGTCAGCGTTGAACTGAAGCTGAGTAAATAGATTACTTAGAGTCGGAGCGTTGTTGATGACTTCGGCGAGAACAGGGCCGATGAACTCGGCAAGAGCTACTTGAGCTTCGTAAGCGACCTGACGGTTGCGTGAAGCCATAGCCTTGATTAGTTCGATTTGTTCTGGAGTTCTTTTGAGAGAGATTTTCATATTAAATTGTTTCCTCCTTGGTTAAGATTACATGCGAAGACCGATCACGGCGAAGTTGCCAGCGAATTGATCTGTGGTGGATTGGGAAGTGCGTGAGCCAGTGCCAAGGACAAGACCAAGCTTGCTAGTGTCGGAGTGGAGACAGCCAGTGACTTTACCAGCGTTAGCAGAAAGCTTGAAGCCGCTGCCAACAGTGAGAGTGCCATCAATAGCATTAGCGCCAACAGAGAACATACCGCGAGTGGCAACTGGAACAGCTTGTCCAGGAAGCACGCACATGAGTTCTTCAGCCTTTTGGCGATAGTAAAGAAGCTTTTCACCGTTTTCGTCAGCCTTTGCAGTCTGGCGAAGAGTGATGCCAAGGCAGTTGGTGGTGTCGCCAGAGGCGGCAGGAGTGACCTTGATGTTGACGGATGGGTAGCTGTTAGCGCCAACAAACGGATAGTCGGTTTTGCCGAGGTAGCTGTTGGTAGCGTAGCTTACGGGGTCTAGGTCAAAGTTTCCAGCGGAAACCTTAACAAAAACACCAGCATCACCACTGCCAACGCCAGTTACGGATTCGTTGACGGCAGCATCTGCTAGTGCGTACATATTGATGACATCGTTGTCATCATATTGACGGAATGGGAGTAGTCTGATAGCCATATTGTGTAGTTAAATTAAGAAATTAAAATGTTTTCGCGAGAGAATGCAGAGGCAAATTTTTCTTTAAGACTCTTATTTTCTTGGGAAGTTTCTCCGTTGTTATTCGGGATGGTTTTTTCAGCAGAAGCCTTGGCTTTTTCAAGCGCTTCTTCTGCGAGTTCAGCTTCGGTCTTTGTGGAAGCAGTGGATTGGTTGAGTTCGCTTAGGCGCTTTTCAACTTCAGCAGTGATCTTTGCTTCTGTTTCTTCAGCCAAACGACCAAGGTGTTCCTTGTTCTTGTGCTTGAGCACAACAGAAAGCTTATCTTGATAAGATGCGAAAGCTTCGTCAGAGGCTTCAATAGCTTGAAGCTCAGAAGCGATAACTTTACGATCTTCGTCTTCAAGAGAGTAAAGATTGTCAATTTGCTCCATGCGAGCATTAAAGCGAGCCAAGGCTTTTTCAGCTTCTTGAGCGGCTTCAATTTCTTGGAGCTTGACTTTTGTGTCAGACAAGTCTTTTTGAAGAGTTTCGACAGAAGCCAAGAGTTCTTTAGCTTTGGTTTCGGAAGCTTCTTTCTCAGTTTTAGCAGAGCGATACTCTTCGTCTTTTTGACGAATTGCATCAGCAAATGTGCTAGTCATACTGGCGATGGCTTCTTCCGAGATTTTCTTCTCTGTGAGAGAAGCTTTGAGTTCTGAAAGGAATGATTCTAAATCCATAGATTTTTTAATGTTTACATCTTTAAGATTAAATTGGGAAATATTTTTTGTATTCATTGCAAATACTTTTTTATCTCGCGGGTCTTTGAATGATACGTTTTCTTCTGGAGCGATGCCGTTATCAAGCAGCAAGCCTTTGACGTTAGCGGCTGGATTAGCGGTGAAACCAATGCCAAGAGGATAAACAGAACCCTTTACCAAGCGATAAATTTTGGAGCCATCTTCCATTTTACCATTGCCACCATAAGCGCGAAGCTTGCCTTTGAGTTCGTCAATATGCTTTGGGTTCGAAATGATTTCAGCCTCTTTTAAATTTGTACTTCCAACAGCCAAAACATATTCATTAAATCCAAGCTCCCAACTTGCAGAAACTGTATTGAAAAGATTGCTGCTTTCGCTGGTTGATTTGTAAATCAAATCAGTAAATTTAGGATCAACAAGCTTATAAATTACTGCGCCCAAAGCTAGATTAATTAAGCCATTTGTTTCAATAACTTCCTGATTATTTAGGGGAACATTTTCGCCCCAAGAATTAAAACCAGCAGAAACAATATGTCCCACAATTTGTTTCTTATTGTGCTCAATGTTTGTTGGTTTGTGAATGAAGTATGGCGCGATTTGAACGGCAGTTTGAGAGTCAATGCCGTCATCGTTGCGATTGAATTGGTTCACGACAGCAGCGTCAAAAGCCACTCCCATGAGGTCAATGTTTTTGCCCAAGTCAATGCTTTGACTAGGTAACAGACTCTTAAGATTTTCTAGCGAAGCTGTGGAAATAAAAGAGTTTTCGCCAATTTTACACTGGCGAATAGAAACATCAAATTCTGTTTTATATTTAAAATCCATTTTTATAAATCTATTGTGTTCTTCCAAACTGTTTTGGTTTCCTTTAGTTCATCAAGTTGATTTTCATTTTTTTCCGCTTTTTCCCATTTATTGATTTGTTCAACAGTGATAATACCAACTGAATTGCTTGGAGTTTTGGGTTTTTCACGATATTCCATTTTGCCACCCTTTTTAGCGGCAGATTTTGACTGCTGCATATTTTTCTTTTCCAATTCTTTTAAGTATTCTTCGTCATCCTTTAAATCTTTTTTTTCAAGCTCCAATGCGAACTTGTCTTCTTTAATGTCTTTTTTCTCAAGCTCGATTTTTTCTTTGAGAGTTTTGCCCTTCTCTTCCTCATCTGCTTTTTTCTCCTCGTCCTCCTCTTCTTTTTTGATTTCTTCAAGATCGTCATCTTCTTCATCTTCGGCCATGATCTTTTCTTTCATTTTGTCGAATGAGACAGCGCAAGACATAGCAGCTTCACGATCTGTTTTACCAGAGCTTTCAGAGATGCATTTGGCCATGAACTTCCTATAAGAAGTTTTTTCTTTGTCGCTCATCTTTTTTTCCGCAATTGAGATTTCAATTGTGGAACCATTAATGACAACTGTTTTTTCGAGAGGAATTGGAACTTCGTTAGGACTCATTTGTGCGACTATGATGTAGGATGGCTGCTGAATAAAAATCTAATTTGTGAGATTCGGCGATCTCAGAAACTTCATCGAGAAGCCCTAAAGATTCTATTACATTAAAATCTTTTACACATTCAAGAGCTTTATTGCCCCAATCATTTTTTTCATGGGAGCAAATAATCTTTTTGCAAAGCTCTTCAATGGCAGAGTTTTGCTGCTTGCTCAGTCTCTTAACGCCCAAGTTTTCTTTGGTTTGAGCTTTTACGTTGTTTTCAAAAGCTTCGATTTCGTAAACAATCTCTTGAATGTTTTTGCGCGAGAAATTGGCTTCTGTAATTGCTCCTTGTGGACGACCAGCAGATTTAGGTGTTTGATTTGTTTCTTGTCCGTTAGCGTCTGCAATAACTGGCACACCGCCAACAAGAGGGTTGTAGAAGCCTTTTTCACGATCATTAACAAAGCTCTGTTGCGCTGGAGCAATCTCTTCAGCTTGTGGGAATCTACCAGTATTAAACACTGTAAGACCTTGCTGCGGAGTGATGACTCCAAGTTCCATGAGTCTAGTGGTAACACGGAGAAGTTGAGTGTTGTCTTTGAAGTCGATTTCTTTGAAGCGAGCCTCTGGGTAAGAGCGAAAGCCAAGAGCCTTAGAGATTCTTTTGATTTCTGGCTGCAAGAACTCGTTCAAGAAAGCTTGACGACTCTCTTTGAGGCGATCAATAAACATGTCAATTTTTGTGGCAATGTTACCATACTTGTCATCGCCAAAGAAAATATTTTGAAGACCTTGCTCAATGTCTTTATTTAGCGTTTCATATTTGGCTGGTCAAAGAACTTTGTTAAGGTCTGGAATAACGAAATTAGCCTCTGTTGTATAGTCTGAGATGAGCACTCTTCCGACAGATTCGTTTCGGAAGAGGTCTTGCATGGCTTGGAGATTGTGGTGGTTGATTCCTCCTTTATCGGGCGGTGCGCCCATGGTGATAAGTAGAATGACATTCTCAACGGTTCTTGTGATTGCTTGGTCCATTTTCTTGAGTTCAAGCTTGGCATTGATGTCTTGAAGAACAGGAAAACCAAAAGGAATAGAGAAAGGTTCATAGTCTTGTTTTTTATAAAATGCGAAATGTAGTTTTTCTGGATTGATTTTGATTTTTAAACCGTTCTTGGCGAAGCCGCCTTTTTGAATATTTTTGCGATCTTCTTCGGGGAAAGAGTTTAGCAACTCAACGTCTTCTTCGGATTGTGGATTGCGCAGTCTTTCTAAATCATATTCAGATAGAACCTTTTCATAACTTGTTGCGTTAAAAGTTGTCACACGCTTGGCAACAATATCAAAAGGATTTAAAAGAATATACTTGAGAGGAATCTGGTTTCTAAGCTCTGCACCTTCTTCTGCATACATCGTGGAGAGCTTTTTAAAGTCCTCTAAATCAAACTTACCATCAACTCTGTAGATGAAGATGTTGCCGCTGCGATAGTATTCGCGGAAAAACTGGTCTTTCAAATCCCATACGCGAATCTTGCGCATCCAGCGATAAAAGAAGTCTTTTGCTTTGTCTGTGCCGCCTTCAAAAAAGATTTCGCCATTGGAAAATTCCGACATCAAATCAATAGCATTGCGGAAAATAGGAACATTGGCGTAGGCTTTTTGACATAGCTCAATTGCCTCGCGAACATAAACGCCGTCGTTAGAAAAGCTGTAAGGCAACATGCCAGCACGAATGCTGCTGTAGCGATCAAAAGACGGAGCAAGAGCCGCACGATTAACTCTGCTAGAAGTTGCATCTGTTCTGCTTAAACCTTCTCTGGAAGCTTTTGCAAATTGAACCATAGAAGCATCAGAAGTGTAAAATGGTTCACCAGCCGAAACAGGCTCAGTGTTTGCAGTAATTGTTGATTGAAAGTTCGGAAGAGACTTTTGATTGAACTTTTTCCAATAGTCAGATTTTTTATTATAAGAGCGCACCATTAATTTATATTACACGCAAATCTTACAAATCCCACTTTCAAAGTTACTTTAAACAAAAAATGGAGCGAATGTAGCTTCTGTATCCTCTGCTTTAAAATTCATCATGTCAAAGTAGGTTTGAACCATCCAGTTGCCTAGAACCAAAGAAGAGTAAGAGTCACGACGAGCTTTATCTGCGCCATTTTGCCTCTTTAGGTTTGATGGCAAGTCGAAAGACTGTGTGCCTTGGCTAGTTGTTGAAACTTGAATAAGAGCACACTCAGCCTTGGTCAAATCAATCATGTCTTTCTGGTGCTCGATAAAATCAATCATTTTTGCGGCTGTATTCTTTTCGTCCGCATCTGCTACTCTCAAGAACCTGATTTGGTCAATGGGAATGCTCTTGCCTCTTTGGCGTTGATAGTCATCATTAACTGCGCTGCAAGCAAACCAAATTCTCTTATGATCAAAAGAAGACTGCAATGATTCGTTTGCAAACCGAATCCACTGTGAAGTTGGGCGGCGAAGATGGCATATCTTTTTGGACGATAAGTTGTACTGATTGCGAGCTTCGCGCAAAGATGCGTCGTAGTTTTGAACGTCATCAAAGTCTGCGTCAAAGCAGTCGATTTTTAAATCATTACTTTTGAACAAGTCGCTTTCGTTGCAAGCGTTTAGGAATTGCACGCCGCCATTGTAGTCACCAACAATGCAAACAATATTGAAGTTTGTTAAGATATAATAAAAATAAAAAATATGATCTTTCAGACGAGTGCCAGAAATAGCATAGCTATGAACAACTGTTCCTATTCGCTTTTCTTTATTGATTTTAATAACATGCATGCCAAAGTCGTCAGAGCTTTCGCTTTCAGACCAAGATGGGTCAAAAGATAAAATATATTCGTCGTTTGGTTCACCAGCAATTTCCACACATTGACCTTGACCATCTTCAATGGTGCAAGCTGCCATTTTACTAACTTTAAAATAGCCGCTGGAATCATCAGTAAATATTGAGCCAAACTCGCGATCAAACTGAGACTGACTCAAGGTTGATTTTGCTTGCTGAATCAAAGACTGATCGTATAGCTGACTTGGCGCACAGTCATAACTCAAGTGCATGATAACGCGATGCGCCACATCACTTTTTTCAGGATTTAAAATAAGATGCTCGTATTGCTGATATAGTTTATACAAGTATTGAAATTTGTAGGAGGCAGAAGAAAGCCCAATGATTTTATTGTTCGGCCATTGAGCGCGATCTTCTTCTTGCATTTTGCCCGTTTCAATCAATTCTGTTTCTAGGTTATAAATTTCCTGACGCTCTGTGGGGTTTTCCACAACAGACAAGAAAGGCAAAATAACCTCATTGAAGACTCGTTCTGGCATGAGCAAGAACTCGTCAATAATCATTCTTTGAAAGCGGAAGCCGCGCAGTTTTTCGCCATCACCAAGAGGCAGCGCAGTGATCTTGCTGCGGCCAATTTCCATGACCCACTGATCGTTATTTTTAGAAACTCTTGTGACTGCCTCGGCAAACATGGAGGCTTTTGGCGTTTTCATAATGTCTTCAATCTTGCTGAAGATCATTCGGCTCTGACGAAAGCTTTTGGATATGATGCCAATATGCACTCCTTGATGCAGAACAGCGTCTAGAGCAGCGAACAAACCTGTTGTAAAGCTTTTACTCTGGCCACGACTCCAAACGCCTAAAAAGTAATCTGTGAGCATCATGGACTTGATTGCCATGTGCTGAAATGGAAACAATTTAATACCAGTTAACAATTCGCAAGTGAAAGACGGATTCTCCTTGAGAAACTTGTACAGCATGATCTTAGCTTCTCTCTCTTCTAAAAAACCTTTCGCATCAAGGATTTCTTGATTGATGTTTAGAAAGTGTTTTCTTCTTTTTTGATTGCCTTCAGTCCAAGCCATTTAATAATCCTCCGTTAATATAAAATTGTAAATCTACGTTCCAAAGCTTTTTGCCATGAACCAAAAGAAGAGGAATAAGCTTTTCACTGTTCTTGCGATTGCTGGAGAATACAAACTGGCAGCAGTCTTTGAATTCCATTTGCAAAGCTCTCATATTGTGGTAGATGTAAGCAAGATTGCTCTTGTGAGAGTTTTTGCCATTGTTTTTCTGTATCTGTTCAAAGTCGCTTTCCACAACCACAAAAATGAAACACTCCTGCTCCCGCGCACGCGAGAGTTCACGCTTGAATCGTTCCAAGTTATCTTCGCTCACTGTGGATTTAAAATCTGATTCAGACTTGCGATCAACAAATGTATAATTAAAATACTTTGGCTCAACACAGTAATCTCCCAAATCCAGCTTTAGAAATTCGCTATTCTTGAAAGATAGGGGTTGCTGCTCTCGCGTGTCAATGAAAATTTTTGGGTTTGGATTGGCGAGGCATTCTTTTGGAAACTTATCGCCAAACATAAGCTTGGAGCCACAACTCTCACTTGCCGCAGAGTAACTGCCAAAAAACTTTTTAAAAACTGAAATGCTTGGCAAACCATAACTCTTCAGGATAACTTCGCATGGTGCAAATCCATCCTTGGTCTTTGAACAAAGCATGTCCAAAAGAATCATGCAAACTCCCAAATCTTTATTGTATTGTTGATTAAAGAACTTATCCTGATTCTCACTAGTGAGAAAATAAGTTTGAAAATACTGCTCTTTGTTTTTAAAAGGTAATAAATCGCCAGTAAGCAAGTCTTTGCGCCTAAAATGCTTTACATAATAATCATGTAAAAACATGTCATGCTTTTTGATGTGAGCATGAAGACTGCGTTCTGAATCGAACCCTTGTTGACATTCTAAACAATTAAATAACATCTTCTTTTGAAACACCAAGAACTCTCGCTTTCCATTCGCCCATGCTCTCTAGTCTATTAGCTTCTTCGCTAATTATCTTCTTTTGCATCTCTGCAATCTTGACCATGTTTTTGCGCTCTTCCTCATCCTGAAACAACTGAACCAAAGAAATAATTGATGCATTTTCTTTGTATTTATTTTTCATTCTTTCGGCGCGATCACCTTGTAGTTTTTTAGTGAGATTTTCAATGCGCCCTTCGCATTGATGGTATTCGCTGGACTTTGCCTTGATGATTTCAGCAAGCCTCATGGTTATATCTTGTTGATCATCAATCTCATCAAATTGATCGTTAAGTTTATTCAAGTGTTTGCCAACAACTTCCAAGTTGATGATTTCTTTGCACACGTTCATGTAAAGATTCAATTCATCAGAGGATAGGTCTGGCTTGTCCCAAGTTAAACGAATAAATTCTTCTTCAAAAAGAATGCGATCTTTTTGCGACAAGTAATTATTCATGATTGTCACAAAGCGAGAATTAGAAAGATTAATAGTGAGCTTATCAATGCAAATCTTATACTGGCGAGAAATTTTATTTTCGTCTAGAGTCAAACCTGTAGCATCATTGATCTTTTTTAAGACGCGACTAGAAGCTTTTGGCGGAATGTACTCTGTGAGCAGTGCAGACTCAGAATTACCAACAAGATCAGGATTCACTAGTCTAATGTAGTCAAGAATCGCTCTTTGTTCCATGCCAAGCTTTTTAACTTCGCGATCTTGGAAAATTAATTCAGCAATGCGAAAAGTAGATGTTCCAGCTTGACTCTGCAAAAGAGCAAACTGTTTTTGAGCATCAGTTAGTTCAATGCTTTCATTCTTTTCTTTTTTTGTGGTTGTGAAGGAATAATTGTTATCAATTAAAAATTGCCTAACCAAACGCCCTTCTTTTTTTCTTCCATCCAAAGACTGATCATTGAAACACCTTTTAGTGAGTTCGTTGAGATCAGTGATTTGCAAATAGTTTTCGCTAATGAATTTTTTTTGCTCTTCTGTGAGGTCGCTCATAAAATGTCTTTATTCTTTAAGATTTCAACAGCCTTGTCTCGAAAAAGCTTTTTGAGATTTTTGATTTGCTTGTAGCCGATTTTACGATTTTTTTCGCTGCTGCGATAGCCTAAAAATTTTGCAACATCTTCGTCCGACATCTTTTCGAAGAAAAGCATTTCATAGGCGCGAAAATAGTTTTCCGACAATACTTTTTTCATCTCTTGATTCAGTAAAGAGATTGATTGAGAATAGTCTAGTTGATGCAGGGGCATCTCTTCAACTTCGCGAGAGTGATTTTCCAACTCTAGTGGAAGCTTGATGTTATAACCGTATCTCTTGCTCTTGGACCAAACAGCATACTTTTCACAAGAGGAGTCTTGCGCTCCGCTAATATTTAAAGCACAAAAATCATCGCCCAAATTATAAGGGCAACTCATGCACGGTTTAACGTAATTTGTATAATTGTTGCGAATAAGATTTCGAATCTGATTAGCAATGACGCGAGAAAGCCAAGGCTCAAGAGCTTTCTTCTGATCCCACATGTTCCACTTCTTGAAAATATGTAATTTAATGATTTGCTCAACGTCTTCGAAAGACATCCATTTTAATACGTTAAGCTGCCATTTGTTTCGGCGCTTTCGTATTTCAATTTCAATGATTGGTAGCTTTTCCTCGAAAAGAATTTTTTTACGTCTTGGCATGTTTGTCTTTAAGTTCGCTTAAAGACATTGCACGATTTCTTCTAGAGAATGTTCTTGGTTGACCAAAAAGCTCGCCTAATTGATAGCTACGATTGCTAGAACCGTCGTTTTCAATTTCATAAGCAAGAGAGGACAGATTAGGAATTTCAGAAACATCAGAAAACTCTTCTGAGCTTTCATCTTCTTCTTTAATAGTGTCTTCTCTTTTGTTGGGCGCGGGTAGTTTAGCTGATGCGGTGGCAGTTAATTTTGTACCGCATTTTCCGCAAAAGTTTGGAGCAGAGACTGTGTAAGTTATTTTATTGCCACAGTTGGTACAGAATGAAACGGCCATATTATTTAGATTTTAATTCTTTTTTGATTTCGTCAGTGTCTCGCTTTATATATTCAAGCTTAGTGTTGATTAATTCAACTATTGATTGAATTTTTTGATCAAGCATTTTGTTTTTTGATTCCACTTCGACTACTCTCTCATCAAGAACTTGCAAATCTACTATAGAGGCATAATTACTGTTAAGCCACAAAACAAGAACGCCCACAACAACTAACACAGTGCTCTTAATGGCTTCGAACCAATCAAGGCTAATTTTATTTGTTGAGGGCTTCTCTGGCATGTTTTAATTTACACTTTTTTATCCATGTTTTCGATTTTTTCAACGATAAATTTAAGAATTTCGCTGCGGAAAATGTCACTCTTATCAAACTTAAAAACATGAATTCCTCTGGCTTTACTTTCTTCGTTATCGAAACAATCCAAGAAGCGTGAGAAGCCGCTGCTGCGAATATCGCTTTGCATCAAATCACCAGATAAGAAAATCTTGGCATTCTCGCCAACGCGAGTGAGAAGCGTTACAAGCTCTTTTTTAGAGAAGTTTTGGCACTCATCACAAACAACAACTTTGTTTTGCCAGCTTGAGCCGCGCACAAAGTTTACTGGCATAGCGTTAATAACGCCATCTTTGCGCAAGGATACCATTGTTGGCGCTGTGATGATTTCGTCCATCTTGTCCTCAAGAGGAAGCAAGAAAGGCAAGAACTTCTCATCCACTGTTCCTGGCAAGCTGCCCAAGCCTTTGTCGCCGCTCTCTGCAATGCTGCGAATGTATGTTAAGTCCAAATCTCTGTTTGATGCTAAAAGATTCAATGCAGAATAAACGCTCATGTAAGTTTTCGCGCTTCCTGCTGGACCTGCTATAAATACTATTTTTGTGTCTGGGTTTAAACAGATTTCGAGTAGTTGTTTTTGCTTTTCAGAAAATTTAAATTTGCGCTGTTTGAACTCGACTTTACGTTCCATTGAACCGATTTCAATAGAACCCTCTGAAGACTTTTTAGATTTGGCCATTCAGATTATATTACACTTTAATAAATATTTTCTCTGATTGTTACTGAACCATTTAAAGAATTTCCTTGCTGCTGAGTGAGTGATTGGCTAGTGATTTTGCCGCTCACATCAATGGCAAAAACATAATTGCTTCGGGGATCAAAAGAAGTTCCAGTGATAAAATACCTAAAAGGAGAAAACCTAAAACTCACAAAAGAACCATCGCCGCTGCCATTAAAATCAATAATTTCTCCCACATTTTCGCCCTCAATGGTGACTGTGCGCTCAACGCTGTTCAAAAGAACTCTCTCTGGTGTTTTGTACCCAATGGTGTAAACGGGCGTGCGAGAGCAGGAGACGCTGATTTGAGCGCTCTTCTTGCTTTGAGGTAGTGGCTCTAGGTTGCCAGTGATGCCCACTGCTAAAGCGTGCAAAGAATCAAAATAAGCTCCTGTTCCAGCTTGCTTCAGAAGATTTGGCGCATTTGCCATGCCAGTAAAGGTTGTGCCTTCAATCTCGTCAACATCGTAACTATTAAAGTCGGCGCTAAAAATGATTGGCTGATAGGGAGTGATTTGAATCGAGTAAGAATTAAGATGACAGTCTTTAAACAAGAAATTGCCCACTCTAATCTGATGTCCTGTTTGAAATTCGCCAGTGAGCGCCAAAACTCCTGTTTGAGAAATTTTGCGAGAATTCGCGTTCTCCCCAATCATAGGAAACCAAGAGAAAGAAATTTTGGCAGCTAATGGGGCTGTGGGCGCAAAATCGTTTCTGATGGGAGTCTTGCCTAAATATTTTCGCGGCTCTAGAGATGAGTCAAAATTTATGCTCACTTCATTTGCTGCCATCAAGTCACTGTTTGCGCTTCCTGTGGAAGGAGCTTGGTTGGCAGCGTTGAAATTTGCGAAAACGGGAACGTTTGTGTATTTAATGAATTTTGACATTGACCTTTTCTTTTTCTTATGATAAATTACACCAATGAACAAAAGTTTAGAAAAGTGCGTGGAAATAACTAAAGGACTAAAGCCTCACAAACAGAATGGCCGCAGTTTTCATGCCACTTTTATTTTTGACAAGAAGAGACTGCTCAGCATTGGCTATAATGACTATAAAAAGCACCATCCCTATCACAAGCTGGGCAAGTACATTGGCTACAAAACTAACCCTGAAAAATACCAGCCCTGCTTGCATTCTGAGATTAGTGCTTTGTTGAAACTGGGTGAAGAAGATTTGAGCAAGTGTGTTTTTGTTAATGTGAGAATAAACCAGAGAGGCGAACTAGCCCTAGCAAAGCCTTGCCAAAATTGCGAAAGAGTTTTGCGGCAGGTTGGTTTTAAAAAGCTTTTTTATTCTTCTGAAAAAGGGTTTGTGGAAATGATGGGTTGATTTTTTTTCTTGTTTTAATAGCACTGGGTTTTTTTAGAGGGGGGTGTTTTTTTATTAATTAGGGGGGGTAGTGAGTGCAAGATAGAGAGGAGCATGGGAGGAGATGGATGGTTGTTTTTAAGAGTGGAGATTGAGAAAACCCACCCCTGGCGCGTTTAGGAGATTTCCTTAGGTCAAATTCTTAGGAAATGGGGGTGGGGGCTTTTCTTAGTCAACACTAGGGCAGTTACCTACTCCGCCCTAATGGGGGGCACGCTGTCAAACGAAAACAAAAAAAACAAATGGTGGGCACTTGGCACGCTAATTACCATAAAAGAAAAACACTAAAAATAAATGCACATTGCTCTTGCAGGTCTGCGGATTTGTGGCAATATATAAACAGTTAACCAAACGAACAACATGCAAAACGAAATCAATCTCGCCGCCCTTGAAACCAAAACTCTCACCGCTCTCCAGTGGGTTATCATCCGCGAAGCCTTGGAAGATAAGATGGAAGAATTTGACAGCGCTGCTAGGTGGGCAGAATCCAAGGGCTACAACAGCGAAACCTACTACCGCAACGAATACGCGAAGCGCTCCGAAATCTTGAAAAATATCGCATAAAATCGCTTGCGCGTTTAACCTTTCTCTCTATATTCTAATCATGGAAACAAAACAAATGCACAAAGTCTTAGTTCTGGAACAGCACAGCAATGCTGAAAGATTCTCCATCGCGGGATGGGAACGCAAGCAAGGTATGCATTGCATGTATGATGCGCCTATGCACCGTTCATGGGATGAAATGGTTGAAAAATTCCCCGAATGCGTGCGTGAAGTGTCCGTGAACGCTCGCCCTTGCTACGGCTCCTCTCACTGGAAACAAGGCAAGGACGGACGAATTGAAATCGTCTCTTCGAACTGGGATTCAAGCGATTAATCGCTTGCGCGTCCCTCTTTCCCCTCTACTATACTCTTCCTTTCCCTTCGCACTCCAAAGCAGTGCGAAGGTAAGTAAAACACCTAAACATCCTAAAAGATACCACTATGAAAGCACAAGTCACCATTCCAAGCGAGCTTTTTACGGAACTCATTTACCTTTCTAATATGAGTAAAAACTATTTCTATCATCGCTTAGATCATGTCCGCGCTAAATTGCGGCATGATCCTGAGGATACTTTTTGGAAAACTTGCGCGGAAAAGTGGGAGCGCGAGTTTAAAAATGCTAATGTTATACCAGAAAAAGCCTTAAGCGAGGCCAAATATTCCTTGCAAGAATCTTAAGCTTAAAACTTCCTAGGGGGCGCAATCCCCCTAGGAAAAATTTTATCCTCGCCCTAGGTGCCCTAAGGCTCTTGCCCTAGGTGGCCTAAGAACTTTACCTAGGCCAGGCCGCCTGGGGTAGGTAAAATTCCTAAGACTCTAAGCCTAGTTCACCTAAGAGAATCCCCTACCTCTCCCTAAGACGCTTTTCTTGTCAAGAGAAACAAAAAAAATCTTTTCTGCAATCTTGGCATGATAATTTCCATAGATGAAAAAGATTAAAACA
>Ga0114970_10000443_pt1 | contig 31002 bp, 9 predicted proteins | sample M_140205_XF_Meta_FD_87030 | JGI IMG/M metagenome (GOLD analysis project Ga0114970, IMG submission 87030) | Freshwater microbial communities from Lake Montjoie, Canada to study carbon cycling - M_140205_XF_MetaG | ecosystem: Environmental > Aquatic > Freshwater > Lake | place: Lake Montjoie...
GCCTTTTCTAGCACGATTGCCGCCTACATAAACCTCAATACTGTTAATTTCAAATGAGCTGCTGGTTAAATCAAATTCAATGGTTGGAGCATAGAATATTGTGGTAGATCCATCACCTGTACTAGTATCACTTATAATGTAGTTTTGGTCTTCTTGTGGTTGTCTGTTACCAATACCCATGTCATACACTTCTGCATCTACCGAGTGTGTAGCAGCCGCAGTTCCAGCAGTACCGCGTTGCAATCCGCTAATTGTATTTGTAGCAAGATCTCTCACACGATATAAGATACGCTCACCGTTGATTGTGACCACGCCAAAAATACCAGCGCTCAAGTTAGGTTCGCTAAGTGCAGCAGCATCAGTAACATATATTATGTCAGCAGTTGCAGAAACTTCCTGAGCCACTGTGGTTGTGGTTGTATCAGTAATGCGGAATGTAGTTTGCACTCCGCGCATGTCTTGGAACAATCTAAATGCCATAGCGTCTGGTACAACACTTTGAGTAAACTCAGTCACTGCCAGCACTTGTGCAGATCCAATAATTCCTGATCCCAATATCAAGTATTGTCCTTGAACAGAATAGTCTACTCCAGCATACAATCTATTACCATCCAGTGTGACCCATAGTCTATTAGCTAACAATTCCTCACGACCTAAATCAAAGTTGTTGTCAGGAATAGCAATACCCAAGCTAAAATCAAAACTTCCAGCAGTATTGTTATAATTGCTGGTAGAAGAATCTCTCGTAGTGATAGTGCCACTTGCAGTTCCGCTGCCAGATCCAATTCCGGTTGCAACAAATACAGTTCCTGGATTATCGTTGGCAGCTCCCAAAGCAACAAAATTAGTGGTTCCAGTAGTTAAGATAGTGTAAGTGTTGCCTATTATAAATTGTCCAGCTGGGTATGTTCCAGTAGTGCTGGTATTGGCCACGAATAATGGATCATACACAGTACTATCATATGGCTCAACCAGTGTGAGACCAGTGGTTACTGGTCCGACAAATATCAAAGTCAACGGATCTTGTTGCAATGTGTCATTCCAACTGGTAACTGCAATATTGTCACCTATGTTTAATAGCGGAATCAATAACAATCTGTTTGGCGATCCCAACACAACTGTGTATTGAGCATTAGTGCTAACTGATATTAAAATTTGTGCACCGTCAGCAGGTGCTGTAAAGAACACAACTTGTCGTCCAGGAGTATTACTGCCAGTCCAGTTGGTAACATAATAGTTACCAACTACACTACCATAATTTTGTACTTGTAAAACATTGTCAACCCACACTTGAATATCTGTAATTGCATTAATAGCAGATTGAGAATATCCACTGCGTTGCGGTAACCCAAAACTACTGCTGGTACCGTCGCCAGTCCATTCAATACCAGCTGCTGGTTGTAAACGTTTACCATTGACTGTGACCACAAGATTGGCTACATTGGTGCCTTGCATACTATTGTCAAGGTTAATACTATTGGTCAATGTGTCTGACTCAGTGACAATACGATATTGTGTTACTGCTGTACTCCAACTGTATTGGGGATCTTGAATTCCCATTGCAGTAATAGATATTCCAGCATTGACATCAAACGGCGCCCAATTAGTACCAAAGAATTCAATCCAATTAAGTTGCGTGGTTCCAATTGTAAGTGGAATAGATTGAGTTGCGACAAACGCCTGAAGATTTGTTGTACACACCCATTGTTTGTTAGCATTAGTTGATCCATTTGTAGATATAGTAATGCTACTAGGTATTTCTACTGGCGTATCAAAATCTGTTGCCCGGGTCAATTGCCAAGCAGCGTCCTCGTTACCAACCGCAGTTACAATATAAATGCCATTGAATGCTGCACTCTGAGTTGAATTGTCAACATAGGTACCAGTTTCGTTTTTAACAAGCACACGATCGCCTACCGACGGAGTTGTTCCATCAATGCTCAAGGTAGAATAAAATACAGTTTTAGTTAATGTGGCACCAACACCATTGACACCATTATTATACTCATACCCTGCCGTGCCACCCGTTCCAAATAAAGATTCAGTGGTTGCGTACTTTGTATTTGCTATTAGGTAAGGAAATGTAATCAACGATTCAGTAGTTGGAACAATTTCTGTCCAATAAGATACATTATCTAATAGTACTCCTGTTGGAACAGTTTGTAAAGCTCTATAGTAATAGTTGTTATAGTTAACAATACTGTTTCTTGCATAGGTATTTTGATAACTCCAGTCTGTGCTTGCAGTGTAGGGTTGCCAAGTACATCCTGTCACGTTGACTCCATTTTTAAATAATACCAATTCATAAATTTCTTGAGAATTTACAGGAATTGTTACAGACTCACTGGCTTCGGTTCCGGTATAATTGCCACGGAACAATTGATTGCCGCCACCCATTTCATAAACAGAAATATTAACAACATCACCGTTAGAGATGCCACCGTCTATGACAGCAGTAATTGTTTGATTGACCCAATCTACAATGTAATCTACATCTGGTGTAAGGTCACTATTTGTAGTTTCGTTAGAAACTTCAATATTTACAGGATGTTGCACTAGTCCCGACCAGTCTAGTACTGGATCAGAATCTAGGTAAATGTAATTGTAAGATCCTATTGCAAATCCATGCCCGCGACTAGTCCAGTCTGCACCCGGACGAGTGTATGTGCGGAAGTCCAATGTATCATATTCGGCCCCATTGACCAGTTCTTCTGGAGCATAACCTTCGTATAGTCCAATAAATTTGCCACCATCTACATTAATATCAGTGGGACGCAATCCAAGATATTGATCAGTAAAGCTGCTGGCATAAGTGGCATCTATTGGTTCTGGTACATCGGCAACCATAATTCCACTTGCAGAAGTTAAACTTACTGGCAATCCATCCTGAGAGAGGCTTACTGTAAAATTAGTTGCATCAACAATACTGTTTACATAATAAACTGTACCTGCTACAATGCCGCCAAATACTGTACCATAAAAACGAATAGGATTATTGATAGTTAATCTTATTGTTTGGGCGCATGTGATCTGATTGGTGTTTGCGTTTGTGGCAGTGCATATTAATGTAGGACTTACTGGAGCACTACCTAAGAAATAGTCTCCCCAAACTTGTACTCCTGGATAACTGGTACCATCAATTAATAACTGTAAATCTAACCCAAGTTCGTTAACTCCAGGAGTATAAAAACCCATAGTACGATTTACACCACTAAGAGTTGCGGCATCAATTTCAACCCAATCTTCAAGATTAAAGTCTGGTCCAACTACAGCACTGCTGCCATCGGCTTGCGAAGCTTGCCATACGCGATTGTCATAACGAACCAATGTTCCATTTTCATAATACCCATTGGTGTTCCAAGTTAGTATAGATGTTTGATATTGGTAGCGATCATATTTGATAACTGTTTTAAAACTTCTAACCAAATTGTAAAATTCTAAATTATTAGTTGACAGATTGATAGCATGCCCCAAACCAGACATTACAGGATAAGCTGTAACACCTGTGCCATTGCCGCCATCAAATACTACTGTTGGAGTTGATTGATATCCAGACCCTGGTTTAGTTACTGTTATAGATACAACATTGCCTAATGAATTAAGTACTGCAACCGCTTCTGCTCCAGATCCAGTATCACCGTCTACTGGCACAATTAAAACTGTGGGTGCAATAGTGTATCCTGTGCCTTGATTGGTCACAGCAATTGTTCCTACTTGTAACAAATATTTGTCAAACCATTGACTATATGGCCAATCTACCCAGAGTGTGTTATTGGAAGCAGTGTCACTAAATGTATTAAATGCTTGAGCAGTGGCATGTTGATAAGGTAACAAGATTGGGCTTACGTACTGCGGTATGGTTAACGCTGTGTTATAGTATGCTGGCAAATCAAAGTCAGTTAAACTACCTAAATAATCATCAAACCCATCATAAGTCAAATTGAACGCTTTAACTTGTACATGATATGGCTTGACTTCTTGGATATAACTACTTACAAAATCTTGGTTGTCTCTAATGTAATTTTGATAAGGTACTAAATCTCTAACTTTATGTTGTACGTCAATCAAACTGGTCTTGATCAACCACTCTGGTGCCAACAACTCACTGAGAATAAAGTTAAACATTAGCACAAGTGATTGATTTCTTTCAATTTTTAAACTATCAACAAACAATTCTTCATTGATTGCTTGAATAATTTTGCGAGTTTCGATCACTGGTTCTTGGTCATAATATTGTGCATCAAAGACTTCAACGTCAAATCCAAATCTGCCTAGAGCATAATCATATATTTCAGCAGAAATTTCAATGGTGCCATCTTCAAGTGCCACACGATCCCATCCAATGTCTGTGCGCAGATAGATTTCAAACTTACCTTGTGCATTTGCTGTTACTTTAACACTAGATCCAATGATCACACTGAGAGTAGCCAATGTAGCATAGTTTGGTACTTCTGCCACGATAGTTGAACTAGAATTGTATCCTGGTTTATACCAATTTACATAACTCCAGTATTGGCGTGTGTCATAATTTTGTACACGACTTAACACTAACTCTGGTTGGTTTGGAACAGTAGTGGCTTGTACTTTATTGATAGTCCATAGTCCACGATTCAAACTGTTGGTCACCACAAGGTATTTGTAGCCCAATGGTACAGCATTAATATTCTGAAATCCTAAAATTTCTAAATTAGCCACCCGCAAATTCCAATTTGTATACGATGCTATGCCAGTACCACTACCTGCACCGGTGGCAACAAATGTAATACCTACTGTATTGCTAGCCGCACCTATCAAAGTAAAATTAGTTGACCCAAGTGTATTAATTGTATAGGTTTGTCCTACAGAAAACTCTCCAGCATTAATCAATACAACTGACGCGGGTTCTGGTTCTGCACTATTAAGCAAAACAAAATTTCTGTTTTCTGTAATAGGATACAATGCAAATACATCATTAGCACGTTGAATGTAATTTTTTAGTGCAAGAAAACGATCCACAAACATACTTTGTCGTGGGCGGAATTGTACACCGTACCGTTGTGCATAGTTAAGATTTGGATCTGGTACTTTGTTACCATATGTATCTACCCCGCAGAAACTGTCTTGCAGTTTGCGATATAAATTGTCACTTAAAAACGAATCTTCTTCACCTTGTGAAATTAATTCATACTCAGTGTGAACATTAGCGTCTGTAAGTAACTGATCAAACTCCACACTAATAATTGTGTCTGCTGCCACAATGTAATCAAGTGCATTGTAAATTGCAATGGTGCTAGAATTAATTGGAGCAATGTAGCTGATGCCGCTGGCTTTGGGTTCTTGAATATAAGATGCCACTGTGGCCACGCTAAGTGTTTTGCCTAGCTGTGATGCAGTTTCAGTTATGCCGCGCACCCAGAAATAATATTCAGTTACAAAAGTTCCAGATTGATTTAATCTAGTGTTTACTACATAACTAGTGGTACTGTAAGGAGTACCAACTCCAGTGTAATTTGCAGGAGACACAGTGCTGGCTATCCATTGATATACATCAACTCTACTGCCCGGAAACACTTGTCCCCATCGACGACTAGTATAAGTTGGATTGTCTTGATTGGGATTAATAAATCTCACAGTACTAATATCCCACCAAACTTCACCAACGTGCGCAGCACTCCAAGTATCACCTCGATTGTTGACCGGACCAACGTTGTAAGCCGCAGGGTCAATTGCGCTGATAAAATCTATATTCTCTTGAGCGGCACCTAGTACTTTTCCTTGCAGTGGATCAAAGAAATCAAAGAATTGACTCTTGGCAGAAGAGATTCTGTCATACATGTACACACTGGTCAGAAGTCGTATGTCAACAACTGGCTGTTGAATAGCAATCGGTTCCCAGGCCAGACGTCTTGTGGGATTTTCAAATATGTAGGCAGCGCCAAAATTACCAAGTGTACTGTCTTCAAAATCTTCGCCCGGTGCTGTGGCAACTAGCACTCCAGAATTATAACTCACAGCATAACCAAATTGATCCAAATATGATATTGTATTGGTTTCAACTTGTTGACCAAATACAAACTTACCTGGATTGATCGCGCTAAGATTGTTGCTAGGCAAATAATCATAAGTGTAAACTGCACCGCTTTGAGTCAATGATCGAGAGAGATAATAGGAGGCAGTTCCTGTGCCTGTCCCGGCACCAGTTGCAGTAAATCTAACTCCTACACTGTTGGATACTGCACCAATTGCAGTAAAATCAGTTGTCCCAACAGAAATAATTGTGTATTGTTGTCCTATTACAAAAGCCCCAGCAACGGCAGTGCTAAGGACCATGACTACTGAGCTAAAGAATGTAGAAGAGTTACCATCAAACGTTGTTCCTGGTTTTTCTGTTGTGGTATTATAATCAAACACCATTGGCGAATACAATGTGCCCTTTGGCGATCCAACCACAAGATTAAGTGCAGTGTCGTTTACAGCAACTGAGTAACCAAATTGTGCAAACTCGATTGGACGCGGGCTGGAAATAATTTGAGTATATTCAAAAGTTTCAAAGCCAAGTACAGAAAATACTGTACCAGTTGACCCTGGGGCCACTTGCAATTTATTACCTTCAGGTGCAGCATCAGTATTGGTCACAAAAATAGTCAAGTAACCATCTGTAGAAACTACTGCTGTGGCATTAGGAGCACCCGTGTTGGTACCTGCTTCACCACCATTGATTGCCGCAGCAAGGCCTGTTACTGTGTTGTTAGGACTAGCCGGCACTGCAATATCAACATTGTTTACTCGTAACGTTTGTCCAGCAGTTAGACTAGTAGGAGCCAAAGTAGCTGTAATTGTACCATATGTTCTGGCTTGGTTTACACTGCGTTCAACTACGCCACCTTTCCACACAATGCTGGAATCTTGCGGCGCACCCACATACAGGCTACAGTTGTATGGACACAGATCTAAACTTTGGCCATAGTTTGTGTATTCAGCCACAGTGTTTTCTGTGATTAATTGTTGTTGAACAAACTGATTGATTTCAATTTCGATCACATCACCCACAAACAAATCTTTGTTGATGGTAATGTTGTTGCCTGCTACTGAGAATGTGTTATCGGCGCCAACAATGCCGTCTGTTTGATTGGTCAAGAATACATTGTTAACCAATACACTAACTGGTTCAGTCACAGTTCCTAACACAGTATAAGTGTTTGAACTGTCATCCTGTCGGATAAATTTTTGTACATTTCTGTCAACCACATATACTGAACCTGCTTCAAGCAATCCACTAACTGTGGCATTAGAACATCCAATTATGACCTGACGGCCATCTGTACTACATTGAACACTTGAACCAAATCTTGCACCCGCAGCAACAGCCACTGTTGGTGTGATTGTTCCGGCAAGCTCGTAATAGAATTGCGAGGTTACACCAACAGAAGAGCCAACAGTTGGAACATTATAGAATGTTAATATACCAGCAGAGTATGTATAATCAATATTAGGTCGTTGTAATACACTTACTCCTAGAGTCTGCACAGTAACTGAGAATGAGTAAATGTTGTTTACTGTAAACAGGTATGTTGGCAGTGCATATTTAAACACTGCTGTACCAGTGCCAGCACCTATGCCTGTAGCAACAAATGTAACACCTATTGTATTACTAGCGGCACCAATCAAAGTAAAATTAGTTGTTCCAACTGATGCAATAGTGTAAGTTTCGCCTACTACAAAACTACCAGCGGTTACTGTTCCTGCGGCAGTGAATGCTTTAAAAAACTTTCTACCAATATTAATAACATCACCAGCTGCCGGTGTTGCGGTAAATGTCACAGTGGTATAACTGACATTTACAGTATAGTCTGTTGTTAATGTTAATACTGCACCGTTCTTAGTCACAACAATTTGATAAACACTATTAATTTGTATATCATTGCTAATGTCAGCAGTGTTGCTGGTGCCATTGGCAATATATTGTACAGATTGATCGTTCCATTGTACTTGACCGTATGCATATACTGTGTTCAGTCCAGGAGCACCCACATACAACCACCGTTCGTCAAGACTCATGGCCACGCTGTAGCCAAATTCTCCTGCACCCGGTGTTGTTGTAGTAGTAGTGCCCGGCAATGTTAACAACTGTGATTGTATCCATGGACTGGTATTAACTGCGCCAGCTGACGGATCACGATACAGTACTACAGCATACCCATTATCAACTTGTGACCCTGGTCCAAGACTGGCGCTTGCTCCACCAACAGCAAATGTTTGAGAACCAGCATCTACAGCATTACCATACCCACGCAGTCCTGTGGTGCCCAATGTAAGAACAGTATCTTGTCCATTGATAGGACTAATTGGGATGTATTGGTCGCTGTAATTTTTTACATACAAATAGATACCACCTGTGGCAGTGCCTGATCCAAATCCATACCGTGGACTACCAATGAATAGTGCTGATCGATCTATAGCCTGTGCAACTGATGCTCCATATTGTTCGCTTGCATCAAGTATCACTGGAGCTAATGTCAAACGATCTGTAAACGGATTTTGTTTTTCTAATACTTCCCACAATCCGTCGCCATTGTCATCAACCCAAACTTTTGCGCCAGGCAAAATTTGTTGAGCATACGGCAAATTCAACACATCGCTGGCCTGGTCCACTCGCATGGTTTTTAAGGTAAACCCAATGCCTGTGCCATCGACCACAGTACGATCACCTGCTAAATCTAGCGCAATGTTTACTGTGGTCAAGTTTGTGACACTTAATATTGTATAAACACCATTAACTTCGGTATCAAAAAATCTTATGATCAATCTGTCACCAGTGGTCAATCCATGTTGTCCACTGAATATAACTCTGCTGGTTCCATTAAGATTGTCACAAACGTGTTGAATGGTTCCTGGCACAGCTTCTGCACGATAGATTTCCCAATCATAATTGTTTACTTTAGCAACCCAAATACTGGTTCCAACAATGATAGAATTTATATTGGCATTGAGATTTGTAGGATCGTCTAAATCAAATACTGTAATATCAATATCGTCAATATTGACGTATCCAGCTGATGGCAATGCAATATCTGTCGGCAACGTAGTTGTAGTTGGCAACAAAGCTGTAGTAGTTAACGGAAAACTATTTTTCCATACATTGTTAAGTAAAATTTGTTGGTCAGCAGTGCTCAACTCATCTGGCACCACAACTTGCACTAAACTAGGATTACTAGATAGCAATGCACGATTCAATCTCAAATCAAAGAAACTGCGATTGGCGTTTGCACCATATACTCCACGTTGTATTGCCCAGTTTTCAAAAATTTTGTATTCAGCAACTTCTTTGTTAAATTTAGCTTGTCCAAATAAGTCAACACTATTTTTGGTTCCTTTGGTTCCAAGGAATTCTCGGTAGATGTTGAGCTGACTGACATCGTCAAGATTTAATGCAGCCATGTATTGTCTTGGTCTAAAACCAATCAGTCCATAACTTAACAAATCATTGTCTTGAATCAAGTTTGCTGAATTAATGTCATAGCTATTGCTGAGTTGGTCAGCTTTGTTTGCTAGGTTGGCCAACAATCCCTGTTCAATAAATGTGTAATCGCTTTGATTCCAATCATTATAATTGAATTTGGTGCTGGGTTGCACAATTGTAGCTGCACTCCAGTATGCATTTTTGTACGTTACTATTTCACCTTTAGCATAAATTTTTAGTCCGGTCCAAGCAGGAATGTTGTTTTGGTTTAAAATAAATCCTTGTGCATTTACACTACCGTCCCATTCAGTAGTAGTAGTGCCAGACAGATACAGTCTGCTTTGTCTAGCACCAGTAATTGGTTCAAAGATTAAATCGCCAAACAAACTGGCATTATCCATTACAATCATACTTTCAAAGCTGGTGTAACGCATGTCAATAAAACTTAAACTTTGATTGTTTAACGGTTGAATGCTAAAGTTGTTGTCTACTCGTACAATGTTAAGATCTCGAACAGGAAAATCTCTGCGATTTTGATCTAAAATAACATGTTCAGCAGTTTGTGATGTGATGTTATCTACCACTGCTTGTTCTTTGAACACGGAAAGACCTGTTGCCAATGGATTCAAATTGATCAAGCTACCAATGCCCCAGCCTTGCTGACTCCAGTATATAAACTCATACACCATTTGTGACCAGGTCATCAAGTAACCATTGGTTTGATTGGTAAATTCAAACCCTTGTGATTCTAAAAACTTTCCGTAACTTAACAAAAAATTGGCCACAGCCGATTCTGTTGTGAACACAAAACCATACGGAATCTGAGTGATATTAGTTGTGTATCTAGAAGGCACTTGAATTGTTTTACCAGCCACACTATATGTTTCAAATTGTCCAACTGGGATGCTCGTAAACGTGTTAAAGTACGGTCTAGCAGTACTGTATCCAAATACAGCCCATCCGCCATCTACAACTTGAATCACAACTGAACTGTAAATTAGTCTGTCAAATGGTTGATTCTTGTACACCAGCAATTGATAACTCTCTGGCGGAATTTGCAAAGAGGCGTTGGTTGAATTTGGACTAGACTTTTCAGTGTAAATTTTCAAATACTGTTTGTCTGAGAATGACGCCATTCTATAGCACAGTCGCACATCAAGGTTTTGCAAATCTGTTTCTAATGCCACAGTGCTGTTGGTACCTGTGATGCGATTGTAATCCACAATCCAGTTGATGTAACTGGCTTTGCTGGTGCCGTCACCGTACACTTGCACGCCGTTGGCATCTAGTCTGTAACGACCATTATACAAGTACTGATCAAATTCTGTACTGTATTTGTACAAGTCTCTGTCGGCAAACAATGCAAAGAATTTTGCCGGACGGGTGAGTGCCAGCAAACGCATAGCAGCAAATGGATAATCGCTTGAGTTCCACCAAGAAGCTTCTACTGGACCGCCATCGCCTGGTGCCCAACTTTTTTGGAATGTTTGTAGATTATATCCGCCTACTACTGATTCCAATGGTGTTAATAAATCTCCAGCTGTGTCAGTTGGCAGGACTGATGTTAATCCTGGTCTGGCATAAGCCGGCAACGTGTATTCCCCTGCTGGGTCTCTCACAAGACCAAGTTCCAAATCATCCCACAAGTTCATGTTGTCAGACGTATATGGTGCAGGACCATAAGTGATTTCCCACCAGTCTGGTTGAACCGAAAACCCAATCATTTCCCAAGGAGTCAACTCAGGCTGTTGTGTGTCGTAAAAATAACGATAGATACCACGCCAGGCGCCTAATAAAGTACCGCCATTGAGCTTGTTGGTCGAAGAACTATAGTTATAGGTAAACGGATTAGCAGCACTATAGTCTTGTTCATTGTAATTTAATTTGTTCCATCCTACATAAGTCAAGAAACTTGTTTCTAATATAGTATTGATTTCACTATAGCTGTATCCAGTATCTCTAAACTCTCCTGGCAATACATCCACTATGTCAATTGGCACGGGGTTATCATCTAACTTAATATTGTTGTAAATTCTAGTTTCAAATTCTAACAAAACTTCGTCACGAATATCACCAAAGATAGGAGTCTGACTGCCATCGTGTCCCAGTATGACCAATTGCTCACCTGAACTAGTTTTCACTGGCTCAACAACTGGGCGCCACACAGGATACAGCCCCATCTTGCTGGGCGTATTGGGCACGTAGGTACCATAGGTAGCACTGTATTCTTGAATGATAATTGTATCACCAATGGCCAAATCAATCAGAATGTCAATACGCGGACCATCTGTAGCTACTGTGTATTCTAAGTCTCTAGTTAAAATTGTGTCATTTACATATACATTCATGCCAAGATAGTTGGCTGATGTGTAATTATAAACTTGCACAGTATCAAACACTTGTCGAGTAGTATAACTCACTGTATAAGTTGTTGTTGTAAACACTGCACTGGCCGGCAGCATGTCACTCCAATAGAATGGATTGCTTGCTGTGCGACCAAGCGTGATTTCAGCTATCACCAAATCAAGAACTTGCGATGCAGTTTCGTACTGTATAGTCTGTCTTGTTACTGCCTCTAGCAACTGATTTTTGTACTTTTGATATTCTCTACTATTGTATTCTAACGCACCAAAAATATTGTACTGCTGAGATCTCATAAAGTATCCAGCAAGAGTCATTGGTGAACTTTGTTGTAAAATCACCTGACCATAAGGTATGATATCACCAAGGTCTCTAGTGTTGTTAGCACCATTGATTGAGCCAGTGAATGTGGTTAAATTTTGGCAAATACTATTGTAATGAGTACGCAATGTACCCAATGTAAAACTTGGACTGTTGGAATTTAATGGGTTGTTATTGAGATTTAACGGAACTTGATAAAATGCTGCCTGACTGATTTGGTCACTGAGTACTTCAACTTCAACTACATCTCCTACTACATGCGCAGTATTAAAAGTAATAGTCGTAGTGTTGGCAGTAGTAGCTACTGTGTATGTGCCCTGATCTTGAAAAATTGACCCCACAAATACTTTTACATTAGGAACAATTGTCACAGTATTTGATTCTACTGCTATATCAAGTCTTAATGGTGTGGTATCATAGATAAATTTAAACTGCTGACGCATCAACGTTGGCACTGGAGCAGTTTTCCATCCAATTAATTTTTCATATACAATTCTTGATGCATACTCATACACAAATCCTGAACTAATTGGTGCAGTAGTGCTGATGCTGTTTATCACATATACAAATGTGTCTGAGTACAAATTATTGTCAAATACAATGTCTCCCACATTAGTCAATGTAAGATACTTGAGTGATAATTGTAGCACTGGGTCAATTGTACTTGATCCGGTAGCATAACTAAACAGTTTGGTACCAGTAAAAGTTGAGCTAGGATATGTAGTTGTGTTGGCAAAACTTATACCATTTGCATCATATATGTCAAACAATGGTGCTTGTTGTACGGTAGTTTTTTGTTGTGCTTCTAACCAATTTACACCATCGTACCAAAAAGTTTTACCAACTTGTGATCCGCTGAGACATACGGTATTTTGATCTGTTAAAATTTCACCGTCTGGTGCTTCTACTAAATTTATAATTGGTTGTGAAAAATTTGCTGTGCCTGTGCCTGTGCCGGCTACTTCAACTCGGATTGAATTGCCTACTGCATAAGTTTGTCCAGTAGTACCTGCTACTGTGTTCCAATTTGTATTGCCAAGACTAACAATAGTGTAAGTTAATCCAACTTGCAAATCTGCAGCACTAGTTAATATTATAGTATCAGGTGCAACAAAGTTTACCACATAGATTTTACTACGTACCAATGGATCTTCGTCAGCTGCAAATATTATACGACTGCCATTGACAACTGTGTAATCATTGACTGAGTAACTGGTGCTACCTTCAACATTACTGAATGCATCAGTTTCAGTATTGTCAATTACATTCACCGGTTGCTTGGCATCCGTGCCCATGTTATACAGTCTGATGCCACCACGGAATTGTATAATTGGACGTTTGCCTTTTTTGTCATTGTCTATTAGAACTGGAGTGTCGTTGTATGTGCCAGTGGCATTAAGTACATCAATGTGGAACCAACGATTGCTACGACTCCAAGCGTTTAAGTCTAAGCTGTCTCGGCTAATAGTAAGGTAATCAATATCATTTACAGACGCATATTCTTCTGGGGTAATATAATTTTCCACAGGTAACAATTCTATTGCAGTGCCTACTCCACTTATATAATATTGTGGATTTTGACTAGCAGTAGCAGTCATAGTGCCATTGGCAGAGGTCAGTGTTAACGCTGGACCATTTTTAGTTACACTTACTTTGAATTGGCTGGTGCTAAAGACTGACTGAATATAATAAGTTACATTTGTACTAACTCCACCAAACGTTGTGCCAGTAAAAATTATTTGTTGTCCTACTGTCAATCCTGATGTAGATTCTGTAGTAATAAGATTGATACCTGATGCAGTGTTTGTACAAACAAATGCAGTAGATTTTGTAGCATAACTGACTGGTAACACATTACCTAAAAATTGAACTTTTAGTCCATTGGTAAATGTCACACCATTTGGACTGGTATAGTTAGTTTTGCCTAAAATATCTTCAATATAAATTGTACTGTCGTTCTCTTGTTCAATCAGTCGTATGGTGCCAAAAATTTCTGGGTCGGTGCCGTCTTGGTAATACAATGTGTCCAGCTTGGCTGTAAGCACTGGCATTTCAACAATATAGCCAGCTTGATTTTTATACCATTGAGTGCTGGCATACTCTGCACCATACCGTGTGGTCCATTTTTCCAAGTTGTTTATAGTTAGTATGCTGCCTAACGAAAGATAGGTATAAGCACCAACCGTGACGTAACTGATACGCCACACGTCGTAGTAATCAGTAGCAGGATTACCATAAGAATTAGCAAACACTAATGTACGTGTGTTGAGTCCAGTGATTCCATCAATACCGCCATAGGTAGTAATAAACTGATCTAAACGGGCACCGTTGATGTCTTCAAAACTTAAATTAGTAACAAGATCCACAGTACCAATGCTGGTGAGATTATAGAAAAAATCTTGTGCTGTTTTTTGTGGTACATTAAAATTAATTGTGCCAAGGTCAATGCCATTATCGGTAACACCATATATTGATCTAGAACTTATGTTTGGAGTAGTGGGGTTTTCTCCACTGACCCCTGGGTCAGTTTGAATCCAAAATCCTGGGCCGTCGCCTGGCTGGGCATCAATAATGCTAATAGTGCCGCGCATGAGACTTTGAGTCTGACAAGAATAATATAATGTATTAGGTGCGTCTTGCGGCACAGTAAAAGTTACTACTCCATCAATGGATCCATTGCGACTGACTCCTGAATTATAGGTATCACCTGTGCCTGTGGTAGGAGCAGTTTTGATCCAGAATGGAAAATCGCCTTGTACAAACAAATTGAAAGTGTATGTATTGCCTCGAGTTAAGATAACAGTAGCATTAGGCAAATTGTCAATATTGTAACTGGTAACATTAGTGCGAGTTACTCGATAATTAACAGTCTCTTTATTGTTTTGCGCTATCTGAAAAGTGTAGTTGCCGCCGCGAACTAAATTTAGTATAGGGTTGTTTCCAGTTAGACCTAAAAATGTATAAGTTCCATTTTCTCTAGTTACATTAAAATTTTGACTTAGCGCAACGCCCGGCGACTGCACGGTTACCACATCAGGACCGTTTGGAACCCAGTAGTATTGGCTAAAATTTACAAATGTATCAAAATCAATAAACGGATCAAAACTATAGTAATCACTAGTGTATAGTCTACTAGGTTGCGAACTAGGACTACCTTGATAAACTAATGTATCAGTTATACCTGGATAGGTAATAGCATCTATAATCTTGTTATTGTTGCTAGGATCAACACTAATTACACCAGGTTCAAGTTGATAATCAGCGCGAGTTTTATTAGGTTCAATTACATAATTGTCATTGGGATTTACACCAGGACCTACTGTACGTCCAATGTATCCTTGAGTCTTTTTAAATTTTGGCTCTTGGATCAATTGATCTAGTGTGGCAGCTAAAAACTGTTTATTAGCGTCAGTTTGAAAAATTTCAGGAAGAAAATCTACACTACGTACTTGCGCCATTAAATTACTCCACTGCCAGGTGCAGTACGCAGATTGGTACTGGTTAATGCATCAATCACAATGATATTGTCAATGGTAGCGCCGTTGACAAATATTTCACTGGGTTCTGCTCGCACTTCGTACATGTCGCCAAAGTATTTTTGTGTGTCTAGTGGTACTAGCACTACTGAACTAATAATTGATCCAAGATATCTGTGCAGGTATGCAGCCAGTTCAGAGAAGTAAAACGTATCTCCAAAATTCCATTTGTCAATGCTAAAATATTCATTCATGGCGGCCAACACAGAACTTTGTATTTCACTAGTGCTGGCTGTGGAATTTTGAGCACGAATAACTTTGATTGTGGCTTGTAATGTTGTGGCTGCTTTGGGCCCAAACAATGGTTTAAACACTACAGAATTCAAAATAATGTTGTCACTGATCATTTTATATTCATTAAGTCCTTGATATTCTGTACTGAGTTCATCAATAGTTGGTATGTCAGGTTTGGATACTGTGCCAGTAGTATCTGTAATCCAATTTTGGTAGGCAGTATAGTACGCTTGTGTCACAACATACAGGTCAATGATGTTGGTGGTGCCGGGATCAATTCTATTGGTCAATGGTGAGTTGTGACGGTACTGGAAATACAATGCCTGGCGCCCTGTTCTTGCAATCCATTCACCTTCGGTATTTTGAGTTATGACTCTTGTGCCTGTAGTGTTAACCGTTAATGTAAAAAATAATTCATCACTATAAGCATAAAATACCTGGCCTGGAGAGTATTGAAATTTAACTAACTCAATACTGTCATAGGTGGGATAGTCTGAATTAACCACACCTGGTTCTACCAAGAGATATCTTTGTAGATTATCAAAGTCTACAGTTTGTTGCAAAAATATCAGTTTAAGATTGGGATTGACAGTTGGAGCTACGATCTCATTGAAAAAATCTGGATTGTCTGGCACGCCGTCTGAGTCTGAATCTCTATAGCTGATTAACACCTGGAAGTCATCAACATAACCGTCTGACTCTACAGGTTGTCCAATGATTGTGGTATAGATATCTCCTGGCAACGGAGACGAACTATCTGGCTTGGTGTTTACTGCTAACACGTTCACAAAGTCTTTGATTGTTGTGCCTGTGCGACTATCATATATTTTTTGATTACCATAAAAGAAAAATCTTGTTTGCAGCACTGATCCAAAATAATATGCAAGTCCACGGAATGTGATAGTGTACTTGTTGTCTACTGCCACAAACTGTACCATCCAACTTGCGTCTAATTCTTGGCCAGATGTATTTCCTGCGTAGGTTTGACTCCAAGAAGCATCAATATCCAAGTTGGTACTAGTGATAACATACCAAGTTCCTGATGTGCCTGTAATACTTCCATCGTTGTCATACCCAAGACCAAAATTTCTATACAACAAAATTTGTTGTGTTATTTCTTCACGAATAGTGGTACTCAAGTCTGTAAGGAACACAGGAATAATACTATCCACCACAGCACCTGTGGGCACAAAATTGTTAAGCACCACTGGACCTTGGCCATTGGTTAAGTTACCAACACCACCATTGCTGCCATCACCTACTATAGCAAGTGGGCTGGCCCAAATTTCCAAATGGTCTTCTGGTCTAGTTGGTAGACCGGCTTTTAATCTATTGTTAGCATCAAAATAATATGGTTGGCCGTTAATAACTGGAGGTATAAATTTAATTAGACTTTTTTGTACCACATACTTGAATGCAGTGCTGCTTGAAGAATTGAATATAATTGGTACACCTAACGCAGTTTGAAAATAGCCCGTGGTTTCATTTGCTAATGTAGTGCTTTGATGCCAGGTGCTAAGTGCAGTGGAACCGGTATTCACATTTATTCTTGGAAAGTTTGCATAGTAAAATTGTTGAAATGTAGCGCCAATAATAGCAGGTTGTACTTGATTGGTAATAAGATCAGCAATTTCGTTGCGATTGGTCCAAGAAAATAACGAAGTAGGAAGAATATTGTTTTCCCATATAGCACCATCACTAGAAAATGTATTAGTAGACGAATATTTGCCTGTGTTGTCCACAAGATCAAGATAACGACTAGTGCCAATACTAGCACGATTCACTGCTTTTGATTTGATGATAGAATTATAAAGAGTAAACGGAAACAGATTGTAGTCTTCGCCGTTGACCATGCGATTTTGTGTGTAGTATCTTGCCGGAGCACGTTGCTTGATAGCATCAATGCTTTCACGACTTTGTGCATTGCTCACAGGTTGTGTGATGCCACAAGTGAATGTGATAGTTTGTAGATTACCGTTGCGATCAATATAACTGACAGGCAATACTACGTTCTGCATTTCCGCAGGATTAATAATGTATTGCAACCCATTTGACGCACGCACATACGCACGAAAAATGCCAACTGGAATTTCAGAGAACACACCGTCGCCAAATACCATAGTAATTTGATCATTGGTTCTACTGGTAACAGAGAATATAGGTCTTAACGTTGCTGTTTGTTCAGCTGCTGATGAATAAATGTTTTCAGTAAATGCCCACTCTCGACTGATGCTACCTACGTTATCTAACTGAAACAGCCAACGGTCTTCATTGTTAACACCGTCAACATTAATGTTCACTGTACGATTAGCAATACGTTCGGCCAAGTTAAAGTCTTGATTTTGCAATGTACCTTGTTTGAAGAAAAAGAAGAATCCATTGTTTGCACTTTGATATCCCAATTGGTCATTACGGTATAACATGTTAAATGTGCTATTGGGCTTTGGGCTAAGTTCATAGATGTAATCTCGTCCGGCTGTGGTTGAAGTTGTGGCTTCAAAAGGCATGTTCACACCATCTACGGTAGCAGTATAAGGAATCACTGGTAAGAATCCTGGTACCAAATTGATACCGTATTCACTGGTATCTACGCCTAGAATAGTTTGACGGTTGGATGGACGACCAATCTTTTGACTGCTGACCAACGATGAATTAACGATAGCGTTCCACTGTTCTAACCAATCAAAATTTGTGGGATCTGCCCAGTTGACTGTGACATTGGCCAAGTTAACGCCATTATAGTCTATAACATTTTCTGTTGTGGTTACTGAGAATGCTTTGAGCAGGCCCTGGGCCGCAGTATTGCGTTTGGCGGTGTAGCTAACCAAATTGGCTAGACGTGTGACCGAATCTCTGCGTTCTGCTGTGTCTAAGTAGTTTTCTCTTGTGTTTAGGTCAGTGCGGAACGCAAGTGCCTGGCCCATGAACGCAATAACATCCAGTAAGGCAATGTATTCAGATGATTCAATGTAGTCATTGAATGTTTCTGGATAGTACAAACGCAGATAATCGGTAAAACTCTTGCGTAGAGTTTCAAAGTCGTAGCTTTGGAAGTCTGCTTCGCGATAGGTTTGATAGATCTGTTTCCAGTCTTCTACACCAAATATCGCGGTTTGTCTAGTGGTTTTTGCCATTGCGTCTGGGCCTTGTATTCTTTATCTGTTATTTATGTAGATAAAAAACGGCGTAGTTATACGTAGCTGGCAGCACGGCTGACTTGATTAAAGAACACGTTCAGTATTTCAGCATTAACACCGCCTACAGTTTGTATTTCCAATTCAATTAACATACCATTTTCTTGAGGATACACATTGATATTGCTAATGAGTATTCTAGGATCGCCGGCAGCCACTCTTTGAACTTCAGTTACAATACCTTGTTGAACAGCGTCAACTTGATTTTCAAATAGATAATTCCACAAGATAGTACCGTATCCAGGACGGCCAGGCAGTTGACCTTGACGGATATTAAACGCATTTAAGAGATCACGTTTGACCAATTCAAAATCCACTAACGTAAATTTTTTGTATTGATTCTGAGTGTTAAAGCCAACAAAGGTAGTCATAGCAATATTTATCCGCCTTGAGATGTACTATCATTAGGAGACGGATTGGGCCTTGGATATCCTATTGCAGTTAAACTTGGAAGACCACGACGCAATCTTTCATCATTTATATTGTCCCATACTATGTCATCATTTCCAGTGTATATTAACTTGTCGTCTGGCGTTTTAGAGTAAACGCCAGATCCAATGGTTGCTGGCAAAATACTTGGTACTTTGTTATTTCCTACAATTCGTTTGGCGGCTGCTTCAAGTGTATCTGTGTTTACAGTGTCTTCGGCAGCTGGAGGCACATATTCTTGAAGCATGGAAGGATCTATTTTGGTTTGCGCTAAGTTTACAGCAAATGCACCGTTGACTGCGGCGGCATCAAATTTAGATTTGATCTCAGCTGGCAATCCTGGTGTGTTTTTTGCCCAGTCTAATGTGTTTGGCACACTCTTGGCGGCGTTGGTTGCTAGGCCACTAAGTGCTTGTGGTGTTAGTTTGTCTGTGGGAATACCTAGTGATTTTAAATCAGCCACACCAGAAGTCATCAATCCTTGCTGAATTTTGTTTTGAAGTCCTTCATTACCCAGCAACCCGTCAAGGCTTTTCACACCATCTCTGCCAGTCCATACTGTGGGACTTTTTAATACACTGGTAAGATCATTACTGCCTTGTGCTAAGAATGTGGCAGCAGTTCCCGGTTTGACCAAACCCCATCGTTCAAGCTGACTGGCATCAAGTCCAAATTTACCTGCACCTGCTGCATTGCTTATAGTATCAGCAGCTTGTCCTACCAACTTGCTGGCCTGAGCTATGGTGCTAGTGACGTCTGGCAAACTCATACTACCCAATCCACTTAATGCTGGTCCTTGCTTGGCAAAGTCTGCTACATTAATTCCGCTGGTAGGGGTTCCTTTGATTAATCCAGATAGTGTACCAACCGCAGTACTGGCCAAGCTGCCTACTTGAGCTGCGGCGCCGGTTAATGCGCCAGTAATAGCCGAGGTTGACGGTAATGAAAACCCAGTGCCAGCGCCCGACAATGCTGCACTGATAGAAGCGGTAGCACCACTTGCGCCAGTCGTTAATGAATTAAATGCAGCCGCGCCACCTTGTAATGATCTGGCTACTTGTGTACCTGCACTTTGACCAAGTGTTCCTATACTAGCTGTGAGGCTACTTAAATTTGTGCCTGCTGGTAATTTATTAGTTAACGATGCCAGCCCTTGAGTCAATTGACTTTGTGCAGCCGCAAACCCATCAGCTGCTTGTGTAGCCGGACTTAATACATCACCAACTCTGAATCCTGTTAAGCCACCGCTGGCTGTTTGTTGGTCAAACACTGCTTTAGCCTGTTCGTATGTAGCGCCAGTCGGGGCCTTGATTTCAAACTTTTGGCCGTTGAATTCAAAATTAAATGTGCTCATGCTTTTCTTGTAAATTCAAATCCAGCAGGCACAGGAACAGCACCTGGATTAGGCGGCGGTTGTCCTGATTCTAACGGAATTTCAATATCAACACCTTTGTTGTGGTAGGGATACGGCTCGTGTGTGGGTGCTCGAGTTACAATACTTTCTAGGTCTTCTGTTTTAACTGTCCATCCAGTGGCACTACTAAACGTAGTGTCGTCTAATTTGGTCACTGTTAAGTTGTTAGGAGCAGATACTGTGCTGGCAGCAGGGCCGTTAAGATCAATACCACCTGCTTCAAATACCAATGCGCTGCCGCCTGACCAACTGCCAGTAGCACTTTGCAAGGCCAAACTACCATCAGCTTTTACGCCAATGTAACTTTTACTGTATAGTTTTAAATTTTGTTGTGAGATAACTGTAAGATCAGCATTAGCTTGCAAAGTAATGTCTTCTACTGCTTTGACTTTGATGCTGCCGCCAGCATACATGTTGATGTCTCTATCAGCATGCAAATTAATATCTCCACGTGTGCGTAAGTTTATGCTGTTTGTAGCATACACATCTAGTGTGCCTTGAGCACCAAGTTCAAACCAAGCCAGGCCATTAGCATGTGTAATGTAGAAAAAGTCTCCACTGTCACTCATTGTGATTTGATGACCAGCTGTGGTTCTAAATCTTATCAGTCTGGTATTGCCATCGGTGTCGCCATCGTCCATTACAATGCTATGACCACCTACACGACCAATCACATTAAGATCCTGGGGTTTCAATTCGCCAGTTTGAACTTTCTTTTGTATTTCTCCCAGTTTCATGCCGCCTGCATATACCGCTGGACCAGGTGTGCTTACCCCAAACACAGCACTGGGACTTTCTCTTTGGCTTGAACTAGATATAGGTCCACGTTGTGGGTCTTTGATCAGTCCCTGACGAAACATAGTTTCTGCAACTACACTTTGTATGGGTTTTGGAGCATCAAAAAATCTACTGTTTTCTTCGATGGCGATATTGTTGGTGTTGATTTCAACTACCGGCAATTGCGATGCACCTTCAAAATACGCTGCTTGATTTTTATTTTCTGCAATTACTTGGGTAGCAACTGGTGCGGAACCAATGGCGGGAACCATATGTCCTATACTTTGATCCGGAGCTGTGCCAATATAAAATCCTTGGCTGCGATCTCCATTTACAAACACACACAACACTGTGATACCCACATCCGGTGGTGTAAACCACATGCCGTAACTGTTGGAGTTGCCGTCAATGTACGATCCTATTCCTGTTTTGGCAGGATTGTATGGTGTAGACCCAAAAAACTGTGGCATGTAGCTTACTGTGATCCATTTTGATGGCTCGTTTTCGCCACCATTGGAAAATGCTTCAATATAAACTTGTATACGGCCCGAACGTATTGAATCAGTGGTATTTTTTACAATGCCATAGAATGGCCCAAACTCCGCAGGTACACCTCCACGATCAAACTTGTAGTTTGTTGGGCGCCCTCTACTGCGTTGCATTTCTGTTGCCATGTGTTATCCTTAAAAGTCTCTTACCATGTCTTGTGGTGCAGCTGGCGAATTGCCAAGGCCATCTGCTGTGATTCTGCCAGACAGTGTGCCTGGTGGCACAAATGGGTCTCCTAGATCTAACGGTTCTCCGGAGCCTGATGTTGGTGGCTGTGGTGGTGGCGCAGGAACTACTGTGTCTTTTGGGCCCGGTGGTGCTGAATTTATTACATTTGGTGTGCCACTGCCAGGCCCAGTACTTAATGCCGGAACAGCTAGTGTTGTGGGTCTTCCGCTGGCACCAGCAGCGGCTGCAGATGCATTTGAGTGACTAGGGTTGTCTGAAGTTGTTGCATTGTCTATTCTTCTCACATCAGCTTGAGTCGCAGGCGGAGGTGCTGTAGCTGCTTTGTTAGAAGCATTTGGCTTCATGAAGAAATATAATTTGCCTTGAATGTTTTGATAAAAGCTACCTTTAGTAAATTCACTAGTACACTGCATGGCAGTATACACTCGGCTTTGCACTGGTTGTCGTTTGCTAGATCCAGCATAAGGGTCAGCCAGCCCAGTATTGATGTCATAGTCTTGTGGCCGTTGCCATGCTATCTCAAACATAATTTCTCTGGCATCAAAATTTATAGTTCCGTCTGGTAAGAATGCATTGAAATCAAATTCTTTTGCGCTGACTCCACCAGCAAAACTACCTTGTTGTATCCAAGCAGGATCACCTACAATTTTAATATTGCAATTGGCCAGGCCAACTGGATCATACAAACTTTCGGCCAGATTGGCTTGCGGCTCGTTTTGTTTGCCAGCATCGCCAGCACTGTTTTCTAAACTGCCAGTTTGAAAATTCAAAAATGGTTGATCTCTCATGCTGCTGGTAAAGGCCTTGCGCTGCTGAAATCCAAGATTGCCTTTGGTTTGATCTCCACTAATGGTAAGATTGTAAAGATTGTTCATGGTTTCTTTATACTCAATTACAGAAGTATTTTTACCAGTAAACCAATAGTTATATTGTTTGTGTAGGCCACGGAACTTGTTGATAGGATAGTAACTGCTACTAAAGTTCATGGGAGTGTATGTGTTGATTATAAATGTTATCTTGTGTGCAAAGTCATTGCGTTTGTTATCATAATCCAATTGCACTGACTGAAAAGTAATATTAAACCACGCAATGTCTTTTTTGTTGGCATCGTTTTTAACTTGCAATGCATCGTTTTCGTCAAAAAACAAAACGTTTTGATCTGTGACAAAAGTACTATTTCGTATAGCAAGTTCAATTGCTTGAACCAATTGCATACCAGCAGTGATAGCATAATTTCTACTTTTAATATCTTTATAAATTGTAGTCATATCAGCTGACTTTGGATCAGTGGTAGCAGGTGGTGCTGTACCAGTTTGTTTTGCATCGACTATTTTTCCTGGGGGAATCAATCTAGCGTTTTTAATTGTGTTACCACCACCGGCTGGTCCAGGATTAGCAAACACAATCTCATACTGATCTGCTATTTCATACACACCTTCTTTGACCAGATCTTGTTGAAATTGATTCATTGCACCCATAATTCCTTGAGTAATACTGGTCTTTTTTGTAGTAGGAGCTGCATCTGCCTTTGGCGGTGCTGCTGCCAAATTAGCAGCAGCAATTTGTTCAGCATCACTTATATACCCCACAGAACTATTGGTAGTTGCCGTGCCAGGTGCAGCAGCAGCGGCTTGGACGGTTGAGTATACCACATCTTGTCCCAGCAACTCTCCAATGGTAGAAGCAGTCAATTCAATATTGTAAGGTATGGTTCCTCGACGAGTTCCAGCAGCAGATCCTTCGCCTGGAGAAAGACCTTCAAAACTGTATGTGACTAACTTGCTGTCAATTGTCCAATCACATTTAGAAATTTTAAATGGTATAAATTTTTCAATCACTGAGTTGGGATCAGATTTATTACCGCCAATGCGTTGAACTAAATTACCTTGTTCGTCGTAACCGTAAAATCTAATTACCATGAGATAAACTACAGAAGAATAGTTAATGCCATTTTTTTGGCCGCTGGCTGGCATGAAGTCTTGCACCGCTTCGTACAGTCGATCCAACAAAGTAATACCGTTATTTTCTACCACAGTAAATTTGATGCCTTTAGATGCATGCGGTGCTCGGGTGCCGCCGCCTGTGAGAAAATTGTCAATGGTAATAGAGTCAATGTAAAAATCTAATGGGAACGCCGGGTTGCGGCCAGCATCGGCATCATTAGCTCCTGGAACTTTATTGGGCTCAACTGATCCATCTGGATATGCTTGTCCTTGCTGTGTGCCCAATGCACCTTTGAATCCACCTGAATTTTGCGGAGCGCCGCCGCTTTGCACCAGCAACATATAACCGTTAACTACTTTTTTCTTGCTGTACACCAATTGCTTGTACTGTGCTGGAGTCATTAGATACCAACTGGCTCTGTAGGTATAACTAGAAAATTGATCTAAAACATTGGCCTGGGGCGTGACTACTTGATTGCTGCCATCAGTGGAAATGCTGCCAGTTTGTGTTTTTGTTGCTTGAGTGAGTGCATCATTTTCTGCTTGACTATATCCGCCATATGACGATCCAGCAGCATCATCACTTGGTGCTTGTCCAATACCATTGGTGTCACCCATAGCAGTGCCGTCATCATACTGTCCAACACCTGCACTGGTAGGTGCTTGAGTATTGATACCTTCGTAGTATTCGCCAGTTTCGGGATTTTGTCGTAAATTGCCACTGTCATATAACTCACCAGTTTCAGGATTGCGGCGCAATGGTCCTATTACACCAGTTTCGTCAGGTAGGTCTATGCCTACATTGTTGCCGTTGGCATTGCTTGTACTTTGTGTTTGTATGAATGATCTTGTAGGAGCGTCAGTGCCTCGATCACCATCACCGGCATTGGTAGTAGGGGGAATCAGTGGTTCGGCCATGGATTAGAACCCTAGTGTTGATCGCAGTGTGGTGATCTTTGGAATATAAATTCTAGTATCTGCTTTGAAATCTAGAGGTGGCGCAGTAAGAGTATTAGGATTACGTTGATAAAACACCCACCACAAGCCAGCATCGCTATACAGGTCGTATGCCAGCAAGTCTGGACGATATTGGTATGTGACATTTATAATCCATAGCTTGTCGTCACTTTCTTTGGGAATGGGTCTGTTGACCATCACATCCAAATAAAACTGATTGTACCCAGTTTGAAAGTATGGACTGGTACTAGTATAAGTTGCAGCCATTACCAGAATCCTCCTGATAACAATCTACCTTGAGCAAATCCTTCTAGGCTGAACTGTTTGCTGACTTGATTGCGTGTTTGCATGGGCAACAGTGATATTGAAATCTCCATTTTGGTAGGTACGTAAGTGCTATTGACAGAGTTTTGAGCGGTGGCAGCATTGACCTTGTTCATTTGTGCAATCTGTTCGGCATCACTTATATACCCAATGCTTCCGTTGTTTAGTCCTGCATTTTTAAGTCTATCAATAATGGCTACAACTGTACCTAGACTACCACCAATTGATGGTCCTGATGATTGAGTTCTACGATTTTCCAAATTCAATCCAATGTTGTTAAATCCAGTTGCACGTATGTAATCTACATCAGTAGGCAAATTATAATTAAAATTAGACACCACGCAAGGATGCTCGTTAAACTGAAATTGTCCAAAGCCACTTAGGTACACCAAGGGCGGCGGCGCACCAGCTTGTGGATCTTGGCCGTAAAACATTTTGGTAACAGATCTAAAAAAGTGTATCACTGCCAACAAATATTCTGCTTCTCGAGTGTCCTGTGCAGTAAAAGTACCTTTGATTGTGATATTTTCTACTGTACTGTTTTTATAAAAATATCCGCGATAGTTAGAATGTGTTAGATCATAGCTGTCATACTTGGCAGTATAACTTGTGTCAATTGCTGGTGTGTATGGAAATATCACACCGTCGGTGTTGGCTAGTGGTTTAAGTATTCCTGGATTTTTTGCTTTGTAGAGATAAGTGGCATTAGGAGCCAATCTCAATCTCACTCGCCAGTCTGCTGCCGCAGTTTGTGTAACTCGAGTTTGCAGTGTGCTTTGTTCTTGGGCTTGATTGGTTAGTCCACGAGCTACACTAGCACCAGCATTTGAATCAGGTTGATTTTGTGCTATGTCTGGTGCGCTAAACTCATTTGGATCCAATGCAGATAACGGAACTGGAGTGGCTTCGTAGGTAAGTGCAGTATTGAGATCAGCAGCATCTTGTGCTTGACGAATTGCTTCTTGTTGTGCCAACAATCCATCAGGGTCGGTGTCAACTGGAGACGCAGATTCAGCCGCTATGCGTAAGTCAGCAACTTCTTGTGCTTGTAATGCGGCGTCTTCGTCAGTTAGTGGAACATCGGCAGCACGGTCTAGTCTAGCATTGAGTTCTTCGTCAGCGATAGCTTGTGCTGTTAGTTGTTGTTCTAATAGTAGTGCTTCAGTAGTGTAGTCAACTGGTGTGGCTGATTCAGCAGCTATGCGTAAGTCAATAAGTTCTTGTTCGGCTTGTGCAGCAGCTAACGCCTCGTCACCAGCAACCGGCAACGGACTGGTAATAGTTGCTCGTAATGGGTTGCTGGCAGTAGATCCAATCTGTATTTCAGTTTGTTGATTTAGTGCTGGGTCATCACCATCTAGTGTCTCTACCGGAGTGTTTACCGCGGTTGTGCTACTAGTTACAGTTTGTGTAGTAGTAGTGGTGTTCGGAACTGTTACAGTTGACCCAGGAGTAGTAGATTCAGAATCTTGCTGACTTTGTCGTAATTGAGTTCGCTGATCTTTAAGTTCAGTTACTTTTGCAGCTCTTGCTGCTTCTTCTTCGGGTGATAGAAGCGGTAGTCCTTGGCGTTTGCGAATAAAGTTACTGGGATTATCTCGATTCAATTGAGCAATTTCTTCATCTTTTGCAACGGCTGCCGCAGCAAATGCTTCACTTTTTGGGGTTTGTGATCTTGTGCCAGCATAAATTGTAGTAGATCCGCCACCACTTACAGTTTCAGTGCTGGTTGTGGTATAGTTAATCGGTGTTTTGCTGCTGACTGGTGCAGTAGCAACTTCATCATAGTCTACTTCCTTGATTACATCAACACCTGGTTTAGTGCCGGTGCCAACAACTAATGCGCCCATTTGACCATTTGTGCCAATAGCGTAATTGCCAGCCTCAGCGTCGGTTATGCCAGCCGCTGCCATGGCTTGAGATTCTCTTTCTTGCCTCTGTGTTGCCTTCAGTGCCGCATATTGTGCTGAGCCTTCAGAGCCTTGCGGTATGCCTGCTGCTGCCTTTTCTGCTCGTATGCGGGCAAATTGTTGAGCTAGGGTTTCGCCCACAGGTTGGCCAGGGTTGTTTTGCAACCATTGATTATATGCTTGTGCTTTATTTGGATCGTAACCTTGAGTGGCCATGTCTGTTTCCTATAGCTTATTTACCGCTGACAAAAACGGCTCAGTTTAACAAGAGGTTGACAATTGTTGTAAATATGCTACAATCCTAATAAGGAGACCTTGTCATACTATGACTTTATTACCAAAAGCGGCACCTCGTGTCAATTACCTAAATAATCGTGATATTTTGAAAGAAATACACTTCAGCAAGAATACCTATTGCTGGTATCGCGATCCTGTGCAGGACCACCAATTTGATTTGATCCTGCCCAGTCTAGACAAAATCAATCAACGCACTGTAGTTGAGGCAAGAAAAAATCGTGCTGATCGTATCAAACGCGAAACAGGCGAAGTGATTGATCAAAAAAAAATACCCAACACTGATTTAGTATTCCGCATCACTTGTTGGGATCACATTCCCAAAGCACCTAAAAAAATTACCAAGGCCGAAGCCAAACGTAAAAAGCTAGAAGACATTTTTGAACTGGATGATGTGGCAGAAGATCCACTAGCAGAAATATTGGATGTACCTGTGCTGGATCTAAACCACGTGCGTGTGAATTTTCCCCCGTTCGAACAGTATAGACTGGACGAAGACAAGAAGCCTTATATTGTGGGCCGTAGCCATTGGAAAGGTGATTTGGCTACAGGAGAGTTTTCTAAGGACCACGGCACAATGACCAAGAAGCTGGCACTGATGTTTATGAAACTGTGCGAACGCTATGCCACTCGTTCCAACTGGCGTGGCTACACCTACAACGAGGAAATGCGTGGACAAGCTCTACTTCAACTTAGTCAAATTGGTCTTCAATTTGACGAATCAAAATCGCAAAATCCCTTTGCTTACTATACCGCTGCTATCACTAATAGTTTTACACGAATTCTTAACATCGAAAAGAAAAATCAAAATATCAGAGATGACATCTTGGAGATGAACGGCCTAAATCCGTCATGGACTAGACAGAACTCCGGCAAAGCTGGTATGGCTGCCATGTCCGGACCGGTTGTATCTAGCTTGGATGAGTAGTATACTAGCAGGATGACTAATCTATTCCGCAAGGCCGCAATCTTCACTGACATACACTTTGGACTCAAAAGCAATTCAACCTTGCACAATGAAGATTGCTTGGCCTTTGTAAAATGGGCCACTGCCAAAGCCAAAGAAGAGGGTTGCGAAACTGCCATGTTCCTAGGCGACTGGCACAATAATCGAGCTAGCCTAAATATTGTGACGCTAAACTACAGTCTTCGATCACTGGAACATCTAAATGCTAATTTTGACCGTGTGTATTTTATACCTGGGAATCACGACCTTTATTATCGCGACAAGCGTGATATTCAAAGCGTGGAGTGGGCACGCCATCTCCCCAATGTGGAAATATGTAACGATTGGTTTAGTAGCGGTGACGTCGTTATTGCTCCTTGGCTTTGCGGCGATGACCATAAGAGGATTCCTAAACTGACTGGCAAGTATATGTTTGGGCACTTTGAACTGCCGGGCTATCTAATGAATGCCATGGTAGAGATGCCAGATCATGGTGAAGTGCGCAGAGAAGACTTTGAGAATTTTGAACATGTATTCACCGGACACTTTCACAAGCGACAGACCAAAAAGAATATTACCTACATCGGTAATGCGTTCCCTCACAATTATGCAGATGCTGGTGACGACGAACGAGGACTTACTGTACTGGAGTGGGGAGCAGCGCCTGCGTTTCATGCTTGGCCTGCTCAACCCACGTACAGAGTATACGGACTTGCAAACCTTATTGATAACGCTCCAGCTCTTCTTAAGCCCAAGATGCATGTGCGTGTTGGGCTAGACATTGAGATTTCGTACGAAGAAGCCAACTTCATCAAAGAAACGTTTGTGAAAGACTACAACTTACGTGAGATGAGTTTGATACCAAACAAAAACTCAGATGTAGACACCGACATGGCTCCTGGCGAGATCAAGTTTGAGTCAGTGGATCAAATTGTTACAGACCAACTCACAAACATTGAGTCAGAATTTTACGACAACAAGTTACTATTGAAGATTTATCAAAACTTATGATCCAAATACGCGACCTTACTGTTAAAAACTTTATGAGTGTGGGTGCTGCCACACAGGCCATTGACTTTGATCGCAATGATCTTACATTAGTACTGGGTGAAAATCTGGACCTAGGTGGCGATGGCTCACGTAACGGAACAGGCAAGACCACAATCATCAATGCGCTAAGTTATGCCCTATACGGACAAGCACTGTCAAACATCCGCAAAGATAACTTAGTAAACAAGACCAATGCCAAACACATGTTGGTCAGTTTAGACTTTCACATCAACGGCACAGACTACAAAATTGAACGTGGACGCAAGCCTAACGTGCTCAAGTTCTATGTCAACAACGAACACAAGGCCGCAGAGGATGAAGCACAAGGGGATTCGAGAGAGACACAAGACGCCATAGAGCGCATTATTGGCATGAGCCATGACATGTTCAAACATGTGCTGGCGCTGAACACCTACACAGAACCGTTTCTAAGTTTGAAGGCCAATGATCAACGCACCATCATTGAGCAGTTGTTGGGCATTACCTTGTTGAGTGAACGTGCTGACCGCATCAAAGAACTCAACCGACAGACCAAAGATGCCATTCAGTCTGAAGAGTTTAGAATTCGTGCTGTGCAAGAAGCCAACAAGCGCATTGAAGAACAGATAACCAGTTTGGAAAAGCGTCGAACCATGTGGCTTAAAAAGCAACAGGAAGACTGTGCTGGGTTCGAAACGGCTATCGGTGACCTTGAACACATTGACATTGATGCTGAAGTACAAGCACATAGAGACTTAGAAGCATTTCACATTAAGAAAAAAGCCATTGATGAGGCCAATCGATACATTCGACAAATTGCCGCAGATGATGTCAAGCAACAAAAACTGTTGGACAAACTACGAACAGAGATTGCAGCCTTGGACGATCACAAGTGTCACTCATGTGGACAGGACTTGCATGACAACAAGCAAGATGAACTCAAGCAAGCCAAAGAAGAATTGCTAAAAGAAACTGCACTGCAATTGCTCGTCAATAACACGCAAGAACAAGAACACCAAGATACACTGACCAGTTTGGGAGAACTAGGTCCAGCACCCACTGTGTTTTACGACACATTGGAAGATGCGCTAAATCATCGCAACACTCTCGGCACTTTGCGAACCAGCTTGGACACACGACAATCAGAGTCAGATCC
>Ga0114970_10000444_pt1 | contig 30980 bp, 23 predicted proteins | sample M_140205_XF_Meta_FD_87030 | JGI IMG/M metagenome (GOLD analysis project Ga0114970, IMG submission 87030) | Freshwater microbial communities from Lake Montjoie, Canada to study carbon cycling - M_140205_XF_MetaG | ecosystem: Environmental > Aquatic > Freshwater > Lake | place: Lake Montjoie...
CGGGATGTCTTCGAGCCGCTTCCGGAGCGGTGGCAGCTTGATCGGCACCACGCGAAGGCGGTAAAACAGGTCTTCCCGCAGGAGGCCCTGCTGCACCGCTTCCTGCGGGTCCCGGTTCGTGGCCGAAATGAAGCGCACATCGACCACCGCATCCTGCGTCTCGCTCCCCAAGCGCCGCACCACGCCATCTTGCAGCACGCGAAGTAACTTTGCCTGTAACGGCATTGTCATTTCGGTCAGCTCGTCCAGAAAGAGCGTGCCGCCGTTGGCGACTTCGAGCAAGCCGGCCTTGTCGCGGTCCGCACCCGTAAAGGCGCCCTTGCGATAGCCGAACATTTCCGATTCCAGCAGGTTGTCCGGCAGCGCCGCGCAGTTGAGGGGCACCAGCTTCCGCGCCGTTCGGCGGCTGTGCCGATGAATGAACTGGGCGATCATCTCCTTGCCGGTGCCGCTTTCGCCGCTGATCATCACGGAGGCGTCGGTGGCCGCCACCTTCTGGGCGAGCTCGACCGCTTTCTTGAATGACGGCGACACGCCCAGGAGGGCCATCGGCTCGCCCGCACCGTTCTGCGTGACTAACGACGGCTTGATCTGCTCGCGGCTTTCGTTATTGGCATGTGCGGCATGCGCCGCACGTCCAACCAGCACTTGGAGATGCGAGGCGGAGAAAGGCTTCGGCAGGTAGTCCCAGGCGCCGGCGCGCAGCGCCTCGATGCTCGAGGCGACACTCGGGTTGCCGGTCATCATGACCACCATCGCATCCTTGTGGGTCTCGATCGCGGCCTTGAGGACCTCCATGCCCGAGATGGGGGCCATATAAAGGTCGGCCAGGATCAGGTCGAACTTGCGCCGCCGTACCATCTCCAGCGCTTCCTCGCCGCGGCCGGCGGTCACCACGGAATGCCCGTCCATCTGGAGGACCGACGCACATCCCTCCCGGAGTGTCCGATCGTCGTCGGCTACGAGAATGCGGAGGCCGGTGCCCTTGTCGGGTACCGCCGGAGCGCTGGCGTCTGAGAGGAACGGTTGGGTCATAAGGGAGGTACGGGGTCGGGACGGGCCAGCAGCAAGCGGGAACGACAGGATTCAGAGTCGCTGATGTATACTGATGCGGGGACGAGACACCCCCGTCGATTTCTTACAACAGTAGTAGTCGCGCAACGGAAGTGTTGCTCCGTCTGCTCGAAATACGACTGGGCTCCGAATTCGTCAATAATTCCGTGGTGTTGATACGACAGATTCCGTTTCGTGACCGCAACAGTGTCGAAAAAGTCGCGGTGATGTAGTGACGGCGCAGCACTGTGCGTGCGCTTACGCCGCACTGTGTTGCGGATCAATTCGCTCAACCGTCATACCACCGGCACTCCGTCAGACTTCAGCCCGCACAATCCATGGCCGGTTCGCAGATTCAACCACATCAGTCGCGGGATACCGCGATGGATTCTTTCCAAGACGACGCACCTCCAGCAGACTGGGGAGGGGGTCAGCAGCAGGCTGCCCCGGAGCGGACAGGACCGTCGCTCAGTCGATATCTCTCGGCACTGAATCGATTCAAATGGATGATCGTCGCCTTTGGCCTGCTCGGTGGCGCCGGCGGGTACGTGGCAACCCAGTATATCGAGCCAGAGTTCGAGGTACGGGCCACCATTCTCCTTGAGCAAGGCACCGGCACTGAGGGCTCCAGCCGCGGGCCCATTCAGGGGGAGGAGCTGCTGCAGGCATCGGGTTGGAAGGATTTGCTGCGCTCCTTCGCCATCGCCGATCCGGTCGTCACGGAAATGGGACTTTTTGTCTCCCCGCAAATTGCCGCCGACAGCTCGCTGTTCCGGCCATTCCGCGTGGACCAGACGCGACTGCGCCCGGGGGACTACGTGCTCGCGGTCGCTGGTACCAGCTATACCCTGACCTTCATGGCCAAAGCGCAGGGAGCGGTTGGGGGAATCGTCGAAAAGGGGGCGGTCGGTGACTCGATCGGCCGGAACGTGGGGTTCCAATGGCAGCCAGCCGCCGCCAGCCTCGCCAATCGGTCGGCGCTGGCGTTCCGGGTACAGACACCTCGAGAGGCATCCATCGGCCTCATTAGCCGAATGGACATGAAGCTCGACGGCGGCAGTGCGTTCTTATTCCTCACGCTCACTGGTACGGACGCCACGCGCACGGCGGCCACTCTGAATGCGTGGGTCGAACAGTTCGTCGTGGTCGCGATGGCGCTCAAGAAAAAGAACGTGATGTCGGTCGCCACGATTCTGGACGGGCAGCGCGCGTACGCGGCCACTGGACTTTCCCAAGCCGAGTCGGAGCTGGAAAGCTTCCGTGTGCGCACGGTGACCGAGCCGAATGAACGGCAAACGATTGCGCCAGGCATCGAGATGACCAATTCGCCGGTTTTCGACGCGTATTTCCGCGATCGCGTGCTCGCCGACAATTACCAGCGCGATCGGTTGGCGCTGGAGCGCCTCCTCGATGCTGGTCGTCGCACCGGTACCATCACGCGTGAGGCCGTCCTGTCCATTCCGATCGTGAATAGCGATCCGGCGGCCGAGAATCTGCGCCGCGCGCTCACCGAGCAGGCCGATCGCGAGCAATCGTTGCGCCGTCTTCGGGAGAGCTATACCGACGAGTTCCAAAAGGTCAAAGACGAACAGGCGGCGCTGGTCGCGCTGCGATCGACCACGCTTCCCAATGCGATGGGGTCGTATCTCGCCGAGCTGCGCCTGCGGGAGCAGTCGCTCAACGCGACCGTCGCCCAGAGCAGCAAGGATCTCCGAAGCATTCCGAGCCGCACGATCGAGGAACAGCGGCTCAAGCGTCAGGTGGAAGTCAGCGCCGAGATGTATCGGAACCTGAACCTGAAGGCCGCGGAGGCCAAGCTCGCCGAGGCGGCCACCGTTCCAGATGTTTCTATTCTCGATCCCGCCGTCGCGCCGCTCCGCCCCACGCAGAATACGGCGCCGGTCATCATTTTCGGAGCATTCGCGGCCGCGCTCGGACTCGGCGTGGTGCTGGCCATCCTGCTCGACCAGGTCGATAAGCGCTTCCGGCATGCCGAACAGGCCACGGCCGATCTTGGACTGTTTGTGCTGGGCGTCGTGCCCGTGGTCGGAGCCAGGAAGGGACGAAAATCGGCAGATGTCACGTCGCAGGTGGTCGAGGCGTTCAGAACCATCCGGATGAACGTCCGCTATGCCGCCGACCCGTCACGTCCGCTGGCCATCACGATTACCAGTCCGGGACCGAACGACGGCAAATCGCTGATCGCCAGCAATCTGGCGCTGTCGTTCGCCGAGTCCGGTGCGCGCACCCTGCTGATCGATGGCGACATCCGTCGAGGTGAGCTGGGACAGACCTTCGGGACGACAACGCGCCCGGGCCTCGTCGAGTATCTGGAAGGCACCGCCCTGATCGCTGAAGTGCTACATCCTGTGGCGGCGCACGCGAACCTCACGCTGTTGCCCGGCGGCGCCCGGAAGCGACGGGGTCCGGAACTGCTGGCCACCCCGAGGCTGGTGCAGCTGATCAACCAGATGTCGGCAGAATACGACGTCGTGATCGTAGACTCGCCGCCACTGGGCGCTGGTTTCGATGCCTTCGCACTCGCGACCGCCACCGGTAATCTGGCGTTGGTGCTGCGCGCGGGAGTCACCGATCGCAAGATGGCTGAGGCCAAGATGGCGGTCGTGGATACGCTCCCGGTACGCGTGATGGGTGCGGTGCTCAACTGCATCAAGCTCACCGGTGCATACGAATACTATTCTTACTATCAGGATTACGCGGCACATGACGAAGATCCACCGGCGCGTTTGACCGACGGCTCCGATTCTGTTCGCACTCTTACGATGACTGGCCGATGACATCAAGTTCGCGAAAATCAAAGTGGCGCCGCTGGGCGTTTGCCGTTGTGCTCGTGAGCGGCCTGCCGTCGGCCGGGGCGCAGGTGGCCCCGGCGGCCGGCGCTCAGCGCGCGTCGCGCGCGGAGTTGGCTGCCCGTTTGGCCACCGTTGAGCAGGACTTGGCCAACGGAAAGCTCAAGGATGGCAACCAGAACCGCGCGAAGGCCGAGGTCGCAGCGATTCAGCAGCGACTGCGGCAGGGTGACTTCAAGGTGGGCGACCGGTTCGTGCTCACCACTCGTCAGGATGCCGTGCGCGCAGATACCGCGTCGGTGCGCGACAGTCTCATGGTGTCGCTGCTGGCGCTGCCTGATGTGTCGCTCGCTGGCGTATTGCGTTCAGAGCTCGACGACCGGCTCAACGCGCATGTCGCACGATTTGTCAAGAATGCGTCGGTGCGTTCGAGCGTGCTTACGCGGATTTCCATTCGCGGCGCCGTGCAGGGCCCAGGCTTCTACTACGCCCCACCCGACCGGCCGGTCAGTGATCTCGTGATGCTGGCGGGCGGCCCGTTGGTCACGGCCAATCTCGACCAGCTCGAGCTCCGGCGCGGCTCGGTGGTGCTGCTGCAGCTCAAGGACTCGAAGCGCGCGGTGAAGGACGGGCGCACCCTCGAGCAGCTTGATATTCAGTCGGGCGACGAAGTCATCATCTCGGCCAAGCGCGGGCGGCCCGCGTTTTCCTCTGTGATGCAGCTGCTTTTCGTCTTCTCGTCGTTGTTGTTCGCCTTCCTGCAGTTCGTTCAGTGGTACTACACTCGCCAGGACGCCTGAGTGTTTCGCGTGCATTCCAACGTCTATTTCTCCATCCTTCCGATCGGTGGCGGCGGGCCGCGGCCGCCTGCCCGAAGCATCAGTGCCGCGCGCAGCGAACCGGTCGCCCTCTCGGTCACTGGCCCCGATGACGACTTCGAGCCGCGACCGCGGTCGGAGCTGATGTCCCGGGCCTTCAACTGCGCGGCGGCGGTCCTGCTGTTGATCGTGACCGCGCCGGTCATGCTGCTTGCGGCCGTGCTGATCCGCCTATCTTCGCGTGGCCCGGTGCTCTACACGCAAACGCGGGTCGGCATTGATCGCCGATGGAATCGCACGCGCGCGATGCGGGAACGTCGGCGTGAGGACTTGGGCGGGAGTCCCTTCACGATTTATAAGTTCCGTTCCATGCGGGTCGATGCCGAGATGAACGGCAAGGCAGTGTGGGCCACGCAGGACGATGAGCGGGTCACGGGGATCGGTAAGGTCATGCGCAAGACGCGCATCGACGAGTTGCCGCAGCTCTTCAACGTGCTCTGCGGAGATATGAATGTGGTTGGGCCGCGCCCCGAACGCCCGAGCATTTTCGTGCGCCTGCGGGAGCAGATTCGGGAGTATCCGGTTCGGCAGCGCGTGAAGCCCGGGATCACCGGGCTGGCGCAGGTTTCGAATCCGTATGACACGTGTCTCGACGACGTGAAGCGGAAAGTGTATTTCGATGTGGAGTACATGAAGCGGCAGTCCCTGTGGCTCGATGTCTGTATCATGGCGCGGACCGTGCCGGTGATGCTGTTCCGAATCGGGGGATGGTAGGTCTCCGTACGCAACATGCGGCTGACTGGTGGCGCTGATGCGCATCGAGCAACTGCACGCCAGCGCGTGGGATGATCGTGGGCGTGATCGCTGGCATCAGGTGATTGCAGGCATGCCCGCGTCCAGCCCGTTCCTCTCCACCGCGTGGACGAACGCCTGGATGCGCGTCTTCGGTCGCGTGCTCAAGTCAGTGCAGGTGAGTGTACTCGATGCGAGCGGCGCGCCGATGGGATCGTGTCTGCTCACATCAAGAGTTCGGCGTACCACGGTCGTGCCGCACGTGCGAGTGCACCTCAATACCGATGGGGAAAATGCGATGGACAGCGTCATTGTGGAGCATAACGCGCTACTCGCCATCGCTGGGGCTGAAGATGTCGTAGCGCGGGCCATCGCTGGACATGTGGTCGACATGCGGGCCGACGAATTTCACGTGGCCGGTGCGGGTGAGGTGGAAGTGAGCCGCCTCCTGCGTGCGTTTCCCTCCTGGACGGCCGACATCGAGTGGCACGACGCGCCCTTTGTGAATCTCGAGCGGCTTCGCGCGGCTTCCCGTTCACATCTCAGCGTGTTGAGTCGAAACACTCGCGAACAGCTCCGGCGCAGCCTCGCGCGCTATCAGTGCCGCGGCCCGATCGTTGTCGAGGCGGCGCGTACGGTGTGCGAGGCGGAGGCGATGTTTGTCGAGCTGGTTGCGCTCCATGAATCACGATGGCAGGCGGTCGGACACACCGGCGCGTTTGCCAGCGCGTCGCGTCGCGAGTTCCATCGGGCGTTCATTCGGGAAGGGGTGCCCGCCGGAAACGCACAACTGCTGCGGATCACGGCAGGCGGCGACACGATCGCCGTACTGTACAACCTGGTGGCCAATGGCCGTGTGAATTTCTATCAGTCGGGACTTCGTCTGGAAGACGACAAGCACTTGAAGCCTGGGATGGCAGCGCATCACCTAGCCATCCAGTATTGTCTTGAGCACGGCTATGCGGAGTACGACTTCCTGTCATCCGCTCCCGGTGAAGGGCGCTACAAGTCGTCGCTCGCCAACGAGTCACGGCAGCTCGCCCACCTGACCCTTGCGCGCCCGGGGTGGCGATGTCGCTACTTCAATGGCTTGCGACGCCTGCGCCACGGTGCGAGGAGGATCGGTCGCTCCTTTACGCTTCGCCGTGTCCCGCGCCGCACGGCGGAGATGCCGGAGCGGTCGTCGTGATTCGCTTGGCAAAAGCGGCGACCCTCAGTCTCTTGGCGCAACCGTGGTTCGGTCGGTTCCTGTCGCTTGGCGGGGGGCCGCGTTGCGTCGTGCTGATGTTGCATCGCTTTCGGTCGGCCGACAGCAAGGTGACCGGGCACGATCCGGCGCAGCTGCGCACATTGCTCGCCGGTCTGCGCCGCAGCAACATCGCGCTGATTGACGTGGCGCAGGCGATCACGGCCATGAGCGACGCTGACACTCGGGACTCGCTTCCCCGTCGATCAGTCGCCTTTACCGTCGACGACGGATACGCCGATCTGGTGGAAATTGGCGAGCCCGTGTTCGCCGAGTTCGACTGTCCGGTTACCGGCTTTGTGGTGCCCGGCGTCATCGACGGGCACTGCTGGTTCTGGTGGGATCAGATCGACTGGATCTTGCGGCAAACCACAGCCTCCTCGTTGTCGCTCGAGCTGCAGGGGCAGCCGGTCACCCTCCAGTGGTCCAAGGCCCGTTCGCGCTACGTCGAGCAGAATCGGTTGATCGAGCGCCTCAAGAAGATCGATCACAGCGCGCTGCTCGTGTTCATGAACGAGCTCGCGAGGGTGGCTGAGGTGCCGATTGCCATCCCGGCACCGTCGCGATATCGCGTGCTGAGTTGGGATGAACTGCGGGCTGCCGAGGCACGCGGCATGCGCTTCGGCCCGCACAGCATGACGCATCCGATTTTGAGCCAATGCACGGCGGCACAGTCGGCGTACGAAATCGGGGAATCCGTTCGGCGGGTGCGCGAGGAGCTGGCACATCCGCAATCGATCTTCTGCTATCCCAACGGGCGATCGAGCGATTACGGAATGCGGGAAATGGCGGCGATCAGTGCCGCCGGCATGGCCTCGGCGCTCAGCACACGGCCACATGTGCTGCGCGGACGCGACGCGCAGATGGCCGATCCGGACTGGCGTTTTGGCGTACCGCGCTTTGGGTACGTCGATCACCTCGGCACGGTTGCTAGCTTGTTCCTTCGTTGAGTGCATCCAGCGACCCTGCGGCGTCCCTGCGCAGAATGACGCGTGCACCGGCCTACGGGTCGGCACCGATCCCCTCGGCGACCTTCGCCGCCGAGGGGATTTTCGCGTGAGCGACGTGACCGACTTATCATGTCACAAGTCGTGCAGAGAGCGGGTGTAGAGTCGCCGCTCGCCACGTCTGCTCCGTTCTGAGGTGAAGGCCCCTGATGACATTTCCCCGCAACGCGTGACCTCACTCGTGCACGATTCCGTGGGCGGCTCACGGGAGCTGCTCCGCACCCGACGTGTGGCTACGCTGAGCGCGCTGGCTCTGCTGTTGCTGACGTATGCCGGCAGTTGGTGGCGCTTTCCGTTGGTGTGGATGGACAACCGCAGCTATGGCTTTCTCGCGGCGGGATTCTGCGTCTCGATGCTCTGGCAGGAGCGCGATCACCTGACATACGAACGTGGCGAGGTAAACGTCGGGCTTTCTCTGCTGCTGGCGGGGCTCTCGTTGGGCTGGTTCGTGGCGATGGTGGTGAATGTGCAGCTCGTGCATTTGGCCGCGCTGCCGATGGTCCTGCTGGTGTGGACGGGCGTCGTGTTCGGACCCACGGCGTTGCAGCGCACGCGCCCCATCGCGCTGATCTTCCTGCTCGCCGTGCCGGTCTGGGAGCTGTTGAACGGACCGCTGCAGTGGATGACAGCGTTCGTGAATGGCGTCCTCGTGCACATGACGGCGCTCAGCGCCGTCGTCGACGGCAATCTGATTCGATTCCCCTTCGGCACCATCGAAGTGGCGGAGTCATGCGCGGGGCTCAGCTACTTCATGACCGCGCTCACGATCTCGACGGTATACGGCCACACCACGCTGCGCCATTCACGGGCCAGAGCCATGGCGATTGCTGTTGCCGTGTCGCTGGCGATCGTGGGGAACTGGCTGCGGGTGTTCGGACTCGTGCTGGTCGGCTCGCACACCCGCATGCAGTCGCCGCTCATGAGCGAGCACGCGACCTACGGATGGGTCATCTTCTGCACCACGTTGGCCGGCTTTTTTGCCGCGACACGTCGCATCGAACGCTTTGATGCAGCATTGGGGCCAGAGCCACGCATGGCGCCGGCAGATACCGACGCACATGCCGACGCGACAGGACTCGAGCTCGCCGCGCACACCCCGCGCACGCGTCTGGCGGTGGCAACGGCCGTCGCCCTTCTCGGTCCGATCCTCTATTTCTCGCTCCAAGCGATCCCGCTGGCGCCCGTATCCGAAGCGCGCGCTGCGGGCATTCATGGAGGTGCATCCTGGACGCCAGCCGCGCCGCCGCCGGCAACCGGCGGCACTCCGCGGTGGGTGCCGGCCTATCACGGGGCAAGCAAACGGCAATCCACTTGGTTCGCGCGAGGCACCGAGCGTGTGCAGGTCGATCGCTTCATCTATGCGGCCCAGTCGCAGGACGCCGAACTGGTGAGTTCACAGAACCGGGTCGCGTCGGTGCCGAACACGCTGGCCGAACGCACCGTCGGACCGCTCGATAGCGACCTACGAATCGTGAGCGAATCTACGATCCGGACCTCGGAGGGCATTCGGCTGGTCTGGCACTGGTACCACGTGGCAGGGATTGAGACATCCAATCCCGCCAAGGCCAAGCTGCTCGAATTCGTTGCGTTCGTGCGGCGAGGGCCACCGTCGGAGCTGATCGCGGCGAGTACACCCTGCGGCCCGCGTGACTGTGGTGACGCGCGCGCAACGCTCTTCGAGCTCGCGACCGGCCGTTCGATGCCGCGCTGACTCTTCGGCGCGGCGTGCCGACCCCCACCTTCCCGGGGGCTACCGTCGCGCCATCAGTCGGGCAATGAGCCGGTCGCAATCAGCGCGACCTACCCCTGCATGCGTTGGTAGTGTGTGCAACGTCTCTGCGAGCTCGGCCGCCCCGTCCAGTGTTGCTGCACCCGCCTCGATGCTCGTGGCGAGTTCCGGATACTGCGCCAGCGTTCGCGGATAGGAGCGCGCGACTCCCAGCGCTCGCAGCGTGACGCCGATCTCAGGGGGAAGTCGTACCGGATACCGGAGGGCGCCGGAGTGCATGCCGGCTCCCGCACGGCATAACCGAAGCCCGGTCGCCTGCCCCAGAGCCTCCGCGTACTGGGTCTCCCTCCGTCGTCTGGCTGTCAGGTCGTCGGCCTCGCGATCGATAGCCTCGACCAGTAGCGCGGCGGATGTCGCGCTGATTGCCCGCGGCACGCTGGCCGTGTGGTACACGGTCTCTCCCAGCCGGAGTGACGGAATGGCATTGGGCAGCCAGTAAAGCCACGGCCTCGAGAGCAGTTCGCCAGCCGCCGCTTTGGCCAATGCCGCGGCCGACGCCAGCGTCGCGTCGCCGTGCGCCAACGCGTCTACGCCTGTCGTTACCCGCTGCAGCAGTGCACCGCCACCGCCAGCGTTGAGTCCCTTGCCGCGACCGAAGCTCAGGATAGACCAGTCCGCGAGGGCTCCACCGCGAACTCCACCCTTGGTCCCGCCCGCCTGCTGCGCCGCGTCCTCGATCACGACTGCGCCGTATGGCCTCGCCAATTCGATCACCGCGCCGATGTCCACAATCCACCCGAACAGGTGCACGGCGACTACATGCGAAGATCCTGCGTCGAGGCACCGCCGAAGCGACGACAGATCTGGGGAAAGCGTTTCTGGGTTCGTGTCGTAGAGCATGATGCGATAGCCGGCGCTCACGGCGGCCGCGCCAACATCGGGGCATGCGTACGCCGGCAGGGCTACGAGTGGTGCTCGGCCGGTGGCCGGGAGGGTGAGGCGGAGCGCCCGCTGTAATGCTGAGGTCCCGCTGTCGGTGAGCGTGATCTCGCGATTCGGGTACAATCGGCCCAGCCGATCACGCGCGGCGAGACGTAGCCGTGCTGCGCCGTCGCTAAGCTGGTCGACGGCCGCACGCCACAGGGCTGACGGGCCGATCGCGGAATACACAGGAGGAATGTGCCGGAACACCGGAATCAACGAGCCTCGGGAAGCGAACGATCACGGAGGCGCGGCGCGCGCCCAGCGGGAAGCCCCGCGTTGCCGCCACCGCGTGGAGTGCGTCTCTCCACGTGTACAGTATGTTGCATTCTCATTCTGCCAACCCTCTCCGCGACTCGTGCCAACCATTCTCCTCACTGACCCCGAGCAGCGTGCGGCCCTGGCGGCCGCCCGTTCGTTCGGCCGGCAGGGGTGGCGAGTGTTCACCCTCGGCGTTTCACGAGGGCTGGCCGGCGTCTCCCGCTCAGTCGTACGGCATCACCATATCCATGCCGAGGATGTCGGCATCGCGTCGCGCCTGATCGCCGCCGTCGCCGATGTCGTCCGGCGAGAGCAGGTCGATGTGGTCGTCCCGGTCACGGACGCGGCATCTCGTGTGCTGCTCGGTGCCAGCGAGGCGGTCGGTGCCGTCGTCGCCGGACCCACGGCGGCGGCGTATGCCAGAGCCAGCGACAAAGCGGCACTCCTGCGCGTGGCGGCGCAGTGCGGCCTCCGCGTGCCCCGTCAGCAGACGCTGACGACACGCGCGGACGACCACCGCGCCGCCGCGCTGGCGTCAGGAGCCGTGGTGGTCAAGCCGGCGCGCTCCGTGGTCGAGGTGAACGGGGCCTCCCGATCGCTGGGCGTTCGGTTCGTGGCCGAGCCTTCAGCCCTCGATGCGGTGCTGGCGTCCTATCCGAACGAGGCCTACCCGCTGCTGGTGCAGGAGCGGACATTCGGTGACGGAATCGGCGTCTTCCTGCTCCGGTCGCGCGGGGTGACGCAGATGCAGTTCGCCCACCGACGATTGCGTGAGAAGCCGCCTGCCGGTGGCGTGAGCACGTATCGCGAAGCCATTGAGCCGCCATCCGCCCTGCTGGGTCACTGCGAGCGACTGCTCGATGTGCTGCAGTACGAGGGCCCGGCGATGATCGAGTTCAAACAGGATGGGTGCACCGGCGAGTTCGTGCTCATGGAGATCAATGCGCGGCTCTGGGGATCACTCCAGCTGGCGGTCGATGCCGGCGTGGACTTCCCAGTGGCGTTGGTGCAGATGGCGCTCGGACACGCGATCACGCCGCCGGGCACCGTGGTGGCCGGCGTGCGTACCGTCTGGGAACTCGGCGAAGTCGATCACGCCCTGGCGCTGCTTCGCCGGTCCCGCGAAGCGCTTCATGCGCCGAGTACGCTGGCGGTCGGCTGGAGAGCGGCGCTGCACGCGTTGACCGATCACCGATGGAGCGATCGCCCGGAAGTCTTTCGTTGGAGCGATCCCATGCCGTTCGTTGCCGAACTTTCACGATGGATCCGAGGACGCTGAGTGCTGGAGATTCTGGGTTGGATTCTGATCGCCGCCCCCGTTGTGTTGGGCGGCTACGCGTTCATCGGGTATCCCGGCATCGTGTGGCTCTGGTCGCGCCTGCGACCCGCATACGTGCTGCCCCCCGATCCGGTGGAGTGGCCGGAGATCAGCATCCTGATCGTGGCCTACAACGAGGAGCGGCGGTTGCGCCGCACGTTGGAGCACGCGCTCGCCACCGACTATCCGGCCCATCGGCTCAATGTGCTGGTCGTGTCCGATGCGTCGAGCGATGGGACGGATGACCTCGTTCTCACTTACGGCGACCCGCGGGTGCGTTTGCTGCGCATGCCCGAGCGCAGCGGCAAGCCGGCCGGAGAGAACGCGGCCGGTAGCATGCTGCGCGGCGACATCGTGGTGTCGATCGACGCCTCGATTCTGATTCCACGCGATTCACTCAAGCCGCTGATTCGAGCGTTGCTCGATCCATCGGTCGGGCTCGCGTCGGGCCGCGACATGAGTGTCGGCGACGAAGCGCGGGAGGGGAACAAGGCCGAGTCGTCGTACGTGGGCCTCGAGATGACGCTCCGCCATCTCGAGACGCGTGTGCACAGCATCGTCGGGGCCAGCGGGTGTTTTTATGCCAACCGACGACATTTGCAGCAAGTGCAGTTGCCCAACGAGCTCGCCCGCGATTTCGCCGCGGCGAGTGTGGCGCGGGCGCATGGGTATCGTGCCGTGTCGGTGGATGAAGCGACCTGCCTGGTCCCGCGCACGCCCACGCTCAAGGCCGAATTGCGGCGGAAGAGTCGCACCATGGGTCGCGGACTCGACACGCTCGTTTACCTGCGCGGCATGATGAACCCGTTCACGTACGGGAGCTACGCGTTCATGATGGTGTCGCACAAGTTGGTACGCTGGCTGCTCTTCCCGGCGCTGTTGGGCTGGCTGATCGGGCCGTTACTCGTCGTGCGTGCGGCACCGTGGGCGTTGCTGTTGTCGCTCGGAATGATCGTCGGTCTCGTAGTGGCACGCCTGGTGATCGTCTGGCCTGATGACCGTCGGCTGCCGCGTATCATTGCGCTGCCAGGCTATGTGTTCATCAGCATCGTGGCCGGATGGATGGCGTGGCTGCATCTGTTGCGCAACGAGAAGAGCGCCATGTGGGAGCCGACGCAGCGACCGGTGTCGGCGTGACGCTTCGCGTCCTGCATGTGGTGGCCCCTGCGCGTGCGGGAGGGCTCGAAACGGTCGTACTGCAGTTGACCACTGGGCTCCGCGCCCGCGGTCATGACGCACGGGTCGCGACGGTGCTGGACCCTGCCGACGCGGCGTCGCACCCGTTCGTCGAGGCGCTGGAGGAGGCCGGGGTGCCCGTGCACCGCATCGTCGTGGGTACGCGCGCGTATCGCGCTGAGCGAGCAGCGATCGCGCAGCTGATGCGGGAGAACGACGTGGATGTCCTGCACACCCACGGCTATCGCCCCGATGTCGTGGACGGCGGTGTGGCCCGATCGATGCACCGCGCGCACGTGACCACCTTGCACGGTTTCGTGGGCGGGAGCTGGCGCGGTCGCGTGTACGAGTGGCTTCAGGTGCGAGCGGCCGTTCGGGCGAGCGCGGCCATTGCGGTGTCGGCGCCGATTGCCGAGCGACTGCGGCGGGCAGGCGGTGCATCGACGACGCATCTGCTGCGGAATGCCGTGGCACCGAATACATCGGCCCTCGATCGCTCGGCAAGTCGCGCGGCGCTCTCGCTCCCCGCTGAGGCCGTGCTGGTCGGATGGGTGGGCCGGTTGTCCCATGAGAAGGGCCCCGATCTGTTCGTCGAGGCGTTGGCGCGAACGGGCGATCACGTTCACGGCGTGTTCGTGGGCGATGGTCCACTGCGCGAGCCGATGCGTACGCTCGCCGCCGAGCGTGGCGTGGCGCATCGCCTGCATTTCACCGGGATGCGCCCCCAGGCCAGTCGTTACCTCGCCGCGTTCGACGTGCTCGCGCTCACCTCGCGCACCGAGGGGACACCGATGGTGCTGCTCGAGGCGATGTGGGCCGGCGTGCCGATCGTGGCGACGGCGGTGGGCGGCGTCCCGGACATCATTGACCGGCACGTTGGTCTGTTGTGTCGGCCCGGTGAGCACAGTTGTTTCCAGCAGGCGATCGAGCGGCTCGTCGTCGATCGGCCTGCCGCCATAACGCTCACTAAGGCGGCGTATGCGCGTGTCAACAACGAATACTCTGTTGCTCGCTGGATCAGTGCGCATGAATCCCTCTATGCTGCCATTCTCCCGAATCGGTGACGTCGTGAGTGCCGATTCAAACACAGTACCTTCGGCGAATCTTGTTTCGGGAAGGAGCAGTGAGGCGCCTTCGACGGCATGGAGGTCGGCTCCGGAGGGTAGTCGTCCCGGTCATCGCCTGCTCGCGGTCGATGCGCTGCGAGGTGTGGCTGCTATGGCGGTCGTGCTTTACCATGTGCCGCAAGCGCTTCGAAACGCCGCTGGATTACCACGGGTAGTAGACGTCATCTTTTCGAATGGATATCTCGGCGTCGATGCGTTCTTCGTGCTGAGTGGCTTTGTTATTTCCATGAGCGTGGCCTCGGGCGCTTGGAACGTCGGGTATTTGCTGAGATTCGTCGCCAGAAGGTCGGTACGACTTGACCCCTCGTATTGGGCGGCTCTCGCGATAGAGCTCAGTCTCGGTTGGGTAGGAGTGCGCTTTCTAGGCGATCAATACCCGTTCCCGACTGTGCCCGATGTGTTCGCGCACCTTGCCTACCTCCAAGGCATGCTGAACGTCAGGCAGATCTCCGACGTGTTCTGGACGCTCTGCTTTGAGATTCAGTTCTATCTACTGCTTGTTGGACTACTCGTCGTGTCGCACGTGTCGGCAATCAGGCGCATCATCCCGCCGAGGGTTCTGCTAGCAGTCGTATTTTCGGCGCTCGTTGCCGTCTCGCTTGCTCTTCGCGGCGGCGCCATCAAGGGGCCGAACGAGGGTTTGGCGCTCATACGGATGTACCAGTTTGCGCTTGGCATCTCGGCGTATTTGTACGCCACGAACAAGATATCCGTAACGACGCTTTCGATCGTTGCCGGTGGCATCATCGCCGCCCGGATAGCAGATCACGCATTTGTGGAAACGGCAGTCATGCTTGCTGCATTCGTGACCTGCTATGCCTCGATTCGCTCTGAGCGGTTCAATCACCTGCTCGATGTGCGCCCGCTCCAGTTTCTCGGGCGCATCTCCTATAGCCTCTACCTGTACCACGCCAGCATCATAGGCCGCGCTTCGGCGGTTACGATGATGCTCGCGAAGACGGTTCCGAACGGAATGATTCCATTCCTTGGACTCGCTGCGGGGCTGCTCGGGTGTGTCTTCTTTTCGTACGTCATGTTCCGCCTCGTCGAGGCACCTACAATGAGGCTCAGCAGGCGAGTCAAGCTGGCATGAGGACGCGGCGCTCTGTTACGTGGCCGGTCGGCCGGTCCGAGCGGCGTACAACCCCTGCTGATCCGGCAACGTTGGCCCAACCCCAAAGTACTTGCTCTCGGGACGCCAGAAGTACCATCCGCTCACCGATGCGGCCGGATACATCGCAAAGCTCTCGGTGAGCGTGATCCCCGCGCGCTCCGGCACGCCGAGCAGCGAGAAGAGGGTGCCTTTCTCGGCGTGATCCGGGCATGCTGGATAGCCCGGCGCTGGACGGATGCCCTGATAACGCTCCTTGATGAGCCCCTCGTTGTCGAGCGACTCATTCGCGGCATAGCCCCAGAACTCTCGGCGCACGCGCGCATGCAAATGTTCGGCAAATGCCTCCGCCAGCCGGTCGGCGAGCGCCTGCACCAGGATCGCGCTGTAGTCATCGTGCGCCGCGCGATACTCGGCCGCCAACGCCTCAACGCCGTGCCCGGTAGTCACGGCGAAGGCCCCGACGTAGTCGATCACGCCGCTGTCGCGCGGCGCCACGAAGTCCGACAAGCAATGGTTCGGTCGTCCATCGCCCTTCTTGTCGAGCTGCTGCCGCTGCATATGCAGCGTGGCCGCCGTCGCCGCACCGGATGCGTCGTCGTAGAGTGCGATGTCGTCGCCCACGGCACTGGCGGGCCAGAACCCGAAGGCGGCACGTGCTTCGATGCGACCATCGCGGATCATCCTCGAGAGCATGTCCCGCGCGTCGGCGTACAGCGTGCGCGCGGTCTCACCAACGACGGGATCCTCGAGGATGGCCGGGTAGTGACCGGCCAACTCCCACGTTTGAAAGAACGGCGTCCAGTCGATGTACGGCACGAGCGCTTCCAGCGGATACTGCAGTAGCGTTTGGGCGCCGGTGAAGGTTGGCACCGGCACCGGCACCGAGAGGTCGATCGTCGCCTTGTTGGCACGCGCGACCTCGATCGGCACCAAACGCTCGGCCCCGCCACGCGCCGCTCGTGACACGCGGATGTTTTCGTACTCGGCACGTACGGACGCGGCGAAGCCCGCCTTGCGCTCGTCACTCAACAGCGCGCTCGTCACGCCCACCGCGCGCGACGCATCGAGCACGTGCACCACCGGCCCGCTGTAGCTGGGCTCGATCTTGAGCGCCGTATGCGCCTTGCTGGTGGTCGCGCCGCCGATCAGCAGGGGAATGTGCAGTCCGCGGCGCTCCATCTCGCTGGCCACGAACGTCATCTCTTCCAGCGACGGCGTGATAAGCCCCGAGAGACCGATCACATCGGCGTGCACTTCGATCGCCTTGTCGATGATGCTCGCGCAGGGCACCATGACACCCATGTCGATGACTTCGTAGCCGTTACACTGCAGCACAACACCCACGATGTTCTTGCCGATATCGTGCACGTCGCCTTTCACGGTGGCCATGAGCACACGACCCGCCGGCTTGCTGTCTACCGTCTTCAGCGCTTCGATGAACGGGATCAGGTGCGCCACGGCCTTTTTCATCACGCGCGCACTCTTTACCACCTGCGGCAGGAACAGTTTTCCTTCGCCGAACAGATCACCCACGACATTCATGCCGCGCATCAACGCGCCTTCGATTACCTCGATGGGGTGCGAGGCGGCGCGTCGCGCCTCCTCGGCGTCTTCCACGACGAACGCATCGATACCACGCACCAGTGCGTGGGCGAGTCGCTCCTCGATGGGCAGCGCGCGCCAGGCCAGGTCTTCGGTGGCCTTCGCAGCGCGACCCTTGGCCTGATCGGCCACTTCCAGCAGCCGCTCGGTGGCATCCTCTCGACGCGCCAGCACTACGTCTTCTACCCGCTCACGCAGATCGAGCGGAATGTCTTCGTAGGGAATGAGCTGCCCTGCGTTCACGATGCCCATGTCCATGCCGGCCCGAATGGCATGGTACAGGAACACCGCATGCATCGCTTCACGCAGCGGATTGTTGCCGCGGAAGGAGAACGACATGTTGCTTACGCCACCGGAAATCTTCGCGAACGGTAACGTGCGCTTGATTTCGCTCGTGGCCTCGAAATAGTCGAGCGCATAACGCGCATGCTCTTCGATGCCGGTGCCGATGGCGAAGATGTTCGGATCGAAGATGATGTCCTGCGGCGGGAAGCCCACCTGTTCGGTGAGAATCTTGTACGCACGCGTGCAGATCTCCACCTTCCGCGCGGCGGTGTCGGCTTGCCCCTGCTCGTCGAACGCCATCACGATGACGGCAGCGCCGTAGCGGCGCACCAGACGCGCCTGCCGCAGGAACTCGGCTTCCCCTTCCTTGAGCGAGATCGAGTTCACCACGCCCTTACCCTGCAGGCACTTGAGGCCGGCCTCGATCACGCTCCACTTGCTGGAATCCACCATCACCGGCACGCGCGAGATGTCGGGCTCCGACGCCACCAAGTTCAGGAAGGTGACCATCGCCTTCTCGGCGTCGAGCAGCCCCTCGTCCATGTTGATGTCGATGATCTGTGCGCCGCTGTCCACCTGCTGGCGCGCCACGACCAGCGCATCGCTGTAGTTCCCGTCAAGAATGAGCTTGGCGAACTTGGCCGAGCCGGTCACGTTGGTGCGCTCGCCCACGTTCACGAAATTCGTGTCGGGGCCGACGGCCATGGGCTCGAGCCCCGCCAGGCGCAACAGCGGCGCCACCTCGGGCACCTTCCGAGGCGCGACCCCTTCCACTGCCTTGGCAATGGCCGCGATATGCGCCGGCGTGGTGCCGCAGCAGCCGCCTACGATGTTCAGCAGCCCGCTCCGGGCCCATTCGCCGATCTGCTCCGCCATGATCTCCGGCGACTCGTCGTAGCCGCCGAAGGCATTGGGGAGGCCGGCGTTGGGGTGGGCGCTCACGTGCGTGTCGGCGATGCGCGAGAGCTCCGATACGTAGGCGCGCAGCTGGGCGGCGCCGAGCGCGCAATTGAGGCCGATCGAGATGGGTTTGATGTGGGACATGGAGGTCCAGAAGGCCTCCGTGGTCTGTCCCGATAGGGTACGGCCGCTGGCGTCGGTGATCGTGCCGGAGATCATGACCGGCACGCGCACGCCCGACTGCTCGAAATACGACTCGATCGCGAACAGCGCCGCCTTGGCGTTGAGCGTATCGAAGACCGTCTCGACCATCAGGATGTCGGCGCCACCGTCCAGCAGCCCCTTGGCCGCTTCGGTGTAGGCGGCCACCAGCTGGTCGAAGGTGACATTGCGCGCGCCCGGGTTCTCCACTTCAGGGGAGAGCGAGGCGGTGCGGTTGGTGGGGCCAAGCACGCCGGCCACGAACCGGGGCTTGGCCGGGTTGGCGGCTTCGAACTCGTCGGCCAGGGCGCGGGCCAAGCTGGCGGCGGCAACGTTGATCTCGTAGGCGAGTGATTCCATGCCGTAGTCGGCCATGGAGATCGTGTTCGCGTTAAACGTATTCGTCTCGAGGATGTCGGCCCCGGCCTCGAGATACTGCCGCTGGATGGCCCCGACGATCTGCGGTTGCGTGAGGGCGAGCAGATCGTTGTTGCCCTTGAGATCGCTCGGCCAGTCGGCGAATCGCGTACCCCGATAATCGGCTTCGGTGAGCCGATAGCTCTGGAGCATGGTCCCCATGGCGCCGTCGAGCAGCAAAATGCGCTCGGCGAGCAGGTGGCCAAGACGGTGACTTCGGGCGCTGGCGATGGTCATTCGCATAAATTAACCAATGCCATCCCGACGCACCTCTGCGACCCGCTTGGCATCAGCCTCGACACCCCCGAGCGCACGCACACTCCGGTATGCCAACTCACGAGCAATGCGCGTACTGATGGTCGACGCGGCGGGGTTCTCGCCTCCCTACGATTATGCTTTGGCGGCCGCGCTGCGCGCACGCGGCGTCGCAGTCGACATCGTTGAGCCTCGCGATACCGGGTCTTTGTGGCGCGACCCCGACGCGCTACCGGCGGTGTCTGGCGGGCTGCCTCGAAGCCTCGCCCGAATCGGTAAAGGCGTCCGCCATGTGTTTGGGATGCAGCAGCTGTTCACGCGCATCCGCAACGAGAAGCCTGACCTCGTACATTTTCAATGGCTACCGCTCCCCATGATCGACAGTGTCCTCTTGGGTCGGCTGGCAGGAAAGGTTCCATTAGTCTTCACGATGCACAACACGTCGCTCTTTCATGGTGTGGCGTCGTCGGGGATGCAGGGGTGGAACGCCGTTTCCAGCTACTCCTCGTTTGATCGGATCGTCGTGCATAGCCGGTATGGTCGCGACGCTGCGCTGCGCGCGGGTCGTGCCACGGAACGACAGCTCGTGTGCATCCCGCACGGGGCGTTCGCTCACTATTCCGCGCTGTGCTCACCAGAGCAAGTTGAACGAAACGGCCCGTTTACCTTCGTGTTTGCCGGGTCGGTGAAGCCGTACAAAGGTCTCGATCTGCTCGTGGGCGCGTTCAACGCGCTCGTTGAACGACGACCAGCCCTCGATGTCCGACTCATCGTCGCAGGCAGCCCTGGGCAAGACATCGCGCCGTTGCGGGAGGTCGCCAATCGCTCCGCTGGCTCGGCTCGGATCGAATGGCGACTTCGGCACCAGTCTGAACGCGAGCTGGCGACGTTGCTGGCGTGCTCACACGCCGTCGTCCTCCCGTATAGGGAGATTGATCAGAGCGGCGTGTTGCTGGCCGCTGTCGCCATGCATCGCGCTGTGATCGCTTCGGACATCGGTGGCTTCCCCGAGGTCCTTCGTCATGGTGAAAACGGGTTGCTCGTGCCGCCCAACGACGTGCATGCACTCTCCAGTGCCCTTGAGCGCCTCGCAGAGAATGCCGACCTGCGAACGCAGTTCGAGGCGAGTATGAAGGTGCTGTCACTTGGCGCGCTCAGCTGGGAGAGCGTGGCTGGGCAGACGGAAGCGATGTATAACTCGCTGCTCTCGTCTTGACCGTTTTCTCCGGAAGATCTATGCAACTGCACTCCCCGCGCCCCCGCGCCGCGCTTCTCGCCCGACTGCTCGACCCCGAACAGGTCATCGTGTTCGACGGGGCCATGGGCACGATGCTGTATGCACGCGGCGTGTTCATTAACCAGTGCTACGACGAGCTGGTGCTGCGTAGCCCCGATCTCGTGCGTGAGATCCATGCGGCGTATGCGAAAGCCGGCGCCGAGGTCCTGGAGACGAATACGTTCGGAGCGAACCGCGCGAAACTCACGCAGTATGGGCTCGAGGGTCAGGTGGCGGCCATCAACACCACGGCGGCCCAGCTCGCGCGCGATGCCGCGGGCGATCACCGCCTGGTATCGGGGGCCGTCGGCCCGTTGGGCGTACGTCTCGAGCCGTATGGACCGACTGCCAAGGACGAAGCGCGAGGCCTGTTTCGCGAACAGATGATCGCATTGAAGGCCGGTGGTGCCGACTGCTTCCTGCTGGAGACGTTCACCGATCTTGAAGAGCTGGAGCAGGCGATTCTGGCCGCTCGCGAGGTCGATGCCGGTATGCCGGTGATCGCGCAGGCCACGGTGGGCCCTGATCTGCGCACGGCGTTCGGCGCGAGCCCGGAAGACATCGCGCGCGTGCTCGATCGCTGGGGCGTGGATGTGATCGGGCTGAATTGCTCGGTGGGGCCGCAAACGATTCTTGACGCGATCGAGCGCATGGCCACCGTGACCACGCGCAAGCTCTCGGCGCAGCCGAATGCGGGGATGCCGCGCGATGTTGGCGGCCGCTCGATGTACATGGCGAGCCCGGAGTACATGGCCACGTATGCCCGCCATCTCATTCAGGCCGGCGCCAAGATCGTGGGCGGCTGCTGCGGAACCACGCCCGATCACATCAAGGCGATAGTGGAAGGGGTGCGTCCGTTGGCCCCGCGCACGCGCGTGATCGTGGAGCGCGACCAGTCTGGCGCCGTACGCGACGAGCCGGTTGGACGCACGCCGGTGCCACTAGCGCAGCGCTCGCGGTTTGGGGCCAAGATCGCCAGCGGGCAGTTTGTCACGTCAGTGGAGATCGTGCCGCCACGCGGCGTCGACACCGTGAAGTTGGAGCTTGACGCCGCGGCGCTGCACAGGGCCGGTGTCGATGCCATCAACGTGCCCGATGGTCCACGCGCGCAAAGCCGCATGGGCGCGATCGCCACGAGCCTGATCATCGAGCGTCACGGCATCGAGGCCGTCACGCACTACTGCTGCCGTGACCGCAACTTGCTCGGGATGCTCAGCGACCTGCTGGGCGCATCGGCACTCGGGCTGCGCAACATGCTGCTGATCACGGGCGATCCGCCCAAGATGGGTCCGTATCCCGATGCGACGGCGGTGTTCGACATCGACGCCATCGGACTCACTAATTTGGTGAGTACGCTGAATCGCGGTCTTGATCCGGGCAACAATCCCATCGGCGAGCCCACACGCTTCGTGGTGGGTGTGGGGGTGAATCCGGCCGCGATCGACCCAGCGCATGAACTCAAGCGGTTCCACTGGAAGGTGGAGGCCGGCGCCGAGTATGCGATCACCCAGCCCGTGTTTGATCCGGCGCAGTTGGAGCATTTTCTGGCCAGCATCGACGACGTGCGGATTCCTATTGTGGCGGGCATTTGGCCGCTGGTATCGGCGCGGAACGCGGAGTTCTTGGCGAATGAAGTGCCAGGGGTGACGGTGCCGAAGGCGGTGTTGGACCGCATGCGGAAGGCGAACGACAAGAGCAAGGAGCACGCACTGGCGGAAGGCATCGCCATCGCGCGCGAGTCGCTGGAGCGGGTGCGCGGATCGGTGCAGGGTGTGCAGGTGAGTGCCCCGTTTGGGCGGATCGAGCTGGCTCTGGAGCTGTTGGCGCCGTGAGGGCCGGGGTACCACTGTCGCGTCGCCGCCACGAATTGTGGCGGCGCGCTGAGGCAACTGTGTCACGATCTGCACCACATCGATAGTCGCCCGACCAGACGGACCACATTGATCGAAGAGATTCGTGTTGGCGAGAATCTTGCACGTGAGGTGGTAGAAGCGCTGGCGAGGTAGCCGGTGCGCCCCGCGGCAGTGAACGCCGCGACTCTCGACAGGATGGGATCTGCACTTGGATCGACGGATAATGAAAGCGTCGGCTTCTCAGGACTTGGGTGGAACGTCTCGCCGACGTCCTCACGGCACGTTCGCTGCGGCTCCGGACGAGTCCTCGGGGGCGTCGGCGGTGCGCCATCGGTGGCCTGTGCGCGTCGCGATGGATCATTTCGAGCCGAGGCCCCGCTCCGAGATCGCGTCACGAATTCTGAATTGTGGCCTGTCGATGGCGATGCTGCTCGTGGTTGGTCCGGTTATGCTGCTTACGGCCGCGCTCGTGTGGCTCACGTCCCGAGGGCCGGTGCTTTATACGCAGACCCGGGTCGGGCTCGATCGACGCTGGAACCGGTCGTCCTCGTTGCGCGAGCGACGTCGCGAAGATCTGGGCGGCGTGCCCTTTACCATTCTCAAGTTTCGGTCGATGCGCGCCGATGCCGAGCTGAATGGTCAGGCCGTCTGGGCCGCCGCGAACGACAGCCGTGTGACCCCGATCGGTCGGTTTCTTCGCAAGTCGAGGATCGATGAACTCCCGCAGCTCTTCAACGTGCTGGCCGGGGATATGAACATCGTCGGGCCGCGCCCTGAGCGCCCCAGCATTTTCGTCCGCCTGCGCGAGCAGATCGCCGAGTACCCGGTACGGCAGCGGGTGAAGCCGGGCATCACGGGTTTGGCGCAGGTGTCGAATCCGTACGACTCGTGCCTGGACGATGTGCGACGCAAGGTCGCCTACGACCTACTCTACATGCGTCGTCAATCGATCGGGGAAGACCTCTGGATCATGCTGCGAACCGTCCCAGTCATGCTGTTTCGCATCGGCAGCCGGTAGCGATCCTTCGCTGCTCCGCGGGTCGCGGAGTTGCCTCTGGGGAACGACCGACGCAGCGGTGTGACATTACGGCGCCTTCATCGTCGATGATGGGTCTGCCTGTGCCCCCGGCGAGGAATATCCAGCCGGGTGCCGCGGCACCATGCGATATTGCAGGGGCAGCACGCTTCGCTGCCCGTACATGCCTCCCCGTGGTCATCCATCGTCAATGAAGCTGCTTCGACAAATTGCTGGACTCCTTACGCGAGCGCAGCGACGTCGGTATCTCACACTCCTCGGCATTCTGCTGGTCTCCGGTCTGATCCAGGTCCTGGGCGTGGCGTCGGTCGCACCGTTCGTGGCCTTGCTGTCGCGACCGGAGCTGATTCATAGCAGCAGGCTCATGAAGTGGATGTACGCCACGAGCGGCGCCACGAACGATAAGCAATTCCTGATCCTGTTCGCGGTCCTGCTCATGGTCTTGATCATCGCGACGAATGTCATTTCGGCGATCTCGACGTGGCGGATCTCTGCCGTTTCAATCAGAGTGGGAAGCGAGTTCCAGCAGGACATTTTTAAAGGCTTCATGCGGAAGCCGTTCGAATTGGTGGCGCAGACGAATACGGCGGTCCTGGTCTCTATTATCTCTGACGAGACCGCGCGTTTCATCTACATGCTGATGCTGCCACTGCTCACGCTCATCAGTCAGGCTATCGTGGTCACGCTCGTGGCTGTCGGCCTCCTGCTCTACGACACTGGCGTAGCCTTGGGGGCCACGCTGATCATCGGTGGCGGTTACTTCGCGATCTTCGGCTATCTCAAGTCCCGCTTCAAGCGCGACGGCGACATTGCCTGGAAGGCAAACGGTGGGCGGGTGCGGCTGTTGAAGGACAGTCTTGGGGGGCTCAAGGAGATCAAGCTCGCCGGGCTCGAAGCGCACTACGAGGATGAACTGCATCGCACGAGCAGCGGCGGAATCCGCGCGAACGTTATGGTCGGGTTGCTGGCGGAGCTGCCGCGCTTTGCCCTCGAGTCGCTCGTCTTCTGCGCGTTGCTGGCCCTCGGCATCTTTTTGCTGCAGTCGGCGCGCGACCCGCAGCAGATTGTCGGGTTGCTGGGTCTGTACGGGATGGCCGGTTACAAGCTGATGCCGGCGGCGCAGACCATTTTCAAGTCGGCCGCGCAGATCCGCGCCAATGCCTCGGTCATGGACAGTATCGCCGACGCGATCGTCGAAGGTCGGACCGTCGTCCCCCCAACGGATGCTGATGGCCTGTTGCCAAGTCCAGCCGATCACTCCATCACCTTCGACCGCGTGGCGTACCGCTATCCGAACAGCGCCGGCGATGTGGTGCACGATCTGTCGTTCACGATTCCTTCGCGCCGACTCACGGTGATTGTCGGCGCCTCCGGGGCCGGCAAGAGCACGGTGGCCGATCTCCTGCTAGGACTCCTCCACCCGCGTGAGGGGCGGATCACCGTGGGTGATGTGCCGATCGATACGATGCCCGAACGCTGGCGGAAGGGTCTGGGGTATGTCGCGCAGAGTATTTTCCTGCTGGACAGCTCGATTGCCGAGAACATCACCTTCGGCTCGCCGCCTCCGATCGATAACGCGAAGTTGGCGGAGGCAGCCGACAAGGCCAGTGTGCGCGAGTTCGCCGAGTCCAAGCCGGACGGCATGGCGTCTCGCGTCGGGGAGCTCGGCAGCTTGCTGAGCGGCGGCCAGCGTCAGCGCATCGGCATCGCGCGCGCGCTGTACAAGAACGCCGACCTGCTGATCATGGACGAGGCCACCAGCGCACTCGATGCCATCACCGAACGGGAGATCATTGAGACGCTGCTGCGGCTCCGGCGAGAAAAAACCGTGGTGATGATCGCCCACCGTGCCTCCACGATTCAGGCTGCCGATCATGTGATCGTGCTGGAACGTGGTCGATTGGTTGGCGCGGGGCCCTACGACGAGATGCTCAGCGCGTGCCCAGAATTTCAGCGGCTGCTTGTCGCGAGCGATGAGGAGTCTCAGGCACTCGCCGGGACCTAATCGTCAACTAGCGAACCACGCCGTTCGGGTCGACTGCGCGCCAAGGGGCGGCGGCGCGGAGTACGACCTGACGCGTCACCTCGACCAGTGCGCGCTGCTGGTGCTCGCGCGTGAAGCGGTGCGCGATCCACGCCGTTGCCTGCTGTGACATGGCCGCGTGGCGGTCCTCGTCCGCCGCCAGTTCGAGCAGCCGCTGCGCGAGCGTCACGTGGTCGCCGGGAGGAAAGGACAAACCGGTGCGACCCTCGTCGATCGCTTCCGGGATTCCCTGCAGGGCCGACACGAAGATCGGTAATCCACTCGCCTGCATCTCCAGCGCCGACACGGTGAGGGAGTCCCACCCCGTGGACGCGATACAGCCGGCCCACGCCGACTGATACAGCTGCAGGATGTCGCGCCGATAGCCGGCGAACGTGACGTAGCCTTCGGCCGTCGTGCCCCGAACGCGGGCCATGAACGCGTCGGCTTCACGCCCGCGATGGCCGCAGAGGAGGAAGTGCAACTGATCTACCTGGCGGTCAAGTACGAGGTGGCGGATGCACTCGATAAGCACCGCGACGCCCTTTCGCGATTCAAAGTGCCCGCTGTAGATCACAATCTTCCGGTCGGCGGGAATGCTGAACATGTCGTAGGCGTACGATGTCCCGGCGGGATTCGGGCGGAAGCGCGTGTGATCGATACCGATTGGGATCACGGAGGTTGCGGAGGCCGCGATCCCCCGTCCGGCTACGGCGGTGGCGCGCATCGCTTCGGATTCGAAGAGATAGTGATCTGGCCCGTGGCGCGTCGCCGCGATCTGGAGCCGTTTGAGCAGCAGCTTCGGGCCGTGATTGATGCTGCTCATCGGCGCGCCCCAGTACGAGATGATGCATCGCACGCCGGCGCGCCGCATCACCGGATACGCCGCGCTGGACACCGGGAGGTCAAGTCCCACGATCGTGGTGATCCGATGAGTGGCGATCCAGCGGGCAAGGCGTTCCAATTGGTCGGGCGTCTGGCGGTGCCAGGCAAACGTATCCACGGGATCGTCTCGTGTCTCCGTGTCTAAGCTGTTCGCCTCGTTGAAGATCACGTGCACGCGATCTGGCGATTTCGTCAGTTCGGCACCGAGGGCCCGAAACGTCTGCTCGAGCGTGCGTATCGCGAACCCCGCTCCGGCGGGTTCGGGGAAAATGATACCGAAACCGTGATCGTGAGCCGTCATCGTCGAGGCCTTGAGGATTCGAACACCGTCCGAGCAACAGGGGGCGCCCGGACGGTCCGCGTTACAAGCTATAGGCGGTCTGTGGATTTGACGACTCAGGGGATGATGTCGTCAATTCCCGTGGGTCTTCCGCAATGCACACTTTACCGTCGTCATGCCACTCTCGTTTCCCGTTCGCGTCTCCATCATCATGCCGTGCTACAACGCGGCGCGATTCATCGCGGAAGCGATCGCCAGTGTGATCGCCCAGACGGAGTCCTCGTGGGAGCTGCTCGTCATCGATGACGGCTCCACCGATGGCTCCGCCGAGGTCGTTCGCCGTTTCACCGATCCGCGTATCCGGCTGATCTCGCAGGCGAATGCTGGGGTGTCGGCAGCTCGCAACGCCGGACTGGCCGCCTCCGTCGGCGAGTTCGTGGCCTTTCTCGATGCCGACGATCGTATGCGGCCACACCGACTGCAGCTGCCGCTGGAGATCTTTGCGCGCGAACCGTCCCTCGATCTGGTGGTCTGCGACTTCATCCGGTTCGAGCAGGACACCGGCGCGTACCTACCCACGCAATTCGCGCTGGTCGGATCCTGGCGGGCGATTCCCGAGCGCGCGGTCAACGGCATCGCGGTGCGTATGACCGAGGGCTGTACGGTGCTGGCGCATCCGTACTTGCAGCCCACGTTTATCTGGACGCAGAACGTGCTGGTGCGCGGCGATCGCGCCCGCGCCGCACGGTTCCCCGTGGGTGTGGCGATTTGCGAAGACGCCTGGTACCTGCTCCGTGTCCTGCCCGGTGCCCGCATGGCGGTCCTGGAGCAGGTGCTGGTGGAGCTTCGCCGCCACGATGCCAACTCGTTTTCCGATCCGGCAGCGGTGCTGGAGCCACTGCTTTCCATGTTCTCGGCGCTGCAGCACGAGGGATTCTCGGCGGCCATCACGGCGAAGTACCGCGACGGCGAAGGGCGGGCGCTGATCAATCTCGGGTATTACCATCGGCAGCGGGGTGACCGCACTCGCGCCAGGTGGTATTACGGAAAAGCGCTGCGCATGCCGGCTGCCCGCCTCGCGGCATGTCGCGGCCTTGTGGCGCTGCTGTTGCACCGATGAGTCAGCCGCTGAGTTAGCTGCCGACGCACTGGTTGTCACGACGGTTCGCAGCCTCGATCAATTGCGTAACCTCGCCGACTCGTATCAGGCGCTGCTCGATTGCGGGCCCGACGGGCGAGGTACTTTTTACTCGACCGGGTGGCTGCAGGCGTTCGCGCCGATGTATCTGGCCGAGGGGCGGTCGTTCGCTGGCTGGCGAGTGCGGCGTCGGATGTGGACGTCATGGATCTGCAGTATTTCCGCGAAGTTTCGACGAGCCGAGGAGCCTTTGTGGCGGCGCGTCCGGATGCGGTCCGGCTCGAGCCGATGCGTACCCACCGGGCGCAGATGGCGGCGTCGCATCCGGTTGATCGCCGTCTCGCTGAGATGCGCGACAGCCGACTGGCGCTGAAATGACTGGTGGCGAGATTGTCAGCTTCGCATATACCTTCGGTGACCACTGTGCAGAAACCGCACGGATTGTCGGCGACGTGGGCTATCGGGCAGTCGGCACGATCTCTGGGCGAACCGCCTTTCCGAACGACGATCCAATGCGTATCCCGCGCATCTTCGTCGGCGACTGGGACGGCAACCGCTTGGCACGCGAAATGCGCAAGTACTCGATGTTTTAGATCACTCCGTCTCGCTGTTGGCATAAGCTTTGACGGCCGCATGCACGTTCAGAAAGATTTAGATGTTGCCGACGTCCCTCTGGTCTCCGCCATCATTATTTTTCTCAATGGTGAGCGGTTCATCACCGAGGCCATCGAGAGCATTATTGGCCGGACGATGACAGATTGGGAGCTCATTCTGGTTGACGATGGGTCGACCGACGGCGCGACTGAGATCGCGAGGCGTTTTGTGCGCGAGTATCCCGGTAAGATTTTTTACGCCGAGCATCCGGGGCACGAGAACCGTGGCATGAGCGCGTCGCGGAATGCCGGGCTGAGGCTCGCGCGCGGCAAGTATGTTGGTTTTCTCGACGCCGATGACATCTGGATGCCCGAGCATCTACGCGTAAATTGCCGCATCCTCGAGGAAGACCCGCAACTCGGCCTTGTCTTCGGGCGCACGCTGCTCTGGTGGAGTTGGGAGAGCTCCACGAAACCGGACCAGTTGATGGACGTCGGGGTGCCGGTCTGGCGGGTCCTCGAACCGCCGTTCGTGATGCAGCACATGCTCGACGCATTTTTCGCGTGTGTGCCCGCGATCTGCAGCATTGTCGCGCGGCGCGACGCCGTGTTGGCGACGGGAGGCTTCGACGAGAGCTTCCGCACGCTGTTCGAGGATCAGGTGTTCTACGCCCGGATGTTCCTGAACTACCCGTCGGTCGCGACCGACTGTGTCCTCGACCGCTATCGCCAGCACCCGGAGTCGACGTGCGCGAAGGCAGACGGACCTGTGGGCGACAGGCTCGTGCGACCGCGCTATCTCGCTTGGGTCGACGGGTACCTGCGTGCGCAGGGCGTGAATGACCGGGCAATCCTTGCGTCTTTCAGGCGCAACGTCGAGCGGATCGACCCTCCCCTGAAAGTACGGATAGTGAAGGGGCTCAAGAGAACGGCGCGTCGCGCGGTGGATTCCCTTCCCTTCGGGATCGGACTCTGGATCGACGCCCGCCGTTCGCCGCCGCCGGCGCCAGCTCAGCCAATCGCGGCGGCGCTCGCCTATCGCGTGCGCATCCTTGACGGGATCGACGGGATGCACGCCGACGAGGTGCAACGGCCATCGCCTGACGGGGCGTAGACTCGGGACCGCCAGAATCCGGACGCCGGATGAAGCGCCCGCCCTGTTGGACATTTCAGTCGTTCGGTGTGCCCGCGGGTCCTACCGGATGAGATCGCGCACCGCTGGGGCTTCTTCGCGGCCGAACGCTTCGATGTAGCCCAGCAGCTGATGTACTGCCATCTCATCGACCAGCGCACCGAACCGGTTTCGTTGCAGGAATCGCTTCACCCCCGCCCGGAGCGTGTGGCTCACCAACGGTGGCAGGGTCCATCGAGGGACGCCGAACCAAGTGATCATCGGCTCGCGCTTCTGGGTGGCCAGCCACCCGGAGTAATGCCCGACCCCGCGATAGAATTGCGCGACGGCGCGCAGGCTCTGCCGCGCCGACGGCAGCACGTGCTCCACAGGGCTCCCCGGCACGTACAGCCACGGCTGCCCGTCGAGCACGTCACGGAGAAAGCCCGTTTCTTCAAACCCAACTTTGCGCGTCGGCGTGACCCCGAGGCGAGGATCGAACTGCCGATCGCCGATCGCACGCAGACGCACGGCCATGTTTGCCCCGAAGGGCAAAGCATTCGTGTCTATGAATCGTGGTTCCGTTCCGTAGTCCAGGCACGAAAAAGGGTGCAGCCCGACGGCGTCGATCGCCTGCGGTAACCAATCGGGTGTCGGCGGCAAAAAGTGCGGCACTATGCGGCCGCCAAAAACGGTCGTCGCGGGGAATGCCCGAAAGGCGTCCACGTAGCCATGCAAAAAGTCGGCACGAACGATGACATCGTCATCGCACCAGATCACCACATCGGCGTTGAGACCGCGGGCCACGTCGAGTGCCCGATTGCGCGCATGCGAGAGACCAGGAGTCGGCTCGTCGACGTGCTGCAGCGCACATGGACCGCCCCAACGGCTCGCCAGCTCACTGGATCCGTCGGTACAGGCATTCGTGACGAGGACGGCCGTGAGCGATACCCCCGAGGGCACTTCGACAGTGGCGAGACATCGGAGCGTCTGCTCGAGGAGCGCCCGTCGGTTGTGCGTGCAGATGACGAGGGAAATGATCATCGGTAGGTCTGGTTCGGCGGGACAGCCGTGTCCGAACGATTGTATTCCAACTGCTTGACGGAAATGTGGAGGGAAAGAACGTAGTCCGCGATGTGCGCGTGGCGGGCCGGCGCGCAGCTACGGACGGCTCGGCTCGTGGAGCAGCTGTCACGCATTTTTCGGGTGACCTTACTCTGTTCCAACGATCCGGGAGGGCGCCCGTCACGGGTGCCTAGCGCCGAGCGGGTTGACGGCGTGCCTCGACACACCCCGTCACGGAACTACCGCTGGGGCGGTGCCCGGGCCACGCTGTCGGGGCTACTCCCCGCCGCGGTGCATGAAGATGTGCGAGCCCTGGTGCCGACGGCACAAAGATCAAGGTGCTCGAGGCCCTGGCGATGGGTCGGCCCGTCGCGACGACCAGCGCCGCCGCGCGCGGACATGCGCTGTTTGCGAACGAACCGGCGGAGTTTGCGTCGGCCTGCCTGCGGCTCCTGCGCGATGAGGCGCTAGCCCAACGGCTGGTGAGTGCCGGGCGGGACTGGGTGCAGCACGATGGCTCGTCGTCTCGCAGAGGTAATGCCGCGATTTCGCTGGTGTCAGAGCTGCTCTAGGCGCACTAGGCGCGCTCGCCGATGCCACGGGCCGAGCGAAGGCACCTCGTCATTAC
>Ga0114970_10000445_pt1 | contig 30979 bp, 30 predicted proteins | sample M_140205_XF_Meta_FD_87030 | JGI IMG/M metagenome (GOLD analysis project Ga0114970, IMG submission 87030) | Freshwater microbial communities from Lake Montjoie, Canada to study carbon cycling - M_140205_XF_MetaG | ecosystem: Environmental > Aquatic > Freshwater > Lake | place: Lake Montjoie...
AATCGGGGCAAGCATATCCTCACGCAGCGCCCCGACGGGTCGCCGCAGTGTATCGCCTGCAACATGTGCGCGACCGTGTGCCCGGCGAAGGTGATCGAGATCGAGGCCGGCTTCGATATCAACGATCCGGCGCACCCTAAGTCGCCGATCCGTTTCGAGATCGACTACTCGCGCTGCGTCTTCTGCGGCTTGTGCGTCGAGGCGTGTCCGGAAGATGCCATCCGCATGGAGCCGGACATTCCCGACCTCGTGTCGGGCGATCGATACAACATGTGGCTCACGATGGATGAGATGCTGACCTGGAATCCGAAGCAGGACGTGCTCAAGCCGTATCCACCGAAGCCCGTCGCCTTGAAGGTCAGCGACAGCATTCTGCGAGGGCGTGAGTCATCGACACACTGATTCTGGGCCTGATGGGCGCCATCGCGCTCGTCTCGGCCGTACTCATGCTCGTGATGCGCGAGCCCATGCGCGTCGCGCTGGCGCTGATCACGACGATGGTCATGCTGGGCGGCATTTATGGATTGCTTGGCGTGCACTTCATTGCCGCTTTCCAGGTGCTGATCTACGTGGGCGCGGTGATGGTATTCATGGTGTACGTCATCATGTTGCTCGAAGTGCGCGAAGCGCCCGGCAGTGCGAGGTACTCCCGCTTGCTCGTGCCCGGCGTGATCGCGTTTGCCGCGCTGGTGGGTGTGCTGGGCATCAGCGTGTACCGCGGCAGCGCCGAGGTGCTCACCGCGCCGGGCGCCTCCGCCTTCAGCCTCACGCAGTTCTCCACGGCGTTCCTCTCGGCATACTGGCTGGAGTTCGAGCTCACGTCGGTCTTTCTGGTGGCGGCCATCGTGGCCGCGCTAGCCGTGATCAAAGTGAGCCGGAGGGCGCATGGATAAGGTGCAGCTGCTGCTCGTGCTCTCGGGCGCGCTCTTCTCGCTGGGCCTGCTCGGCGTGATCGTGCGCCGCAATGCGCTGGTGATGCTGATGTGCATGGAGCTCATGCTCAACGGCGTAAACCTCAGCCTGGTCACCTTCTCGCAGCAGCGCGGCGATGCCGCGGGCGCGATTCTGGTGCTTTTGGTGTTCGTCGTCGCCACGGCAGAAATCGCACTGGCTATTCCGATCGTCCTGTTGCTCGTGCGCTTCAAGCGCTCGATGGACATCGATCGTTACGCTGATCTCACGGGTTGAGCCGCATGCCTCATACGCTGGCGCTCATCGCCCTGCTGCCGCTCGTCGGCTTTCTGTTCAATGGATTCTTCGCCACGACGCTGGGCGGCCATCGCGCCAACGAGCGCGCCGCCGGCATCATTGGCTCCGCCTTTCCGCTGGCGGCCTTCGCCCTCACGATCAAGGCGTTTTTCGACCTGCAGGCGGGCGGCTTCGCGCCGATCGTCGAGCCGCTTTATCGCTGGGCACTCATCGGCACGTCGTCGTTCGAAATCGCGTTCTACTTCGATCGCCTCAGCGCGATCATGACGTTGGTGGTCACGGGTGTCGGATCGGTGATCCACATCTATTCCACCGGCTACATGCACGGCGACAAGAGCTTCGGACGCTTCTTCGCGTACCTGAATCTCTTCCTGTTCTTCATGCTGCTGCTGGTGCTTGGCCGTTCCATGCTCGTGCTGTTCGTGGGCTGGGAAGGCGTGGGACTCGCCTCCTACCTGCTGATCGGCTTCTGGTTCGACGATCTCACCAATGCGAAGGCCGGTCGCAAAGCGTTCATCACCAACCGTATCGGTGACGCCGGTTTCCTGCTGGGCATGTTCCTGTTGTATCGCGCCTTCGGCACGCTCGACATGGACACCATCAACAGCGCGTTCGTGAGCGGCACCGGTGCCGCGCTGCTGGTGCCGGCCAGCTTGGTCGGTTTGCTGCTGTTCGTCGGTGCCACCGGAAAGTCGGCGCAGATTCCGCTGTACGTGTGGCTTCCCGACGCCATGGCTGGCCCCACGCCGGTATCGGCGCTGATCCACGCCGCCACCATGGTCACGGCGGGTGTGTATCTCACGGCACGCATGTCGGGCATTTACATGATGGCGCCCGAGGCCTCGCAGGTGATCGCGGTGGTCGGCGTGTTCACGGCGTTCTTCGCCGCCACGGTGGCGCTGGTGCAGACGGACATCAAGAAGGTGCTCGCCTACTCCACCGTGTCGCAGCTGGGCTTCATGTTCCTGGCGCTCGGCGTCGGTGCGTACGGTGTGGCGATCTTCCACGTGGTCACGCACGCCTTCTTCAAGGCCTGCCTGTTCCTCGGCGCGGGCAGCGTCATTCACGCGCTCGGCGGCGAACAGGACATCCGCAAGATGGGCGGCCTGCGCAGCAAGATTCCGCTCACCTTCTGGACCTTCGCCATCGCGACGGCGGCGATCGCTGGTATTCCGGGACTCGCCGGCTTCTTCTCGAAGGACGAAATCCTCTGGTACGCCTTCGCCAGTGCGAAGGGCGGCGCGCCGTGGCTATGGGGCATGGCGGCACTGACCGCGCTGATGACGGCGTTCTACATGTTCCGCCTGTTGTGGCTCACCTTCATGGGCGCCTCGCACATGAGTCATGAGGTGGAGCACCATGTGCACGAGTCGCCGTTCTCCATGACCGGCGTACTGATGCTGCTGGCGCTGCTGTCAGCGGGTGGCGGCTACATCGCCATTCCGCACTTCCTCGAAGCGCAGATCCCGCTGCCGCCGATCGTGGAAAGCCTCGAGCACTATGAACACACGCTGCTATACGTCTCGATCGTGCTGGCCTTCGTCGGACTCGGGCTCGCGGTGTTCATGTTCGGCGGGCTGGCGTCGCGCCCGGAAGGCATCAAGCAGGCGATGCTGCCGATCCACCGGCTACTGTCGGGCAAGTATTTCGTCGACGAACTCTACGAGCGGGTCATCGTAAAGCCGCTGGCCTGGTTCTCCGAGGTGGTGCTGTTGCGTGGCAGTGACAAGATGCTGGACGGCTCGCTGAACGGATTGGCGTCGCTGGCCCAGCGCACCGCGGGTGTGTTGAGCCGAGTACAAACTGGCAGCCTGCACCTCTACGCGTTGCTGGTGCTGGTCGGCATCGTGGGCGCCCTGCTCTGGAGCTGGCGTCATGTCTGAGTTCACGATGGGACCGATGCTGCTGAATCTTGTGCTGTGGCTGCCGATCGTTGGCGTGGGGTTGGTGTTACTCTTGGCGCGCGCGAACGACGGCTTGTCGCGCACGATCAGTGCCGCCGTGATGACCGTGCAGTTCGCGCTGACCACCGTGCTGTACCTCCAGTTCGATGCGACCGCGGCGGGGCTGCAGTTCGCCACCCAGCTGCCGTGGATCGCGCAGTGGGGCGTATCGTACCTGATCGGGCTCGACGGCTTCAACATCCTGCTCGTGCTGCTCACGGCGTTCCTGGGCCCGATCGTGGTGCTGGGCGCGTGGACATCGATCAAGAAGGACGTGCCGCTCTTTCACGTCATGGTGCTGGTGCTGCAGTTCGCCATGATGGGCGCCTTCGTGTCTCAGGATCTCTTCCTGTTCTATCTGTTTTGGGAGGCGATGCTGATTCCGATGTTCCTGATCATCGGGATGTGGGGCGGCGCGCGCCGCGTGTACGCCACGCTCAAGTTCGTGCTGTATACCGCGTTCGGCAGTATTCTCATGCTGGCGGCGGTGATCTACCTCGTGCACTCCATGCAGCAGACCAGCGGCGTGATGTCGTTCGCCTTCGCGGACTTGTATCAGACGCAGTTGCCGCTGTCGGTGCAGACCGTGCTGCTGGGTGCCTTCGCGCTGTCATTCGCGATCAAGGTGCCGATGGTGCCACTGCACACGTGGCTCCCCGATGCGCACGTGGAAGCGCCCACGGCAGGCTCGGTGATTCTGGCCGGTGTGCTACTCAAGATGGGCACGTACGGCTTCATGAAGCTTGGCTTCCCGCTCTTTCCCGACGCCGCACGCGCCTTCACGCCGCTGCTGATGACGCTGGCCGTGATCAGCATCGTGTACGGCGCCTGCCTCGCGTATGTGCAGACCGACATCAAGAAGATCATCGCCTACTCGTCGATCAGTCACCTGGGCTACGTGATGCTGGGGCTGCTCAGTCTCGAGCTGGTGGGCATTCAGGGCGCGATTATTCAGATGGTAAGCCACGGACTCGTGGCGGCCGGCCTGTTCCTGCTGGTGGGCATGATCTACGATCGCTGCCATACGCGTGAGCTCGCGGCGTACGGCGGCCTGGCCCGCCTGCTGCCGGTGTACTCGGTGTTCTTCATGATCTTTACGCTGGCCTCGGTGGGACTGCCCACCACCAGCGGCTTCACCGGTGAGTTCCTCGCCCTCATGGGCGCGTTCACCGCCGCGTGGCCGGCGCATCTCGACGGCAGCAACCTGCCGCTGGTGCTCGCCTCGGTGGCGGTCACTGGCGTGGTACTGGGCGCCATGTACATGCTGCGCTTCGCCCTGACATTCCTTTTTGGCGACGTGAAAGCGCCGCATCATTCGGCCGAACACCCGTTGCTCGACCTATCGCTGCGCGAGAAGAGCATTCTTGGACTTCTCACCATCGCCGTGTTCGCGCTTGGCCTCTTCCCGGATGGCGCGTTGCAGAAAACCGAACTGGCGGCCAAGTCGTATCAGTCGTTGGTGACGACGTCGCGGACGCCGGCCGGTTCGGCGGGGGTGACGCCGTGAATGCCATGATGAACGCGCAAGACGCGCTGATGGCGATGCTCCCCGAGCATCTCCTGCTCGGCGGCATGGTGGCATTGATCATCATGGAAGTACTGGGACGTGGATCGCGGTCGGCGTTGTGGGTGGCGCTGGGCGCCGTGGTCGCGTCGGCGGCGGCCGCCTTCTGGCTGTCCAACGCGCAGTACGCCGCCGCACCGTTTGCCGGCCAGTTCTCAGTCACGCCAGCCATTCTGATGGCCAAGGGCGCGCTGCTCGCGCTCGCGGTGCCGGTGCTGCTGATGTCACGCACCGAGTTCAGCGACGGCGAGTTCTCCATCCTGCTGCTGTCGTCGCTGTACGGCCTGTGCCTGTTGCCGTCGTCGGACAGCTTCCTGGTGATGTTCCTCGGGCTCGAACTGCTGGCGATGCCGGTGTACGCGCTGGTGCTGCTGGCCTTCCGTCGGCCCCAAAGCGCCGAGTCGGCGTTCAAGTACTTAGTGCTCAGCGGTGCCGCGTCGGCCACGTTCCTGATGGGCGTGTCGCTGCTGTACGGCGCCACCGGCTCGATGAGCGTGGATGGCTTCGGCCCGGCATTGGCATCGGGTGACATCATGACGCGCACGGCGGTAGTACTGGTGCTGCTGGCGCTGTTCCTCAAGGCCGCAGTGGTACCGTTCCATGCCTGGGCGCCCGACACGTACGAGGGCGCCAGTATCCCGGTCACCGCCTATATGGCCACGCTCACCAAAGGCGCGGTGCTGTTGGCTGCGGTGCGCCTGTTCAGCGGTGCGAACGCGTCGGGGCCACTGGTCGACCTGCTGCTGGTGTTGCCGCTGGTGTCGATCGTGTGGGGCAATCTGGCGGCGATCAAGCAGCAGAGCTTCCGCCGCATGATCGCGTATTCGTCGATCGCGCACGCCGGCTACCTGTTTTACGGCTTCCTCGGCAACGCCGAGGGGCGCATGCAGGCCGTGCTCTTCTACGTGATCGCCTACTCGGTGGTGAACCTGCTCGCGTTCGCGGTCATGCCGCAGAACGATGCCGACGAGCAGCGCGATTCGCTCGACGCGCTCAAGGGGCTGTATCATCGCAATCCATTCGCGGCCGTCATGATCGCCATTGCGATGCTGTCGCTGGCCGGCTTGCCGCCGTTTCCGGGTTTCGCGGCCAAGTTCCTGATCTTCAAGAACGTCGTGGCGGCGGGTTACACCACGTACGCCGTGCTCGGTCTCGTGGGCAGCTACCTCGGTATCTACTTCTACCTGCGTGTCATCCAGCTGCTGTTCATGACGGCGGGTGAAGCGGCACCGACTGAGCAGCGTGCCGGCGGTTTGGCGCGCACGGCGGGTGTGCTCTGCCTCGTGGGCACGCTGGTACTGGCCGTGCTGCCGGGGTGGGTGCTGGGCCGGATGTAGTCGCTGCTATGGTTCAGAGAACACGAAAGGCCAGCGCAGTGTGTGCGCTGGCCTTTCGTGTTGGTGACCGAACAGCATTGCCGCGGATTTCACGAAAACTACACGGATTTACCCGCGTGAAGGCGGAAGGATCGTGGTGTGGTGCACGCGCCTATTGGTGCCCTATCCGCGTGATCCGCGGTAAAGCTGTTTACGATCCGTCTCAGTCGCGCCAGTGCGTGATGTCCGCCGCCGCACTACGGGGCTTGGCGTCTGGCGTTTCCAGCGGTTCACCGACCGTGAGCACGGCGATGATACGCTCGCCTTCGGGCACACCACCCGCGGCGCGCGCGGCCGGGTCGTCCATGATCGCGCCGGAACGGATGTGCGTGCCGAGTCCGATGGCGGTGGCGGCGAGACAGATGTTCTGCGTGGCCATCATCGTGGACGCGTAGTCTTCTTCGCGAATTTCGGCGTTCTCGTTTAACACCATCGCGACCAACAGCATGCACGGCTGGGCGCGGTGATCGTCGCTGGTGCTGCGACGGATCGACTCGGCCTGCGCTTCGTCGGTGGCCTTCTTGGCCTTTCGGTTGCCCAGCGCGAGGCCATACGCCGCGCGCGCCTCGGGGCCGAGCACGTAAAAGCGCCACGGATTCGTGAGACGATGGATCGGCGCCAGGACGGCGGCCTGCAGCATCTGCTCCAGCTCCGCCTGCGTAGGCGTGCGGTCGGTGAACTTGCGAATGGAGCGGCGGCCGGAAATGGCGTCGAAAACGTTCATAATAGGCAACGAATAAAGTGTTGGTGACGGCGAACCGGAAAGATTGGCCGTCATGGATACTTTCGCTACGGGTGTACGCCGATCAGCCGCCCGTGCCGAACTGGCGCGTGAACTTCAGGAACACCGAGCGTTGCTGTGGGGCGCCCAAGTCGAAGAAGCTGTTGGCCGCGCGTCCGTCATTCAGCACGATGAACAAACCCGTGCCCGCCGTATTCAGCCAGCCGAAGCGCACGTTCGACGAGAAGAGCTTCTGCTGGTTGTTGTACTGCGTGAGAGTCTGCACGAACACGCGCGGCGAGAAGAAGTAGTTCAGGCGCACCGCTTCGAGTGAGCTCACGAAGCCACCTTGCGGCAGCCGCACGTCGTTGTAGTCCGCGGTAAACGAGCCGGAGAACGTGGCCCCGCGGCGCACGGTGATCGTCCCACTGCCGCCGCTACGACGGCCGGTCCAGAACTGCCCGACGTCGAAGCGGCCCGTAGCGGAGATGTTCTCGCTGGGATCGGTCGCGTAGTCCCAGCCGAAGGTGCCCCAGTCATACTGACCAGCGGGGATCACCACACCGGTCGCGATCGTAAACGGCGCCTGCAGCCCTTCGTGCGAAATGTTGTATTCCGGACCGAACTTCGTGCTGTTCGCCAGTTCGATTTCGGTGAGATCGATGTGCCAGTAGCCCGACTGATAGAAGCCGTCGTTGATGCCGTAGGCGCTGCGGTAACTCACGTGCGGATTCCACTGACGGAACCACGCCCACTCCGGCTTGCGCACCAGACGCATGAGCGACACATCGTACGCGCGGTAGCCTCCCGGACGGCTCATGAAGCCGACTTCCGGATTGAAGTCCTCACCGATCTGCGCAATGCGTGCGTTGTGGTTCCACACGTTGGTCTGATACGCGAGACGCCCACTGAACGCGTTGGCATCGCCGGTGAGATCACGTGTCGTGGTGCGCGCCGCCCACAGGTCGCTCGTCCAGCGCTGGCCGAGCCCGATGCGGCTGTCCACGGCGAAGGTGCGGTTCACATCGCCACCATCTTCCGTGGACATGCGCTGCACCACCATGGCGCCCACGCGCGATCGCGCCGAAAGCTCGCGTGTGGCACGACCCACCGTGAACGACTGCCCCGAGTTCTGCGCGTCTGGGGCGTCGGTCATCATCTGCAACAAACCCACCGTCGTGCCGCCCACGCGTCCGGAGAGACGACCGCCGCCAAGAATGGATTGTGGCGTGCCGTTGTCGGAGATACCGATGCGGCGCGTGAAGAATAGATCGACCGCCTGCGGCGTACCGGCCGAGAACACGCCCGCGTTCTCGAGGAAGAACGGGCGCTTCTCGGGAAAGAAAATGGGGAAGCGCGTGAGATTCACCCGCTGGTCATCGACTTCCACTTGCGCGAAGTCGGTGTTGACCGTGAGATCGAGCGTGAGCGCCGGCGTGACGCCGTACTTGATTTCACCGCCGAATTCCGTGGGGCGCTTGCTGGCCTGCTTGACGCCGCTCGCCCAGCGTTCCTGCGACGACGTGAGCACATACGGCGTGACCGTGCGAATGCGACGCACCGGCAGCGTGAGGTTGGAAAGATTACCGGCGATCGACAGGCGGTACAGGTTGAACTGCCGCGGAATGAAGGCCCAGTACAGCTCTTCGTTCTTGCGACGGATGTTGCGCGACACGTTCATGCCCCACGTCTGCTCGGCGCTGCTCGACTGATAGCGCAGCGTCGAGAACGGGATCCGGAACTCTGCCGTCCACCCGAGCGAGTCGACCGTGGTCACCACCGTCCAGCTGGCGTCCCAGTTCACGTTGAAGCCACCCATACCGCCAGCCTGCATGCGATTCTGTCCGGCCACCTGTGCGCCACCGCCCTCACCTTCGCGAATCACCTGCCCGTCGTACTCTACGCCGGCGGGTGTGGTGGCGAACACAAAGCCGTTCTGGTTGTCGTGGTACGTGTCGAATACGAAGGCAATGTGATCACTGTTGGCGAGTTGCACGTCGCGGATTTTTTCGCCGGGCACGATCAGCTGCGGCTCGCGGTCGTACATGCGCGCGCCGATGTAGAGATTCACGCCGTCAGTGGCCAGACGTACTTCCGTGCGCTCGGAGGCGGGGACGCCCTCGTTGAGCTCGCGCTGCACAAAATCCCGGATCGGCGTGCCCTGCGACCACATCGCCTCATCGAGCTTGCCGTCGATCGTCGGCGCCGTGGTCACGCGCTGGGTGCTGAACGACGGGCGGGGACGGGCGCGAGCCGCGCGGGCAAACGAATCGGCCACGGCGGCATCGAGCCGCACCGGTGTTCCCGCCTTCGGCGTGACCTGCGCGTGAGCCGTCGTGGCCGTTGCGACGAGGGAGGCGGCCGTGACCACGGCCGTCAGGGTCTCGAACGGACGAAGCACGCGGTTCCGCGGTGCGGAGAGGAGAGGCACGGGATGGGGAGCGACAGGTGAGAAGGGGCAGCATAGGCAATCTAGGACTCTTTACAACGGCGAGCGATGAGTGCCTCTTGAAGCATGTCTATCGACCCCTCTCGCCGTCACTTCCTTACGTTTCTCGCCGGCAGTCCGCTGTTGGCTGCCGCCGGACTCGATGAATCCGTGTTTACCCGCCTGCTGCACGCCAGCGACGGGCCGCGCACGCGCCTCGACGACAGCGCCCTGCAGCTCGCGCAGCAGATCCGCACCGCCGGCGAGGCCCTCGACGTGTTCGACTTCGAGCCCGTCGCGAAGCAGAACATCCCCGTGGCCCACTGGGGCTATCTGGCCACCGGCACCGACGACGACGCCACCATCCAGGCGAACCGTCAGGGCTTCGACCGCTGGGCGATGCGCCCACGGCGCCTCATCGACGTGAGTCGGCTCGACACCAGCGTGAACTGGTTCGGCACCACGTACCCCACGCCGATCGTGGTCAACCCGCTGGGCAGCCAGAAGGCGTTCCACGAGCTGGGCGAGATCGCCACCGCCCGCGCGGCCAAGGCGAAAAACCACCTCATGGTGCTCTCCACCGTGGCCACCACGTCCATCGAAGACGTGATCGAGGCCCGGGGTGGTCCGGTGTGGTTCCAGCTGTATCACCAGTCCGACTGGGCGGTGACCAAGCAGATGGTGAAGCGCGTGGAGAAGGCGGGCGCACCGGCGATCGCCTTCACGGTCGACCTGTTGGGTGGCAGCAACCGCGAAACCATGATCCGCGAGGCGCGGAAGGACACCCGCACCTGCACTAAGTGCCACTTGGGGGGCGCCCCGCTGCCCGGTCTGAGTGGACGGGTGGATGACCGCGACAACCGCCGCAAGCCGAATTTGGTGGGCTACCCCAAGGCGACCCCGATTCCAGAGGTTGGAACGCCTACCTGGGAGTTCATCGATCGCCTCAAACAGTCCACCGGCATGAAGGTACTGATCAAGGGCATCGTGACCGCCGAAGACGCCGATCTCGCCGTGCAGCACGGCGTGGACGGCCTGTTCGTCTCCAATCACGGCGGTCGCGCGGAAAACTCGCATCGCGCCACGATCACCTCACTGCCGGAGGTGCTGCTCGGCACCCAACGTCGCATCCCCGTGATCTGCGACGGCGGATTCCGGCGTGGCACCGACGTGTTCAAGGCGATGGCACTGGGCGCCAATTCCATCGGCATCGGCCGCCCTTACATCTGGGGGCTTGGGGCCTTCGGCCAGGAGGGCGTGGAAGCCGTGCTCGGCCTGCTCCGCAAGGAGTTCGAAGTCGCGATGAAGCAGAGCGGTACCCGATCACTCGCCGAGATCACGAACAAGCACATCACGCCGGCGTAGCGGCGTCACACGCCGCCGGGTTCACGCAACTAGCGCCGCAACGCCGTAAAATCGGCGTACTGATCCGTTGCCACGAAATCGACACCGGTTGCGATCGCGGCGCGCCAGCGCGGCGCGGCGGCCGCGCGTGACCCGAAGTTGTACGACGCGGTAAACCCGCGGTCCTCGGCGGCAGTGAATCCGTCGAGGGTGTAGAAGCGGATCCAGAACCCCTGCGCGTGCGCCCGCTGCACGAAGGCGCGCAGTCGCGCAGAGTCGGCCGGCACCCACGCGCCCGCCGTCTGCTGTCCGCCCGCCTCGATCACACTCCACGGAAAGTTTACCCATCGCGCGAAGTTGTCGGCGCGCGCATCGATGTGCTGCGCGCTCGTCATCTGCATGGCGCGACGTGCCCGCAACCCCTTGGTGGCGCCGCGCACAGGCGCGGGCGCCATTGCGCCAAAGGCGCGCAGCGTGGCACCCACCGGCACCTCGTCATGAAAGCGGCGACGTTGGGCGGTATCAGAGCCCGTCAGCACGAGAAGCGGTCCCGGCACCAGTGGCTCGGCCCGCATCGGCGTGGCGGTGCGCGGCGCCGTGGTCAGCCACGCTTCGTACTGGCCCAGTAAGGCCCACACGGCGTCGAGATGCGCCGGCGTGTTGTCCTTGAAATCGAGATTGAGCGTAATCAACGGCCACGTGTCGCGACGGTTCTCGGCCAGCGCGCGCTCCATGATAGGCCGGATGCGGGCAAAGAAGTAGGCGTCGAGTGTTGGAGCGCCGTCGAGCGCGTCATCATCGTGGGCCACGACCGATTGCGGCGGCGCTCCGCCCGCGGTGCGCCAGTGGAGATCCTGTTCGATCGCGAGCGGGAGCCCAGTGGCCAGCGCCTCGTCGATCCGCGTGCTCCACTGGCCCCGCTCGGGATACGCGTTGTGGGCATCGAGCAACACGCGCGTTCCGGGTCCGAAGCGGGCGGGGGGCTGTGCCGGCACCTGTGCGCGCGCCGCATAGGCCATGATGGCGACGCCGAGCGCGACGGCGACTCGCGTTGTACGGAGGGGAAGTCGAATAGACATGTCGGTAGTGTAGCCACGAGCCCAGAATCGGAACAGATTTGTCCGGTGACAGACCGTGGCCTGCCATGCGGCCGTACGATCCCCACCGCTGGCGCCTCTCCTCCCGTCCGAATGTCTCCCGTGTCCACTGTCATCATCACCGGCGCGTCTTCGGGCGTCGGTCTCTATGCCACGAAGTCGCTCATTGCGCGCGGATGGCACGTCGTCATGGCGTGCCGCGATCTCGCCAAAGCGTCTCGGGCGGCCGAATCCCTCGGCCTGCCGGCGGAACAGTACACCCTGAGCCGCCTGGATCTTGGCGTGCAGGCCAGCGTGCGCGCGTTCGTGGCCGAGTTCCTGGCGTCAGGTCGCGAACTCAACGCGCTGGTGAACAACGCGGCCGTGTACAAGCCGCGCCTCACGGAACCGGCGCGTTCGATTGAAGGCTATGAGATGAGCGTGGCAACCAATCACCTCGGCCACTTTCTGCTGAGTCGGCTCCTGATGGACACGCTGCAGCAGACGACGTCCGCGCGCTTGATCACCCTGGGTACCGTGACCGCGAACGCCGAGGAGTTCGGCGGGAAGGTGCCGATTCCGGCGCCAGCCGACCTGGGCGAGCTGGAAGGACTCGAGCAAGGCTTCCGCGCGCCCATCGCGATGATCAACGGGAAGCCCTTCAAGCCGGGCAAGGCGTACAAGGACAGCAAGCTGTGCAACATGATCATCAGTCGCGAACTGCATCGACGGAATCACGACCGCACCGGCATCGTCTTCAACACACTGTACCCGGGATGCGTCGCTGACACGGCGCTCTTTCGCGATTCGCCCGCGGCATTCCAGCGCATCTTCCCCTGGTTTCAAAAGAACATCACCAAGGGATACGTGACGCAGGAGCTGTCTGGGGATCGGGTGGCGCAGGTGGTCGCGGACGACGCGTTCGCCGAGAGCGGGGTGCACTGGAGCTGGGGTAATCGCCAGAATGGCCGCGCGGCGTTCGCGCAGCCATTGACGGCCAAAGCGCAGCAGGTAGCCCGCGCGGCGCGACTCTGGACCCTCAGTGAGCAGATGGTCGGACTCCCACCGAGCGAGTGACATGATGCCTGCCGTCGACCCCATGCGATCGCGACTCTTGGGTACAGGACTCGCGCGGGTCGTCGGCCTACTGCTGCTCGCGATGCTATTCGCTGCGCCGATCGCGTGGTCGCAACGGCAGCGGTTCCTCAGTGAGCCGAACGTGCCGTACGACGGCCGCTACACGTTCGTGCGGCTGCGCTACACGCAGGGCTATCGCATGGCTTGGAGTGCGGACTACCCGCAGATGGAACGCAATTTCATGACGATCCTCGGCGATCTCTCCACGCTACGGCTGCACAAGAAGGCCAGCAATGTGCACGTGCTCGACGATCCGGCGCTCAATCACTATCCGATCGCGTACCTCACCGAGCCGGGCTACTGGATACCCACGCCGCAGGAGGCGGAAGCGCTACGCCGCTGGATTCAGAAGGGCGGCTTCCTGATCGTGGATGACTTCTATTTCGACCGACAGTGGGATGTGTTCGAGAAAGCGATGCTCTCGGTGCTGCCCACTGCGCGCATCGTGCCGATGGACGTGTCGCATCCGATCTTCAATACGTTCTTTCACATCAAGACGCTGGTCGGAATGACGCACCCCGCCACGCCGCTGGCGAAAGCCGAATACCTCGGCATCTACGAGGACAACGACCCCAGCAAGCGGTTGCAGGTGATCATCAACTACAACAACGACATCGGCGACTACATGGAGTGGTCGGGCGAAGGCTGGTATCCCGTGAACTTCTCCAACGACGCGTACAAGTTCGCCACGAACTACGTGATGTACGGGCTTACGCACTGAGAGAGACGCACTAGCGCTATTGCACTAGCGCGGAAAGTCGGGCTTCGTCGCGTTCAGGATTTCCAGAATGGCCGCGCGATCGCTTGCCTGCAGCTGCCTGAACTCCGTACTCGGATCGGCACCAGTCAGCACGTCGCGCAGCTGCCGATAGACTTCGCGCTTGGCCAGCTCCGGCAGGGCGTTGAAGCTATCGGAATAGATCAGGAAGCTCAGCGGATACCTGAAGAGGCGCGTCTCGAGATCGAGATCCCGCAACGACCGTCCCTTCGCATCGCGCGGCCCCGCCGTCGCGAAGTCCTGCGCGTAGGAGGTGGTGCCTTTCACCGGGCCGTCGAGTGTCGCTTCGCCCACGAACAGCATCGCCCGCACGAGTTTCTCCACGTCGCGGCGCAGCTGGGAAGCGGGCCCGCCCCCACGCTGCGCACGCGACGTGGTGTCGCGGCCACTGACCCGCGCCATGGAGTCTTCAAACACCGCATCGGGCGCGGCGTCATGCACCGCCGTGATGAGGTTGTGCACGACGGTTTGATGCACCAGCACCATCAGCGCCACAATGTCACTCTGCGCCGAGAGGTATGGTGCGGGATCGAACTTGCCGACGAGATCGGTGCGTGCGCTCTCGGCCTGCATGTCGAGCTGCGCGCGATACGCCGGCTTGTCGGTGATCTCGTGCGCCAACTTCGGCGAGTACACGTTGCCGGCATGTCCAGCGGGTCCCGCCGACCCAGTCACATACCACCCGGCGAAGCGCTGCTTCATGGGGGTGGCGTCGGTGGTGCTGCCATCGTGCATGCCGACCACGGGATAGCCGTAGCGATCGGCGAGCGTAGAGATGACCATGAAGCCCGGCACGCCACCGGTGGCGGCGCGTGACTGGTGGCACATGAGGCACGTGGTGGTCTCGCGCGAGAACACCGGCCGCGCGCGCGGCTCCTGGCTCAGCGTGTAGAACACCGCCCCGCGCACCGGATCGACGGCGGCGACCTCGAGGAACGTGCTCTCCTGCACGTAACCGATGTAGACATCGTCGTTGAAGTAGATCGCACGCGGCGACCACGGCGTGATCTTGTCGGTTTGCAGGCTGGTGCGCGAGAACACGAGCCCCTGCGACGACACCGGAATGTGGAGTGTTTTGAGCAACGCCGGCAGGTAGCCCACGAGCGAGTCATGAGCCAGTGTGACGTCACCGGCATCGAGCTGCGCCTGCAACCGGGCAATGGGGTCGCGCGTGGCGGGAGCCGGCACGCGTGACCGCCGCGCCACCGACGTGGGCGTGCCGCCCAACGTTGCCGCCGCCCCGAGCAGCGAGACCACTGCCGCGAAGGCTGCGAGAGTCCGACGCAATACGATATCCATAGGTCCCGTTACAGTGGGCCCGCGCGTATGCCCCCGTAACCAGTGTTTCCCTGAAAAGCCTTTCTTTCCCGCCGGTAGATATCCGAACGGAAATATTCGACGCGAACCTGAACGGATATGAACGGAGCGGATCGGCCGTGATCGCGGCGATCGGTCTCTCGCGTCGCATACGGGCGTTACGGCACGGCCACCAGCGAACAGCCAGCCCCTGCGCAGGTGAGGGCCACGAATACTTCGGAGCGGATCAGCCAGCGGCCGTCGCGCTTTACCCACTGCGCCGAGAATTTTCCGCCGATGATGACGGGCCCAGCAGCGGTCCCCTCCCGTCCTTCCCACACGCCGGATTCGAACGCGAGTGGCCACTGCGTGCTCACCTCGACCACGTCCGGGATCCGTCGGTACACGATGCGCGGCGTCGTGGCCGCGGCACCGATCGGCGGCACGCCGGTGGGCGGCTCGAACGCCGCCCGCGCCGCGTCACGTCCCACCACAGGCGAGCCGAGCGCACGGCGCACGGTGATATCCTCGGTCCAGAACGCCGTCACCGCATCGAGGTCACCGGCGGCGATCGCGTCGTTCTGGGCGGCGCGCGCGGTTCGGACGGCCTGAGCATCGGCCAATGGTGCTGCCGACGACTGCGCATTGACATCACCCGCCGCGACCAACGTCATGATCCCGCCCAAGAGGAGTGTGGTTCGAAGGATGCGCATGGCGCAGGGTTATCGGTGGAAGCCGGCGGCCTCACCCATATACGTGGGATGCAGCGCCGATAGTGCGGCCTGCACCGACGCGTCTGGTGATCCGTAGACGGTGCACCGTACGGGGGTCAGGAGCGACATGAACCGCCCCGCGAAGCGCGCGCCGAAGGTCTGACAGTGCAGGAAGGCGGCGGCCGAATCGACGTAGCGCTCGTACAGATGACACTGACGCCCGTCAGCCGTCATGAACCACTCGTAGTGCTGCGTGCCGGGCTCGTGCGCATGCGTGTTCGACACCATCTCCTCCATGAGCGCGCGGAGTTCGCCCGAGCGACCCGCCTGCACTTGCAGCTCCAACAGCCAGCTGACCGATCCCGCCATGCGTTTGTCCTCCTGTGGAATGCGGCAAGGTGAATACCACGCGGCGCTAGCCGATCCAGCTCCACGTCAAGCCGCCGAGACACGCCAGTACGAGCGCCAAACTGATCCAACCGCGCACGCGCGCGCCGACGGTCATGCGCGCGTCTCCCATGAGGTCCGTGTTCCCCGCCAGCAGCAGCAACGCGATGATATGCAGCGGCAACACGGCCGCGTTCAATACCTGGCTGCTGTAGATCAGCGGAATGAGCGGGAGTCCCGGTAATGCGACCACACTGACGCCCGCCACGGTCAGTCCTACGAAGGCCGCATAGAACCACTGAAAATGCCTGGCGTCGAGATCGAGCGACGCGGGCTCACCGATCCCTTCGGCAATCGAGTACGACGTCGCGATCGGCACGATCGCCGCCGCCAACAAGGACGAGCCCAGTAGACCCACGCCAAAGAACAGCGTCGCGAACGAGCCAGCCAGCGGACGCAGCGCCGACGCCGCATCTCCCGCGCTCTCGATGTGCACCCCGGCTGTGTGCAGCGTGGCGGCACAGGCCACGGCGATTGCGAGCCCAACCACGCCGGTCAGCAGGGAGCCCACGATCACGTCCACGCGCTCCCAGCGCAGCGAGGCCAGCGTAATCTTCTTGTCCACCGCGTACGACTGCATGAACGCCAGCCCCCACGGCGCGAGCGTCGTGCCCAGACTCGCGGCCAGCGCGACCCACCCGTCGCGATCGATCGGCATTCGTGGCACGACGGATCCGTACGCGACGTCCGTCCACACCGGTCCGGCGAGAATGCCGTCCACCACGTACAGCGCGAGCGTGGCCGAGATGGCCAGCAGCACTTTCTCCACGCGCGCGAACGAACCCAACACCACCACCAGCGTGATCAACGTGCCCGCGGCAATGGCGCTCAACCACGCCGGGAGACCGATCAGCGATCCGGCCGCAGCGACCCCGGCGTATTCAGCGCAGATGGTGCCGAAGTTGGCGAACAGCAGCCCGAGCACAGCCGCGTAGCCCCAGTGGCGACCCCAGCGCTCGCGCACCAAGGCCACGAAGCCTTTGCCGGTGGCCGCGCCAAGGCGTACCGCCACAAGGTGGAACTGCACCAACAGAATCGTGGACGCGGGAATGATCCAGAGCAGCCGGTACCCATGTTCCGCGCCAAGAATCGAGTACGTCGTGATGCCGGCCGGGTCGTCATCGGAGAGCCCCGCCAGCAGGCCCGGCCCGAGCACCGCGAGGAACGACGCCAACGCACCGGCCCCCGCCAACCGCATCGCCGCGAAGCGCGCCACAATGCCTCGCCCGTGATGCGCGACGGCATGGTCAGCTGCGCGCTTCGCGCGGTGTGTCACTATTTGGCGGCGGCGGTGGGTTTACGGTTATCCGGCACAAAGTGATCGCGCGCCGGCATGCGAACCGCCCGGAGCACGGCCGCATTGAGCGTGGTCGTATCGGGAATGATGGCATTCGCCGACAACAGGTATGCGGTGACCGCATACACATCATCGTCGGTCATCGAACCCGGTGCGGCGAACGGCATCGCCCGTTTGATGTAGTCGAACACGGTCGTCGCGTAGGGCCAGTAGTTGCCGATCGTCTGGGTTTTGTCCACCGTGGCAAACTGAAACTCCGGCGTGGGCGCCCCGGCGGAATCACGGCCCACCAGCTGGGGAAAGGTGGGCAGTCCCTCGCCGTTGGCGCCATGACACTGCGCACATTGTGCCGCGTACACCACGACACCACGCGCCACCGTGCCGCTGCCGGCGGGCAGTTCGGCGCCATCCTGTCCGATGTCCTGGTTCATCGCCGCGATCGCCGAGTCGGCGGCGGCATGCCCCAGCCCGTAGGACGCTTTCGCGCCGGGCCCACCCGGGACCGCGCCGGCGTCGTATGATGCAAACGACGCGTTGGTGGCGTCGGCGGTCGCCTTCGCGCCACCGCCACAGGCCGTAAGACAGGCCACCGCGAGCAATGCAGATGTGATGCGCATGATCAAGTGTCTCCGTGGAAGGTGACGGCTCCGCTGCGATCGACCTTCCAGCCGATGATCTGATTGTAGTGATAGTCGGTGTACTCGCCACGCTCGGCGATCATCGCAGTGCGCGTGGGCTGCACGTAGCCTGCACTGTCGGTGGCGCGACTCAGGAGCGTGGCGTCGGTGCCTTGCCAATCCCACATGTACTGGAAGCGCACCGTCGACTTGGGCTGCGGCGTGTTCAGCAGTTCCGCGTCGTGCCACGTCGTGCCGCCATCGACGCTCACTTCCACGCGCGTAATGCGACCGCGGCCGCTCCAGGCGAGTCCGTTCACGCTGCGCCATCCGTGCGACGGGATGGTGTTGGGATAGCAGGGCGACGTGATCACCGACTTGGCGTCGATCTCGAAGGAGAAAATGCGCGCCGTGCCATTGGGCATCGGGTCGGTGTACTTCGACGTTTCCCAGCGCGTCATCCACGGCTTGGTGCCCAGCTCGAGACGACGAAGCCACTTCACATTGCTGTTCCCCTCGAAGCCCGGGAGCAACAACCGCATCGGATAGCCCTGCGCCGGACGCATCGGCTCGCCGTTCTGCGCCCACACGATCATGGCATCATCCCACGCTTTGGCGATCGGAATGGAGCGCGCCAGCTTGCACGCGTCTCCCCCTTCGGCGAGAAACCACGTCGCGTCGGGCTTGACTCCCACTTCGCGGAAGAGCGTAGCCAACGGCACGCCGGTCCACTCCGACGTGCTGAACAGGCCGGCCAGCGGCTGCGGCGTCGTGTTCGGCTTCGGATTGCGATAGCCCGCGCCGCCGTTGCCCGAGCACTCGATGAAGTACGTGCGGGTGATCTGCGGAAACCGCTTGATATCATCCACCGTGAACGACATCGGACGATCCACCAGCCCATGAATCGTGAGCGTGTGCCGCTCGGGGTCGAGCGTGGGGATGCCGGCGTGGTGCCGCTCAAAGTGGAGATCGCTCGGCGTGATGGTGCCGGTGAGATCCTGCAGCGGCGTGCGCGAGCTGCCGACCGGCGTACCGTTCGGGATGCGCGTGGGAGCGAAGTACTCCGATCGCGCCCCCAAGGCCGCCGTCGGCGCGCCGGGCATCTTCGTGGCGTCGAGGGGGGCTACGGGGCGCGGCGGCGGAGGAGCGGGCGCGATCGATGGCGCGCCGCCCTGTCCTTCAACGGCGAGCGGGAGTCCAGCGAGGGCGGCACCGCCGAGAAATCCAGCGGCGCCCGCGAGCAAGTCACGGCGGGAGAGATCGGTCATCTGGCTAAAGTATCACCCAAACGACATTTCGGCTGCGTGATGCGGTTACACGGGTGTCAGACGGGTGTCAGACGGCGCCGATGTCAGGCAACGACACGCGCTCGTTGAGGTCGCGTGTCATCAGGAACGTCCCTTCGGCGCCAATGATCGCCGAGAACACGCGTTCGCCCCCGTACACGAAGTCGCGGTATGACGCCGTCGCCACGTGGCGAAAACCCGCCCGTCGAAACACCCGCTGCGACGTCGCGCCGGTGGCTTCCGTGACCGCCGTGCGATAGCCGAGGGCATGGGCCTGCGCCATGCACGCCGCCACCAACTGCCCCGCGATCCCGCGGGACACAGCATGCGCGGCGACCCCGATCATGAACAAGTGGGCATGGGTCCCCGGTGCCACCGCGGCCGAGGCGCGATACGGCTCGTCCAGCGTATCCAGCAGGGCACCCACCGGCGCGAACAGCGGCGCCGCGTCGGCCAGCTCTTCCGGGGGCGCGGTGCCGAAATCGTCGGCGAGCAACGCCCCCACCAGCTGTCCACTGACGGCATCGCGTGCAACGACGGTGAGCTGCTCCGCAACCGCCTTGGGTACGAGGCATTCGACCATCCGCGCCACCTGCGCCTCAGGGAGACTGGCCGCGACCGCCATGGGTTCGGACCGGCTGAAAACCTCGGCCAGCAGGCCGACCATGTACGGAGCGTCCTCGAATTGCAGGAGCCCGTACTCCACACCATCAGCAACGTGCAACAGGCGCATCGGTCTCCCAAGATGATGAAGCGGCACAGCGCGACGAACATGCACAATCCTGACGCCAGCAAAGACGTGAAATGGGGCGAGCAGACGTGTGAAGGAATGCTGTACACCGTCTACGTGTACACCGTCCCCAGCCGACATCTGATGCCCGCCCCGAAGGCATCGCCAATCTCCTCGCTTAGCGCACGACCCAATCGGTCGTCAGCATCACCGTGTCCCACCCAATGCGCAGCTCGCCGCGCTGTGCCCCGGGTACGGTGGACGGCACCAGCCACATGGACAGGCTCTCGAGCGGCGTTCCGAGCGTGCTCTGACGCAGCTCGATGCGCGCCGCATCCTTCTTGGCGTCATACGGGGTTACGCTCACCGACGCCGCGCCGGTGGTCTCGGCCTGCAGGATCAGCGTCCAGCCGGTACGCGCCGGCAGCACCTGGGCCACGTAGCGGCCCTTCGCCACCTCCTTCCCGCCGATCGTGAGATCAACGTCGGTGGTGAACAGCGTGGCGCCGTTCGCGCCGAGACGCCATACCGTGCCGATCGGCACCAGACTGTCGGTATTGATCTTCCGGCCACGCAAATGCGGCTGTCCGTAGTCGATCCGAATGAGGGCCGGCTTGCCGGCAGCGCGCTGCGCGGCCGTATCGACCAGCGTGAGGGACACTTCAGCGATGGCACGGGTGCTGGGGGCGGCACGGCGGGCGCCGGCCTGAGCCGAAAGCGGAGCGGCGAAGATCGCCGACAGCACGAGCGCCGGAAGCAGGAGTTTCATGGGCGGGGCGGGAGATAGGGACGAGGCAATTACTGCTCAACTTTATACTGGTTCGACGCCTCACGCAGCCAGCGCGCACCACACCGTCAGCGACGCCGCGGCCGAAGAACCGGCAACGTCGGCGGACGCCACGTGGCCTTGTCCCCCTCGACGCCCAGCTTCGCACTCACGATCTCGAGGCGCTCAGCCTGCACGACGATCAACACCACGCTCGTATCGCGATCCGGGTAGAACGTGCTCCATGCGGGATTCCAATGCGCGTCTTTCGTGGCGCGATCCCGGACCACCCGCGCGCGTCCCACCAGCGCGACATAGCTCTGCGTAACCGGATCGAAGTAGTGCAGCACCACGTGTGGATGACGGGCGATCTCCGCGACCTTGCGCGTGCGCGGATTGGTGGCAAACCACACCGCCCAGCTGCTGTCAGGCGCCATCGGCTGCACGGTGCGCGCTTGGGGATGACCCTTCGCGTCGGTCGTGATAAATGTGGGATAGGCCACACTGGCCACGATCTGTCGCGCCGCCGCCTCGAGCACCGCGGGCGTGAGTGGAGGAGGGCGCTCGGGCGTCGTCTGCGCCGAGAGCAGCATGGGTGCCGCACACAACACGGCGGACAGCATACGCATCTGACGTTCCAGAGAGAGACAAAACAGGCTTTCGCGCAAAGTCATCCTAGGCTACCAGTCCGTCGGCGCGTAGTCCTTCAGGAACTGGCCCCACACGTGCGAGCCGCTCGCCACACCCGCAATGATGGGATCGACAATGCGTGCCGCGCCGTCCACGATGTCGAGCGGCGGGTGGAAGCGGTGGTTCTCCACCTTTCGCGCCGCAATCTCTGCCACGTCCTCGTCGGTCACCCAGCCGGTGTCCACGCTGTTCATGTGGATGCCATCCTGCTGATAGTCCGCCGCCGAAGTCCGCGTCATCATGTTGAGCGCCGCCTTCGCCATGTTGGTGTGCGGATGCCGAGTCGTTTTGTTGTTGCGATAAAACTGCCCTTCCATCGCCGAGACATTCACGATGTGCTTATCGTGATTTGCCGTGCGCAACATGAGCGGCTTGAGCCGTGCATTGATCAGGAACGGAGCGATCGCATTCACGAGCTGCACTTCCAGCAACTCCACGCTCGGCACTTCATCCATCAGCAACCGCCACGAGTTCCGCTCGCGCAAATCGATCTGCTGCAAATCCTGATCGAGCTTCCCCGTTGGGAAGAGTTGATGCGCAACCAGCATATCGTCAGGTACCAACGGCACTTGCGATAGCTCAGCGGCGTGCGTGAGCCCCACGCGATTCAGCGCGGTGCCGGTCTGCACCACGGCCGCACGGCTGCCCGCATCGGGGTCGGGAAGCAGCTGCGCCCCGCGAAGTCCCTCGTACGCGCCAAGGAGTTTGCGCGCAGCCGTCGACAGCGTGCTCGCGGCCGCCGTCTCGCCGTCCATCATGTGCGCATAAAACGCGGGCGGGCGGCGCACCGTCTGGCAGGCGTTGTTGATGATGAAATCGAGTCGCGATTCGGTGTTCGTGAGCTCGCGACAGAACGCCTCCACGCTCGGCGTGTGTCGCAGGTCGAGCCCGAAGATCTCCAATCGATCGCTCCACGCATCGAAGTCGGGCTCTGCCGCATAGCGCATGGCCGAGTCGCGCGGGAAACGCGTGGTCACCAGCAGGCGCGCGCCGCACCGCAGCAGCTTGAGTCCCGCCTGGTAGCCGATCTTCACGCGGCCGCCCGACAGCAGCGCGGTGCGTCCGCTCAAGTCCACCAGTTCCGTGCGCTTGGCGAAATTGAACTCGCCGCACGGCAGGCACATCTGATCGTAGAAGTGATGAATCGTGGTGAACTTCTGCTTGCAGATGTAGCAATGCTGCGGCACGATCGCCTCGGGCGCGTCGTCCTCGCGCTCCGCATCGGTGGACGTGCCCGACGCGCCGTCGCCCAGCAGATACACATTGGGCGTCGTGAACACCGGCTTGCGGCGCAATTCGCGAATGCCCGTTTCCTGCAGCACGCTGTCGTCGCGACGGGCCGCATCGAGCTTCCGCTGTTTGGTCGTGGCCTTCACCATCGAGCGGCGCGCGCGCGCATCAGGGTGAAACACGTGACCCACCGCGTCGAGGAAGCGCTGACGCTCCTCGAACGGGACGTGCACCAGCCGCGACCGATCCGCCATCACCTGCTCGAGCAGCGTGGTGGCGGCGCGGAGGTCGTCCCGGAACGTGCCGGCGTTCGGGCCGGGGTCGCGGGGCGTTTCATCGGATACAGTCACAGGATCACCATCCCGAAGCATACCGAGGTCACCCAGCGACCGCGACCCGGCCCCTGCTACCGGCGATCCGAGGTTGTACGAGCTCCACGACGCCGTCGCACCTGAAGCCCTACCGCTGCTCCTTTGTCGGATGCAGCGTGAGCTTCTGGACCCGCCAGTTGAGGATCTCGCCGATCCAGAGTTCGTTCTCCGACGGACAGGCGATCTGGTGAATCCACCCGAACTCGCCCACACGCTTACCGGCGTCGCCCAGCACGCCCAGCACCTTGCCGTCGAGGGTGAGTTTGTAGATGCGACCGGGAACGGCATCCGCGCTGTATAGGTACTGCGTCGGCCCCTTGGTGATGCAGATGGCCCATGGCGCGCCGGACACGCCGAGCGCGCTGACACCCTCACGCGGCTGCGCGCCGAGCATCACGTTCACGTTCTTCGTGTAGGGCACATCGATGGTCATGACGCGCAACAACGTGCCGTTGGGGTCGAACACCTGGATGCGGCGATTCGTGCGATCGCCGACGTAGATGTTGCCCTTGGCATCGTTGGCGATCGTGTGCAGGATGTTGAACTGCCCGGGCTCCTTGCCGCGCTCCCCCCACGTCTTGAGCCAGCGTCCGTCCTTGTCGATCTTGACCACGCGCGAGTTGTTGTAGCCGTCGGCCACGAAAATGTTGCCGTCGTTGTCCCACGCGACATCGGTGGGGCGATTGAAGCCGCCCCAGCGCGGTGCCGGTTCCGGTGCGCCCGGCACATGAGGCGCGGGTTCTTCCACCGCTTCGTCGCGCCGGCCGAGTGCCATGAGCACTCGACCGGTGTTGCTGAACTTCACGATCATATTCGTGCCTTCGTCGCTCGTCCACACGTTGCCCTGCGGGTCGACACGGACGGTGTGTGCGAACGAAAAGCCGTACAGGTCCTTGCCGATCTCGCGGATGAACCGTCCATCTGGTCCGAACTCGAACAGCTGCGAGGCCACGCCGTCGTGCACGCTGCTGCGTGCGCCGGTGCGAGTGAACACGTACACATGACGCCGCTGATCGATATCGATGCCGGTGACTTCGCCGAAGTGCAACGACGGCGGCAGTATCAGTGGGGACGCATTGGCGTCGAACTTGATGTCCGCCGTCGGCTGCGCGGCGAGCGGTGTAACGCTCGCGGTCAGAAGGAGCGAAGCAACAGCCAGTCGATGCAGCGTGGTCACAGTGCGTGTCTCCGGTGGACGCGCGTCCGACGAACGGAAATCGGAATCGCGAGGTGAGGATGTCAACTCGTAGGTGGGAGTCTGCCTACAGTACGAGCGAATGTGCTCGAACACCAGCACCGACAGCCAGGCCTGTGCGCTCGTGATCGCCGTCGAAGGGCTCGCACCACTGCAGGGTGCCAGAACCGATCGCCGCCGTCATGCTAGCGTGCGCCAAGGGAATCGGGGACCACCGTGGCGCAGCCGAGCCAGGTGGAGTCACCGCGGGTCAGCACGGCCTTGCCCGGATAGCGTTGATCCGACGTCCCGTCGTTGCAGTCGGATCGCTCGATCACCAGCATGAACAAGGGATCCGCGCCGAAGCGCTTGCTGCGGTACACCGCGCGACCGTCCGCATCGAAATCGGGCGTGGCGTACGGGTAATAGCTGCTGTCGATACCCAATCGGGTGAACTGCATGCCATCGGAGCGTACGGCGACCGACCACGACGGCGCGGTGCCGCGGGCAACGGTCATCACGACCGGCTGGGGACGTTCGCGGCGACAGGCGCTGACCACGAGGGCGGCGAACGCCGGCAGGAGCAGAGGGGCGAGCAGACGGGGATTCATCTATGGAAGTTTACAGCGAATCCGCGCCCACGTGCCAAGGGACCGAATGGCGGGCGTCCTGCTCCCTGAGAGGGACGAGCCGTTGGTCACAGCGAGCGCCAGCGGCGGCACTCCCGTTTTTCTGTGCACTTGTCGATACTGGACACACGCTGTCCCGATTCCGTCCCTGAACGCTTCACTCGGCACCTGACTCATGTGGAACGAACTCTGCGATGACGCCCACGAGGCCCACGCAATGAAGGTTATCAACCGCGCCATTCTCTCGATCGCCGTGTGCTTCCTCGCCTTCGGTGGGTTCGCCATGGCCACGCGCCTTGGCGCTGAAGCACCGCCGAGCTCAGTGAGCTACGGCAGCGAGCAGGCTCACCCGAGCGCCGCGGTGTTCGGGAACTGATTTTCCAGTCTGCCGAATACACGAATCCCCGCGTGGAGTGCGTTTGCACACCGCGCGGGGATTCGTCCGCTTGCCCCTCCCGGATATGGCCTGGAGGCCCCCGACTATCGCGGGGATGAGCTCACGGGTGACATCGTGTCGCGACGCGGTGGCCTGGGCTTCGCCACGTACAGCGTGTGCATCGGCCCCTTGGTGTCATGCGCCCGCACGCGCAGCGTTTCCACCAGCAGCCCACTGCCGCGCAGCGCGTGCGCAAACGCCGGATCATCGCCGACCGACCAGTACGCGATGATCCCCGGCGCGCGCAGCGCCGCCACCGTGGTCGTGATACCACGTTGCGCATAGAGCCGCGCGTTCTCTGACATGATCATGCCGTCGGGACCGTTGTCGGTGTCGAGCATGATCGCATCGAACTGGCCGGCGTGATCGCGCAGCACATTCACGATATCGTCGTGCACCACGCGCACCCGCGGATCTTTGAGCGTCTCCACCGAAATCCCGTACTCGGGATTGGTGTTCCACTCGATCACCTCGGCCAGAAACTCCGCCACCACCACCTCGGCGTCGTCGGCCACCTCCTTGAGCGCCGCGCGCAACGTGAAGCCCAGTCCGAGCCCGCCAATCAACACACGGGCGCCGGGCTTGTCCTTCAGCCCCACACACGCTACTTCGGCCAGCCGGTCTTCGGACAAGTGACGACGCTGCGACATCAGCTCGATGCCGTTCGCGCGAATTAGATAGGAGCCGTCGTGGCGGAACAGCTCCAGCAGCGAGCCATCGGGGGTACGGGCGTTACCGAGACGTTCAAAAGGCTTCATGCGATTCTCAAGAAGACGGAACAACAGTGGCCGACACGATGGAATCGAGTGCCGGAAACCACCGGTCGAGATACTTGTTACCGCGCGACATGATGCGTGACTGCACGGGATCTTCTCCGTAGTCGAAGTTCAACCGTTCGAGCACGTCTATCCCCTCCACCACCGTACCGATCGGCGCGTACAGCTTCTGCCGGTCCAGCTTGGCCGAGTTGTCGACCAGGTTGACGTACAGCTGCACCATGCGGCTGTTCGCGTCGGTGGTGGTGAAGGCTACCGTGCCCCGCGTGTTGCTCAGTCGCTGCGGTTCATCGGCCATCGCCGACTGCGCCCACTTGGCGTTCACCGCCGGATCCCCGTGAATGCCGAACTGCACCACGAATCCCGGCACCATGCGAAAGAACCGATTCCCTGCATAGTAGCCGATCGTGGCCAGTTCGTAGAATCGATCGGCGCCGCGCGGAGCGAGGGCGCGCGTGACCTCGATGGTGAACGGGCCCTTGCTCGTCTCGACACGCACACGGTACGTATCGGGGCTGCGCATCGGCGTAGCGGCGGGCGCGGGAATCACGCGGGGCACGGCCTTCGCGGACGGCGTGCGCGGCTCGGCCGAGCAGGCGGCCATTGCGGTCAGGCCGATCGCCAGCAGGATCCGGGTGATTCGCACGCTCATGCCATGACGCTCGCTTGAACTGGTGGTCCGTAGGTTCACGCGAAGCTCGCGAAGGGCCGCGAAGATTCGCGAAGAACAGCATAAGGATTTTCTTCGCGTAACTTCGCGAGCTTCGCGTGAACCAGCGATCTCAGACGTGGCCCCCACGCCATCCGACGCCGCACCCTGTAGATTCGAAGAGAACCCTCGGCCGCTCACCGTATGCCTAGTCTACCCCGACACACGACCTGCCGCACCGTCGCGCTCTGCGCCGCCGTCTTGCTGCCGCAGGCCTCATGCGTGGGCGAGCGTGACCAGTTGCCCGATACGCCGATCACGGCCCCCAAGGCGCCGCTCGAGACGCATCTCCGCGGGCGCGTGCAGGATCTCGCGACGGCGCTGCCGATCGGCGGTGCCAGAGTCTCGGTGGACGCGGTGTCGGATACCAGCCACGACGACGGCAGCTATAACCTGCAGCGACTCCGCGTGGGCGCCTCCGAGATCATGACCGTGCGAGCGGGCTACGACACGGCGCGCACACTGCTGCCGCTGCTGGGGGGCGATCAGGAGTTCATCGTGCGGTTGCGGAAGGCGGTGCCGTAAGCGCGAACGGCCCGCGCATCGGCCACCGTCCCCTCAATCTTCGTCTTCCACCCACAGTACCGCGGTCACGCCATCGCCCACGCATACGATGCCGGCATCGAGCGCCGACTCCGTGAGTGGATCGAAGCTGAAGCCATTGGTGTGCTGCGACTCGTCGCCGAACACATCGGCCCAGTCACCGTTGGTGAAGCAGGTAAACGGCTCCGGCACCATCGCCAGCAGCTCGTTCACCAACGCCTCGGCCTCCGACGCCGGAATGATCACGGCGTTACTGCCCAGATCGCGTCCGAGCACCCCGGCGGCAATGCGGACCGCGTCACTCTCGCTCACCTCGAGCCAGCCGTCGCCGAGCGCGCGCAGGCCAAGGCTCTCCACGGCCTGATCGGCGAGCATCCGTGATTTCGCCCACTGCGGGTGCGGTACCAGCGCGCAGGTGACGCGCCCGCTCGTGCGGCGCGCGATGATGGTGTCAGTCAGCATGATGAATGGTGTGAGGGTGTGCGCAATATGCCACCGGGATTGGACGGCGCGCGCCGTAACACCGAGATTGGAGGCATCCTCACTCCTCCCCCATACCTTGGACAATCCGATGGCTCGATCCTCCCTGTTCGCCGCGCTCGCGTTGGCGGCGCTCGCTTCCCCGCTCGCGGCCCCGTTGTCAGCGCCGCTGTGGGCCCAGGCTCCCGAGGCGATTCCCGCCAAGTACGCTGAGGTCGCGAACCGCATCATCGCCGCCGCTCAGGCTGACTCGGCCGGCGCCTGGAACCGTATCGCCGAACTCACCGACCGGTTCGGCCACCGCCTCTCGGGCTCCAAGGCGCTCGAAGACGCGATTGTGTGGACGGCCGCCACGATGGAGAAGGACGGCCTCGCCAATGTGAAGCGCGAGAAGGTCATGGTACCGCATTGGGTGCGCGGCGCCGAGTCGCTCGAGCTGGTCGCGCCGCGTCGGCAGCTGATGCCCATGCTCGGCCTCGGCGGCAGCATCGCCACCCCGGCTGGTGGCATCACCGCCGAGGTGATGGTGGTGGCCAGCTTCGAGGAGCTCACGCAGCGCGCAAGTGAAGCCAAGGGCAAGATCGTGTTGTACGACGCCGAATGGCGCGACTACGGCTACAATGGGTCGTTCCGGCGCCTCGGTGCCATCGCCGCCGCGAAGGTCGGCGCCGTGGCATCGCTGGCGCGCGCGGCGGGTCCGTACAGCATGCGCACGCCGCACACCGGCAGCATGAGCTACGACTCCACCGTTACGAAAATTCCGCACGCCAGCGTAACGTCGGAAGACGCCATGATGATGCGTCGCATGATCAACCGCGGCGACAAGGTCCGCGTAACGCTCACGATGAGCGCGAAGATGTTGCCCGATGCGCAGAGCCACAACGTGATGGGTGAGCTGCGCGGTCGCGAAAAGCCCGACGAAATCGTGGTGATGGGTGGTCACATCGATTCGTGGGATGTGGGACAGGGCGCCATGGACGACGCCGGTGGCGTGGTCGTGGCGTGGGAAGCGATTCGACTGCTCAAGAAGCTCGGCCTCACACCGCGTCGTACTATCCGCGCTGTTGGCTGGACGAACGAAGAGAACGGCATGCGCGGCGGTAATGCGTATCGCGATGCGCACCAGAACGAGACGCACCAGCTGGCCATCGAATCCGACGGCGGCGTGTTCTCACCGCTCGGCTTCGGCTTCACGGGCTCCCCGGCGGCACGCGCAATCGTGACGGCAATCGGTTCGTTGCTCAACCCGATCAACGCCAGCAAGATCGAAGCGTCCGGCGGTGGCGCGGATATTGGTCCGATCATGGCGACCGGCGTGCCGGGCATGGGACTCAACGTGGACGGCACACGCTATTTCTGGTTCCACCACACCGATGCCGACACGCCGGACAAACTCGACCGGGCGGAAGTGCAGCGCTGCGTGGCGGTGATGGCGGTGATGGCGTACATCGCGGCGGACATAGAGCAGGGGTTGCCGCGGTAACTGCCGACTCGTAACTGCGAACTGCCAACTGCCAACGGCTTAGGGAGCAGGAGGGAGGATATCAGGGAGGAGGAAGCAGGACAGCAGCGCCGTTTCCCTGCGTCCTCCACCCTGACACCCTCCTCCCTGCTCCCTAAGCAGTTGGCAGTTCGCAGTTCGCAGTACCCACTCCACCAACGGTCAAAACGGCGGCGGGCTCGTCACCAGCACCTCGGCCCCCGTGTCCGGATGCGTAAACGCCAGCGACTCGGCGTGCAGCAGTAGCCGTTCGCCGTACTCCGGGGCACTGCGTCCGTACAGCCGATCGCCCACGATTGGCGCGTCGAGACCGAGCGGATTCGACGCATGCACGCGTAACTGGTGCGTGCGGCCGGTGTGCGGGGTGAAGGCCACCTTGGTGCGCCCACCAGCGCGCGCCAGCACCTGCCATCCGGTCACCGCGGCCTTCCCGTGCACCGGATCGTGGATTTGCCGAGGCCGGTCGTCGATATCCATGCGCATGGCAAAGTCGATCATGCCCTCGTCGCCCACGACCTCGCCGTCGAGCCACGCCACATAGCGTTTACGGATCTCGCGCAGTGAGAACAGTCGCTGCAGCGCCGAGAAGGTGGTCGCGCCCTTGGCCGCCAGCAGCAGCCCCGAGGTGTCGAGATCGAGGCGATGCACCACCAGCTGTCCGGTGGCATCGGGATAGCGCGCCCGAAGCCGTGTGGACACCGAATCGCGCAGTAATCCACTCCGACCAGGCACCGACAGCAGTCCGCACGGCTTGTCGACGATGACGAGGTATTCGTCTTCGTACACGACGCGCGGCTCGGACTCTGGGATGGCGGCCGCCCCGAACACCGGCGGCGGATCGGCCGGCAGCCCACCGAGCATGTGCGCGAGGATAGGTGGACACTTCCCCTGGCAGGCGGGATAGAACGAGCCGGCACGACGGTCCCCGGTGCGCGGGGGGGCGCCCCACCAGAACTCGGCCAGCGCCAGCGGACGCAGCCCCTGTGCGTACGCCTGCGCAAGGAGCTTTGGCGCGGCACAATCACCGGCGCCGCCGGGGGGTTCCTTGGGCGAAAACAGGTCGCGCAGGGCGCGCACCTCGCCCAGCGCATTGGCGAAGTGATACGTGTTCTGGATGGCGGGCAACAATTCGCGCGAGCGGGCGGTCCGCGCCTCGTCGTCGGCGCCGAGGTCGTGCAGCTCAGCCTCGCCGGGAATCCAGACGAGATCGCGGGCGGCGGCATCGTACGCCGGCGGTGCCCACCCGTCGATCGTCCAGAGCCCCGCCATCATCCCCGAGAAGGCCCGCAGATAGCCCACGGTGCCGTCAGGAGCCATAACCACCAGCACCCCGAACATTTTCCCGTTCCCCGGGTCGTCGAGCCTCCACGGGGCCATTACGGGCCATTGCAGTCGTTCCATGGTGTCCAGGGCCGCGCGTCGAGCGAGCGGGTGGACCGCCGCGCGGTCGAACGGGCTCGGGAATCGCGCGGGGAGGTCGCGGACGTCGGGTGGCGAGGGGAACCGGATCACGCCTGCACGTTAACGAAGTCACGCCGCCACGGACGGCGCCGGGCGTTATACCCGGCGCGTTTTGCGTTACTATAGGCACTTCGCACGGCAGGACTGGAGCTCACTCACAGGAGAACCGCACATGCGTCGTTCAGGCTGGCTCGTTGCACTTCCTTTCGCGGCCACGATTTTCACTGGCTGCGCGAGCGCCTCGAAGACCT
>Ga0114970_10000447_pt1 | contig 30921 bp, 31 predicted proteins | sample M_140205_XF_Meta_FD_87030 | JGI IMG/M metagenome (GOLD analysis project Ga0114970, IMG submission 87030) | Freshwater microbial communities from Lake Montjoie, Canada to study carbon cycling - M_140205_XF_MetaG | ecosystem: Environmental > Aquatic > Freshwater > Lake | place: Lake Montjoie...
TAAATATTTTATAAATAAAATTATATATTCATTATTTATGTATGTAGGGTTACTAGGAATATTAATAAATTTAATTGCATATCAGTTATATTCTTTTAAATTTACATTTACATTTAATAATTTAAATTTTGATTATGATGAATTTACAAAATGTTTATTCATAATGCTTTATACTGTTTCTATTCATTATCACCCAGATTTTATTATATTTATGTCAATTATTTCTATTTTATATTTTATATTATTAGATGATTATTTTTGGAAAATTTTATTAATAATTACTGCATTAATTTATATAATAAATATTAAAAAATCATTTAGTATAAATCCAACACCTATTATTTTGTTTAGCATTAGTTATTTTTTATCTGCATTACTATGTGATATATATTTATATAAACAAACAACTAATCATTTTTATATAAAATTAAATAAATTACAAGCGGAATTGCATTAGAAGTATCTATTACACCGTCCGTAAAGAAAAATGAGACAAGTCTCATTTTTTTGTATGGACAAGTCGCCGACAAACGAATTTTGTAAGGACGCAAAGCGTCCCAAAATTCATTTTGGTCGGTGTAATTAGTCTCTCTATATCTTCAGGAATATTCAGTTCTTTACATAAATTATTTATTGTTTTTTTATAATATCGCCAATATTTAATTTGTTCTTGTAAATTACCTGCTAAATTATATTCATATATGTGTAATTGCATTGCTGGCAAATTTAACTGCGATTGTAAATGATATTGATGTACTTGATATTCTAGTGTTATTCCATCATATTTTATATTAAGTATTTTAATAATATTTACTTAATATAACTAATAAGGATGGAGTTACCTAATGAAATAATTTCTAGCCAAGCACGAAACCCTATTACACCAGAAATGATGCAACATATTCCTATGATATTACATAGAATTACTCAATTATTATTAAGAAAAGGTTATACTATTACCCCTGATCCTGAAGGTCTATATTATATGGTACTTAAAAAAAGATCTAATCCATCATATAATGCTGGAGTAATTAAAATAATTATAGCAGACGGTATTATTAGTCCATTTAAAATACTTCATAGACGAAATTTTAATGAACAATATGAAGATATAAATATTCCATCTTTACATACACCATGGATTAATATTGATCCAAGAGATGGAGGTCAAGGATTAGGACCATTATTATTAGGATATGCAATATTACATTTATTTATGTTAAACCAAACATTATATTATATTACATTAGATGATGATTCAGATCGTAGTGGCATATTTTTAAAAAATATTTATATTGGTCTTGGATTTGTATATGTAGATGTAAGTATTGCAAATCCTTTTGAAGCAGAAAATATTGCACATTTTATACCATTACAAGAAACAAGACCTACAGCCGTTTTTTTTCAACCTGGTAATACTCAACCTTCACAACCTGTTGGTGATAATGATTATGAAATTGGCGAAGATGAGGAGGATGAGGAGGATGAGGAGGATGAGGAGGATGAGGAGGATGAGGAGGATGTTGTGTTTAAATGGGGAGATGCTGATTCACAAATGATAAATACCATTCCTATATTAATAGAAAAGTTAACTGCAAAAATAGACAAATATGAAGGTTTACAAGCACAAGCAGAAATACAAGCAGAAATTAAAAGACAATCATCAATTAAAAAAGAAAAAAAAGAAAAACATGTTAAATCTAAACCTCCAATATATAAAATAAAACTTAAAATAACACCTAAAATAACAGTATCAAGAGGAAGAGGAACTATAAAAAAAAGAAAATATGGAACTAAAAGAAGAATAAAATCTTTTAAAAAAAATGTTAAATCTAAATCAAAGAGAGAAAAAGGTTTTAATTTGCCTCGCAGCAAGTCATCCGCATACTCTTACAAATAAAAGGATCTATTGATTTTAATTTCTCTGCATAATTAATCAGTTCCAACATATCTTTCGTTTTATAATGTTTTTCTATAAATTTATAAAACATTTGCAAATGCTCTTCTGTTTTTACAAATTGAAAGGTATTTGTATTATTCTTGTCACACCAATATAGAAACTCATTGTAATTATTTAAAAGTATATTCTTTAAAACATAATAAGAGAGAACGTTCGTTGCCTCTTTATAGCAATTCCGCTTGCGGTCGGGGTTATTATGCGTAAGATAGGTCTGGGGATTTCTCTCTTCTCTCTTTATCAAATCAAAATAAGAAAGATTCATATGTTTTAATACCTTGACTAATTGGTACATTCCAAAATTGCGCTCACAATTGATAATAAATTCGCATGTTTGTAGGAATTCATTTAATTTAGGAGTAGTTTTATTAATAGAAATTGCTAAAATTGATGCATTCATTATCTCTGCCCAAAATTCAGTATATGCTTCATAAGCAGTTACTTCCGAATTTGCCAAAGGAAATAGCAGTAATATTTGTTTATTTATATGATCTATATTCATATCTGAAAAATCAAGAGAGAAATTATGAAATGATTCGTGTAAAAATACTTTAAACCATTCTTCTTTTCTAAAAATACAAATTTCTGAGTTTACTGAACAATTTTTAGTAAATCCTGTATTAGCATTATTTTGATCTATTATGATTGAACTATGTTCTGGTAATTCTTTCTTTACAGAAGAGAGATAAATATAAACTGTTATTGTTTGAGAGCATGTGCTCGATGCACTAGAATTTAAAATATAAAACCAATATAACATTTTTTTAAAACAATCTGCATACTTATTCTTATCAATGGTCTGATCATTATGTTCATCTACAAAATAAACTTTTATTGTTCTAGAAAAGAGAGAAGGATTAAAAGAGTTTGTATACAAATATTGTGTCTTACTATTTTTATTAATATGTTCCATTATTTTTGCAGGGAAACTGCGGTTATCATAATCTCTTGGTTTCACAATTTGCCCAGGATTTGTTATTTTAGTAACTTCGCTAGCCCCGATTTCCTTAATTAAGGTATTAGCTTTGCTCAGTTTATCATACAACACTTTAAAAATATGTTTGCTTTTACCAATTGGTTTATGATATTTGTAATTTATATTATCATCTTTTACTAAAAAAGATAATATTTTATCACTATCTTTAGTAATATTCATTGTAATATATATATGGAAGTAGTTTATATTATTGTCGTTGTTTTAATTTTACTTTTAATTCTCTCTTTTTTGGGCCATATTGTTATTCAAAAGAAAGATGAAAAGGAAGATGATTCTGGTTCTTCTTCTAAGACTGTTGTTGTAGTGGGTGGATGCGCAGGCACCCGATATGGATGCTGTCCTAATGGTAAGACTGCCAAAGTAAATTCATGGGGAACAAATTGTTTGTTGCAACCTACCCCTTATCCACCACAACCTATTTATGTAAATCCTCCAGGTAGTCAAGGGTGCAGTGTGTCTGCTTATGGTTGCTGCGATGATGGTGTAACTTATAAAAATTCAAATGGATCAAATTGTAGTAATCCGGCGCCTTATCCACCACCACCACCAGGTCAAGATTGTCATTTAACTGGGACTTGTAAACCTCTTGTGACTGACTGTCATTTAAGTTCTTATGGTTGCTGCAGTGATGGTATTACTCCAAAATCAAGTAGTTCCGCATTATGTTAAACAAAATAAGACACACAACATTTACTATTTATTTTGGTAAGGAATTAGAAGAGAGAAAGATCCAAACCTTGCGCAAGCGGAATTGCCTTTTTAGATAAAAATATTGTTATACATTTTATGGTAAAAATTACTATAAAATGTTTATTAGAAATGCCAATTATAAATTGGTCTTATAATCGTTCACAAGTTTTGAAAAAATGTCAAGATTTAGGTTGTTATTTATTTTTGAACAAGTTTGATGTCTTAGCGCAGTATATTTAATGTCTTCTTCTTTTGGTTCCTTTTCTACTTCTTTTGGTTCTTTTTCTTTTGGTTCCTTTTCTTTTCTTATGGGATCTTCTTCTTTTACCGCCTTTTGGAGTTGTTGGTGGTGATGATGATGGTGATGATGATGGTGATGATGATGGTGATATTGGAGGAGAAATTATACTACTTATATAATGTCTAATATATGGATATAAATTAGCTTCAATTGTTGATGTAGTTAATGTGGTATTATCATCATTAGGTTTTAATAAATTATCATATAATAATGTACAACCCCATTTTTTTATTTTACAATAAGCATTTGCATTTTTTATAATATATTCTTTATTACTGGCAAGTTCATCATTTTTTATAATAGATTCTTTATTACTGGCAAGTTTATCATTTTTATATTTATTTTCAAGAATTGCATTAATAACTACTGCAAACTGAGTTTCATCATTAAATTTTTTGTTAATTTGAACATTTATATCACTCATTATATTACCGCAATATTATTCTTTCAAATTCTCTCTAACAATCATTAATGGTTCTAGTAAAACAGGTTCTGACGATTTCTTATAATGAGCTAAAGCAGCATTCTTTGTATTAAGTAATAAATTCTTCAAATCCTCATTTTGCCCGAATTTGGCTAAAAGTGCATTCTCCAATTCTACTTTCTCTCTTTCTTTTGATAAAGATTCTAAAGTCACTTCTTTTGGTCTTATCAATTGTCCAGGTTCTCCTTTACTTCCTCTGCATTTTCCAGAAGCACTTAAAGCACATTTCACTATTTCTAAATCTTTTGATAAAGGTGTTCCAGATTCAAGAGAGAAAGATAAATAAAATTCAGGAAATTTATCTTTAAACTGAACTGCTGCTAAATAATGATCAACTGTTTGCCATCTATGACCATCTAACATAAAAGGTTGAGGCCATCCATTATCTAACTTTTTACGCCAATCTGGAATTGCTGCTAATTGTGCAAACTCCTTTATTGTTTCTGTTGTAGGCATTTTTTCCTGAGGACCTTTTCCAGGTGCTTTATTTGACGCAGATCCATTATAAAATACAAATAAAATATTATCATCATATAGACCGCGAAGTTTAGCATCAGATATTTCTTGAAATGCGGGTTCGTCTTGTGCTGCCGCAGCTGAGCCCATCTTCTCTTCTAATTTTTCTTTAAATTCTTTAAATTCTGGAATAAGAGAGAAACCACCAGAATTGCGTTCCATACATTTATGAACAATTAACTTTTTAATATCATAAGGTATTTCCGTAAAAGTAAAAATTCCCTTCTTTTTATATTTAATCAATTGATAATGAATGCCGCTATAATCACAAATAATATAAAATTCGGGTCTAAAAATAGTTTCTTTTTGTATTCTCTCATCTGTTTCACCACAATTTAATACATTTGCTAAATCTCCTGCTTTATAAGCTTGATTAGATAATAAAATAAATTTCACATTTAATATTCTTTCTAATCTAGAAATAGCACTTTCATCAGCCCAATAATCTGTAGTCATTACTTTTTCTTTAAATTGTGCCAATGTATCAACACCTTTCATAAACTTATTATCCGTTAATGTTTTTTTACTAAATTTGGCTTCTAAAAAGATCTTATCATGATGTGCTTTTATTTTTTTAGCAGTTGTAGTCAATGTTTTTTGTTCAGCTTTATTGATTGTATTAGCAATTAATTTTTTATATTTATCATATTCTCCTTGCAATTGTTCCATTTGTTTTTTCTCTTCTTTATATGCTGATTCGGCTCCTCTATAAATATCTTTATAATTCATAAATACGCGTTCAGTTTCATCCCGAGCTAATGCTTCACGCAAATGTCTTATTGTAGTTGCTTGTCCTAATTGTTCAAATGCATCACGCACTACAGCAAAAAAACAATCCCCATTACCTTCATTATCTTTAATAGAATAATTACTATTATGCATAAATTCTTGTAACCAATTATTTTTGCTTGGTAATGATGTAAATCCTTCTTTAATAGAGAGAGCCATATGTTTAGTTTCTTCTGGTAATAATGCCATAACCAGAGCACCACGAATAGGTTTAAAAATATGTTGACGAATAGGAGGTATTTCAAGAGCACCATGATGCATTTCCTTTTTTTCTTCTTCTTCCTGTGCCTTTGCTTTCGCTTTTCTAAACTTTTTCATTTCTATATCTTCTTCATCTTCATATTCTTCTCCTTCTTCCAAATTTGCCATAGCTGTCTCTTTAGCTTTTTCTTTATCTTCAGCCATTTTTTTAGCTCTTTCTTTTTCTCTCTCTTCAGCTCTTTCATCTTCTTTTCCCACTTCCATTTCATAAATAGTTTCTTCTGGAACTTTTCTCAATTCTTCTAATATTTTCTTAGTAATAAAAACATAAATTAATGGTTCTTCATCTAATAATTCTAGATCCAATGCTTGGGTTTCTTTAATCATAAATTTAGGTAATTCCGCAGTATGTATTTCATATACACCAATTTGCATAACACGCCCATTTTCTTTAACTAAATAAATTGGATAATAAGTAATATTATATTCTTTAAGTTGCTTAGCATTTCCTAATGCAATAATAATATCAACATCTTTTGCTACGATTTGAAATAATTCAGCTTCTTTATTTATATCTGACGGGTCTAACTTTTTCAATTCTTTGTAACTAACTTTATTATTTATTTTTGAAAGAACCATATTATTATATAATTAGAAGAGAGATATTTATATTATAATCAAATACAAATATAATAACTCACATTAAATCCATATTATATATTTTTTCATTATTTTATCTTGTTTTAATTTGTCCATTACATTCCAAATTTTATATCGTGTAGTCATTACCTTTTTATTTAATGAATCATTTTCAAACTGCAATATTTTTTCAATCATTTCTTGTTTTTTTAATTTAGATTTTAATAATCCATAATATTCACAAATAATGGCTAATTGTTTTGCTGACTTGTCAAATAAACTTAGTTGATCTAATTCAGTAGCTTCATCTGCATCGTTATCTTTATTATTTTTATTATCTTTATTATCTTCCTCTTCTTCCTCTTCTTCCTCTTCTTCTTCTTCTTCTTCTTCTTCTGACTCACTAATATTATCAAAATTAAACTGACTTAAAATAAATTCTGCATCATAAAAAGGATAATCTTCTGTTTCATTTAATATACATTGAATATTAGAATCATTAATTATTTCACTATTACTATCCATTATACTATCTATTACTTAAATAATTATATTTATTATATAATATGCAATTAAATATTAAAAAATATGAGAGTGCTAATATTTATGTTTTATTACGAGATAATGTAATTATAGGAATTTATAATACGATGGATGATGCGTTGTCTGCAAAAAAAATTATGCAACATACACGCAATAATCAATATAAACATAAAGATGCGGATTGGATTAAATTATGATAACAACTTAAATATATTTTCCAATACCTATTTAAAGAAATGTCCCGGTTACCATATGAAATTATTGATATCATTTTAAAAATGGCATCAACTACAACTGATTTATATCATTTACAAATAGATCAGAAAACTGGTAAATTAATTTATAAACATAATATGCATTGCCCTAAATTAAGTAATTTAAAAATTAACCCATTAAACGTGTTTTATCAAAATTTATTATATAATGATATAATGTATAGTATAGAGTCAGTTGCAATAAATAAACATGTTTTTTATAAAAAAAATTTGGATAATACTATTTTTATTTATTATAGAAAATATTATGAAAAAATTACTGGTGAATTAATTATAAATAAAATAAATTATGTAATAACTGATTATAGTATATGGTCATCAATACAACATACTGATGGTTACTGTTATGATTGTGTTGGAGTTCCGGAGGTTATTTCAATAAGTTAAGCTTCCAAAATATCCATAAATTTAAATATAGATTTATTAGTTAAACTAGGAAATGTTTTCACTTTACTTTTTGACAACTTTGTAATAATTTGTAAAATGGTCATTTCATTAATTTGTAATGTGCATTTATTGAATAATTTTTTATTATATAAAATACCAATATTTTCACTAATTTCATCAACCTCATTCTTTTTATCAGTTTGCTCAATTAACATTATTAATTGATTTAATAAATTTCCAGTTAATTCAAATAGTTTTTCTTGAGAAATAATACCAGTGTGTGTCAAATTAACAAAGAATGCACTTAATGCTTTACGTTTTTCATTATCTTTATTAATTTCACAAAAACGATTATAATCTTTTGAAGAATCCACATATTCTATTTTTTGAAATAATTCTAAAAACTTATTCAAGTTTGATTCAAATATAGTATTCATAATTTTATATTTATGAATCAACTCTGTATATAAATCAGCATATAATTTGGAATAAAATCTATTATTTGAGGCAATATCAAAAATACTAATGCTAACTGACATCATTTCTTCTTCTGAGGATACCGTATCTAATAATTCTGTTATTGTTGTAAAATGTTCTAGGTAATTTTTATCTGACATTTTATTTAAAGCAAATCTAATTTGATCAATAATACCTTCTTTTGCTTCTATTTTTGTAGGTTGATATGTTCTTAAATTTTCCCAATCTTCGTCATTTACTATTTCTGTTGCTCCGCCTCGTCTTTTCTTCTTATATCCATCATCAAACCCACTACCACCTCCACCATAACTAGATACACCTCCACCTAATCCATTAGGAACCGGTTTTGTAATACCTTCTTTTTTATGAAAATTTGGCGTTTTAATATAAGTTGGAGATCCGACTTGACTTGCAAGTTGATTAATAACCCGAATAGTTTCATCTGGGATTTTAAAATCAAAACCATTTGAGCTAATAGATTGAAAATTCAGTAATGGATATTTTAGCATTGTATGATATATTATATTTATATATTATTATTTATATCAATTTTATTATAATAGATAAATACTACTTAAATATAAATGTATAATATATATTATAATGTTGAAAAACGATAAAGCCGATAATAAAAACGTTGCTAATGATGACTGGTCAGAGAAGGGAAATAACAATTCATTTAATTCATTTAAATCTGATGGTGAGTCAAATAATTTAAATGAATTAAATAATGAAACAACGAATAAAGTTGAAGAAAAAATAGCAGATAATGTTAGTGAACTTAGTGAAATTAATAGTTGGGATGAACTAGATATTGATGCGCATCTGTTAAGAGGTATATATTCTGCGGGGTTTGAAAAACCAAGTCCGGTTCAAAGAAAAGCAATTAAACCAATTATTGAAGGTAAAGATATTATTGCTCAAGCACAATCAGGCACAGGTAAAACCGCAACTTTTTCTATTGGCGCTCTTTCTAAAGTTGATACTACTGTAAATACAGTGCAAATATTAATTTTATCGCCAACTAGAGAACTTAGTAAGCAACACTCGGAAGTAATTACGCAATTGGGATCTTTTATGGTAGGTTTAAAGATTTTAAATCTTGTTGGTGGTGGATCTGTTGATGATGATGCATATCAACTTAAATCAAATACTCCACAAATTATTACAGGTTGTCCAGGACGTGTATATGATATGTTACGTAGAAATTATATTTCTGGCAAAACAATTAAATTGGTCGTTTTAGATGAAGCAGATGAATTGTTATCTACAGGATTTAAAGAACAAGTATATGATATTTTTCAACATTTTAAAACCGATATTCAAGTTGCTTTATTTAGTGCAACAATACCACACGGAATGAATACAATTACTGATAAATTTATGAGAAATCCTGTAAATATTAAAGTAAAAGCAGAACAACTTACTTTAGAAGGTATTGCGCAATATTTTGTAGCAGTTGAAGATGATCAACAAAAATATGGCACTTTAAAAGATTTATATAAAATTATTTCTGTTTCACAATGTATGATTTATTGTAATAGCGTAAAACGAGTAGCTGATCTTTATGCTGCAATGGTTGAAGATCAGTTTGCAGTTTGTTGTATGCATAGTGAAATGACCAAACCAGAACGCGATACCTCATTTTCTGAATTTAAAACCGGTAAACATCGTGCAATGATTTCATCTAATGTAACTGCGCGAGGAATTGATATTCAACAAATTAGTGTAGTTATTAATTTTGATCTTCCAAAAGATGTTCATACTTATTTACATCGAATTGGAAGAAGTGGTCGTTGGGGTAGAAAAGGTGTAGGAATAAATATGATTGGGCGACGTGATATTGCTAAATTGAAAGAGATTGAACAATATTATTCAACCCAAATTAATGAAATGCCTTGTAATTTTTCAGATCATCTTAAATAAATGTTTATTTATTTTATTTATTTTGTTTATTTAGTTTGATTGTTTAGTTTTTTTTCTATTTTATATTTATGTCTAAAATAGAATCCATCAATGATTATTTTCAATTACCTATTTCATATAATAATAGTAAAGTAAAATTAAATGAAACTATTATTACAGATTTAGAATTAATTAAAACAATACATCAAACAGAAAATGAAAAAAAAATGAAACTGTTAAAAGAAAATAATAAATGTAGCAATATAGATTCAGAGGCGTGTTTTGATAATAAATGTAGCAATTCAGATTGTTCTCATTTAGAATTAAAGAGTGATCAAAATAGTTGCGACGGATCAATGTTTAATTATGCTTTTAATCCTCAATCTGTATTTGGGAAAAAAGTATTAGACCAATTCTCTCAGTATTATACAACTGATAAGGAATTTCTAAAAGATTCACAAGTTTTATTAAAAACTTATTCTCTTAATAATTTGGAAAAAGATAAAAAAGATAAAAAAGATAACACAGATAACACAGATAACACAGATAACACAGATAAACCCGATTATACAAATATAATTGCTATATGGAATGAACTTAAATTAGATAATAGTTTTATTGATAAATACCAATATATTGATATTGTTTATTTCAAGTATCTTAATAATTCCGATCATTTTTTGCAAATTATGAGCATGTATAATTTGTCAAGTCCGATTTTTTCAATATTGGTGCCGATATTTTTATTAATAATTCCTTTTTTTATTATTCAAATAAGAGGATTGCAAATTACATTAACTGAATATATTGAAGTATTAAAACAAATTGCTGCTAATCATGCAATTGGTAAATTATTTACTAATTTTAATCAAGTAGATAATCAACAAAAAATATACTTGCTTATATCAGCTGGATTTTATTTATTTTCTATTTATCAAAATGTATTAACGTGTTTAAAATTCCATAATAATATGTTTAAAATGCATACCTATCTAGATACTTTTAAAAATTATATTGAATATACTGTAACATCTATGAAAAAATTACTGTCTTATACTAAATGTTTAAATACTTACAGTAATTTTAATAATGTAATTCAAAGCAATATAAATGTATTAAATGAATTCTATATTCAATTAAATATGATTATGCCATATAAATTATCTCCTTCTACAATTGGGGGATTAGGACATGTATTGAAATGTTTTTATCAGTTATATGAAAATGCCGAATATAATTCAGCATTAATGTATTCTTTTGGTTATAATGGATATATTGATAATTTAGAAGGACTCATTAGAAATATTAATCTGAAATATATTAATTTTGCTAATTTTGATAAGTCTACTTATCTAACAGAAGAAACTAAAGAAGAAACTAAAGAAGAAACTAAAGAAAAGAAATCAAAGAAGAATAAAAAAGATAAAAAAAATAAGAGAGAAAAGGGGGATCAATGGGATCAAGAAGAAATGTTCGTCAATTCATATTATCCTGTTTTAATGCATAATACTCCTATTAAAAATACGTGTAATCTGAAAAATATGATTATTACTGGTCCAAACGCATCTGGTAAAACTACTACTTTAAAATCTATTCTAATAAATGTTATTATTAGTCAACAATTTGGATGCGGATTTTATGATTACGCAAATTTTGAGATATTTGATTTTATTCATTGTTATTTAAATATTCCAGATACATCAGGTAGAGATAGTTTATTTCAAGCCGAATGTAGACGATGTAAAGAAATTCTAGATACAATTAAAGAAAATGATTCTAGCAAAACTCATCTTTGTGTATTTGATGAACTTTATAGTGGAACAAATCCAGATGAAGCCGTAATGAGTTCTCTTGCATTTATGCGATATTTAATTAAACATAAAAATATTAAATGCATTTTAACTACCCATTTTATTAAAGTATGTTATGAATTAGAAGAACATAAATCAATCACTAATTTTCATATGCATACAACAGAAATTGAAAATAAAGATAAAAAACAAATTGATTTTAAATATACTTATAAATTAGAAAAAGGAATATCTACTGTTAAAGGCGGAATTAAAGTATTGAGAGATATGGATTACCCCGATGAAATACTTAATGATTCTATTCGTTCATTAAATAAATAATAATATATCCGCTTTTACTAATAATGTCTGGATCCGATATATTTAGTCTATCTTTTTTATGTTGTTTAGGAATAAGTTTATTACTTATTGGTCTTCTTAGCATTTACTTTAATAATAAATTAACTGAGCAAGAACATAAAATTTCAGCAATGTTTGGTATTGTAACAACTATGGCTGATCAAATTCAATTTTTAAGAACAAATAGAAATGTTATTGCTGATCCTTCAAAGAATGGACTTGATGTAAATAATTATGCACCATTTTCAAATACTGATTTAATTAATGTTTCTGATGATGAAGGAGCTAATGATGATGATGATGATGATATAGATGATGATTCTAGCACTACAAGTGAAAGTTCCTCTAGTTCTAGTTCTTCTAGTTCTTCTAGTTCTTCTTCATCCAGTTCTTTAAAAAAAAATAATGAATCAAATATTAGAGTCATTAATATTAGTGAAGATTTTGATATTAATAATGAAGTAACTGAAATAACTGAAATAACTGAAATAACTGAAATAACTGAAATAATTAAACATAACAAACAAAATGACCATAAAAAAATGGTAGATATTGATGTAGATTCAGAGACTGATTATAAAAAAATGTCATTGGGTAAATTAAGGGTAATTGTTTCTGAAAAAAGTCTTTCTACTGTAGCTGATATAGCTAAAATGAAAAAAAGTGAAATATTGAAATTATTATCTGTTGAAAATGTATAATGTCTTGGGCAACATGTTATAGTGGATCAAATAATATTCATTTTAATTTTCCTCCAATAATGGCTGATGGTAGAAATTTCTCATCATGGCAACCTGATGCTGTAGTAAATGAAAATATTCAAAAACAAGAAAATATTCATTCTAATTGGGGATATCGTCAATATATGACAAATAATGCTTTACAAATTATGAAATATAACAATATGGAATCCTGTTATGATTTAGGATTAACTACACATTTTTATTCTCCTAGTGACCCCGCTAATCAAGCAACTAAAAAAGTAAATGAAGCACCTTTTTTATTTAAAACTACATATGATACTAATAAACCTGGATTTGGATATAATAATAGTAATTTAAAATCACCTTATTTAAGTAGAGAACAATTGCATTCTAGAATGGTTGCTCCTGCTATTGATATGTCTCAAATGCCACAACAGCAATAAAAATAATAACACAAATAAATAACTATTTAACGAACTACACGTCTTCTTGTATGTGATCTCTTACGACAATATCTTCTCTTTGGACCTCGAGTCATTTTGCAATGAGCCTTCATATAACCACACGTGCTACTTGTTTGTCCTTGACATGATGAGTTCTTCAAATTGCGTCTATACATACTTTTTCTACTTGCGCGAGCTGCCATTATACTATTTCTAAATATTATAATATAAATATAATTATACTATTTATATTATACTAATGAATCCAACAAAAAAAATAATCAGTATTGATGTTGGTATAAAAAATTTAGCATTTTGTTTATTTTCTATAAATGAACAAATGCATAATCAAATTCTTCTATGGGATGTTTTAAATCTTTCTCAAAAAACAGAGATAAAATGTTGCGACCAAGGATGTAATAGCGCGGTTAAGTTTTCTAAAAATGGCGCATATTATTGTTTAAAACACGCTAAAAAACACGACACTTATAAAATTGCCAAACCAGATTTGCGATTAGCAACCATCAAAAAATGCAAAGTAAAAGACCTCCTCATTTTAGCCGCAAAATATAATATAATAATACCACTTAAAGAAACAAAGGTATGTATCCTTTCTCTCTTTCAAAAATATTTAGAAGAATCTTATTTTGATAATGTTGAATCTATTAATGCTAGTAAATTAGATTTAGTAACAATTGGTAAAAATATGATGTTTCAGTTAGATGATATTTTAAAAGATCATTTAATAACAATTGATTTAGTTATTATTGAAAATCAAATCAGTCCTATTGCTAATCGTATGAAAACAATTCAAGGTATGATTTCGCAATATTTTATTATGAGAAATCAAAATATTCAAATTGAATTTGTATCTTCTGCTAATAAATTAAAAGGACAGTCTGTTGTTAAAGTATCAGATTCGGATGAAGAAAAAGAATTGGGAGAAAAAGAAGTAAAAGTTAAGCATTCTTACAGTGACCGTAAAAAAATGGGGATCAAATATTGTTTGGATTTAATTAATGAATCAACTAATAATAAATCGTGGCATCCTTTTTTTATAAATCATAAAAAACAAGATGATCTAGCAGATTCCTTTTTACAAGGAATATGGTATATAAATAATAAAATAAATAATAAATAAATAAAAGAATAAAAGAGAGAAAAGGTAAAATAATGAATTAATATATTACAATTCGTATTACTTAAAATTAAATGTTCTTATTAATTCATAACAATGGAAGACATTATCGATATTTCTGAATCATGGGCTCCAAAAAACACTGGTAATTTTGGTGATGGTATTGAACTTTTAATGAATGATAAAAAAAGTAGTGGAAGTAGTGGAGGAAATCATTCTAGTGATATTAATATTGAAGATCTTAACTTTTTAGAAGATGAATTAAATAATTTATCTGATGCTCCAACAAACACTTATTCATCTAAGTCTGATTTATTTTCTTCTGCATTTGGATCTTCTTCTAGTAAAAATGAGGATTCTACTTCCCATAATGTTAAATTCAGTTTAGGAAGTGATACTGCTTCTAGTTCCCCAAATAAAACTTGGGATGGTTATGATAAATTTAATGATATCCCAGTTGATCCTTCTGCAGCTCCTCCTCCAGGTCCTCAAATGACTAAAGAAGAACTTTTAAGAGAGAAATTTAAGTTTTTAAGAAAGTTGGAAGCTTTAGAAAGTAAAGGAATCAATTTAACTAAAAAATACAATATGGAATCTCCTTTAGCAGAAATGCAAGGTGAATATGAAATGATTATGGAAGAAAAACAAAAATCCAATTCTATTAAATTTGGCGGAAATATGCTTATGGCTGCAATCAATGCTGTAGAATTTTTAAATAGTAAATTTGATCCATTTGATATTAAATTAGATGGTTGGTCTGAACAATTTAATGAAAATTTGAGTGATTATGATGATGTTTTTGGCGAATTGCACGAAAAATATAAAAGTAAAGCTACTATGGCACCAGAACTCAAATTATTGTTTCAATTGGGTGGTAGTGCTATGATGGTTCACATGACAAATACTATGTTTAAAAGTGCAATGCCTGGTATGGATGATATTTTGCGCCAAAATCCTGATCTAATGAAACAATTCCAAACTGCCGCTGTCAATTCTATGGGACAAAGTAATCCTGGTTTTGCTGGATTTATGAATAGTGTCTCTGGTAACACTAGCGGTCCTCCTGCACCAATGGCTACACAAGATCCTTCAGCACCTGGAATGTATCCACGCCCAGGAAATAATAGTTCATTTGGACAGCCTATGAATATGGGTAAAAGTAATTTTAATCAAGCAATGCAACAAAATGATGGAATTAATTTTAAAGAATCAGTTACACCAAATAAATCTGTAAGATCAACTAGACCTGAAATGAATGGTCCAAGTGATATTTCCGACCTGCTTTCTGGACTTAAAACAAAAACTATTAATATTCAACAACAAAGACCGCAACCGCAACAGCAACAGCAACAGCACCAGCAACAGCAACAGGAAGAACCCGAATTAATGGCTGATAATAGCACTATTAGTATATCAGAACTGAAAGAAATGCAAGCAGATGGAAATACTATTAAAAGATCTGCAAGGAGAAAGAAGTCTGATAAAAATACACTCAGTTTAGATATCTAAAATGGTATAGTTAATTTTAATTTTATATCATATATATCTGTGCATTGTTTGATTTGTCCTGTTTTATATGATACTACCATATACTGATTAAAATATTCAGATTTATATGATTGATTTAATAATGAAATAATATCATCACCATCCTTTTGTTCTTCATTTTTATTTTTATCATAACACGTATCTGAATATCCTATAAATAGTTTAGGTTTTGTAAAATATTCTAATAATTTAATATGTGGATGATATCCTGATATTACTAATGCTTCTGATTCTGCTATATCTTTTTGAAGTAAAGGTGTCATATTATATTGAATATTTGTTGAAATATAATATTTTATAGATTGACCCGTAGTTTCATTATAAAAAGTAAGTAATGTTGGGTTAATATGATGAGGTTTTTGAGAATAGAGAGAATAATAAATTCGCTGTCTTATTGTAAAAATAGATTTATAATAATTTTGATCTAATACATCTTCTGTTTTTAATTTAAATCCGAAATTTTTACATTTATGAATTAACTCGTCGTAAAAATTTTGTTTGTAAAACCCTATATGAAAAGAATTGGTATCCCATTCATTGCGCGGTTGGGTATCTATAAATATAAATTCTTTTACTAAAGGAAAATCACGCACTGGTTGTATATGATGCCACGATCCTAGATATAATATTTTATTAATTGGACTCATTACTATATATTATATTATTATGTTTTTATATAAAGATAATGTTATATAATTATGTAGATGGCATCGGAATTAGATGACTGGGAAAATTGGGAAACTCCTGGCGAAGAAACAGATTCAGTGTTTCCAATTAAAAAACAAGAAAAAGAAAAAGAAAAAGAAATTAAAGAAGAAATTGAACGCACTAATCAACAATCAGTTAATGATTTATTTAAAGTTAAAACAACTGCTACTGCTACTGCTACTGCTACTGCTACTAATACAGTTACTTTAATGAAAACTAACTCGGCATATACAACTTATGCTAAGGAATGCAGTAATAAAATGAAAACGAATAAAGCTACATCACACAATATCCTCGTTTTTTGTAAAACAATTATTGATGAAAATTGTTTAAGAGTATCTGCAGAACATTTAGAAGAATTGTTAGAACATATTCATAAATTAAAAGAATATAAATTGTTTACACCTATTAAGAAAGCAGAACAAATAAAGGTACAAAAACAACATCAACAGCAACAACAAAATCATGAAGAAGTTTTTGGTGATTGTACTGAAGATTTTGATGAAGAACATTTACGACTTGAGAGCAAATATTAGCGCAATTACTTAGCGGTCGTTGCAATTACGCTAGAGGCGGTCGTCATGCCAATTACTAGCAATTACGCTTGAGGTCGTCATGCCAATTATGATTACTATTTGGCACAACCTTTTCTAAAAGTTGTTTTGCTCCACTTTTTTAAAAGTGGATTTTTATAAAAGTGGATATATATATATGGATCCTAAGTTTACAATGTTCTTGCAAATAATGCTCTTTTACATTTTACTTTCCTATGTAATAATGCCTGCTGCATTTTATTTCTATTATGGTAAATCTCTTGCTGCGGCAGGCAATGGATATGTTGTTGGTAGTCTTCTTTCTTTAATTATGTGGTATGCTGCTGGTAAAAATATGGTTAAATAAAGCCATTAGCCATTGCGCTGGCGGTCGCTATTTTTTACTCTATTTTATTTTCGTTTTTTTACCGACTGCAAGCGGAATTGCTTTTTTAGCCCTAATGCAGTAAATTCTTTAGGACTTACTTTAAAAGATGCTCTGCTTGTTTTTTTAGATTTATTATTATTTGTTGTTGATGTTACTAATTCTGGATTACTTATTACTTGACTAGATGGTATAATATAGGTAGAAATTCGATTATTACTTTGTCTTGGCGAGCTACTTCGTCTTGGCGAGCTACTTTGTCTTGGCGAGCTACTTCGTCTTGGCGAGCTACTTCGTCTTGATGAACTACTATTTATTGGAACAACTAAATGATCTCTATTTCTTCTTGTAAACTGACTTGCAAATCTGGATGCTAAATTTGATAAAAATGTTCCTACATTTTGAACTCCTTCAGATACTGCTCTACTTCTATTATGTCTTCTTATACTAGATCTTCTATTACTTGGCCTATTTACATTACTCATATTATATATTAAACGAATAATATATAATAAATTATGACATCTTTAATCTTTATTGACGGTAGTTATTTCTGTTTTTATCGTTATTTTGCTCTTTTAACTTGGTGGAAAAATGCATTCCCTGAAGATCCTATCCTTGGCGATCCTGCAGATAATCCATTTTTTGTTGAAAAATTTAAAAAAATGTGTATTCAATCTCTTGAAAATATTCCTAAAAAAATAGGTATTAGTAAAGAAGATATTAAACAAAATAATTATAAAATATTTATTGGAAAGGATTGCAAGAGAGAAGATATTTGGCGTCTTGATTTTTATAAAGAATATAAATCAACGCGACTACATAACCCATACATTTCTTCTTTTTTTAAAATATTGTATAATGAAACTGATGGGATATTTACTAGGGTTGAACCAAAAATTATATCTGCTATTTTAGAACATCCTCATTTAGAAGCAGATGATTGCATTGCATTATCTATATTAGCAAATAAAACGAACGAGTCTATTTACATTATTACTAGTGATAATGATTATATGCAATTATTAAATGAATCTCAACATATTCAAATATGGAATTTGGCAGGAAAACAAATCTCTCTTGACAAAAATGGTCCAAAAGAATTATTCTGTAAAATTGTAATGGGTGATGTTAGCGATAATATTCCCACTGTTTTAAAAAAATGTGGTCCCAAAACCGCTTTAAAATGCTTTGAAGATCCAATTTATTTTGAAGAAAGATTAAAGAAGGAAACTGCTCTAGAAAAATATAAATTAAATCAACTACTTATTGACTTTAACAATATTCCTGATCATTTGGTTAAAGAATATAATTTTAAAGTATTATAATATATTAGTAATGGATTTTATACCAAATAATGTGAAAGTATTACTTGATGTTAGAATTTATAAACAAGATAAACCTGGATCAAATAATTCAACTGGTTATGGTCAAGGATTAGGGTCAGGGTCAAGTTACGGTCAAGGTCAAGGATACGGACAAGGTTACGGATCAAATCCTAGTGTAGCTAGAGGTATAGATTCTAGTTTTGGATCAACTCCAACAGAAACAAGTTTAAGTAAAGGATTAGGTTCAAATAATATGTTTGGTGGGTCAGTTAGGCAAGATATTATTCCATATCGTCCCAATATGACTTTTCAAAATTTAAATACAGATACGGTTTTATTTGATCCATTAGTTAAAATAACTGATGCTACTATTAAATCCGCTGGAAAATATACACAATTGCAATTTTTAGTTCCTGATCAGTTTAATGAATTAATTTTAAAAATGAATAGACAAAGTGGTAATGCTAGTAAAACATTTTTTTATACTAAGTTGGATCAGGGTCCTATTCAAACTGCTATTCTAGAAAATAATACTATTACTATTAAACCATCACCTATTCAAAATATTACAGATATTAGTTTATCTACATTGATGAAATCTTCCTTGGTATATACACGTTTAAATAATGCATCTAAAGTTACACAAGATAAAGATGAATTTAAAACTGAAGATAAATATACTACATTTATTAAAGAAAAACCTAATGTAACGCCTACAGAATATGAGAAATTAACTATAACAAATAATCAAAACTTAAATCATTCTACATTTACGGTTAATAATAAAAGGTATTATTCAAAAACTTCACTTGAATTATTATTAGATGCTACAAAAGATGGAACTGTATCAAATAATATGAAATTAACTATGGACAATTTATTTGCATTAAATAGTAAAATGTTTTTGGATTCTAGTGAATTATCTATTTATAAACAATCTCAATCTAATTGGTTATATAATTTAAGCAGTAATTATGATACTCTATATAAAGAAAGATTTCTGTTTAAACATAAATTAGGATCCGGTTATTTTGATAGATTGAAATATAATATTATTAGACAACTTGTAGAATATTATGAGAAAGATGCAAGTGCAAAATTAGATGAGTATGATGCAGATCAAGAAAGAATTAAACAAAAATATACTAACAATTATGCTATAGTTAGCTCTGGTGTTAGAAAAAAAATAGATGATGTATTTACTTTATTTCTTAATGAAATGAATGTGAAAGATTTTCCATCTATTGATTATCTTATAAATTATAAAGAATATCTAAAAAAAGAGTATAAAAATATAGTGGAATTAGATGATAAAAATATTCCTGTTGAAATACGATTTACTAGTTGTCCTGATTTTTATATTTATAGTTTTAAATGGGATAAAATTGCACATGATCAAGTTAATAGACCAATAGTAGAACAAAAAATTATAGAAGAAAAAAAAGAAGAATCGAAACCAATAGATGACCGTATTAAAACTAAAATAGACCATTTAAAAGAAAAGACAGATAACGTGGATAACCTGGAGACTGGGATGTTACAATTGATTAATGAAATTGAATCAAAGAAGTTAAAACCAAACTCATCCGACCGTACTATTCAAAAACAGAAATATCAGTTAAAAATAAATAATTTATATAGCAAATATAAAGAAAATGTTGCGACTACAATTGATTTATATGATTTTTTATTAAAAGATTTAATAGACGAAGGAAAACCTATTAATGTTAATATTATAGATGGGTTAATTACTAACAAAATTTTAATAGGTGGGACACGGAGTTCATCATCAGTAAAAAAACCAGTAGTAAAAAAAGCAGCAGTAGCAACCGCTCTACGAAAAGTAGCAGCAGCAGCCACTCCACGAAAAGCAGCAGCAGCAGCAGCAACAACCACGCAAAAAAATATAAATACAAAAAATACGGCCCTAATTTTATCACCTTCACCTTCACCTAGAAGATCTGTCAGGATAAAGACAAAGAAAAACCAGAGGCATCTTATAAATTTATCTAAAACAACGAAAAATATAAATAAAGGAGAAGTGGAAAATGATGATGATGATGATGATGATGATGATGATAATGATGATGATGATAATAATGATGATAATGATGATGAGGAAGATAAAGAGGAAGAAGCAGTAAAAATAGTAGTAGCAAAAGCAGCAGTAGCACCAGCACCAGTAGCAACACCAGTAGCAGTAGCAACAAAAACATCAACAGTAGCACCAGTAGTAGCACCAGTAGTAGCATCAACACCAGTAGCATCAATAACAAATTTATTCAATCAAGCTGTCACTGTTAATATAAAAAAACAAATAACATATATACAATCTTGTTTTTTTCTTTTAATTAAACTTAAAAATGAAAGTTTAAATGCAAAGTATCCTCCTTATATAACTACTGAAATAGATACAAATTTAAGACAAATATTAGATCTTTTAAAAAAAATATTACCCATTTATATTGAAATTAAAAAATATGATTTAATGACAACTAAAATTTTTTATACAGTACTAGAGATTGCATCTAATAAAAAGTTATATGACATAGAAGTAACTAAATTTAATATAGATTTAAATGAATATAAATTATTAAATAATCAAAAACTTATAGATTTTATACCTGGTAATGAAAATATAGATACTGCAGTTATACAACAATTAATTGTGTTACTTAACAAGATAAATACCCCTTCAAATGAGTATTTAACTCAAATAATTAAAATACAAGAAGATAAATTAAACATAAAATATGCAAAAGATGATGCTTTAAAAGAACTGAGAAAAAAATATACTGATATTAAAAATACATTAGATGAAGAAATAACCGAAGAAAACGAAAAAATAAGTAATGATATTTCTAAACCTGATAATTCTAATGAATCACCTACTACACGTAGTCAAAGTAAAACTTACCAACAAAAACAAGAAGATCTGGTTGATTTACAAATTAAAAATGAAGAATACAAACAAAAACATCAAAACACGCGTAGAACAAATGTTAAACTTATTAAAGGAGGTGCATCAGGAAGAGTTGTAGGTAATTTAACAACACGTCTTCACCAATATTTTAATTATTATATGGATTGGCAAAATAAAATTGGTAGTACAAGCAGTGCATTTGTTCCTTCTAAAAATATACCTACTGAAATCAAAGTATTAGATAAAGAAAATGAAAGTGCCGATAAACATAATTTTTTTAGTTCTATATTTACCGCAATTCAAACATATAATTCTAACCCTAAAAATAGTGCACAATTAATAAAAGATAAAGATAAAGATTTAACAAATTTTAATACATTTTTAAAAAAAATATCTGATTCAATGAGTAACACTTCTATATCAGACGGGCAAACACTAGACGATATTTATTTAACAAAACTTAAATCTAAAGTTCAAACTCTTATGAGTAAATATAATGAAACTGATTTTAGAAATATGTTAACAACTGGTACTCCTTTACAACAAGCATTAATACAAAAATATTTACCTTATAAATTAAAAGATACTTTTAGTAGGACTGATGATAATATTTTTACAACAAATAGTGATTTTAATAATGAGTTTATTCAAGGTAAATATAATATTGATGAAATTTCAAGCGAGCCTTTAATTAAACTTATTAAGATATTATTTAATATTAATTTAATTATTATAGATAATACTACATTTCAAATAAATACTTGTAAAAATTTAGATGATAAAACAAAGTTTTATATTTTTTTATTAAAAAATAAAGAAGATTATTATTTAATTACTTATAAAGATATATCTATATATTCTGAAAGTAATTTTAACATAAATGTAAGTGATTTATTAGAATTAGGGGTAACAAGTCCTCCTTTATTTATATATTTATATATAACTAATTATTGTCCAAGTGCATACTTAACAATGTTTAAAACTTTATACGAAGCATTTTTACAAGGAACTAATATTCAACGTGAAATAAAAAGTTATAAATTAAATATTACAAATGGTATTACAACTATAAATAAAAATGAATTTACTAGTAATACAACTAGTTCTTTATCAAGCACAAACTTATCCATTACAAAGTCTACCTATTGTTATTATATTACAATCACTTTAGATTTATATGAAGGGAAATTACCATTTATGCAAAAACAAACTATGGGTTGTGAAATTAAAAGACAAAATATTATTACCGATTTTACAGAATTAACCGGTATTAAATTACTACCATCTATTGCTGAAAATAAATATTTATCTTTATTACCCCAAGATGCTGCAAAACCTAGTTGGCTTACTTCTATCACTGGGTTTTTAAACAAAACTGGACTAGGACCAAGACTAGGACTAGGACTAGGACCAAGTGCTGATGCTACTAATGCTAATCCTAATAAAGGAAAAACTACATCAACAAGTGCTGCTGCTTTAAATAACCCAAAACATGGAGGAACTAGAAGAAAAATTATGTTAACTTATAAAAGGCAACATAATATTAAGAATATAAGGAATGTAAGGAATGTAAAAGAAATCAAAGCAAGACTTAGTCGCAAATTACATAATATTACGCACAAATTGTTCAAAATTTAATTTAATTGGTATTAATTATTGGTATATGATTCTTGCTCTTGCTCTTGCCCTTGCCCTTGCAATATCTTAGCATTCTTTTGTGATTGTTTTTCTTTCTTTGCTTTTTCTAAAACTTGGATCGCTGAATTGAGTTCTTCTTCTGAAATTAATCCATCTCCGCTTGTATCCGCTGCTTTTGCCAATTTATCTAATACGCGGTGTTGTTGTGGAACCATACAATATGGACTTTCTTCATTAAATATATGATCTGATAAAATAACAAATACTGCTGTTAATAATAATGCCGTAACTATGTCACGAGTACCCATCCATGCCATTGCAAATACTAAAATTTGTTTACTTAAAGACATTTTCAAATATTCTTCGGTTGATTTACTAAATTGTATAGATATGAATTTAGATCCAACATTTAGTAATATCATAATTACACCTGCAAAAAATTTACTATTATTCAAATATTGCAAATGATTATTAGCATAAGACAAAATATTTAATGGATGAAATGAATTAATTGATTTATTAATTTGATTATTTATTTCTTTTGTTTTTGTTTTTGCTTTAGTTTTTGCCATTTAATATACTATTATAAAATAATATACGCACGATATATTATCTTATACTAAGCTCGTTACACTAAGCCGTTTTTTCTCATATGTTTTGTTGCCATACCTGTATACTTTTCATATAAGTCTGTATAAAATTTACGATTATTTCTATAAAAAGGACGTATTCTACCTGCAACTAATGGTGGCAAAACTAAATGATTTACAAAGTGATTGATATATGGTTCTCTTATCATTTCTTCTTCTTGAATACATATAAAGAGAGAAGCTAATGCTAGAATTATTATTAATAAATACATTTTTGTAATCATTATTTATATTATATTATATTATGATAAAAATGCAAATCCTAAACCATTTGAACTATTAGGACTAGGTTCTTGAAAATTATTTGTTGAAACACCGTGTCCTCTTCCTTGATATAATTGCGAAGTTACTGAGGTTCTAGGTCTTAATCTTTCTTCTGTTGCAATTCTATCTGTAGTGCCACTATGTTTTTTATTTTCTGTAAATCCTTCTTTTTTAGCTGCTGGTGCTGTTAATTTTGGCATTTGTTCAGTTATTGTTTTTATTTGTTCTGCTAATGCTGCTTGTAATTGTTTTGTTCCAGATCCTGGTTCTGGTTTTTTTTCTTCTTTTGCAGTTGCTACTGTAGCTTTAACTGCATCTTTTTTTGCAGCAGTTGCTGTTGCATTAGTTGCAGTAGTAGGAGTAGCAGTAGCAGTAGCTGGAGCAGTAGCTGGAGTAGCACTAGTAGAATCAGTCATTCCTTCCATATAGTTCATATAATTAGCATCTGGATACATAAATATTGCTACAACCACTAATCCTAAACCAAGCATAATATTATATTTTGCCAAAAGCACTATAGTAAATACTACTACTGTTCTTCCTAAAATACTATTATACATTTCAGGACTAAATAAAACATATATAGTAAGAAAAATCATTATGAAAAATAAAATTTGCCACTGATTTTGTTTCATCATCATATAAATAAAGTATATATTTTATTTCAGTATGTATTTCAAATTATTATCTTATTTTTTATTAAGAATGTCTTTAGCAATGTATGCCGCTCCATTTGATAATGACATAAACCAGATAAATACGAATAGTTCAAATAATGACAACTTACAAGGCAGAAAAAAGGTTGTTAATAATAAAACTATTAAAAAGTATCCTAAAGACAATGAGAAAGTAAATTCTGTCTTGCAATCTATACAAAATCTACCTTCTTCTTCCTCTTCTTCTTCCTCTTATTCTTCTCAAGATGATGGAAATTTTTTAGGAGATTTTACTCCTTTACCTCCTCCTAGTAGTGCTGGTGTTGAAAATACGCGAATTAAAGAACAAACTTTACAAAATAAACAACACCAACAACAGCTGCCTCAGCCACAGCAAGAGCAACAAGATCATCTTAATTATGGTTCTAAAATTAATTCTGGGACTGATTTAGATGATGGTTATCCTACTCATCAAATGTATCAACAACATTCTGCTCAGTCAGCTCAGTCAGCTCGCCAAGCATATCATCAACCAACTCAACAAAGTCATATGATGCCTAATTATGCTGCAATGTATAGTATGAATGGTTCAGGTTACGGATCAAGTCAAAGTAATGGCTCAGTCGATTCACATGACTTATTACTTCAAAAATTAAATTATATGATTAATTTGCTAGAACAATCTCAAGATGAACGCACAAATAATGTTACAGAAGAAATTGTCCTTTATTCCTTTTTAGGAATTTTTATTATTTTTATTGTTGACTCTTTTGTTCGGGTTGGGAAGTATGTACGCTAAATCCACTTTTTCCACCTTTGTAAAGGTGGAGGCAAACGGGTGACTACGTCACCGAATATCTACAATTTAATAGTTTAGTTAATTTATTTTTATAAAGTTGATAAAGATAAATTATTCAGCGACGCAGTCGCTTGTTTTGCTCCACTTTTTATAGGCGCTAGCTAAAAAAAGTGGAAAAAGGTGGAAATGGTGAAAAATTAAATCATGATGAGCGTCTTATTATTATTCACTGGCTGATGTACATAATTATATAAAAAGTAAGCGCTTGGGCTCTCTAAGTAGGTCGGCGTTTTTTTCTTTAAGTTGTTTATTAATATATTATTATGACTGGTGTCTTCAATACTGAGATATTGGAACTGAGAGTTCAATAGTTTGATTTTAAAAATGGCGACTTTAAATCCGTGTGCAAATAATTCAGGATTTTTGCAATTACTTATTGATGCATAGCAATCGAGAACTTTTCTCTCTTTTTTGAAAAATGTACATGTATTTTTAAAGAAATATATTGCTTTAATATCGTGTTCCTTTAAAAGAAAATAAATATAAATATTTTTACTTTGGATAAGATCCATTATTGTTTCAATACTTGGTCCAATTGTTAATTCAAATGTATTTTGTTGTATTTGATCTTTTAAAAAATCTGTAACTATATTAAAATTGGTTTTAGTACATTCTATAAGAGAGACGATTGGTAGCAACTGGATTGGTGGTTGCCATTTTTCCATATCAAATATTGTGGTTTTATAAATAGTTAACGGTATAATACCTGTCAATGTGCCTTCTCTCTTAAAAAGAGATACTTTTATATTTGGATTTTGTTGTCTTTGTTTAAATTCGTGGGTTTGTATCATTTGTGGCGCGATTCCTTTTTTTCTGTAATCCGGATCTACACATAAATAATCTACATAATATACGGAAATAGGAATTCCCTTATTAAAGGATACGGAGAGCGGGCGTGATGTCATTACTGCAATAACTTTACTAGACTCTGTTATTTGCTCTGTTTCTCCTTTACTTAAATCAGTTATCAGTTCTTTATCTCTATAAAAACTGAAGAAATTGGGATCCTTTTGGTCTTTGGGAAAATAAGGTAAGATATTTTCTTTTTTGGGTAAAAATTGATTTTCTGGAAGACGTTTATTTTGTATAAAAAAATATTGTGTGAATTTTGTCAAGAGATTGACATCTTCTTTTGTTAATCGTGTTTTTGTTTCTATATTTTGAAAATTGCAGTATTTATTTGTTTTTGGTAATTCATCTAAAATAATATGAGGACTGCAAAAATGATAATGTAAATCGTATATATGAAATACGGGTTGAATACGCCAAAATTGGTTTTTATATCTGGAATATAAGATGATGGTTATTATGATTGATAGAATTATGAATAGAATATATTTATACATAATTTAACGGCGTCTATTTTTCTTGGACTTTTTCTTTATTGTTTTTCTTATTGTTTTATTTATTTTCTATGACTTCTTCTTCTTATTCTTCTACTTTTTCTTCCTCTTTTACTTCTTTTTCTACTTTTTCTACTTTTCTTTTGACTTCTTCTTTTGCTACTTTTTCTATTTCTTCTTCTTCGTCTTCTTCTAGTTCCTCCTGCTAATCCGCCGGTTAATTTCGTCTCCGTAGCATTTAAACAAGTTTTTGCAAAATTAAAAAGGTTATTTACTTCATCTGGAACAGTTATAGGTTGTTGACTTTTTATTTCTGGAATTGCTCCAGCAGCAGCAGGATATGATATATCTAATTCTACAGAAACTCCATCAACTTTTTCAGTTCCTGTAGTATACGTTTTTCCAATATCTACTAATATACCACAATATGCGGGGAATGCTCCATTAGCAACTGCAACATTAATGATGTCAGTATTTTTAGTATTAACAGTCATCTTTGGAACAGTTTCGGCATTGCCTGGTATTTTACTATATAATAAACCAAAACTTTGTGTAACTAATTGTATTTTACTTGCTAATTTTGTTTCATCAGCAGCTTTATTAATTAATTTTAATTTGTTTATTTCTTCTGGGGTAAAAGATAATGGGACATACTCGGCATCGTTACCAGTGGCATGAGGTGCTTCAACATTTCCTATTGCATCATACGTTACTGGATACATATGACCAAATCTTACATCATTTGCTTTATTGAAATATACAGAGGGTTTAAATTGGGCATCTGTTGCTGGAGCAGTACCAGCATCTTCAGCAGTGTGATTAAATATATCTCTTCGTGTTTTAGCAACACGATCTGACCCTAATAACACATTCAACCCAGTAGCATTAGCAGCACCAAGATAATTATTTATTTGAGTATTAAATGCATCACTATCAGCAGTAGTAACATCTATAGCAAGCAATAATCCAGCCAATTCTGGATCACCAACTCTATATATTTGTGAGAGTGTTGCATCTTTTTTCATAAATATAAAATCTAAATGATTTGTTGCCATCTTATTATATTATGATATATTAATTTGGTTTTGTCAAAATATACAAAGAGTTGTATTCATATCCAGATTTAATTAAATCTATCTTTCCTTGAACAATAAATCCTTTATCCTGCGCCATTCTTAAAATATCTTCTTCTAATTCCATATACATTTTATGTTCTTGTTTTCTAAATACTTTCCCCGTATTTTTATTCTTAAATTTCTCAATAAATTTTGCTTCATTATTACCTTGATTTAATTCAAAATTAGAATCATATTTGAAATCATCAAATGTCACTGCACTTGTTGTAATTCGTTTCTTGGCATATCTTTGTGGAGTTAATAACATTAATGGATTTGCTGGTGGAATAATTGGATCAAACATTTCTCGATCTACTAAATGTACTACTAAATATCCTCCTGGCATCAACCAATTAAAACAATTTTGGAAAAATCGATCCTTATCTTTCATGTAATAAATTGTAAAATATAAACAAAGAATATGTGTGAATGAATTAGCTTGAAATTCATCAGCATTCATTGCATCTCCCAATACGAAATCATATTTTGGATAATTTTCTTTTGCTTGTTTTATCATTGCTGCAGAATTATCTAAACCTGTTGCTTTTAGACCACGCTTAGCTAAAGAAGCAACGTGATGTCCTGTTGCCGATCCAATATCTAAAATAATAGATTCATGTGTAGGATTTGTTTTATTAATAATTTGTCCTATTTCATATTCATTTTTCACATTGCTAAATACTAAATAATCATAAATACTTGAATAAAAATCATCATATACTTCAGGACCTTGTTTAAATGTAAATTCATCTGGTTTTTCTACAAACCCTTCTTTAAAAAATAAAATTGTTTGATTATTATTACCTTTATTTAGTGATTTGAAAAATATTATCAAACATAAAATAATAATAACAAAGAATAAGATTTTGCCTGAAAGAGAGAAATGATCATAAATGTTATTAATATTTTTACTTAAATCTTTACTTATATCTTTACCAATTTTGTTAATTATGTCTGTGAATTGATTCATATATGTATAGTTGTTATTTTTTTTGTATGATTTTTATTATATGGCCGCTACCGATTTTGAAATTAATGATATGCGCGAACAAAAAGATTTCAAAGGTGTTACATTCAGTAAATATAAAAAAACCGATGTGCGAAAAGAATTACTAAATAATTTGATTCATTCTAAAATAGAACCTGCTTGTTATTGGGCTGCTGAATTTATATGCGCTGGACAATTTGGCGATTTATGGGAAGTTATCATTTATTTTTACAGCAAAAATATTCATTTAGGAAATCCTAAAATGGCAATATATTTGGATTTAAGAATTACGGCATTCAAAAAAATAGTTGATCAAGAAATTGGTAAAGATGAATTGCGATTACGAAATAATGAGAAAATTAGGAAACTCTTTTGTGAAATCATTTGTGTTCTTTGTAGTGCTAAACGAAAACATACTTTTGATGAAATCAAAATCAAAAAAGAAGATTATGATTTAACTTTAATGACGGATCGTTTTAAAGCACCGAATGTATCTTATGCTCAGGATGTGATTTTAAAAGATGATCCAAAAGAATTATTTATTGCAGTGAATGAACTCGCTTATAATTTATCCAAAGATGGGAAGAATTCTATTGCTGCTTGTTATTGGATTGAATGGTTAACTGAATTTGAAAATATTTGCAAAGCGAAAAAACAGAAATGTAAATGTGATAGGCGGCCATGGGCTCCTGTAGAAAGTAAATCACAAATGGATCCTGTTTGGTTAATATGGGATACTTTTTTGAAAGAGGCTGCTAAAAAAGAGAATAAACTGATTGAAAAAATAATGAAGAGTTTGCTTACTCTTTTTTCGCTTAAGTATTCCAATTCGTGTTCCCGAAAGAGGAAATTTGTAATGTATTATGCGACGGCTCTTTTGACTGAGCCATTAATTTTAGATGAAGAAATTGTGAAAGATATTGAGAAACCAAAAATTGCACTTATTGTTGGTAAGATTGATAATATTTATAAACAAATAAAACAGAATGAAGTGTCGCCGAAAATGGATTATTTGTTTCAAAATGCGAATAAAAGTAATTTGGATAAGACCATTGATAAATTGGAAAAGATGAATACTTTTGGCGAGAGTTTTGTGCCGCGGCTCTAGATGCTGCAATTCCGCTTGCGGTCGGTAAAGTGGAGCAAAATAGCGACCGCCAGCGCAATGGCTCACTACATCTTTGCAATCAATGTTTTCTTAGCGAGATGCACTTTTATCTTTTCTTTTTCTCTAACAAATGCCTCTGTTTTACTATGCGGACCCATCATTTGTGTTAATACTCTTGTATATCTATCATCATCTTTATCAGAATTAGGGTTTAATACATCATTTTTCCATCGCAGGGTTTCTCCAAATACTCTGTCTTTAACATGATCAATAAATGAA
>Ga0114970_10000448_pt1 | contig 30895 bp, 35 predicted proteins | sample M_140205_XF_Meta_FD_87030 | JGI IMG/M metagenome (GOLD analysis project Ga0114970, IMG submission 87030) | Freshwater microbial communities from Lake Montjoie, Canada to study carbon cycling - M_140205_XF_MetaG | ecosystem: Environmental > Aquatic > Freshwater > Lake | place: Lake Montjoie...
ATCACGATCATGCCCATGCCGGAGGTGGGGGCGACAACAACATGCGCGCCGCCTATGTGCATGTGCTGGCCGACGCGGCGACATCAGTGGCGGCGATCGCGGCGCTGGCGGGCGCGTGGTGGTGGGGCCTGACCTTTCTGGACCCGCTCTGCGGCCTGATCGGCGCGGGCGTCATCGGCGCGTGGTCTTTCGGCCTGATCCGCGATTCCGCGCTGGTGCTGCTGGACGCCGAATCCGATCCCGACCTGGCGCGCGACATCTGCAGCCTGCTTGAAGGCGAAATGGATGCCCGCGTCGCCGACATGCATCTGTGGCGGCTGGGCCCGGGGCACCAGGGCCTGATCGTGTCGCTGGTCGCCAAATCGGCAACCGATTCCGAAACCATCAAGGCGGCCTTGCGGGCGCGCCATCCCGGCCTATCTCATGTGACGGTGGAAGTGGCGGTTTGCGCCGACTGCCCCTGAGAGTTTGAGATCGCGATGTTCTGGCGCCGCCGAAAAATTTCCAAGGACCTGAAGGCCGTGACCGAAGTCGCGGGCGACCAGATCACGCCGGGCCTGGGAACTTTCGCCCTGGTGCTGGGCGGCGTCGCCGTGGCGGGCGTCGCCGCCTATGTCGTTCACCAGCGCCGCAGAAACAAAAAAGCCGCAGAAGATGCTGCGGCTTCTTTGAAACGGGATAGACCGGATTAGGGGCGCGGCTTGCCGGGGAGCGGCGGCCCAGCGACAGCGACAGGCCGCGCGACCAACAAAAAAACCGCCCGGTGAGGGGCGGCTTTTCGAAATCGGAAACCGGACCTTACGTGCGCGGCTTGCTGGGCGGCAGCAGGCCTTCGCGCTGCATGCGCTTGCGCTGCAGCTTGCGATAGCGGCGGACCGCCTCGGCACGCTCGCGGGCGCGCTTCTCGGAGGGCTTCTCATAGGCGTCGCGCAGCTTCATCTCGCGGAAGATGCCTTCACGCTGCATCTTCTTCTTCAGGGCCTTGAGGGCCTGGTCGATGTTGTTGTCGCGGACGATGATCTGCAAAGGACGGCTCCGGTCGGGAAATTTGAGGCGCGGGTCATAACAGAGGCCCAAACCCCTGTCTACCTGCGGCTTTTAACCTTTGGGGCCTTTTCCCGTTCCCTCCCCAGCCTCATATTCCCGGTCATGGCCATCCTGAAAATCGCCCGCATGGGGCACCCCATCCTCGCCACGCCCGCCGCCCCGGTCCCAGACCCCACGGCCCCGGAAATTCGCCGCCTGGTCAATGACATGGTGGAAACCATGATCGACGCCAACGGGGCCGGACTGGCCGCCCCCCAGGTCCATGTTCCCCTGCGGATCGTGGTGTTCCAGGCCCCCGGCGAACGGAGTGCCGATCCGGGCCTGGGCGAGGAGACCTTCGACCATACCGCCCCCCTGACCGTGCTGATCAACCCGGAAATCGCGGTGATGGACCAGGCCATCGAAGGCGGCTGGGAGGGGTGCCTCTCGGTTCCCGGCCTGCGCGGCTGGGTCGAGCGGCCGGCCCATATCCGCTATCGCGGCCTTGGCCTGGACGGCAAGCTGATCGAACGCACGGCGCGCAGTTTCCATGCCCGGGTGGTGCAGCATGAATGCGACCATCTGGAAGGGCGGCTCTATCCGGGGCGGATGACCGACCTGTCGCGGCTGGTGTTCGAATCCGAGATCCGTCACTTCATGGCCCCCGCATGAGCGAGGAAGCGAAGAAAAAGCCTGCAGCCCGGAAAGCGAAACCCAAAGTGGAAGAGAGCAAGACGGAAACGCGGGACGATGCGGCGCTGACGGCGGCGGTGGTCGCAGCCGCCCTGCCCCATGCCGCCTTTGACGGCTTCACCGACCGGGTGCTGGCGGATGCGGGCAAGGCGGCGGGCCTTGCGCCGGCCGAGGTCGCCCGCCTGTTCCCCGAAGGACCGATTGCGCTGGTCACGGCCTATTCCCACGGCGTCGACCGCGCGATGGAAGAAAAACTGGCGGCGCTGGACCTGCCGTCGCTAAAGATCCGCACCCGCATCGCCGTGGCGGTGCAGACGCGGCTGGACATCCTCAAGCCCCACAAGGAAGCGGCGCGCCGGGCCGCCGCCCTGCTGTCGCTGCCCATGCATGCCGGGCTGGCGGCGAAGCTGATGTATCGCAGCGTCGATGTGATGTGGCGCGCGGCGGGCGATGTCTCCACCGACTTCAATTTCTACACCAAGCGCGGCATCCTGGCGGGCGTCTATGGCGCGACGCTGGTGCGCTGGTTCGCCGACGCGTCGGCCGATGAAGCCGCCACCCACGAATTCCTGGCGGCGCGGATCGAGAATGTGATGCAGTTCGAGAAGTTCAAGGCCAAGGCAAAAGGCGCGCTCTCAAACTTTCCCGTCTCAGCCCAGTGGATGAAGCCGAAGGAATAGTCAGAAGCGTTCGAACAGCGCCTGCGCCTCGGGCCAACAAGCGACCTGATGGTGCGCACCCGCCTTGACCAGCATATCGCGCATAGGCGTGTCCATGTGGCCGCCACCGGCAAAGCCCCACACCGTCATGCCCGCAGCCAGCCCTGCCTTCACGCCGTTGACGCTATCCTCGATCACCAGGCAATCGGCAGGCGCGATGCCCAGTTGCGCCGCCGCGTGCAGGAAAAGATCGGGCGCGGGCTTGGCGTACGGCACATGTTCGGCGGAATAGATGTGCGGCGCGAATGCATCCCACAGCGCCAGTTTCTTCAGCTTGTAATCCAGCGCCTCGACGCCGCTGGAACTGGCGACGGCCTTGGGCAGGCGCACCGCCTGCACCGCCATCAGCGCGCCGGGCACCGCCTGCAACTGTTCGTCGAAAACCTTGCGCACCCGCGCCTTCATGCGCGGCTGCATCTCGTGCCGGATGGGACGGCCCAGCCGTTCGACCGCATCGGCGTCCAGCGCCGCGTAATAGTCGGGATTGCTCATGCCCAGGAAGCGCGCCTTGAAGGGCCCGCTCTCATAATGCATCCCCAATTCCGCCAGCGCTTCCAGCTCGATGGCATGGATCAGTACTTCGCTGTCCACCAGCACGCCATCGCAATCGAAAATGACGGCTTTAATCATGGAAAGCGCCCCATCATGGCGCGAGGCGGTTTGTGGCACAGGCAGGCGCGTCGCGCGGAGCGTACTTTAGTACGTGAGCACGCGCGACGACCCTGTGACGCAAAAGACCCGCGCCCTTACAGAAGCTCGGCGATCTGAACCGCGTTCAGCGCCGCTCCCTTGAGCAACTGATCACCCGCCACGAACATGGCGATGGAATGCCCGCTGGGATCGCTGACATCCTTGCGGATACGGCCGACCAGGATATCGCCCTGACCGCTGGCATCCAGCGGCATGGGGAAATAATTCTTCTCGCGGTCATCGACGATCTTCACGCCCGGCGCCTTTGACAGGATGGCACGGACGTCGTCTTCGGTGATGGGATTCACGCATTCGAAGGTGATGGATTCGCTGTGGGCCCGCAGGACCGGTACGCGGATACAGGTGACGCCAACGCGGATCTGGTCGTCTTCGAAGATCTTCTTGGTTTCCTTGATCACTTTTGTCTCTTCGTCATTGTAGCCGGTGGCCGGATCGATGGCCGTGTTGTGGCTGAATACGTTGAAGGCATAGGGATGCGGCATGATCTTGGGCGTGAAGGGCTTGCCGTCGAGATAGGCGCGGGTGCCGTCTTCCAGTTCCTGCATCGCCGCCGCGCCGGCGCCCGAGGCGGCCTGGTAGGTGGAGATGATGACGCGGCGGATGCGGTTCTTCTGGTGAATGGGCCAGAGCGGCACTAGCGCGGTGATGGCCGAGCAGTTGGGATTGGCGATGATGCCCTTGTGATCGGCAATGCGGCGGGCATTGATTTCCGGCACCACCAGCGGCACGGACGGGTCCATGCGAAAGGCGGACGAGTTGTCCACCACCACGGCGCCCGCCTTCACGGCGATGGGACCAAATTTCTTGGAGATCAAACCGCCTGCCGAGAACAGCGCGATATCGACGCCGTTGAAGCTGGCTTCCGTCAGCTCTTCGACGGTGAGTTCCTGGCCACGGAATTGCTGCTTGGCGCCGGCCGAACGCGCGCTGGCCAGCAGCTTCAGAGCCTTGAGCGGAATGCCGCGCTGTTCGATGCAGCCGATGAATTCGCGGCCGACGGCGCCGGTGGCGCCCACGATTGCTACAACCTTGTTCTTCATCTCATCCTCGTCTTCAAAAACAAAAAAGCCCCGTCCGGTTTGGGCGGGGCTGGTATCCGGCGGCTTGCTTGTCGTTAAGCGCGCGCGTTCCCAGCCCCGCAGGGCTTGGTCTTGGTCGTGGTGCGCTTGAGCGTTTTCATGGGCGCGGAACCTATGGGGGCGTCAGGCCTTAGTCAACGGCTTCAGGCGCGTCACATGCCCCATTTTCCGGCCCGGCTTGGCGTCGGTCTTGCCGTACAGATGCAAGGCGCCGGACCGGGCCAGGCTTTCCCAGGCATGGACTTCCTCGCCGATGACATTCTCCATCACCGCGTCGGCATGGCGGGTGGGATCGCCCAGCGGCCAGCCCGCCACGGCGCGGATATGCTGTGCGAACTGCGAGCAGGCACAGGCTTCCAGCGTCCAGTGACCGGTGTTGTGAACGCGCGGCGCGATCTCGTTGACGATCAGCGATCCGTCGGGCGCCGCGAACAGCTCCACCGCCAGCACGCCGACATAGTCCAGCGCGTCGGCGATCTTGCGCGCGATGGTCTTGGCCTCTGTCACCTGTGCCGCCGTCAGGCGGCCCGGCACGGTGGAACGGCGCAAGATGTGGTGCTCATGCACATTCTCCGGCGGATCATAGGCGGCAAAGCTGCCGTCAGCCCCGCGTGCCGCGACCACCGAGGCTTCGAAAGAAAAAGTGACGAAGCCTTCCAGGATGCAGGGTTTGCCGCCCAGCGCCGCAAACCCCAGCGCCGCATCTTCGGCGCTGATGACGCGCACCTGGCCCTTGCCGTCATAGCCCAGGCGACGTGTCTTGAGGATGCCTTCGCCGCTAAGTCGCGCGAAAGCTTCACACGCCTGTTCCGGCGACGACACTTCGAAGAAGGGCGCGGTCTTCAGGCCCAGCGACGCGACGAAGCTTTTCTCGGTCAGGCGGTCCTGTGTCGTCGCCAGCGCGCGCGCCCCCGGCCTCACCGGCACGCGTTCGCCCAGGAAGGCGATGGCGTCGGCAGGCAAATTCTCGAACTCGAACGTCACCACGTCGCAGACATTGGCCAGCCCCGCCAGCGTGGCGCGGTCGTCATAGGGCGCGGTCAATTGCAGCGGCGTCACCTGGAAGGCGGGCGCGCCATGCGCGTCATTGTAGATCAGGGCCTTCAGGCCCAGGGCATTGGCCGCCTGCGCCAGCATGCGGCCAAGCTGGCCGCCGCCAATGATGCCGATAGTGCCGCCCGGCGGGACAGGCTTATCAAGGGTTTTCATTTCGGCGACTTGGCGACGGAGCGTGTCTGTTTCACGCGCCAGGCATCCAGCTTCTTCTTCAGGGCCGCATCGCGGAGCCCCAGGATTGCGGCGGCATGCAGCGCCGCGTTCTTGGCGCCCGCTTCGCCGATGGCAAAAGTCGCCACCGGCACGCCGCCCGGCATCTGGGCGATGGAGAGCAGGCTGTCCAGGCCCTTCAGCGTGCGGCTCTGCACCGGCACGCCCAGCACCGGCAACGTTGTCATGCTGGCAACCATGCCCGGCAGGTGAGCCGCGCCGCCAGCGCCCGCGATGATGACCTGGATGCCGCGCGCTTGCGCCCCCTTGGCATAGTCGGCCATGCGGTCCGGGGTGCGGTGGGCGGAGACGATGCGGCACTCATGGGCCACGCCCAGCGCGTCCAGGATATCGGCAGCGGGCTTCATGGTCGGCCAGTCGGACTGGCTGCCCATGATGATGCCGACGGAGAGCTTTTTCGAAGCCATGCGAATCGCCTGATGTGAGGGCGGAACCGGAAAGGCGCGGAGTATAGGGAGCAAATTTCCCTTGAAAAGCGGGGATTTGGCCCTCGTTAACCATTCCTTGGGGATCATAAACACAATCTTAAGGCAGGTTTCTTAGGGTTTGGAGCCCGCCATGAAGATCAAACGCACATCAGCGCCGCGTGCACCCCGCCAGGTTGCGGCCGCCTATGCCCGTGGCGTGCAGGCCGCCGGACCCGCCGCTGCGGTGGACGAAGTGGCGCCCGCCAGCGTGCTGGGCATCCCCGAAAGCGAATTCACCCCGCGAGTGCGCGACGCCATCATGGGACTGATGACGGAAGTGGACTCCTTGCGCCGCGAACTTTCCGACCCGCGCAAGCGCCTGGACACGGCCGAGAAGACCGCCGACCAGGATGGCCTGCTGCCCCTGCTCAACCGCCGCGCCTTTGTGCGCGAACTGACGCGCTATATCGCCTTCACCGGCCGCTACAACACGCCCGCCGCGCTGATCTATTTCGACCTGAACCACATGAAGCAGACCAATGACAGCTTTGGTCATGCCGCCGGCGACGCGGTGCTGAAGCACTTCGCCGAAGTGCTGCTGGCGCATGTCCGCGACAGCGACAGTGTCGGACGGCTGGGCGGCGACGAGTTCGGCGTGCTGCTGAGCCATGCAGGCCAGGACATGGCGCTGAAGAAGGCCGATGTGCTGGCCGAGGCACTGCGCGCCCGCCCCGCCATGTGGAACGGGCAGGAGATCCCCGTGTCGTTCGCCTATGGCGCCTTCGAGCTGAAGTCGGGCGACAATGCCGATATCGGCATGGCCCGCGCCGACGAGGCGATGTATGTGCAAAAGCGCGCCTCGCGCAGCGCGGCGGAGTAGTCTCGCCATCCTGGCTGTGCTGATAGCCGGCCCGGCGCTGGCCGTGCCCGCCCATTGCGAAGCCGAATTGTCGCCGGGCCGCTTCCTGATTTCCGCCACCTTCGACGATGCCGGCTGGGATGCCGCCGCGCTGCTGAAACAGTGGCTGGACCATGCGCTGTCCCTGAAGGCGAGCGCGCCATCCGCCCGCTGCAGCACCGGCAGCGCCGAAGAACTGATCGACAACGCCTATGGCAGCGTCTTTGTGAAGACGGGCTGGAGCCCAAAGTAAAAAGGCCGGGCTTTCGCCCGGCCTTTTCCGTATTCGCGGCAGCGGCGCTTACGCCATCGCCTTTTGCAGATTTTCGTCGACTTTATCCAGGAAGCCTTCGGTCGTGAGCCACTTCTGGTCCGGGCCGACGAGCAGTGCCAGGTCCTTGGTCATGTCGCCGGATTCGACGGTGGCGACGGTGACTTCTTCCAGCTTCAGCGCGAACTTGGCCAGCTTGTCGTTGCCGTCCAGCTTGGCGCGATGCGCCAGGCCACGCGTCCAGGCGAAGATCGAGGCGATGGAGTTGGTCGAGGTGTTCTTGCCCTTCTGGTGTTCGCGATAGTGGCGCGTCACCGTACCGTGCGCGGCTTCGGCTTCCACCACCTTGCCGTCGGGCGTCGCCAGCACGGAGGTCATCAGGCCGAGGCTGCCAAAGCCCTGCGCCACGGTGTCGGACTGCACGTCGCCGTCATAGTTCTTGCAGGCCCAGACATAGCCGCCGCTCCACTTCATGGCGGAGGCCACCATGTCGTCGATCAGGCGATGCTCATAGACGATGCCCGCCACCTTGAACGCGGGCGCGAATTCGGCATCGAAGATTTCCTGGAAGATGTCCTTGAAGCGGCCATCATAGGCCTTGAGGATGGTGTTCTTGGTTGACAGATAGACCGGGTATTTGCGGGCCAGGCCGTAATTCAGCGAGGCGCGGGCGAAATCGCGGATCGAGTCGTCCAGATTGTACATCGCCATCGCGACGCCGGAAGACGGCGCGTTGAAGACTTCATGCTCGATGGTCTTGCCGTCTTCGCCCACGAACTTGATGGTGAGCTTGCCCTTGCCGGGGAACTTGAAGTCGGTGGCGCGGTACTGGTCGCCAAAGGCGTGGCGGCCAACGACAATCGGCTGGGTCCAGCCGGGCACCAGACGCGGCACGTTCTGGCAGATGATGGGTTCGCGGAAGATCACGCCGCCCAGGATGTTGCGGATGGTGCCGTTGGGCGACTTCCACATCTTCTTGAGCTTGAATTCCTCGACGCGGGCTTCGTCCGGGGTGATGGTGGCGCACTTCACGCCGACGCCGTGCTTGAGGATCGCATGGGCGCTGTCGACCGTGACCTGGTCGTCGGTGGCGTCGCGGTTCTCGACCGAGAGGTCGTAATAATGCAGGTCGATGTCGAGATAGGGCAGGATCAGCTTGTTCTTGATCAGGTCCCAGATGATGCGGGTCATCTCGTCACCGTCCAGCTCGACGACCGGGTTGGCGACCTTGATCTTGTCCATGAGGCTTCTCTCTTTGAAGTGGGCTCGGATTTTGCCGGGAAAGGGGATATAGCGAGGCCCCAATTACCCCGCCCGCAAACGTTCGTCAAAGCGACCCCAAAAAAGCCGATATGACCGCCCCTCTCATCGCCCCGGCCATCATCCTGTCCCACCCCCAGATGGGCGAAAATGTCGGCGCCACGGCGCGGGCGATGAAGAATTTCGGCCTGTCGGAGTTGCACCTGATCGCGCCCAAGTTTGAATGGCCCAACGACCGCGCCCAGATCCTGGCCAGCGGGGCGGGCGACATCCTGGAGCGGGCGCAGATCCATCCCGACGCCGCCACTGCGCTGGGACGCTTCCAGCTTATTCTGGCGACCACGGCGCGGGGCCGCGATGTGCTGCGTGATATCCTAACGCCGGAAGCGGCGGCCGGGCGGCTGCGGCAGGCGGCGGGCAGCGGCGCCCGCACCGCCATCCTGTTCGGGGGCGAGCGCGCCGGGCTGGACAATGACGAGATCTCGCTGTGCGACGCCCTGATCACCATCCCGACCGCGCCGCTGCCGCAGGTAAAGGACACCGAGATCAAGGCGTCTTCTCTCAACCTGGGGCAGGCGGTGCTGCTGCTGGGTTATGAGTGGTTGAAGTCGGCCGATGTCACGCCCGCCCGCCGCACCAAGCGGACGCCCGCCCTGCCCGCGACGCGGGCCGAACTGATCGGCCTGTTCGACCATCTGGAGACGGAGCTGGATGCGAGCGGCTTTTTCTTTCCCGCCATCAAGCGCGAAGCGATGGTGCGCAACCTGCGGGCCATGATATTGCGGTCGGGCCTGACCGATCAGCAGGCCCGCACCATCCGTGGCATGATCGTGGCGCTGGTAAAAAACAAGTATCGGGGAAAAGCGTGACCTTCGTTCCTTACATCGGCTTTGCCCTGGTGGCGCTGGCGGCCCTGGCCTTCGTGGCCTGGCCGCTGCGGCGCGCCGCCGAAAGCCGCAAAGCCAAGCTGCTGCTGGGCGGGGCAGTGGCGCTGTTCGTGCTGGGCATCGGCATCGGCGTCTATTGGACGGTGGGCGAGCCGCAACTGGCGCTGCGCGAGGCGCAGGGCCTGGACAGCAAGGAGCTGGGCGCGCTGACGCCGATCCTGATCAAGCGCGTGCGCGAAAATCCCGATGACAGCCAGGCCTGGGTCTATCTCACCCGCATCTACATCACCGCCGGGGATGCCCGCCAGGCAGCAGGGGCGCTGGGCAACGCCATCCGCGCGGGAAAGAAGCACGGCCAGGAATCCGCCGACCTCTATACCGCGCATGGCGAGTTGCTGGTGCAGGCATCGGCCAACCGCGTCGAAGGCAAGGCCGTCGAGGCCTTCAACAACGCGCTGCGGCTTGATCCGAAGAATGCCCCGGCGCGCTACTATCTCGGCATCGCGGCGCAGCAGGCGGGCGACATCAAGGCGGCGCAGAATTACTGGCAGTCGGTGATGGCGGACATTCCCGCCAATTCACCGCTGCGTTCCGAACTGGTGGACCGCCTGGCATCGCTGGGCGCGCCGACCGCGCGCGTGGCGGGTGCAGGCGGTGCACCCGATATCAATGCGATGGTCACGAACCTGGCGACACGTCTGGCGAAAGAGCCCAACGACGCGCAGGGCTGGCTGCGCCTGATCCGCGCTTATGCGGTGCTGGGTGAAACCGACAAGGCGAAGACGGCGCTGGCTACGGCGCGCAAGAGTGTCGGCAGTGATGCCACGGTGGAAGCCGCGCTGGATGCGCAGGCGAAAGAACTCAAGCTCGATTAGCTTGAAACCTTGCCTTGCCACATCGGCCAGCAGGTCGATTTGCCTGCAGCCTTTTGTGATGCGTAGAGCTTGTTCTGCGCATCGTCGGCCGTCGCACCATCCTGATAGACGGTGCGGCTCTCGCCACTGGCGCACCAGACATAGAACTGGTGCTTGCCCGGCGAATAGAAATCGCTGTTGCGGCTGGAAGTCATGTTGGCCGCCACCGCAACGCCCGCCGCCGCAAGCGCGGCGAAGGCGAGCAAGCCAAGACAGAGACGAATGAATTTCATGGGCGGCTTTGGGGTTGGGCGCGGCCCAAGCCTGACATGTCTGCCGCCGAAACGGCAATGTTTATCTGCGTTAAGCTTTCAAGACCGGCCCCGTCCGGAACAATGTTCCGGACGGGTGGTTCCAGTCCTAGTAGGGCATCTTGCGCTTGGTATAGAGGCGATCAGCCTGCACCCGCGCTTCGGGACCGGCGGGGCCAATGCGGCGGCCCTGATCGATCTCCTGCTCCGGCGTGGCGCCGGGAGGGCCGTTGCCCAGCCACTTCACGCCATTGGCCTTGGCGGCGAGACGGATGCGCTCCAAATTATCCTGGTACTGCTTGTAGGCAGGCAGGGCCTGGCGCTGCGCCGGGGTGATGTCGGGACGCACCGCGTCCCAGCCCAGATGCGACAGCATGTTGTCGCTGGGACCGGGTTCGGCAAAGGCCAGACCCGGCACCGACAGCACTTCCTCGCAGACCTGCACGGAGCGGCGGTTCTCCAGCTTCACGCCCATGGTGATCTCACCCTTGGGATTATGCGGCCAGACATCGGCGACGCGATTATATTCCGCCGTGGTGATGCCCCAGATATGCGCCGCAAAGGCCTGGCTGCCAGCGCCGCGACAACCTTCGAGCGGCAACTGCTTGACGCCCGGCCAGGTCCACTTGTAGCGCGCACCCGCCACCGCGATCTGGGTCGCTTCCGCCGACTCGGTTTCGCAGATCAGCACGCCATGCGCGCCCGCTGCCAGCGACTGGGCCACCTGCCAGACATTGGCGCGCATCGAGGGGCCGTCATAGCCCCAGGCGGGAATGGTCACGAACACCATCGGCGTGCGATGGCCCGACGGCGTCGGGCCGCCATCGACCAGGCCCTGCATGAAGTTGCGCAGGCCGTCGAAGCTGAAGCTGTCATTCTCCATCTCGTAGTTGATGGCATCGCACCAGGTCTTGGCCATGCGCTTGCCTTCTTCATACGTATCGGGCGCACCGGAAGCGCCGAATTCCGCATAGGCGACGACCTGGTTGTCTTCCCACAGCTCGATCGCCTTGTTGATGCGGCGCGGCTTGTAGGCGGGATCGACCGTGGGAACCATCGGCAGGCTGCGGGCCCAGTTGGCGCGGAAGCCGTAACCCTTGCTGGCGGTGCCGATATAGTTCGGGCCATCGAGCATGCTGCCGCCCTTGGCCTTGTAGACGCCGGCAGGCACCTGCCCCAGCGCCTCTTCCTTGCTGAAGCCGACGGCCGTCAGACCGGCGCCGAGCAGGGCGCCGCCCTTGAGAAATGCACGCTTCCTGAAGTCCATGATGTTTCCCCCGTTTTTGATTTCTTCTGCGGCAAGCCTGTCACGGCTCAGTCGCGCTGAACAGACGGATTCATACGCTGCGGCGCAGCACCGAGCCCGCGCAACAGGCTTTCGACGGCCTGCGCCGCAGCCTCAACCGCGTCCGCATCGCGGCTGCGCGCCACCAGTTGCACGCCCATGCCGCCATCGGCGCGGTAATAGGGGTAGGAGCCCAGGGCAACATCCGGATGCGCCTTCTGAATTGCCGCCAGGCCTTGCGCCACCTTGCCTTCCGCGATCTCGCCGCTCACCGTAATGGCATGCACCTGTGCCCCGCGCGGCAGCAGGGGATCGAGCGCCTCCAGCATGGCGCGGGCGATGGCCGGAACGCCGGCCAGCACGAAAACATTTCCGATATGAAATCCGGGCGCGGTGGAGATGCTGTTCTTCACCAGGCCAGCGCCGTCGGGCACCCGCGCCATGCGCTGGCGCATCTCGTTGAACTCACCGGGCGGATAGCGCGCCTCCAGCAGGGCATAGGCCTCCGGGTGATAGCCGATGCCGACGCCAAAGGCCGCCGCGATGGCGTCGGCGGTGATGTCATCATGGGTGGGACCGATGCCGCCGGTGGTGAAGACAAAATCATAGGTGGTGCGCAGGGCGTTCAGGGCGGCGACGATCTCGCTTTCCACATCGCCCACCATGCGCGCCTCTTTCAGATCGATACCGCGCAGGCCCAGGAAGCGGGCGATGTAATTGACATTGGTGTCCTGGGTGCGGCCCGACAGGATTTCGTCGCCGATCACCAGCACGGCGGCAGTCCAATTTTTGGCGGATTTGTCCATACACTATCGGGGGTGTTAAAAGGGCGACCTTCAGCCTACATGAGTTCCCGATGACCGTCATTCCCGACAGCGTAATCTTCGAGGCGGCGCGCCAGGCGCATTTCGCCGTCACCTTGCACCGTCCGGAGGATTTCGACGGCATGCGCCGGGCCGGGCGGCTGGCCGCCGAGGTGCTGGACCTGCTGGTGCCCGAGGTGAAGCCCGGCGTCACCACCGCGTATCTCGACAAGCTGGCCTATGATTATGTCGTCTCCCATGGCGCCATCCCGGCCTGCCTGGGCTATCGCGGCTACCGCCACACCGTCTGCACCTCGATCAACCATGTCGTCTGCCACGGCATTCCCGAAGACAAGGCGCTGCGCGACGGCGACATCGTCAACATCGACGTCACCGTGATCCTGGACGGCTGGCACGGCGACACCAGCCGCATGTACCCGGTCGGCGAGATCAAGCGGAAGGCCGAGCGCCTGATCGAGATCACGTATGATTCCATGATGCGCGGCATCGGCGTGGTGAAGCCCGGCGCCACCACTGGCGATATCGGCCATGCCATCCAGTCCTTCGCCGAGGGCGAAGAGAAATGCGCCGTGGTGCGCGATTTCTGCGGCCACGGGCTGGGGCGGATATTCCACTCGCTGCCCAACATCGTCCATTACGGCAAGCCGGGCGGCGGCATGGGCCTGAAGGCGGGCATGTTCTTCACCGTCGAACCCATGATCAATCTGGGCGGCTATGGCGTGAAGGTTCTGAATGACGGCTGGACGGCGGTGACGCGCGACCGCTCGCTGTCGGCGCAGTTTGAACATTCGATTGGTGTGACGGAAAATGGCGTCGAGATCTTCACCCTCTCGCCCAAGGGCTGGCACAAGCCGCCCTACGTCTGAGGGTCTTTCCGACGGTGTTGCTGGCGTTGCCGATGCCGGGGCGATCTTCGCCCCACCCGAATCTGCGCCTTCGCTGCATGCCGGTCACCGGACACGCCTCAAGGCGCGCTTCCTCAAGGGCGGCGCCGACGCGATGCCCGATTATGAACTGCTGGAAATGACCTTGTTCGCCGCCCTGCCGCGCCGCGATACAAAGCCCCTGGCCAAGGCGTTGCTGGCGCGCTTCGGCAGCTTTGCCGAAGTGATCGCCACGCCGCGCGAACGCCTGCTGGAAATCCCCGGCGCGGGCGAAGCCGTGGTGGCGCAGCTCAAGATCGTGGAAGCGGCGGCGCAACGCCTCGCCAAGACGAAAGTGATCGGGCGGCCCGCTTTGTCATCCTGGGCGGCGCTGCTGGATTACTGCATGGCGGCGATGGCGCGTGGGCTGCGCGAGGAATTCCGCGTCCTCTTCCTGGACCGCAAGAACATCCTGATCGCCGACGAGGTGCAGTCGCGCGGCACCATCGACCATACGCCGGTCTATCCGCGCGAGATCATCAAGCGGGCGCTGGAACTGGGCGCCACCGCCATCATCCTGGTGCACAACCACCCGTCGGGCGATCCCACGCCATCCAAGGCCGATATCGACATGACGCGCGAGATCGTGACGGCCGCCGGCGCGCTGAACATCACCGTGCATGATCACCTGGTGATCGGGCGCAAGGGCCATGTCAGTTTCAAGTCACTGTATTTGCTATAGATTTCAGCCCCTTTCGCGTCCCTTCGCTTGCGGCTAGAAGCTGCGGAACCAACAAGCTGCGAGTGCTCCATGATTCCGCGTTACGCCCGCCCGCAGATGGTCGCGATCTGGTCGCCGGAAACCCGGTTTCGCATCTGGTTCGAGATCGAGGCCCATGCCACCGACAAGCTGGCCGAGCTGGGCGTGGTGCCGAAGGAAGCCGCCGCCAAGATCTGGGAAAAGGGCCGCGACGCCAAGTTCGACGTGGCGCGGATCGACGCCATCGAGGCCGAGGTCAAGCATGACGTCATCGCCTTCCTGACCCACCTGTCCGAGATCGTCGGGCCCGAAGCCCGCTTCGTGCACCAGGGCATGACATCGTCCGACGTGCTGGACACCTGCCTGAATGTGCAGTTGGTCCGCGCCGCCGATATCCTGATCGCCGATACCGACGCCCTGCTGGCGGCGCTGAAGAAACGGGCGCTGGAACACAAGATGACGCCCACCATCGGGCGCAGCCACGGCATCCATGCCGAGCCCACCACCTTTGGCGTCAAGCTGGCGACCTATTATGCCGAGTTCACCCGCGCCCGTGCCCGCCTGGTGACGGCGCGCGAGGAAGTCGCCACCTGCGCCATTTCCGGCGCGGTGGGCAGCTTCGCCAATATCGATCCGCAGGTGGAAGAGCATGTTGCGGCGAAAATGGGTCTGAAGCCCGAGCCGGTTTCGACCCAGGTGATTCCGCGCGACCGCCATGCCGCCTATTTCGCGGCGCTGGGCGTGGTCGCGTCATCGCTGGAAAGGCTGGCGGTGGAAATCCGCCATCTGCAGCGCACCGAAGTGCTGGAAGCGGAGGAGTATTTCTCGCCCGGCCAGAAGGGCTCGTCGGCCATGCCGCACAAGCGCAACCCGGTGCTGACCGAGAACGTCACCGGCCTGGCCCGCATGGTGCGCAGTTACGCCATGCCCGCGATGGAGAATGTGGCGCTGTGGCATGAGCGCGATATTTCGCACTCCTCGGTCGAGCGTTACATCGGCCCCGACGCCACCATCACGCTGGACTTTGCGCTGGCGCGCATGACCGGCGTGGTCGAGAAGCTGGTGGTCTATCCGGAACGCATGCAGAAGAACCTGGATTCCACCCACGGCCTGGTCCACAGCCAGCGCGTGCTGCTGGCGTTGACCCAGGCCGGGGTCAGCCGCGAGGACAGCTATCGCATGGTTCAGCGCAACGCCATGCGTGCCTGGAATGGCGAAGGCAATTTGCTGGACCTGCTCAAGGCTGATGCCGATGTGAGCAAGGCGCTGACCACGGCGCAACTCGAAGCCATGTTCGACCTCGGCTATCACCTGCGCCGCGTCGAGACGATCTTCAGCCGCGTTTTCGGAGCCTAGCCCTTCGTCACGGCCGTCACGGCTGCTTCCAGCGCCTCGGTCATCTTGGCGCGAATGGCGGCGTCGGAGAACTTGGCCGCATCCAGCTCGCTGCGCAGCTTGCGGAAGACATCCGCGTCGCCTTTTTCTTCAAAATCGGCGGCGATGACGCTGTCGGCGAAGTCTTCCGCCGCCTGTCCGGTCAGGCCTTTTTCGCCAGCCGCCCACAGGCCCAGCGCCCGGTTCCGGCGCGCTTCCACCTTGAAGCGGGTCTCGGCGTCATGCGCCCACTTCGCCTCGAAGCCCTTGCGGCGGTCATCCATCCCGGTCATGTCCGTCAACTCCCTGTATTCAAATGATATTCTGAAATCTGCCACGCCATCATGTCAGAAATGCGTTATGTCCCGATAGGGGTGTGGGTATGCGACTTCGCAACATTGCCGCTGGCCGCGCCGATCCGGTAAGTTTGCTGCCACCGGGCCGCAAGGCGTTAGCCGCCCACCCTTTTCGCGAGGACACACCATGAAACGCCGCCGCGTCATCTACGAAGGCAAGGCCAAGATCCTTTACGAAGGAACCGAGCCCGGCACCATGATCCAGTATTTCAAGGATGATGCCACCGCCGGCAACGGCGCCAAGAAAGACACGATCGAAGGCAAGGGCGTCCTCAACAACCGCATCAGCGAATACCTGATGACACAGCTCGCCGGCATCGGCGTGCCCACCCATTTCGTGCGCCGCCTCAACATGCGCGAGCAGTTGATCAAGGAAGTCGAGATCATCCCGCTGGAAGTGGTGGTGCGCAATATCGCCGCCGGCTCCATGTCCAAGCGCCTGGGCATCGAGGAAGGCACCGCCCTGCCCCGCTCGATCATCGAATATTACTACAAGAATGATGGGCTGCAGGATCCGTGGGTGAGCGAAGAGCACATCACGGCGTTCGGCTGGGCAAGCCCGCAGGACCTGGACGATATCGTCAACCTCACCATCCGGGTCAACGACTTCCTGTCGGGCCTGTTCCTGGGCGCCGGCATCAAGCTGGTGGACTTCAAGCTGGAATTCGGCCGGCTGTGGGAAAACGACTATATGCGCATCGTCCTGGCCGACGAGATCAGCCCGGACAATTGCCGCCTGTGGGATGCCGCCACCGGCGACAAGCTGGACAAGGACCGTTTCCGCCGCGACATGGGCGGCGTGATCGAAGCCTATTCGGAAGTCGCAAAACGGCTGGGAATCATGCCCGAATCGGTGCAAGGCGAGAACAAGGGCCCCGTGCTCGTAAAGTGACACGCACAGCGTGTCATCCCCGCGAAAGCGGGGATCCAGTAAAGATAAAGACTATGAAAGCGCGCGTTTTCGTTACCCTGAAAAATGGTGTTCTCGACCCGCAGGGCAAGGCCATCGGCCATGCCCTCAACGGCCTTGGTTTCCCGCAGGTGGGCGAGGTCCGCCAGGGCAAGCTGATCGAACTGGAAATCGCGGGCAGCGACGCCGACAAGGCCAGGGCGGACATCAAGGCGATGTGCGAGAAGCTGCTCGCCAACACCGTGATCGAGAAATACGAAATCGAGCTGAAGTAATGAAAGCCGCCGTCATCGTCTTTCCGGCTTCCAACTGCGACCGCGACGCCAAAGTGGCGCTGACCGAGATGACGGGCAAAGCGCCGGCCATGGTCTGGCACCAGGACAGTGACCTGCCCGACGTTGATCTGGTCGTGATCCCGGGCGGCTTTTCCTATGGTGACTATTTGCGCTGCGGCGCCATGGCGTCGCAATCGCCGGTGATGCGGGCAGTCAAGGCGCATGCCGAAAAGGGTGGCGCGGTGCTGGGCATCTGCAATGGCTTCCAGGTGCTGACGGAATCCCATCTTTTGCCGGGCGCGCTGATGCGCAATGCGGGCCTGAAATTCGTCTGCAAGCCGGTGACGCTGAAGGTGGAAGAAACCCAGTCGGCCTTCACCTGTGGCTACAACAACGGCCAGAGCGTGGTGTTTCCCGTCGCGCATGGCGAAGGCAATTACTATGCCGATGACGCGACGCTGGACCGGCTGGAAGGCGAAGGCCGCGTCGTTTTCCGCTATGCCGCCAATCCCAATGGCAGCGCCCGCGATATCGCCGGCATTCTTTCCGAGAAGCGCAACGTGCTGGGCATGATGCCCCATCCCGAGCGCGTCGTGGACGGCGCCACCGGTGGCACCGATGGCCGCGCCCTGTTCAAAAGCCTGATTGAAACCCTGTCCTGATGACCGAGATCACGCCCGCCATCGTCGCCGAGCACGGCCTGTCGCCCGACGAGTATGCCCGCATCAACACCCTCTTGGGCCGCGCGCCCAACATGGTCGAGCTGGGCGTCTTTTCCGTGATGTGGTCGGAGCATTGCTCGTACAAGTCCACCCGCGCGCATCTGCGCAAGCTGCCCACCACGGGGCCGCAGGTGATCCAGGGCCCGGGCGAAAATGCCGGCGTGATCGATATCGGTGACGGCGACGCCTGCATCTTCAAGATGGAGAGCCACAACCATCCCAGCTTCATCGAGCCTTACCAGGGCGCGGCGACCGGCGTCGGCGGCATCATGCGCGACGTCTTCACCATGGGCGCACGCCCGATCGCGATGATGAACGCGCTGCGCTTCGGCGCGCCGGACCACCCCAAGACCCGCCACCTGGTGGCGGGCGTGGTCAGCGGCATTGGCGGCTATGGCAACTGCATGGGCGTGCCGACCGTCGGCGGCGAAGTCAATTTCCACCCGAGCTACAGCGGCAACATCCTGGTCAACGCCATGTGCGTTGGGCTGGCCCGCACCGACAACATCTTCCTGTCCGCCGCCAAGGGCGCAGGCAATCCGGTGGTCTATTTCGGCTCCAAGACCGGCCGCGACGGCATCCACGGTGCCACCATGGCGAGCGCCGAGTTCGACGACGCCTCGGAAGAAAAGCGCCCGACGGTGCAGGTCGGCGATCCCTTCGCCGAGAAGCTGCTGCTGGAAGCAACGCTGGAACTGATGGCGACCGACGCCATCATCGCGATCCAGGACATGGGCGCGGCGGGCCTGACATCGTCATCGGCCGAGATGGGCGACAAGGGCGGCAGCGGCATCGAGCTCAATCTCGACATGGTGCCGCAGCGCGAAGCCAACATGACCGCCTATGAAATGCTGCTGTCGGAGAGCCAGGAACGCATGCTGGCGGTGCTGAAGCCGGGCCGCGAGGCCGAGGCGCAGGCCATCTTCAAGAAGTGGGAACTGGATTTCGCCGTCATCGGCATCACCACCGATACCAAGCGGCTGGTCATCAAGCACAAGGGCGTGGTCGCAGCCGACATGCCCATCACCGCCCTGTCGGACGAAGCGCCGGTCTATGAGCGGCCCTATACGCTGCGTGAACCGGCCAGCGGCACGCCCGCCTATGACAAGGCGCGGCCCGTGCTGGCCTCGCTGGAAAAAATCCTGGGCAGCGCCGACATGGCTTCACGCCGCTGGATCTGGGAACAGTATGACCACAGCGTGATGAACGACACCCAGCAGGCGCCGGGCGGCGACGCTGCCGTGGTGCGGGTGCATGGCACGAAGAAGGCGCTGGCGATCAGCACCGACGTGACGCCGCGCTATTGCAAGGCCGATCCCCGTCGCGGCGGCATGCAGGCGGTGGCGGAATGCTGGCGCAACCTGACGGCCGTGGGCGCGACGCCGCTGGCCACCACCGACAATCTGAATTTCGGCAACCCGCAAAAGCCCGACATCATGGGCGAGATCGTCGCCGCCATCGACGGTATCGGTGAAGCCTGCCGCGCGCTGGATTTCCCCATCGTCTCGGGCAATTGCTCGCTTTACAACGAGACCAATGGCGAAGGTATCTTCCCGACCCCGGCCATAGGCGGCGTTGGTCTGTTGAAAGACGCGTCGAAGATGGCGACCATCGCCTTCAAGCGCGACGGCGATGTCGTCATCCTGATCGGCGAGACGCGCGGTCACCTGGGCCAGTCCATCTATCTGCGCGAGATCGAAGGCAAGGAAGAAGGCGCCGCGCCGCGCGTCGAGCTCGATGTCGAGAAGAAGAATGGCGATTTCGTGCGCCGCCTGATCGAGCAGGGCCGGGTCGATACCTGTCATGACGTTTCCGACGGCGGGCTTGCCGTCGCCATTGCCGAGATGGCGATGCCGCGCGGGCTGGGCGCGCAGGTGGGCCAGGCGTCCATCGCCGACGCCATAGGCTTCTGGTTCGGCGAGGACCAGGCCCGTTACGTGATCGCCGTGCCGTTTGCGCAAGCCGAGAAGATCGTGGCCGAAGCCCGCGCCGCCTCCATCACCGTGGCCGAACTGGGCAAGACCGGCGGCGACAGCTTCTCCATCGACGGCAAGGACAGCATCGCCATCGCGAAGCTGCGCACCGCCCATGAAGACTGGTTCCCCAATTTCATGAAGGCCGAACTCTGATGGGCATGAAGGGTTCTGATATCGAGGCCATGATCCGGGAAGCCTTCCCGGACGCGGAGATCGAAATGAAAGACCTGGCCGGTGACGACAATCACTGGGCCGCCACCGTCAAATCCGCCGCCTTCCAGGGCAAATCCCGCGTGCAGCAGCACCAGATGGTCTATGCCGCCCTGAAGGGGAACATGGGCGGGGTGCTGCACGCCCTGCAACTGACGACTGCACCGAAGGTGCCTTGACCCCTCCGGGGTCCGTGCTTAGATCAGGGCAGAATTTCCAAGGGTAAAGCCATGTCCGACGTGCAGGCCAAGATCGCCGAAGATGTGAAGAACAATCCGGTGCTGCTCTACATGAAGGGCACGCCAGTTTTCCCGCAATGCGGTTTTTCCTCGGTGGCGGTGCAGATCCTCACCCATCTGGGCGTCAAGTTCGAGGCGCGCGATGTACTGGCCGATCCCGCCATCCGTGACGGCATCAAGGCCTTCTCCAACTGGCCCACCATTCCCCAGCTCTATGTGAAGGGCGAATTCGTCGGCGGCTGCGATATCCTGAAGGAAATGTACCAGTCGGGCGAACTGGAAGCGTTCCTGACGGAAAAGGGTATCGTGCTGCAGCCGGCCTGATCCCAGCCGCCAGGACAATAAAAAAGCCCGCTGTCGCCAGCGGGCTTTTTCTTTTCGAGATCGACGCAGGATCAGCGCGAGTAAAATTCAACGATCAGATGCGGTTCCATCTGGACGGCGTACGGAACGTCGGCCAGCTTGGGGGTGCGCAGCAGCTTGGCGGTCTTGCCTTCGTTCACTTCCAGATAGTCGGGCGTATCACGCTCGGCGCTCTTGGAGGCTTCCAGCACCAGCGCCATGTCCTTGGCCTTGTCCGACAGCTCCAGCATGTCGCCTTCCTTGACGTGATAGGAGGCGATGGTGACGCGGCGGCCGTTCACCTTCACATGACCGTGGCTGACGATCTGGCGGGCGGCGAAGGGCGTGGGCACGAACTTGGAGCGATACACCACGGTGTCGAGACGGGTCTCGAGCAGGCCGATCATGTTCTCGCCGGTATCGCCGGGGCGGCGCACCGCGTCGGTGTAATACTTGCGGAACTGGCGCTCGGTGATGTTGCCGTAATAGCCCTTGAGCTTCTGCTTGGCCTGCAGCTGCGTGCCATAGTCCGACAGCTTCTTGGCGCGGCGCTGGCCATGCTGGCCGGGGCCATAGGAGCGCTTGTTGACGGGGCTCTTGGGACGGCCCCAGAGATTTTCGCCGACGCGACGGTCGAGCTTGTACTTGGAATTTTGGCGCTTGCTCATCAGTCCTCGAGGTATTTCGTACCGGCAGGGTGCCGGAAAGGGGCGCACTTATACGTGGCGGCTGGCCCGAGTCAAACACCAACAACCCATAGTTGAGCATGCCTTTTCAATGCATTTGAATTCAATGGCTTATATTGAAATCGCCGCGCACAAGGGCACTGTTACAGTTTGACCAATAGCCAAGCGGCCACGAGATGGGCGGCCTCAATCCGTCCTGGGCAGAAGTTCAAGGTCCTGGCGCAGGTGGGTGGTTTTACCCAGGACCGGCGAGACCACGTCCAGCTGGAAATTCACGCCGTCATCCCACCCTCTGGCCAGGTCAACGCAGGTGCGCAGATCGGCTTCCAGGTCCGGCTTCTCCCGGAATTTCTGCGTCCGGGTGTCGGCGATGAACAGCTTGGTGGGCGTAGTCCAATTGATTTCCATGCAACACACTCCCGCACTGTCCCCGCAATATTTACGGGCGTAGCGGGAATCTGGTTCCGGGGGCAATGTATATATCAAAAACATCTCGGAATGGCGGCGCTGGCGATAGCGTTTTCACTGAATAAGCATCTGATAGTAAATGAATTTAAGCAGCATCACGGCCCCGCACAAAGCACGGATACAGCTATGCGGGCGGGCGGGATTGCTGGCGGCAGGAGGGCAGACTAGGTTCCAGCCTGACCCGGAGAGCCCATGCCCAAGATCCCTAATGATATGTCCGCCGCCGCCGTGGAGCGCCGGGCCGCCAATTCCGCCGTCGCCCTGGAAAAGGCCAAGCTGAAGGCCGCCGAGCCGGCGCCCGCACCCAAGCCCCGCATCGCCAAGAAGCGCTAATACCCGCGTGGCAGGCTGATGTTGCCGGAAGGCGAACACAGCGCGCGCAGCATGAAATCCAGTTCTGTTCCGTGATGGCGACAGGCCCGTGCGATTGGTGATACCATTCGCGTGTCGACCGGTCATGCAGCATCGAACACCCACGGCATTCCCGGCCTGAACAAGAATGGCGGAGCCAATCCGCTGTCACGGGGGGAATGCCATGAAGAAATTCGCAACAGGCTGCGTCATGCTGGCTGCGCTGACGGCTGCGGCCCATGCCCAGACGGCGGCACTACCAGAAACAACGGCAGGCGGCCTGCCCGTCGAATATCTCAACACGCCGCCGCCGCCGCAAACCGGCCAGGCGCCCACCATGCGCGTCACCGAACTCAATCCCGACAAGCGCAGCTTTCAGGTCGTCTTCTCCAAGGGCGATGAAGCGATCCAGGGCCTGAAGGAGTTCGCCGACAAGAACAACCTGACCCTGGCGCATCTCACCGCTTTCGGCGCGCTGCAATCGGTGTCGATCAGCTGGTTCGAGGCCGACAAGCGCATCTACAAAACGATCCGGCTGAAGGAGATGATGGAAGTCACCTCCTTCACCGGCAGCATCGTGAAGAACGCCACCACCGGCGTGCGGACGGTGCATGTGCATGGCTCGGTCGCGGTCTATCGCAACGGCACGGTCTATGCCGGCCATATCACCGATGCCGTCATCGGCCCGACCATGCAGGTCTATGTCGACGATTCCGCGCCACTTACCACCACGGCCCAGGCGCCGGTCACGGCACCCGCCACCGCCCCGGCGCGCTAGACTGCCTGTCATTCCTGTAATCCGCCGCCGGTTGGCGCGGGCCCATGCGCTCGCATAAGCAGCCGCAAAACACGCATCCAGGGGGAACACCATGACATTCGCGCGTAAGACGATTCTGGCGCTTCTGCTGACGGCGCTGCCGGTCAGCGTCTTCGCACAGGACGCCGCGCCAGTCGGCCGCGGTGGTCGCGGCCCCGCCGCACCGCCGATGCTGGCCTGGGCGCCCAAGCCGGTGCTGGCGCCGTTCGTGGCGCCCAACAAGCCGCTGGTGCAGGTGGCGGACCTGCAGCGCCGCCACGCCCGTGACAAGAGCTGGAACGAACTGGTAGTGCGCGACGCCACCGGCCTGACCGGGCGTTACATCCAGATGGCGCCGGGCGAGAAGACCAAGACCCAGTTCTTTGTCGACAGCTCCATGTTCTGGTTCGTGCAGGCGGGCAAGATGCGCGTCACCATCCAGGGCCAGGAGCCGTTCGTGGCCGGCAAGGGCTTCGTGGTGCAGGTGCCGGCGCGGGTGCAGTACGCGATGGAAACGGTGGGCGACGCCCCCGTGCTGCGCTTTGAAGTGACGCACACCCGCGCCCAGCCCTTCTATCCCATCAGCGAAACGCCGACACCGGTGAAGGGCTACACGTATGAGAAAGTGACGCTGCAGGGCGCGGGCGGTTCCTATGGCAAGACCAAGCCCTTCATCGATTACCAGAAGGAAGTGATCGAAGGCGGTGGCCGGGCGATGCCGATCCGCGATGGCGAAACCGCCGCGAACATCAACCGCGCGCCCGGCGCGCCGACGCCGCCAGCCACCCAGTGGGGTCATTTCCATGACGGCACCAGCGAGTTCTGGTTCATGCTGGAAGGCAACGCCGAATTCCTGATCGAGGGCGTGCCGCTGGTGCGCGCCGCGCAGGGCGACATCGTCTATGCCCCAGCGGGCCGCTGGCACCGTTCCGGCCATGTCGGCGACATCGCCACGCGCGTCTCTATCCACCCCATCGCCACGGCGGCGAACTCGCTGCAGGCCGATGGCGCAGGCGGGGCAGAATAAGCTCTTTTTATTGTCGCGGTTCCGGACGGTAAACCGCTAGGCACTTTTCCTGGGACCGCTCTAGGGCGCAGGCTCCATCGCATTCAGCGCGCTGGGCACCGGATGGATGGACAGGCGCGTCGCCATACCGGTACCGCCCGATGTGGCACGATGCCAGCGGCCCGCTGGGGCATAGACGACATCGCCCTGCTGCGCCGTGAAGAAGGGCACACCTTCGATCAGGTAATCCACCTGGCCTTCCAGGATGAACCAGAATTCCGACGTGCCGATGTGAAAATGGCCCTTGTCGCTGTCGGGCGGACGCGGCACCGAAGCGACGCGGTTGATGTTGGCCGAGATGCCGTCATCCTGCACCGCGCCACGGCCAGCGCCGCCGCCCGCCACGATCTCCTTCTGAAAATCGATGAAGGGCTTGCGGTCGCCATAAGCCACGGGCGCGGTGTAATAGCCGGTGCGGGTAAAGCGCATGCCCTTGATCGGGAGCGGCGTCTCGCCTTCGGCATAGATCGGCAACGCCATCGTCTGGGTGACTTCAAAGCGCAGCGACGGCGCGTCGCCCAAAGCTTCGACCTGCACGAAGCGCGCCGATGGCACCTGCACCAGGAAGCCCTTGGTGGCGGTGAAGGGCTCGATGCCATCGATGCTGACGCGCAACTGGCCCGACTGGACCACGAAGAAGGTGGTGGCGTCGGAATACATCGCCTTGGGTGATTTGCCGCCCGGCGCGGTCTGGATATAGGTGCCAGTCAGGCCGCGCGGATCACGCACCACCATTTGCGACCAGCTTTTCTGGCCTGCATGTGCCTTTTGTATGTCGGCCAGACGCCAGAGGGCGCGGTTGGGCGCCACAATGGGCGCAGAAACGGGCTTGGGGGCCCAGCCATAATTCATGCTGGCGGCGGGGGCCTGCGCCAGCGCAGGCGCGGCGGCCAGCAGCGACAGCGCGATGATGGCACGGAGCTTCATGGCGACTGCCTCGACGGATTTTCCGCGTCCAGATTGTTGATGTTGCCGGTGGGGAAGATCGCCAGCCGGGTGGCCATGCCGCCACCGGTGAAGTTGTTGCGATGGAAGCGGCCATAGGGCGCGAAGACCACGTCGCCCTGTTCGGCGATCACCGGCTTGTTGCCCTCAAGCTGGAAGTCCAGCCGCCCTTCCATCACGAACCAGAACTCGCTGGTCTCGACGTGGAAATGGCCCAGATCATCGCGCGGCGGGGTGGGAATGGACGCGCCGCGAATGAAGCTGCCCGCCTTGAGGAACCGGCCGCCACGGCCGCCGCCCTGCACCACATCCTTGTCGTAGTTGATATAGACCTGCGCCGGGGTGAGCTTTGTTGCCGGTCCTGCGGGATAGGCGATGCGTACAAATGTAACGCCCGCTTCGCTGGGTGGCGTTTCCTCCGCCGCATAGACCGGCGGCATCCCCGTATAGGTGACCTCGAAGCGCAGCACCGGCTCGTTGCCGAGCGTCTCGACATGGAAGGCGGTGCGCTGTGGCACCTGCACCACCACGCTCTTGCCCGCCACGAAGGGCTCCAGCCCATCGATGCTCACCCGCATCTGGCCGGACTGCACCACCCAGAAAATCTCATTGTCGGGATAGAAAAGCCGCTTGGTCTTTTCGCCGGGCGCCATCTGGATGTAGCGGCCCGTGAAGGTGCGGTCCTGCACCAGGGTCTGCGACCAGCGCGCCTCGCCCTTGTGGGCGGCCAGGAGCTCGACCAGCCGCCAGTGCGGCTTGTTGGGCAGCGTCCAGGGCGTCAGGGGATCAGGGCGCGGGGCCAGAGAATATTTGAGGACGCGGGGCTCGGCGGCTGGCGCAGGTGCCGGCGTCTGCGCCAGGGCGCTGCCAGCCAGAACCAGCAATGCCAACGGCGCGATTGGAAATCGCATGGCTACCCCTCCCCCATGTTCTTGTGCTTTTGGCCCATCATAGGCCCCCGGGAACCATCTGCAACTGGGCAAGGGCGCGGCGGGCGGTTTGCACCACCGCCGGGTCTTAAGTATCTGATTGGCTATGGGCCCGTGGCGGAATGGTAGACGCACCGGACTTAAAATCCGTTGTCCGCAAGGATGTGCCGGTTCAAGTCCGGCCGGGCCTACCAACAAAGAAGGGCTGTTTCCCCGTCTGGGAAACAGCCCTTCCATTGTCTTCGCTGGAACGCGAGGCGCCCAGACCAGTCAACTGGTCAGTCGCGGTCCCCGGTCGAAACGAGGATCCAGCTCGCGGCCAATAGATGACAATGAGACACTGGATCACCTCCTTTCAAAATGGTTGTTGCCGTCACGCTTCTAGCACGGCGCGCGCCGTAAGAGTTTGAAATATTCCTTATACGAACTGCTTGCGCATGCCGGCACCCGCCGCCAGCAGCACATCGTCCAGGATGGCGGTGACATGGTCAAAGCCCAGGGCAATCATCTTCTGCGCGTCCTCGACATTGGTGCAGAACATGCCCGACCGGATGCCCGCCCGCTTTGCCGCCGCCACCACCTGTTCGCACACCGCGATGATTTCCGGCTCGGTGATGCGGGGGCTGGTCTTCATGCCCATGGTCAGCCGCATGTCATTGGGGCCGAGATAGAGCATGTCCAGCCCCGGCACCGATGCGATGGCATCGATGTTCTTCAGACCCTTGACGGTTTCGATCTGGGCGATGGTCAGCACAGTATCGTTGGCATGATCGGAATAATCGTCGCCGCCATAGATGGTGGCGCGGCGCGGCCCGAAGGATCGGTAGCCCATCGGGGCGTAGCGGCTGGCGCCAACGAAAGCCTCGCACTGTTCGCGCGTCTCGATCATGGGGCAGATCACGCCATAGGCGCCCGAATCCAGCGCCCGCATGATGTCGCCGGCATCATTCCACTTTACCCGGACGATGGGCACGGCATCGGTGGTCGAGATCGCGGTCAGCATCTGTACCATGCCGGCATGATCGGCCTGGCCATGCTCCTGGTCGATGGTGAGGCTATCCCAGCCCTGATGGGCCAGTTGTTCAGCGGCGATGGCGGAGGGCAGCATCAGCCAGCAATCGACGGATGCCTTGCCGGAAGCCCAGATTTGTTTCAGCTTGTTGGGACGCATGCGTCCAACCTAGCCGCCCCAATCCGACATGGAAAGTCTTTCGACCACCTGCGTCATCGCTGGCGGCGGCCCTGCCGGCATGATGCTGGGGCTGTTGCTGGCGCGCGGCGGCGTGGACGTGACGGAGCTGGAAAAGCATCGCGATTTCCTGCGCGATTTTCGCGGCGACACGGTGCATCCCTCCACGCTGCAGATCATGCACGAACTTGGGTTGCTGGAGGAATTCCTCGCCCTGCCGCATGCCCGCGTCTTCCAGGCCGGCATCGATATCGGCGCGCGGCACTATGCTTTCGCCGACCTGTCACGGCTGCCGGAGCCGTGCAATTTCATCGCCATGATGCCGCAATGGGATTTCCTGGATTTCCTGGCGCGCAAGGCCCGGGCCTATCCCAACTTCCGCCTGCTGATGGAGACCGAGGCGAAAGACCTGCTGGCAAAAGGCGACCGCATAGTGGGTGTGCTGGCGACGGGGCCACGGAGCGTTGGCGGGAGCCAGAGCGACCAAAATAAAGTCAACATCCAGATCCGTGCCGGGCTGACCATCGCCGCCGATGGCCGTCATTCCGCCCTGCGCACAAAGTCGGGACTGAAACTGAAGGAGCTTGGCGCGCCTTTCGACGTTCTCTGGTTGCGCCTGCAGCGCCTGCCGGGCGAGCCGGACGATGTGGCGGGAAAACTGGCGACAGGCCAGATGTTCGTGATGATCCCGCGCGGCGATTATTGGCAATGCGCGATGGTGATTGCAAAGGGTGGTTTTGATGCCATCCGCGCCGAAGGCATCACCGCCTTCCGCCAGCGGCTGCGCGTCGCCACCGGCTTCGAGGATGGCCGCATCGAAGACGCCATCCATGACTTTGCACAGGTGAAGCTGCTGACGGTGGCTGTGAACCAGCTGATGCAGTGGGCGCGGCCGGGCCTGCTTTGTATCGGCGACGCCACGCACGCCATGTCGCCGGTGGGCAGTGTGGGCATCAACCTGGCGGTACAGGATGCGGTGGCGGCGGCGAACATCTTGGCGCCGATCCTGCGCAAGGGCGTGCCCAGGCTGGGTGAACTGAACAAGGTGCAGAAGCGGCGCGAATTCCCCACCCGCATGGTGCAGATGTTCCAGGTAGCGATCCAGAACCGCTTCCTGGCGCCCACCATCCGTTCCACGCGCCTGCCAAAAGCGCCGTTGCTGCTACGGCTGCTGGACCGCCATGCCTTCTTGCGGAAATACCCGGCGCGCCTCATCGGCCTGGGCGTGCGGCCGGAGAATGTAAAATAACATAGCGCGAGGGATTTTGTGCCGTGAGCAGGAGCGCCGAGCGATGTGGACATGACGTCCATGCGCGAAGGCGCGACGAACTCTCGACGCAAAAGACCCGCGCTACATCTGCATCGTCCAGCCTTCGACACCCATCGCCGCCTGGCGCACGGCCTCGGTCAGCGTCGGATGCGAGTGGGAGGTGCGGGCGATGTCTTCCGACGACGCGCCGAATTCCATCGCCAGCACCACTTCGGCGATCAGGTTGCCGGCCTCGGGGCCGACGATGTGGCAGCCCAGCACCTTGTCGGTGGCAGCGTCGGCGATGATCTTCACCAGGCCGTCCGTGGCGGCAATGGTCTTGGCGCGGGCATTGGCGGTGAAGGGGAACTTGCCGATCTTGTAGGCGATGCCCGCCGCCTTGAGTTCTTCCTCGGTCTTTCCGACGGCAGCAACTTCCGGGAAGGTATAAACCACCGACGGAATCGTGTCGTATTTCACATGGCCGGGCTTGCCCGCGATGATCTCGGCCACCGCCACGGCTTCGTCCTCGGCCTTGTGCGCCAGCATGGCGCCTTCGCGGCAGTCGCCGATGGCATAGATACCCGGCACATTGGTGCGATAGTGATTGTCCGTGACGACGCGGCCGCGCTTGTCCAGCGCCACGCCGACCGCCTCAAGCCCCAGATTCGCCGTGTAGGGCGCGCGGCCGATGGCGACCAGCATGATGTCGGTTTCGATGACGCTCTTCTCGCCACCCGCCGCCGGTTCGACCGTGACCTTCAGACCGCTCTTGGTTTTTTCAACACCCACAACCTTGGTGGAAAGCTGGAAGGCAAAACCCTGCTTGGTGAGCACGCGCTGAAAGGCCTTGCCGATCTCGCCATCCAGCCCCGGCGTGATGCGATCGAGAAATTCAACCACCGTGACGTCAGCGCCCAGCCGCTTCCACACCGAACCCAGCTCCAGACCGATCACGCCCGCGCCCACGACCAGCAGGCGCTTGGGCACATCCTTGAGCGCCAGCGCGCCGGTGGACGAGACAATCTGCTTTTCGTCGATGGTGACGCCCGGCAGCTTCGCCACGTCCGAGCCGGTAGCGATGACGATGCTCTTGGCCGTCAGGGTGCGCACCCCGTCCTTGGTTTTCACTTCCACGGTACCGGGCGCAACGATCTTCGCCTCGCCGGTGATGGCCTCGGCCTTGTTCTTCTTGAGCAGGTATTCGACGCCCTTGGTGAGCTCGCCCACCACCTTGTCCTTTTTCGCCATCATGGCGGGCAGGTCGAGTTCGACTGTCGCCTTGATGCCCAGCGCGGCGAATTCGTGGGTCGCTTCGTGAAAACGCTCGGAGGCATGCAGCAGCGCCTTGGACGGGATGCAGCCGATGTTCAGGCAGGTGCCACCGAACTGGCCCCGCTTGTCGATGCAGGCGGCAGAAAGACCCAATTGGCCGGCCCGGATGGCGGTGTTGTAGCCGCCCGGCCCGCCGCCGATCACGATCACGTCGAAATTATCCGCCATAGCATGTCCTCAGCCTGCTTCGTGCAGCAGGTATAGAGGCTGGAAGGCGCAGAAAAAACCAGTTTCCCCCGGAAAAATGAGAGGGACGGCTATGCATCGAGGCGCGAGCCCGGCATTCCGCAGGGCGACCAACAGCATCCGGTAGCTCCCGTCCCCCTTTGCGCGCGTCAGCGCGCCTGAAAGGGGGACGGTGTCGCAACAAGCTGTCCGCTACTTAGCGGACCCGAGTTGCGACGGACGGGGGTTCATCAAACAGACGCGGCAGCAGGCGGCGATAGGGCCGGATCGGGGAAGATCAATTCCACCACCGTCCCCTCGCCCGTCACCGAGCGGACCTGGGCAGTACCGCCCAACTGCAGCCCAAAGGTCTTGATCAGGCGGGAGCCGACACTCTTGGTGGCCTGCTCCTCCTCGAAGCCGATGCCGTCATCGGCGATGCCCAGGCGCAATTTTCCGTCGCCGGTCTCGGCCATCGTCACCCGGATCACGCCATGCCGCTGGCCGGGGAAGGCATGCTTGAAGATATTGGTGAGGACTTCCACCGTGAACAGCGCAATCGCCACCGCGATGCTGCCGGTGACGACACGGCTGGGCACATCGACCTCGATCCCGGCCGCCATCTCGCCCATGGCATCACCCAGAATGCGGAATTCGGCCGGTGCGCCCGCCACGTCGGGCCGGATGACGTAATGGCCGCTGCGATAGGCCGCCGCGATGCGGCGCAGGTACAGGATCCACTGCGTCACCTCGCGGCTGGTGAACCACCAGATCGCGATCCAGGCCAGCATGATGGTGAGAACGGGGACGAGGAAATCCAGCGCCACATGGAGGTAGGTGGAGCCGAACAATTCGGCGCTACGCATGCCATAGGCCAGGAAGATGGTGTTGCCGATCAGCGAGGCGGTGCCGTAGTGCCAGGACCGTCCTTCGGCATCGGCAATGTCGCTGGAGATACCGTCGGCATAGCCATTGGCCTTGGCCGACGCCAGCACGGCGCGCGAGACACCGGGATTGTTGGTGGCGATAATCTGGCCGCTGCGGTCATAGACGGTGACGGCGGCGCCCGGCGGCAGGGTGGAAGCACGCAGCATGTAGTCGATCCAGTGCACATCCAGCGCAATACCGATGGTGCCGTGAAAGGCGCCGTCCGGGGTCCACAGCGGCAGCAATGCGC